>Ga0307479_10000663_pt1 | contig 31053 bp, 23 predicted proteins | sample atmos_gasesECM4C_FD_203743 | JGI IMG/M metagenome (GOLD analysis project Ga0307479, IMG submission 203743) | Hardwood forest soil microbial communities from Morgan-Monroe State Forest, Indiana, United States - atmos_gasesECM4C_515 | ecosystem: Environmental > Terrestrial > Soil > Temperate...
CGTCGGACCCGCTCCAGCCGCTTATCCCCCATAGGCCTTGAGCAATTTCACTGACTTCGAACCCGGTTCGTCCGAGGGTGCGATATTTCATCGATTTTCACCGAGAAGTGCTAAGAATGCCGCAACAAGATTAGCAGACGCCTAGGAGAGAAAGCGCTGCGGAGACTCGATCAGACCTTGCGGGGCCAGATGATCGAACTCCCCCGGTTGATCGCGTAGACCACCGATAGAACCAGAAACGACGCTAGAAGCAGCGCTAGCGATGTTCGCGCCGCAGACGAGTAGTCGAGCGCCTGCACGTTGTCATAGATCGAGATCGAAACCGTCCTGGTCGCGCCTGGGATATTACCGCCTACCATCAGGACCACGCCGAACTCACCCAGAGTATGCGCAAACGTCAAAACCAGTCCGGTGAGCAGGCCGCTAACCGACAGTGGCAGCACCACGCGAAGAAATGTCCTCAGTTGGGATACGCCCAGCACCGAGGAAGCAGCCAGCAGCTTTGGGTCAACCGAGGCGAAGGCCACGGAGACCGGTTGTACCATGAAAGGCAGGCTGTAAACAATCGATGCCACCACCAGCCCCTCGAAAGTAAAGGGCAACCCGTGTCCCCAGACCCAGCCATACGCTTTTCCGAGTGGGCTTCTCGGGCCCAGCGCCAGAAGCATATAAAACCCGAGAACTGTCGGTGGCAAAACCAGCGGCAACGCCACCACCGCTTCCACCAGAAACTTCCAGCGCCAGCTTGAGGACGCCAGCCAGTAGGCGATCGGCACTCCAATCGCCAGGAGCGCCGCGCAAACCACTAAGTCCAACTTGATTGTAAGAAGAAGAGCTTCCCAATCCATGGTTGTTCCGCCTGAAAGGCTCGTCAGGGCCCGTTCCCGGGGCTGGGGTCCGACGGCACAGTCTGCAATGTTATTTCAACTTCTGTCATGCTCCAGTTGAATGGTCCTTCGTGAATCGTACGCTGCGTCACCATCTGGGCAGCCAATCCCAATTTGTGGAGGGATTGCTCAGCCTTTTCCAGATCGCCTCTGGCATCTTCCGAGAGGATAACGATGCGCCGACCCAGTGGTGGCGCTTTCGGTCCTACCACCGGGAAAGACTCGCTCTGCAACCGATACGACCACCCATACGTGGATGCTACCGACCTGTACAGGCGTCCCAGCTTGCCGTCTCCGTCATACCAGAAGAACAGATTGCCCTTGGGGTCGAGTTCCTGGATCGCGCGCACGCTGTCGACGATGGTTAGGAAGGCCTGCTCTTGGAAAGCCGGATCGTCCGCCCGCCCCGGCCTACCCCACGTCCGCGTGCCGCTCGCCGCGGTCAGCATGGCAAGGCTGACGCACAGCAGGAGCACTCCTAGCAGACCCACATGCCTGGTGCGCTTTCCGATCACTGCCACCCCCGCGATCCCGGCGAGAATCGGAAAAAGCAAAGGGTAACGCTGCAACTCCCATATCAGCTGCGACTTCACGGGTATCCAGAACAACAGCAACGAGATGAAAAGAACGCAACTGGACAACAGGAGGAACTGCCGCCCACTGAGCTTCTGCAACACGGTCTCTGTTTGAGAGGCGAGAGCTAGGAAACTCGCCGGGATCAGATAACTCGCATAGAAAGATAACTGCAGCGCCGGCTGCCGGATCAACTCCCAGAACACCATTATCGAGACGCTAAGAACCAGATAGCGTTGCCAGAACAACGCGAACGGCGCATTGGGGATGGAAAGGGGGTTGTCCCTTCGCCGCAGACATACAATCGCGCCCAGCAGCGCAATCATTGGCAGCACGAGCCAAGTGGCCTGCGCGAGCCACCGAAACGTAGAATCGTTATAAGGATTGTGGTTAACGACGAGCTTGGCGGCCATCCCCATCGAATTGACGAAAAAAAGGAATCGACCGTTCACCACCATGTTGAACGTGCCCAGGATGGCAGTGACCCCGGCGAATCCCCATGCGAATGGCTTCCATGCGGCTGGCACTGGGTCCCGCCGGTGTTCACGACGGGCAAACTGGTAATAGCCGAGCGCAAGGGGCGAAAACACTATCAGGAACAGCTGAGCATAGAGGGTCAGCGCGCTTAGGGTTCCGACAGCGACGAGCCACGGGCGAGGATGCATGGATTTAGCGGTGTATGTAAGAGCGCATAGCGTCACCAGCATGTACGTGATGCCCGCGCCGTCCACGTAGTCCCACCCCATGCTTCGCAGGAAATAGGCATGGCATCCCATCAGCAGGGTGCCCAGAACCGCGGCGCGTGTGCTTACCGTGTGCTTCAAAATCAGGTACAGGGAGACGGTCGCCGCGTAGAAGAGGGACACGTGCAAGACATAAGGCGCGACCAGAGGTGGGAAAGCGTGATAGACAGCCGCTCCGGGAAGGATCCACGAGAGTCGGGTCGTGAAATACGCCCCCTTGAACGTCCGCAAGTGTTGGGTCAGGTCCAAAAAATACCCGAAGTACACCCAGGGATCGATGAACCCATACGAACTGGCGCTGTACGCGAATAGCCACGTGCGATCGAACCGAAGAATCATCCACGGCAGGCTGAGGATAAGTAATAAGCCGGCATCGATTCGCGCTAGCCACGCCGCTTGGGGAGAGCGGGCCTCGAGGATGCCCGCCGGCCGAGACCTTGCTAACGAGGCAGCAGCCGATATGCCTGATTGAGGCGATGGCGCGCTGATCGGTTCGTTCATACCGAACTTGAGAAGTGCTGCAAGACCTGCTTCTGCCACCCCACGATGACGGCGTCACCTTACCACACGTCAGCGTAAAATAAACGGTCTTGCCTGATCCCGCAGAATTCGACAACCTGCGTGTCGTCCTGGTCGCCACGCGCAATCCGCTGAACTTGGGAGCCGCGGCTCGCGCCATGAGCAACTTCGGATTCCTGCGCCTGCGGGTCGTGAACCCCTACGAAGTTGCCTTCCGGGAGGCGCGGTCGGCCGTCGGTGCCTCGGAACTGCTCGCCCGCGCCGAGGAGTACAAGGAAGTCGCTGCAGCCGTATCGGATTGCAGTCTGGTGGTCGGAACCACGGCGGTCCGAAGCCGCGAGGTACGTCATTCTCTCCGCCCGCTGAAGCAGGGGGCTCGCCTGATCCATAAGGAGTTTCGATCCAGCCGGGTCGCTCTTTTGTTCGGTTCCGAAAGGGTGGGTCTTTCCAACGAGGCGCTCAGCCACTGCCACTGGCTCATGCACATACCCACCCGTGAAGATCATCCATCAATGAACCTTGGTCAGGCAGTGGCAGTATGCCTGTACGAGCTTGCGCGAGACAGCCGCTCTTTCCCTGAACCCGCGAAACTGCAACTTGCCTCCGCGGACGAAGCCGAGCGCCTTACGTCCGTTCTTCTGGAGACTCTGCGGACCAGCGGCTACCTCCATCCCGAATCCGCCACCCTAACGGACACGAAGGTGCGCCGCCTCGTCCGTCGTCTGAGATTAGACGCCCAGGACGCGGAAGTCTGGGTCGGCATGCTGCGGCAAATACTCTGGAAACTTCGTTCTGGAAGTGATCGTTCTTGCTTTCATTGAAGGCCAAGAGATGCCGCGATCCTCTTTCCATATTCTCGCGCTTTCGGAACGACTTCGTCTTCTTTGATCGTTAGCAATTTGTGATCGCGCATCACCACGCGGCCGCCAATCACGACGGTCTCTACGTCGTTGCCCTTCAGGGCGTAAGCGAGTTGAGCATAGACGTCGTACATGGGTACGGCGTTGGGTCCGTCGAGGCCGATCACAATCAGGTCGGCCTTCTTCCCCGATTCAAGGGAACCGATTTCTTTCTCCAGGTGAAGAGCTCTGGCGCCTTCGATCGTCGCCATCTCCACGACCGCCTTCGCGTTCAGAGCCAGCGGATCCATCTTGGTGATCTTTGCCAGCTTAGCCGCCAGGTCGATTTCCTCCATCAGGTCGAGATCGTTATTGCTCCCCGCTGGACCATCGGTCCCCAGTCCAACCGCAATCCCGGCAGCGCGCATCTCGGGAACGGGCGAAACGCCGCTCGCCAGCATCATGTTGCTCGAAGGGTTATGCATGCACCCGACCTGTCGCTGCGCAAGCGTCTTCCGGTCCGCGTCGTCCACGAAAATACAATGTGCCGCTACCACTTCCGGCCCCAGTATGCCGACCTTATCCAGGAACTGTACTGGGGACAGGCCATTCTGCTTCTCGCTGTCATCCCATTCCTTTTTCATCTCCGCCACGTGGATCAGAATGGGCGCGTGATATTTCCGAGCGAGCCCAGCAGCATCCTGCAGAGTTTTTCGCGAACAGGTATAGATGGAATGCGGCGCCACCGCTGCATGAATCAGGGAATCGCCATTCCACTTCTTCAGGAACGTATCCGTATAGCGAAGCATCTCGGTTTCGTTCTTGTTGTCGGGAGCAGGGAAGTCGATCCAGGTTTCTCCTAACACACCTCTCATGCCCGCCGCTTTTGTTTCTTCCGCGACCGCATCTTCAAAGTAGTACATGTCTGCGAAGGTCGTGACGCCGGAGCGAATCTGCTCGGCCGCGGCCAGTCGCGTCCCCCAGCGCACAAAATCCTCAGTGACGTTCTTTGCCTCCGCTGGAAAGATGTATTTTCGCAACCAGTCATCCAGTGTCACATCGTCGTGCAAACCGCGAAACAGAGTCATGGGCACGTGGGTATGTCCGTTGATGAATCCGGGCATGACCAGCTTGCCGCGGGCGTCGATTTTCACCAAACCCGTGAATTTGGCGTTGATCGTGGCGCTTGGACCGACTGCCACGATCGTGTCGCCCTTCACGGCGACGCTGCCGTCGTCGTAGATGACCCTGCCGCCGTCCATGGTCACAAGGAGCCCGCCCGTAACCAACAGATCGACGCGCTGTTTTGCCGGCACGGAATTTTCCCGCGACCAGGCCGCAACACTGAAAAAAATGACAAAGGCGAGACTTCCAGGACCGAGAAGGTTGGATTTCATGGCAATGAGCTTATGGTGACTTCACGGGTGATGCAAAGATTTCTTGGTTCCGCGAATGCTGGAAAGAAAGAAGCTGTAGCTGCGCGACCGAAAGACTTCGGAGCAAGGTGCTGTCCTACTTTTCCATCAGTAGAACCTTCTCCGCGTTGTCGACTTCGGTGAACTTGACCTCGATCACTTCGTTCATGGTCGTTTGCACCACCCGTCCGACAAAGCTCGCCTCGATGGGAAGTTCGCGATGGCCGCGATCAATCAGCACGCAGAGTTGAACACGTCGCGGACGCCCGTGTGAGAAGAGCGCGTCCAGCGCAGCCCGGATCGTGCGTCCCGTAAACAGGACGTCATCGACCAGGATGATGCTTTTGCCCTCGACATCGAAGCCGATCTCGGATTTCTGCACCACCGGTTTGGGCCCCAACGTGGACAGATCGTCGCGGTAGAACGTGATATCCAGGGTGCCCACCGGAACTGAGGCACGTTCCACACGCTCGATGAATTTGCCTAGTCGCTCCGCCATTGGAACTCCGCGTCGGCGAATGCCGACCAGTCCAAGCCCTTCGACGCCTCCGTTTTTCTCCGCGATCTCGTGGGCTAGCCGCACCAGGGTGCGTTCAATCTCGGAGGCAGACATGAGCTGCGCCTTCTCGCGCAGTCCGGACTTAAGGGCAGGAGTCTCGGAGTTCATAACCGGGTGCATCATACGCGGGCACGGCGGGAGGGGCAAGGCCGGTCTTGACATCGAAGATCTGTAGCTGGACCTTCTACAGTCTCCGCACACTGCCATTGAGATCAGTAAAGCATGCCAGCGATCGAGGCGGACATCAGATTCGCCATGGTACCCGCGAGCATAGCGCGGACGCCGAAGCGTGCCAGGTCGCTTTTGCGGTTGGGCGCGAGCGCTCCGATCCCACCAATCTGGATTCCGATGGAACTGAGGTTCGCGAACCCGCATAGCGCGAAAGTGGCAATCGTAAATGAACGGGGATCGAGTACACCGCGCTGTGGCCCCAGCAGCGAGAATGCTACAAGTTCATTCAGCACCATTCGCGTTCCCAGCAGATTCCCAATGATCGGGCAATCATGCCACGGGATACCAATCAGCCACGCGATCGGGGCAAACAAGACCCCGAATATCTGTTCGAGGCTCGCCGGAAACCAGCCAACTCCGACGTGCAGCAAGCCGTTGTGAATCGCTCCCAGAATGCCATTGCTCAGCGCAATGAGTGCCAGAAACGAAATGAGCATGGCAGCGATGTTCAAGGACAGGTGCAACCCGTCGGTGGTGCCCCGCGCCACAGCGCCTAGTAAGTTTTCACTCTTCTCCGCGGCAATTTCCTCGTCGCTCATCACCACTCGCCCGGCGGTCTTTGGCTGCTCGGTTTCCGGCACCAGCATCTTAGCCATGAGAAGAGTGCCCGGCGCGGTCATGATTACAGCGCTGAGCAAGTGCTTAGGATCGATGCCAAACGCGATGTACGCCGCCATGATTCCGCCGGAAACATGCGCCATGCCGCTGGTCATCACCGTCATCAGTTCCGACTGAGTGAGGTCTGCCAGGAACGGTCGGATCGTCAAGGGCGCTTCCGTCTGCCCCATAAAGATGCTGGCCGCCACATTCAGCGATTCCGCGCCGCTCGCACCCATGACGCGGGTCATCAGCTTGGCGACTTGCTTGATGATGAACTGCATGACTCCGAAGTGGTAAAGAACCGCGAAAAACGCTGCGATGAAGATGATTGTCGGCAACACCTGGAAGGCGAAATAAAAGCCCAGCGACGAACCCTGCTTCCCCAGTTCGCCAAACACGAACTTCGATCCTTCGAACGAATAAGCGAGCAGCCGGTTTACGGCAGCCCCGGCCGCCTGGAAGAGGCGTCGCCCTGCATCCACCTTCAGCACGAAGATCGCGAACGCGATCTGCAGCCCGAGTCCCCATGCGACGGTCTTCAGGCGAATTGCCTTCCGGTTGGTAGAGAAGGCATATGCCAGGCCCAACATGGTCAGAAGCCCGAGAATTCCGGTGAAGCGTCCCATTCAGTGTTTCTCCCCGGATTTAGTGATTACGCGATGAACCAGGGGCCGCCTGCGCGCCGGAGGCGCATCCCCGATCTGGTAGCTTTCCTGCAGCAGAGTTCTGGCCCGCGCCCCGCGAGTCTCGGAATTGTAGTGCACCGTGCAAAGCGGCTCGCCAGCGGCAACGGAGTCGCCCACCTTCTTATGCAACACGAATCCGACAGCCGGGTCGACCGCATCCTCTTTCCGTTCGCGGCCCCCGCCGAGAATGACGCAGGCAGTGCCGGCTTGCTCGCACTGGATCGCAGTCACGTATCCGCGCCCTGGACTGACCGCCTCCACCTGGTGCTGGGCCTGGGGTAGACGCCTCGGATCGTCAACCACGCGGGCATCGCCGTCCTGCAGTTCGACCATCTTCCGAAATTTCTCCAGCGCCTTGCCCGAGTCGATCAGTTCTTTCGACAATTGCTTCCCGGCCGCTACTGTCGCCGCGCGTTGCCCGAGCAAGAACATCCATCCAGCCAATTCGTGGCACAGCTCGCGCAAATCCTCGGGGCCCCGGCCGCGGAGCACGTCCAGCACTTCCACCACCTCAAGCGCATTACCGACATAACATCCCAGTGGTTGATCCATGTCGGTAAGCAACGCGGCCATCTTCTTCCCCATGCGCTCTCCGGTCTCGACCATCAGCTCCGCCAGATATGCGGCATCTTCATCCTTCTTCATGAACGCGCCCGAACCCGTCTTGACGTCCAGCACCAGGCCGTCGATCCCCTCCGCCAGTTTCTTACTCATGATGGACGCGCAAATGAGGAATGGACTTTCGACCGTGCCAGTTACGTCGCGCAGGGCGTATAGCTTCCGGTCCGCGGGCGCGATCTCGGCGGTCTGGCCGATCATGGCGCATCCGCATGTCTCGAGCACTCTACGGAATCGCGCCACTGGCAGGTTCACATTGAAGCCAGGAATCGATTCCAGCTTGTCCAGCGTTCCGCCGGTGTGACCAAGGCCGCGCCCGCTGATCATCGGGACGGTCAGCCCGCCCGCAGCAGCCACCGGAGCCAAAACCAGAGAAGTCTTGTCCCCCACGCCGCCGGTGGAATGCTTGTCGACTTTGGGAGAAGGCAGGTCGGAGAAATCCAGCACCTCTCCCGAGCGAAGCATCGTATCGGTGAGCGCTGCGGTTTCGGCCCGGGTCATCCCTTTCAGCAGCGTAGCCATGAGCCACGCCGACGCCTGGTAGTCTGGGATCTCTCCCCGGGTATAGCCACCCACAAGGGCTTCAATCTCCGCGCGCGACAACTCCGCCCCGTCCCGTTTCTTGCGGATTACGTCAATGGCTCGGATCGACGTGACCGTCGTCAAAGTGGCACTCATTTCAGGCGGAATCCTTCGGGCAAGAGTTCCGTGATGTGTGAGTGCTTCTCGCCCTTCGCCCCCTGATAAAACACGGTCGCGTCGGGCCCAAATTCATAAATCACCTGCCGGCACGCGCCGCATGGGGAGCAGGGCACGTCATGGTCGTTGGCCACTGCAATGGCGCGGATCTCTAGCTTGGGACCCAGTTGCGCGATCGCCGAGAAGATTGCGGTCCGCTCCGCGCAGTTGGTCATGCCATAGGATGCGTTTTCCACGTTGCAGCCGGAGAAGACTTTGCCACTCGTGGTCAGAAGGGCGGAGCCCACTCGGAAGTTGGAGTAAGGCGCGTAAGCTCTCTTCATCGCTGCCCGCGCCGTGCGCAGCAGGCGTTCCCGTTGCTTGCCAGCGACTTCTTGTTTCCTCATAAATGTCGAAGAGACCAGACCCAAAACGAAAGTCCTGAATTGCGCGCCTGATTGTAAACCTGATGCGGCCATTGCTGAACTGTTTCTTCGAATCGGGTGCATCGAAAGGAAGCGGTGAGGGCAGCGATGTTGGCGCTCGTCCTCGAAAAAGGCTAGCGTTCCGAGCCTTTCGCTAGGCGCGCGGCTTCTTGTTCTTCTGCCGAGGCTTCTGTATGGCGATCAGCCAGGCCGTAAACTTCGGCCAGACGGCGGTGGGGCTCCGGTTCTCCGGGGCGGAGCTTCGCTGCTTCTTCCAAATACCGGAGCGCCTCGGGATACTTCTTCGCATCTCTGCTCTTCGCGGCGAGCCCGAGGGCTGTCATGTACAACAGACCCGTCGTCGACGAATCATCCGGATTGAGTTGGTGTGCGTGTCGTATTGCCTGATATCCCGGAACGTCCTCCCCCAGCTTCAACAGGACGGCTCCGTACAGGGCGTTGAGAGGAAACAGGTCCGGCCAGCGCTTGAGGGCGCTGGCGAGCGGGGTGCGCGCCGCTTCAAACTGATTGAGCTGGTAGTAGGTGAACGCGAGGTTGTATTGCATCTGAGGCGACTGCGGTTCAAGTTCGGCAGCGCGACGCAAGGGCTTCAAAGCGTCTTCTAGGTCGCCGCGCTGGCCGTAGATCGTGCCCAGCGCAGTCAGTTTCTTCGCGTTGTTGGGATCCGAGAGCTGTTCGCAGACGGCCCGAGCCTCTTCCCGACGGCCTTGGTCCAGTTTTTGAGAGCACTCCATTTTGAGTTTGCTTTCATCGTCCTCACTGCGGCGCAATTCCTTCGACTGAGCCATCGCCTTGCGCGCGTCTTCCTCGCGCCCCTCCTTGCGATACAACACGCCCAACTGGTACTGGACGCGAGAGTCTTCCGGATTTGACTTGCCGGCCTCGCCCAACCATTTCTCCGCAGACTCTAAATTGCCCTTCTTGAAGTAGGCGAACCCGAGGTAGTACGCCGTGTCGGGAAAAGGGGGCTTGGCCGCCGCTCTCCTCAAATTCTGGACAGCGCCGTTGAAGTTGCCCTCTTCGAGATCAAGCCTGCCCAGGTAGTAGGAAATGTTGGGATGGTCTCCAACGTCACTCTTTACTGACTCAAATTCATGGCGGGCTTCCAGGAATTTGCGAGATTCAAACAACGCGACTGCCATGGGAAATCGGGCCCGCAACGACATGGCGGGGTCGAGGGCCAGAGCGGCTTTAAATTCGCTGACCGCGAGATCGTAGTTGTCGCCCTTCAGGGCTTCGTAACCCTTGCCCAGGTGCGCTTCCAGGGTGTCGTTCTGTCTCAGCGTGGGGCTTTCTTGGCACACCGCTGCAAGTCTCCCGGCCAGGATAAGGAGCAGGACTCCCAGGATGAATTCGTCTCGTTTCCGAATTTTGTTCCTCATATCGCGCCGCGGGCCATCATTATAGTTGCTGGCCCCCACAGTTCATTGGCAGCATGCGAGACCCCGACAAATTGTCCGGGTTGCCCCAGTTGGCGTACAATGCCGCGCATGACGGTGTCCCACTGCCTTGTGGTGCTCTTGCTCACAGCGCTGGTTGTTCTTGCGACAGCGCAGGATGTTCAGAAGCTCGACCCTTCGCTCGATCAGATAGTGGCACCAAAGACAGTTGCCGAGCGGCTGGCCGGTGGTTTCGATAAGTGGACCGAGGGCCCGGTCTGGACGCGCGAAGACAGCCTGCTCTTCGCGGAGATTCCCGCGAACAACATCGTCCGCTGGACTCCCGGCAAGGGTGCTGGGGTCTTTCTTCATCCCAGCGGATATAAGGGTTCGGACCCGTTCGGCGGGCCTGAACCAGGCTCAAACGGGATGACACTCGACCCCGACGGCCGCGTGACAGTTGCGGGACACGCCGGACGTACTGTTTGGCGTTTCGAGTCCGTGGACCCAAAGGCGCAGATCACGGTTCTGGCGGATAGCTATCAGGGCAAGAAGCTCAATAGTCCCAACGACCTCGTGTACAAGTCCGACGGTTCCCTCTACTTTACCGATCCTCCTTATGGCCTGCCGACACAGGGTGACAGCGACTCGAAGAAAGAGCTGCAATTTAATGGTGTTTACCGGATTCCTGGCGCACGCCAGCAGAAACCGGGTGCACCACCCGACCGCGGGAACCTGCAGTTGGTGATCAAGGACCTTCCCCGGCCGAACGGTATCGCCTTTTCTCCCGACGAGAAATTCCTCTACATCGCCGACTCCGGCAAGAAAGTGTGGCTGCGCTATCGTGTGCAACCGGATGGATCGGTGGCCGACGGCGCGCTTTTTCTTGATCCATCGTCCGATCACTCGCCCGGCGGGCCCGATGGCATCCGTGTCGACACGAAAGGGAACCTTTACGGTTCCGGGCCTGGTGGAGTCTGGATTATCTCGCCGGAGGGCAAGCATCTGGGAACGATCAAGATTCCGGAGGTCGTCAGCAACATCGCGTGGGGCGATAAGGAGGGCCAGACGCTTTATATCACCGCCAGCACAAGCCTCTACCGGATCAAGCTGAATATCCCAGGCGTGAGGAATTACTAGTTCCCTCCGCCGGGGTTAACTCGAACGACCTCAATGCTGCTGTTAGCTTGGATCCTGCGCCTGCCCTCCGGGAGAAACGGTTCTGAGTCGTCGAGAGAAGAAGAGTCACTCCATCGATCTTCGCCGGCGTGAGTTTCTCAAGCGGTGCTGCCAGGGAGCGAGCGCAACACTGCTTCCAAGCAGACTAAGCGACCTGGGCTTGGCATTCGTCCGACCCTCCCGCCCGGCGAGCAGATTCGGTGGGGACACCGAGTTCCATCTCCGTCCTCATTATCGGGCCAAGCGGCCTCTGGACGCCGTTCTCCTCAAGACCCGCCCGGGTTTCGACCAATTCATCAGCGAGAAGTATGCCGTTCAAATCGCCGCGGTTCTTGCGGAATGGAAATCCAGCCTGTCACGATCCCCGTTAGATTTGCACTTCCTCGAGAGATTCTTGGCCGAAGAGTGCTCCGCGTCTTCGCTTGGGACCGCCGACGTACGGTTAGTGCGATCCGGCCCCGTAGTGGAAGTCGTTCAACACACATTCCAACCTCAAGCCGCCCTGGGACGCGATGCCTTTCTGCAAGAATTTCACTCCGCGCTGAATTCGTTTTCGAGCGTCTTGTCTGCGGATTTTCAGGTAACGAGTGTGGTGGCGGGTTCTCCTTCGTCTTCTTCTGCGCACCTCCCGAGTGGGCTGCAGACTCGCGTGTTTTACGAAATGGTGGGTACGGGCCGGGATTTCCACCGGGAGCAGCGTACTGGATTCTGGCAACTTGAATGGGAGAGCACATCGGAAGGCGAATTCCGCGTCCGGAACTGGCACTGGCTGGACGAAACACGAGCCCGAACGCTCAACCCCGTTTTCGCGGATATTACCGCCCAGGCGCTTGGAGTCAATCCGTCCTATTCCGCGCAACTCCTCCGGGGGACCGACTATTGGCGAACCATTCTCGATGGCGCCTGCGGAATCGACGTCTACGGCCACAACGGTGTCTCCGTGGGGGACATCGACAATGATGGCTTCGACGACATTTACGTTTGCCAACCTGCCGGACTTCCCAATCGGCTCTATCGCAATCGGGGCGACGGAACGTTTGAAGACATCACAGAATCGTCCGGCGTCGGAGTACTTGAAAACTCTGCGTGCGCATTGTTCGCCGACTTTGACAACAACGGCCTTCAGGACTTGATTGTCGTTCGTGCCAACGGCCCCCTGTTGTTTCTCAACCAGGGCGGCGGAAAGTTTCGGCAAAAACCCAACGCATTTCACTTCGCGAACCCGCCGCAAGGTACGTTCACAGGCGCGGCGGTCGCCGACTACGACCGCGACGGCTGGCTGGATGTCTACTTCTGTCTTTACTCCTACTATCAGGGCACAGACCAATACCGCTACCCAACCCCCTACTACGACGCCCGCAACGGTCCGCCCAACTTCATGATGCGGAATCAGCGTGACCGAACCTTTCGCGACGTGACCACGGAGTCGGGCCTCAACCAGAACAACGACCGCTTCAGCTTTTGCTGCGGTTGGAGTGACTTCAATGGTGACGGCTGGCCCGACCTCTACGTGGTAAACGACTTTGGCCGCAAGAACCTCTACCGCAACAATAGCGATGGTAGGTTCACCGATGTCGCGCCCCAAGCGGGCGTGGAAGACACTGGGGCAGGGATGAGTGTTTCCTGGTTCGATTACGACAACGACAGTGCTCCGGACCTCTACGTAGCCGACATGTGGACGGCGGCTGGCATGCGCGTATCGACGCAGGATGTTTTCCAGCGAAACGCATCTGAAGAGATCCGCGCGCTCTATCGCAAGCACGCGATGGGGAACTCGCTGTTCCGCAACGCGGGTAACGGCTTGTTTACGGAGACCACCGAGTCCACTGGCGTCGGGATCGGCCGCTGGTCGTGGTCGAGCGATGCATGGGACTTTGACCACGATGGCTTCCAGGATCTGTATGTCACCAACGGCATGGTCTCCGGCCCGGAGAGGGAAGACCTCAACAGTTTTTTCTGGCGCCAAGTCGTGGCCAATTCTCCCCCGGACGCCAGGCCATCTCACGACTATGAACAGGGATGGAATGCTATCAACGAACTCATTCGCGCCGACGGTGCCTGGAGTGGTTACGAGCGGAACGTTTTCTACGCGAACAACCGGAATGGAACCTTCTCGCCGGTTGCCGGCGCCCTCGAACTAGACTTCCTGGAGGACGGCAGGGCGTTCGCCCTCGCCGACTTCGATCATGATGGGCGCCTGGAGGTGTTCGTCAAGAACCGCAACGCTCCCCAGGTGCGGCTTCTAAAGAATGTTGTAAACGACCTCGGCCCTTCGATCGCTTTCCGGCTTCGCGGCTCCAAGTGTAATCGTGACGCCATCGGAGCGACCATCACGTTGGGAACTGACACGGGCCGCCAGATTCGAGCCATTCAAGCGGGATCAGGGTTCCTTGCCCAAAACAGCAAAGAGGTCTTCTTCGGCTTGGGAGAGTCCAAAGGCCCCGTGCACGCCACGATCCGCTGGCCAAGCGGATTGGTGCAGGACCTGCGCGATTTGCCGATCAACCATCGAGTCTGGGTGGAGGAGGGCTCCAGCCCGAACGGAATCGAACCTTTCAAGACGCATGAGTCATGGAGTATTCCGCCTCGCGATACCAAAGAGGAAATTGAAATCCTTCCGGCTACCGTCGAAACCTGGCTGCTCGCTCCGGTTCCCGCCCCGGATTTCGCCCTGCCCGACTTAACGGGCCAGCCGCGCACTCTGGCCCAGATCAAGGGCAAACCCACTCTTCTCCAGCTATGGGTCTTAAAATCCACCGCTTGTATCGAAGATCTGAACACTCTCAAGCGAGTCCACAATCTTTGGGCCGCAGCCGGACTGCAACTGATCAGTCTCAACTGCGACAATTCCGCTGACCAGGAAGGCCTTCCGGCCATGGCCCGCGAACGTCAATTCTCATTTCGCATTCTTCGCGCGTCCGACGACATTACTGCCGTTTACAACATCCTTTATCGCTATCTTTTCGACCGTCATCGCGACCTCGAACTCCCGACTGCATTCCTGCTCAACGAAAAGGGCGAGATTGCCAAGGTATATCGTGGACCCCTCAACCCGGACCGCGTCGAAAAGGACTTCCGCAGCATTCCCCAAACCCCGGCTGAACGGATCGCCAAAGCCCTGCCTTTCCCCGGCGTGACCGACTCGTTCGATTTCCAACGCAACTACCTGTCCCTCGGCTCCGTCTTCTTTCAACGCGGTTACTACGATCAGGCAGAAATGTCTTTCCAGAGAGCCCTCGATAACGACCCTTCGAGTGCCGAAGCGCTTTATGGACTAGGAAGTGTTTACCTGCAACAGGAAAAAAGCGCCGAGGCGCGAGAGACGTTCGAACGCGTTGTCAACTTGCGATCCAGCTATTCCGATACTCTGCCCAGCGCATGGAACAACCTCGGCCTCCTCGCCACCAGAGAAGGTCATACCGCCGAGGCTGTCGAGCACTTTCAGAAGGCTCTTCAGTTGAGTCCCGACTACTTGATCGCCCTGGAAAACCTTGGCAACGCCTATCGACAGTTAAAGCAATGGGAGGACGCACGCCAGACGTTGGAGCATGCCGTAGCAGTCGGTCCTGAGGATCCTGAAGCGAACTACAGTCTAGGAATGGTCTTCGCTCAACTCAACGACATTAACCGAGCCCACGAATACCTGCAACGGGCGCTCAAGTTTCGTGCCGACTACCCCGAGGCGCTCAACAACCTCGGAATCCTCTACCTGCGCACGCAGCGCAGAGATGAAGCCGTGGCAAGCTTCAAAGAGTGTATCCGCGTGGCTCCGGCCTTCGACCAGTCCTATCTCAACCTGGCAAGAGTTTATGCGATTGAGGGCCAGACGGACGAGGCACGCAAAGTGCTTCGGGCCCTGCTTCAACAGCATCCTGACGACGTCCAGGGACGGAAAGCCCTGGACCAATTGCCGCAATGACGCGGGCCACTTGGATCCGCCATTTCTGCCACGGCCGCCGCGTCCCGTTGATTGCGAGCCCACGCAGTGGCGAATAGAATTGTGCGCTAGAGATTCACTTCGCATTTCTCCGCCGCACGATTCGCGGACCCTATGATTTTCTTTCGGCCGATCCATCGCCTGGCAGCGTCGGCTCACCCCACGATCTGTATCGCGGCCCTGCTCGCGCTCGTCACCACGACCGCTTCGGCGCAGTCGCAGACGGCCATACACCCTGCCGCCATTCTGCAGGGAACGGTTCGAGATTCCGGCGATCGCCCGGTCGCCGGCGCCACGGTCCACTTGCAGTCCAAGGGTCCGGGTCAGATCCTTACGGTGAGTACCGACGTGGAGGGTCACTACCGATTTCTTGCTCCCCTCGTCGGAACGTACACTCTTCGTGCTGAGAGGACTGGATACAGCGAAGCAACCGTCAACTCCGTAATCCTGTCGTCCAGTCAGACAAGAACTATCGATCTCAAGCTTGCAAAAGCCTCCTCTTCCCGGTCCGTCGAGGTGCCGGAATTCTTTGACGAACCCCACTTCACCGTCGCCGGTGTCAGCGACACTACGAACCTGGGTGGCCACGGCTCCGACGTGGTGGTGCGCACGACCGAGGGCCTTGCCCGGGATACCGCCTCCCTGGGCCGGAGCCAGACTATTTCCCGGCAATCCGAAGATGCGGCGAGTCCGGCGGAGAAGTCCCTGCGCGCTGAGGTCGAACGCGATCCTGGAAACTTCGAAGCCAATCACCGCCTCGGGACGCTGCTCGTCGATAACGGACACGCGCGCGACGCATTGCCCTACCTGGAACAGGCCTCCCGGTTACGCCCGAGCGACGACGGGAACGCCTATGAGCTGGCGTTGGCCCGCGCCAACTCCGCCGATCTAGAGCGCGCGCACGCCGACGTGAAGGTCCTGCTGGCTCGCCACGACACTGCCGAACTCCATCACCTGCTCGCCGATGTCGAAGAGAAGCAGGGAAGCCCCGTCGAGGCTGTGCGGGAGTACCAGCGTGCCGCGGAATTAGACCCCAGCGAATCGAATCTTTTTGATTGGGGGGCCGACCTGTTGTTGCACAGCGCCGTCGAACCCGCCCTTGAAGTCTTTGGCAAAGGCAATCGGCACTTCCCGCACTCCGAGCGGATGCTCGTAGGCCTTGGCGTCGCATGGTACGCTCGCGGTTCCTATGAACAGGCGGTAAAGTGTCTGGGCGACGCTTCTGACCTGCATCCCGACGACCCCACGCCGTACCTGTTTCTAGGAAAGTTTCAGAGTGTGGACTCGACGCCGTCGCCCGAGTCGGTCGAAAAGCTTGCGCGCTTTGCCGCCCTGCAGCCCGAGAATGCCCAAGCCAATTACTACTACGCCGTCAGCCTTTGGAATCGTCGGCAGGGCTCGGGCAGTACGAACGTGGTTGCCCAAGTGCGGTCCCTCCTCGAGAAGGCCGTCCGTATTGATCCAAAGCTGGGCGGTGGCTTTCTGCAACTGGGAATCCTCTATGCGGAACAGAATGACCTGCCCAAAGCAGTCTCCACATTGCAGAAGGCGGTGGAGGCCAGCCCCCCGTTGCTCCAGGCTCACTACCGCCTGGCCCAGGCCTACCGCCAGGCCGGCGATCTGCCTCGCGCCCAAAAGGAACTGGAACTTTACGAACGGATTTCTCGAGAAAGCGCCGAGCAGTCTGTGCGCGAACGCCGCGAGATCCAGCAGTTCGTCTACACGCTGCGGGACGGGCCTTCGGCCCCACAACCCCAGTAGATCCAGACCGGTCAGTGGACCGGCGGCGTATGCGCAGTCATCAAGCCAATAAACATCCGATAGAATTTTTCCGTGTCCAGGTCCACCTGGATCTCAACCAGCCGCCACGGAAGGCTCGGTTTGTCATCCGGCGCCCGGGTCAGGGTATTCCCGTATCCCGCTCCCCGGTCGAGATCGACGCTCATGTAGCGGGTTTCCCGTTTCGTGATGATGCCCGGGTCGATCCACGCCGCCGCCGCCAGCTCGTCCCACATGATGTCGGCGCCCCCGCCCACCTGGAAATAGCGCGCGATGTAGTGGCCGATGACCGTGCCGCTCGCGTCGATCTGTTTCACCATCTTAGGCGTCAGAAGAGTCTTTACGGAAATATCCGTAGGTGTACACACGATCTTCTTCCACCGCGCACCTAGCACGATGTGCGCCGCCTCCGGATCAAACCAGAAATTGAACTCGTGCCGCGGGTTGTTCAGCCACTCCGGATCCGAACTCTGCGGACTCAAACTTCCTCCCATAAACACCAGTTCCTGCGCCAGCTCCGGAAACTGCGGGTCGATCGAGACTGCCAGCGCCAGGTTGGTCATCGGCCCGCCTTCGTAGATCGTCACCTCGTGCGGATACTTGTGCACCATGCGGATCAAGAAGTGGCCTGCATCCTCGTCCGCAGGTTTCGTCGTAGGCTGTCCTTCCGGAAGCGGAGGGACAACAAACGGTTCGTGCCACCAACGCTCATCCCAGGCACCCGAGAAGGCCAATTTCCCATAACGCTCTTGCCACAGCTGAGCTTCCTCCCGCCGGTGGATGAGCGGGAACACCGCTCCCGGCACGACGGGGATATCGGTGCGTCCGATGAGTTCGAGCAGGCGCAGAGCATGCGCTACCCCTTCGTCGCGCCACTGGTTTCCGCTGACCACGGTGATGCCCAACACCTCCACCTCCGGCGACTGAATCATCACCAGCAACGTCTGCAGGTTGCTGCCCGCTGGTCCGGAGCAGTCCTGATCGATGATCACCTTGCGACGGGGTTGGGCCGAGGAGAGAACTGAAGTTACCAGCAACATCGTGACTGCCATGCAGAATCGGAACGGTGTCGTCATCGAAGGCACATTCTCGAGCACAAAAGTAAGGGCAGACTGCGGATCCCCGGTCTTCGAGGCCTCTCAATCTGCCCGATGTTGAAACGCTCTGATCGCTCTCAGAAGGTAAGCTTAAGCGCGAACTGGACCAGGCGCGGGTTGTTCACGGTCGCCGTGACTTTACCGAAACTCGACGAAGCGTTTATGTCCTGCATCGCAGTCAGGCTGCTTCCTGGAAGGAATAACTGCGCGTGGTTGAAAAGGTTGAAAATCTCAGCTCGAAAATTCAGTCCAACCCGTTCGTTAAAGCGGAACTGTTTGATGAGCGAGAAGTCTGTGTTCACAAAGTCCGGCCCAGTGACTGGAGCGCGATTTGCCGTGCCGAGTTCTCCAGCGGGAGCTGCCATGAACGCACAAGGGTTAAACCAATTCTCAAGTGTATGCACTTTACTCGGCGCGTTGGTACAGTTCGGATTGGCTGCCACCGGCCCTGGCTTGTTTGGGTCTCCCACCTGGTCGGGCCGGTTCAAGCTGTTTCCATTCCACTGAAAAAAAGGACCGGCGGCGTTGTTGCTGTTGACCACGAACAACGGAAACCCAGAAGTGATTTTCTCAATGGCCGTGACCTGCCAGTTTCCGAAGGCAGCATTGACGGGACCACTCCAGCCACCGCCGTAAGCTTTGCCCTTTCCAAAGGGCAAGTCATAAATCACGCTGGCGGTGAGTTGGTTATTGAGGTTGATCTGAGAGCGCGCCCAATCCGCCTTCTGCGTGCCGGGTAGAGGCCAGTATGTCGCCCCGGGTGTGGTGCCCAGGTTGTCCGCCATACCAGAGTCGTAGGTGTGGGAGTAGGTGTAACCCACCAGCGCGTAGAGTCCGTGACGTGCGTTCTTGGTCTCGGCCTTGATTTGAAGGGAGTTGTAAGTGGCGTTGCCGGCGTCGTTGAAGTTTCCGACGATGTTGAACGCGCCGTAGGGAGCAGCAAAAGCTGCTCCTCCCGGACCGCACCCCAAGAAGTATCCGTTCCCGCCGCCGTTGCATGCGCCAGGAGACCCCAAGTTTACGTTCACACCGCTTACCAAAATGTGGTGGCTACGGGACCCGGCGTAGCCCGCCGTGAGCACAACGTCGCCTGGTAGTTGGTGTTCTACGTTGACGTTAAACTGCTGCACTCTCCCCTGCTTAAAGTTGGTGTTCTGATATAGACGTGTTCCCGTAAATGTATCGGGGTTCAGAGGAGGCACGATGGATGGCAGGAACCCCGTCGCCAATCCGCAGCTCGGATTGCCCAGGTTTTGCAGCGCGCAGAACCCATTGAAATCATCAGTTTCAGCAAGGTACGGCGGGTTCAACCAAAGCCCCTGGTCGCCCTGATTCCAGGAGGAATCATGGAAGATGGCGTAACCTGCGCGGAGCGCAGTCTTTTGGCTACCGAGCACCTTCCAGGCCAACCCAATTCGTGGCTCCACGGCAGTCTTGTCTAATTGCACGCCAGCTGCCGCGTCCGAGTGCACGCATGAAGTACAGCCAGCCACCGCCGGTCCAGCCACCAGGTACTTGCCCGTTACAAAGTCAAAATCCGCCTGACGGTTTTGCGCCTCTTTGACGGGTGTTACGAAAGCCCAAGCCACTCCGAGATTCAGCGTCAAGTTGGGCGTTACCCGCCAATCGTCCTGTACGAAGGGACGAAACATTTTCCAGCGCCGGCCAGTGGTGGCACCATAGAAGGTCTGATCGTGGAGTGCGATGCCAATCTGACCCAGCAGCAGGTCGGCCTCGCCATCTCCGGTGTATGTTCCCCCGTAAGGCGTGAAGGCGTCACCGATGATTACGAAGCCATCCTGGAACGCGTTGGACCGCACATTCAATTGGTGAGCTCGGAATCCGCCGCCGACGCGGATTTCGTGCTTGCCGCGAATCATATCGAACGAGTCGGAGATCATGTAAACGTTGGTTCCGCCCTGGGAGGGAGCGTACCCGCGGTCGCCAAGCGACCAGTAGCCGGTGATGATCTGGGTCGAAGTCAACCCGCAGCTCATGCAGTCCCTGGTTGACTGGTTGACCACGCCTGGGGGTTGGGCGCCGCAGCTACTGTTCAGATCAGCACCTAGAATGCCGACCTTCTGCGCCTCACAACTGGTATCACCAAACGTCGAGATGATGTTGAAAATTCGATTGAAGCCGGCCGTGATCTGGTTGATGTTGCGTGCCGAAAAGATATGCGTCTCCGAGATCGCAACATTGCGCCCGTGGTTGGTAATGCCCTGGTTGCTGGCAAATGCACCGGCTTCGGCAAATCCCGGCGAACCGCCTGGAACGTACGAAGTGGCCTGGTCGTAACTGAAGCGCGCAAAGATGGTGTCATTGCTGGTGAGGTTGTGATCCAGGCGAACGTCGAACTCGCCTTCATCCAGCCTTCGGACAGGAACACTCGCGAAGTTCGTGCCTAAGGTGGAGAAAGTGGGGTCACCCGTCGGGTACAGATTAATCATGTTTTGGCCGACCTTGCTGATCAGCGCTGGAGGAATGTAGTTGCAGTTAGTCCCTATGGTCTGGCCTCCGTGGGCATTTACGGGTTCGGGCGTGGGAACCGTCGCGTTCTCGGTGCCCGGTACGCACTGAAAGTTCAGAGGCTCGTTAAACGGAGGGGCTGTCAGGGCGTAAGGATTTACAAGCAGATTTGGCGTCGTGGGATTGACGATAAAGGGATCCCCCCGGAAGTCGCCGGTCTTCATGCCTGGCGTGGGAATCGTCCCTAGGAAAGGTGTCCCATGTCGTTGTCGCTTCGCCTGGTAGTCGACGAAGAAGAACGTCTTGTCCTTCTGAATCGGACCTCCGACCGCACCGCCAAACTGGTTCAGGTTGAACTGTTCTTTCGTGGCCGCAAAATAGCTCTTGGCATCCAGCTTAGTGTTGCGAAAGAACTCAAAAAGCGACCCGTGGAATTGGTTCGATCCTGACTTGCTTGTTACCAAGACCGTCGGACCTGCGCGGGTTCCGAATTCGGCAGAATAGTTGTAAGTGAGAACCTTAAATTCCTGGATGGCATCAATCGATGGAAGAATCGCGATACCTCCGCCCGACAACTCGTTGTTGTCGTTGCCATCGAACAGCCAGTCAGTACTCTGGGCCCGCGATCCGCCAACCGACAGCGAGAAAGTTCCACGCGCCGAAACTTCGCTGCTCGGACCCGCATTGAAGAAGCTATTGGGGTTGGTTTCTTGTGTGGTGCCCGGCGTCAGCGTCGCCAACTGCACGAAGTCGCGCCCGTTTAGTGGAAGGTTGGCCACCTGTTCGGCGGTGATTACCTGACCGAGAGTCGGATTGGTCGTCTGCACTGCAACTTCGGTCGCGCTCACCTCCACCGTCGACGACACAGAAGCGGGAACCAGCGTGAAGTCCAGTTCGCGATGTTCGTCAATCTGAAGTCGCACGTCTTTCTCTTCCGCTGCCTGAAAGCCCTGGAATTCCACATGGATCGTGTAAAACGCAACCGGCAGCAGGGGGATGACGTAGTGACCGGTATCGTCAGTTTTCGCTTCGCGGATAAGGCCGGTCGCCTGCGATGTAACGCGCACCGTTGCCCCCGAAATTACGGATTGAGTCTTATCCGTGACGGTGCCCGAGAAACTTCCATTGGCTTGGCCGTACAGAGCGGGACAAACGAAAAATGCGAGACAGCAGGACAGCACGACGAGCAGCGCCTTTCTCTGCGACATCGAAACACCCCTTTCGGCGATTCCTCAAGAAACGAACGTGAAAACGAGCGAGACTCTCCCTCTCCCCAGGCGAAGTCGGAAGTCTCCAATGAGCGGCCTTATATCTGGAGTCGCAATACGAAGTCAAGACATTTTGTCCCAAGACTTTACAGGTGATCCCGACGTGCGGCACGTGCTTCGACAAATAGACAGCTGGGATTCAAAACCTCGAACCTGAATCGCCGATTACGGATCCGATTTTTCAGTTGATCGCCTGACGGCGCCAATACTGCGCCCTCTATGCGCGGCGCTCCGCCCACTCCGCATCGAATCGCGTCCGGTCGTAGAAAGACTTCTGTGTGCCAATGCCCGTCGTTGAGAGGCCAGCGTACAAGTTGGCTCGTTGCACCGCTTCTCTTTCCGGCAAGCCCTCACCGAGAAATACGGCGAAGCTCCCGATAAACGCGTCCCCGGCGCCCGTGCTGTCGATGGCCTGCACATCAAACGCGGGCAGGTGCTCGCTTCCCTCACGGCTGGACAGCAGCGCGCCTTTCGCCCCAAGGGTGATGATGACACGACCAATCCCCCCGCTCACCAGCTTTCCCCCACACTGTTTAGCATCCTCGAGACTTCGTATCGGCATTCCCATAATCGTTTCTGCTTCACTTTCATTGGGTACGAAGTAGTCGAGGCCCGAGAGCGCTGCCATGGCGACGGCTTGGCCAGGGGCGGGGTTCAGAATGCAACGAATCCCATGCTTTACCGCAAATCCAACCGCGTAGTAGACCGTCTCCAGAGGAATCTCAAACTGCAACACAATGCAGTCAGCCCTTCTCAGCGTTTCCGACGCGGCGTCCACATCGGCGGGTCGCACGGCGTCGTTTGCGCCCTTTACCACCAGAATCCGGTTTTGCCCATTCGGTTCTACGAAGATCGGCGCCACCCCGCTCGACAATCCCTCCACCTGCTTTACATGAGTGGTGTCGATGCCAAGTTTCTTGAAGTTCTCAATGGTCGCCGGGCCAAACAAGTCACTGCCCACCCGTGCCACCATGAACACGTCAGCCCCGCACAAGCGCGCTGCGACCGCCTGGTTGGCCCCTTTGCCGCCGAATCCCAGATCGAATTTCTGTCCGAAGATCGTCTCCCCCGGTTTGGGGAACCGGTCGGCAAAGGTGGTGAGGTCAATATTGGCGCTGCCTACCACGGCGATTCGGGGGCGCTTAGCCATGCTCTCCTTCGATTGAAAACGGGCGGACGCCGAGTCTATTCAGCGTAGAGGAGTGTGTCAAACGAAGTCTGCAGAGTCCGAAACAGTGGGAGCTATCTTGGCAGTGGCCCGGCGTTCACATCAATTTGCCGCCTACTCCCCGTAGGGAACCCAGATGTTTTTCACTTGGGTTGCGTGCTCCAGGAACCACCGGCCCTCGCCTTGCCGGGGATCGAACCAGTCGATAATTCGTCCTTCGTTGGTGAAGACCTGTTTCAGATTTCCCACTGAGAGCGCCTTGGCCGCGGCCGCGCTTGCCCCATCCGCGAAACACCAGATCGCATCCACATCGTCATGTTCTGCGAGGGTCTTCAGAAGTTGCGACGTGTATCCAGTCACGATGTTTACCGCACCATCGGGCAGATCGCTCGTGTCGAATACCTGGTACAAATCTCCAACGATCAGCGGATATCTCTCCGACGGAATCACGATAGCTGTATTGCCGACAGCCAGCACCGGCAAAACCAGCGAAAGCAGTCCGAGCAGCGGCCCATCAGTTGGACAAACAACTCCCACCGTCCCGACGGCTTCCTTCATTGCAATCGAGATGGTCCGGAATGGCGGATTGTGCACCGCTCCATCAAACTTGTCGGCCCATGCGGCATAGGTAAAGATCCGCTCGATACCCAGATTCACTTCGCGGCTTGCTTGCTCTCCCCCGACGACCGCCGACAAGCGCCGGGCAATCTCGTCGCGCCGCAGCGACAGGTTCTCGGCCATGTAGTAGAGCACCTGAGCGCGACCGTGCGCCGTCATCGTTTTCCAACCGGAGGCTTTGTGCGCGGCTTCGACCGCGTTACGAATGTCCTTCCGGTTTCCCAGCGGCGCCTCACCCAGTAGTTCCCCCTTCGCCCCGCGCACTTCCATGCTGTAACCGGAATCTGGTCGTGCTTGCTTGCCGCCTATGTAAAGCTTCACCGTGCGGTCGATGGTGGGGCGGGCTTCCTGCCCATCGGCGGATTCGCCGGGTAAAGTTGCCCCGCCGCCCCAGGTCGGCGCCTTCTTGAACCACGTCGGCTCCAGGTATTCGATCAATCCCTCGCGGCCTCCCTCGCGACCATAACCGCTTTCGCGATAGCCGCCAAAACCGCAGGCCGCGTCGAACAAATTGGTGCAGTTAACCCAAATCACGCCCGCCTTGATCTGGGCCGCGACCTGCAAGGCCACATTGATGCTCTCGCTCCACACGCACCCCGCCAGGCCGTACGCCGTATTGTTCGCCAGTTCCACAGCTTCCGCGGGCGTGCGAAACGTCATGGCCGCCAGCACCGGACCAAAGATCTCCTGCTGCGCGACGATTGACGCCGGATGCACATTGCTCAGCAACGTGGGAGGGAAGTACAGTCCCCGGGTAGGCATGGTGATCTGCGGCTGCCAGCAGGTTGCGCCTTCTGCTACACCTTGATCCACCAGTGTCCGGATCCGATCCAGTTGTACGGGCGCGACAATTGCGCCAATATCGATCGCCTTATCCAACGGCGGACCAACCCGCAGCGAATTCATGCGGACCCGAATCTTTTCCACGAGGGCCTCGGCGATGCTCTCCTGCATCAGCAGGCGCGACCCCGCGCAACAGACTTGGCCCTGGTTCAGCCAGATCCCGTCCACCAGACCTTCGACGGCGCCGTCGAGATCCGCGTCTTCGAAAATAATGAAAGGCGACTTGCCGCCCAATTCCAAAGAAAGTCGTTTGTGACTCTGGGCAGTCGCGCTCCGGATCGCTCGCCCCACTTCAGTTGAACCGGTGAAGGCGATCTTGTCGACGTCGGCATGCTTCACCAGCGCCTCGCCCGTGGTTCCATCGCCGGTGACGATATTTACCACCCCCGCTGGCAAACCGATCTCCCGGCAGATATCGGCAAACGCCAGTGCCGTCAGAGGCGTAAACTCTGCGGGCTTCAGGACAACTGTGTTTCCCGTGGCCAGCGCCGGCGCGATTTTCCACGCCAGCATCAAAAGTGGAAAGTTCCACGGGATGATCTGCCCGACCACGCCGCAAGCGGTGTATCCGGGGAACTCCGACTCGAGCAGCTGCGCCCATCCCGCGTGATGGTAAAAATGCCGTGCGACCAGTGGTATATCGATGTCGCGGCTCTCCCGGATCGGCTTGCCGTTGTCGATCGTTTCCAGAACCGCGAGCCGGCGCGAATGTTTTTGTACGCCGCGAGCCATTGCGTAGAGAAACCGGGCGCGTTCGTGCGGAGCAGATGTTAGCCATGCTGGAAAAGCTTTGCGCGCGGCCTGGACCGCGGCCTCGATATCCGCAACCGACCCACGCGCGACGGCGGCAATCTTCTCCTCCGTGGAAGGATCGACCGTGTCAAAAAACACGCCTTCCGCCGGTTGCCGCCAGGCGCCGTCAATGAAGTGCCCGAACCGCCTCTGGTGGCCATCCAGCCAGAGCAACGCGTCCTTCGGGTCCTCCGGCGCTGGACCATACTCCATTGTCAGGAACTTCTCGGCGATACTCACTTGGCTCGATTCCTTCCTGTCTCTAAGCGATCGGTTGCCGGTAGTCTGCCGAGTACCGGCCGGTGGCGTAGTGCTCCAATTGCCGCTCAATATCGTTCAGCAGGGAACTCGCGCCAAAACGAAACAGATCGGCCTTCATCCATGACACGCCCAACTCCTCCTTCATCAACGCCAGCCACTCCGTGGATTGCTTCGCCGTACGAATTCCGCCCGCCGGCTTGAACCCGACGGCCATCCCAGTCTCCTGCGCATATTCTCGGATCGCCCGCGTCATCACAAACCCCACAGGCAGTGTGGCGTTGGTAGGTTCTTTCCCGGTAGAAGTCTTGATGAAGTCCGCCCCGGCCATCATGGCGACGAAGCTGGCGCGCGCCACATTTCGGAAGGTGAGTAGGTCGCCGGTTCCCAGGATGGCTTTCATATGCACCCTGCCGCAGGCCTGCTTGAACGTGGCTACTTCGTCGTAAAGTTCCTGCCAGCGTCCGCCGAATACGTGCGCTCGTGTAATGACGATGTCGATCTCGTTTGCACCCGCTTCGACGGAGCGTCGAATCTCCGCCGCCCGCTCCTCGAGAGGTGACAGGCCCGCTGGAAACCCCGTCGATACCGCGGCCACGTGGATGTCACTTCCTTCCAACGCACGGACCGCGGTCCCCACGAATCGGTGGTAGACGCAGACCGCCGCCACCTGGATTCCCAACTCCTCGATCCCCAGCCGCTTCACCAGTTCCTGCTGCAACGGTTGCCGTGCCTTTGCGCAAAGTCGCCGAACTCGTTCGTCTGTGTCGTCCCCGGAAAGGGTGGTCAGGTCCATGCAGGTGATCGCACGCAGCAGCCAGGCCGCCTGCCACTCTTTCTTCACCGTCCGCCGGGCGACGTGAGTCTGTGCTCGGCGTTCCACGGCGCTGGTATTCACGCGTACCTGTTTGACCCAGTCGAGATTCAGGGGGATGCCCCGATTGGAAAGTAGAGGACGTCCTGCCAGAGCGGCGATAGGGGCGTCTGCCTGGGGCGCGGACGCGCTCCCTCCCTGCTGCACACCGTGCGTGACGCCACGATTGCTTCGGTGCTCCGGTTCCATTCTCAGCATTGTACGGCAGTCAGTGCATAACCGGCACTTCCCGCGCTCTTCCGGCCTTGACACGATCCGCTCCGACATCTAGGCTACGGCGCGCATCCCTTGAGGACGAACGTGACCGTCAAGCCTCTCAAGGCAAGTGCGCCCGGGCAGTCGCCGCGGAGCGTCATCGCCATCTTCCGGCGAACCGACGAGGGCTAGCCCTTGAGGAGCAAGCATGTTTACACCACAGAGTCTCGGCATTGCGCTGTTCATGATGATTGTCACCGCCATTTGCTGGGGTTCGTGGGCTAACACCTTTAAAGGCGTCAAGAATTACCGTTTCGAACTGTTCTACTGGGACTATGCGCTTGGCATCTTCCTGATCTCTTTGATCCTCGCCCTCACCATGGGAAGCACCGGGCACGATGCCACCAGTTTCCTCAACAACGTTCACAGCGCCGACACCTCGAACATCGTCTATGCCCTGATCGGCGGAGCGTGGTTCAATCTCGCGAATCTCCTGCTGGTTGCCGCGATTGACATGGCCGGGCTCGCCGTAGCCTTTCCCATCGCGATCGGCATCGCGCTCGTGGTCGGTGTGGTGCTGAGTTACTCGCTTCAGCCCAAGGGAAGCCCGATCTTGCTGGCGGCGGGTGTCGCCTGCGCTTTGCTCGCGGTCATTCTCGACGGCAAGGCGTACGGGAGCCTCACCGTTGCCGGTCGTACGGTCTCCAGAAAGAGCGTCATCACTTGCATCGTTTCTGGAGTTCTGATGGGTCTCTGGGCTCCGTTTGTTACCCACTCCATGACGACTGGGCACGCGCTCGGACCCTACAGTGTCGCCGTGTTCCTGACTCTCGGTGCCTTCCTCTCTTGCTTTGTCTGGAATCTCTACTTCATGAAGCATCCGCTGGTCGGCGAGCCGGTAAGTTTCGAGGGATTCTTCCGCGGCCCCGCTTCCGGACACCTGCTCGGTCTTCTTGGAGGATTCATCTGGGGAACCGGTACCGTTTTCAACTTGGTCGCTGCCAGCTTCACGGGAGTAGCGATTTCCTACGCCATCGGCCAGTCGGCCCCCATGGTCGCGGCGTTGTGGGGAATCCTTGCCTGGAAGGAATTTGAGGGGTCGGGCTCTCGCGCCAAGGCGTACCTAGCCCTAATGTTCGTCTTTTACGGACTGGCCATTCTTCTGGTAGCGCGAGCGAATGGCTGACTGATTAAAGCTACCTCAATTCCTCCGCGGGGTGCTTTAATGACAGGTTCCCGATGACTTCATTCTCTTGACACCCCGCAGCTGCCTTCCATGAAGCGACCCTTATTTCTACATGCACTCTTCCTCCTGGTGCTCGTAGGGGTTTTCCTAGGCCGCGCGACTGCCCAAACAGTTCCCGACCCCTACAAACCGGTTCTGGATCGGCTTGAGTCCTTCACGATTCAAGCGATTCCCGACTTGCGCTTTCACGCCGACATCGCCCACCCCGAAGACAGCCTGCTCGACGACTCAAGTTGGCAAACCATCAAGCTCGACGAGCATTGGTATACCAACCCACGCGTTTTCCGCCGCTCGATCGAAATTCCAGCCAAGCTCAACGGCTACGCCACCCAGGGCGCAAGCGTGAAGCTCGACCTTACCTTCGACAGCGACGGCCCAATCATCATCGGCGTGTTCTCCAACGGAGGCTTGGTCTATCACGGCGACGAAGGCAGCCAGCAGCCCATTCCGCTCACGGAAAGCGCGCTGCCCGGCCAGAGATTTCAGATCGCCGTTCGCCTCGATGCCCGCGCTGTCGATACGCGCATCTCTGGGGCTCGCTTGCTCTTCGAGCCGTCACGCGATCGCCCCAGTCCCATTCTGGTTCGCGAAGAGATCATGGCAGCGCGGCCAATCATTGCAGCTTACGCCGATGGTCGCGCAGAGCGGCAGCAACAACTCGATGCGGCCGTGAAAGCCGTGGACTTCTCGCCTCTTGATCACGGCGATCAAGCTGGCTTCGATGCTTCCCTGCGCTCTGCGCAAACGAAGCTGCAATTGCTGAATCCATGGCTGAAGCAATTCACCATCCGCGCTGTCGGCAACTCGCATATCGACATGGCCTGGCTTTGGCCATGGACTGAAACGGTCGAGGTGGTGCGAAACACCTTCCGCAGCGTGCTCGACCTTAGTCTAGCAGTTGTTTCAGCTCAAACAGCACATCCGGCCGCCAGTTCCCCGCCAAGCTGTGGGCGATCTCTTCCTCCGTGGCCTGCACGCGGACATCACGCAGGGCCGCCAGCTTCCAGGGATTGCGTTCGCCCTCCACAATCGCCCGCATGATCGCCAATCCCGTCTTGTCGGTGATATCGTTGAGGGCGTTGGCCAACTGCACATTCATCCCAATCAAGGCTTTCTGCATTTGTTGAATGGTCCGGCCCGCCTCCGTCACCCAGCGCTGCCGCGAGCGCCACAGCGTCCGGATCGCACGGATAGCCGCCGGCAGCTGGAAACAGTCCCGCAGCAGGCCGTAGATATCTAGTTTGCGAATGCACTGGCATTCCTGCACGTCACTCTTACGCCCGGGAAGGTTCTTGGTACCGCGCGCGTCGACCACCGGCGCGCTCCAGTACATCTTGCAGCGGAAGCCAGTACACGCCGGTGCTTTGCAGCACTACCCGTTTGATCCCCAGCCCCTTCAGCCCAGTCTGCCGTTTCCGCAAAGCAGCGGTCCAAGAACCGAATTCTCGTACCGGTTGGCAGTCTAACTTCGGATCGATGGCAACAAAATGACTTTCATTGCCCACATCGATGCCAGCTACATTCTCATGCACAATGTCCCAGCCCGGATCCTCGCGCTGAAACCGCCGCTCCATTTCCTTGCGCTCTCGCCGGCTCAGTTTCTGCCCCCGCTGCAGTCGCTCAAAGCTGGACAACTTCCGTTTGGCCATGGCACACTCAACTCGATTCTTGGATTGGCCAAGCTCGGCTCGGTTGGCAATAGACACCCAAACTCTCCGGCGGGGTCGAGCTCGGCCTTATTCCGGCCCGCAACTCGCCACCACGCAATTGATCGCCACCACCGAGGTCATACTCTGTGACGGGCACGTAGGCACCAAGAAACAATCGACCATAGCTTGCCGAGCTGGCGCCGCGATTATCGCAGGCGCGCCGCGCACCCAAGTTACCGATTTCAATTGACCCCGGCACCGCCGGGGCTAGGGCTCTGTGGTGACGTGGTGAAGGTAATGCGCGGTCAGGCTCTTGAAGGATACACAAGAAAATGAGATATTTACACATTAGGAGGGCCCCCCTCGTGCGGACCAATATCGAAATCGATGACCGGTTGATACGCCAAGCCATGAAACGCAGTGGAAGTCGCACAAAAAGAGCGACTGTGGAAGCTGCGTTGCGACTGCTGGTAAAGACGCACTCTCAGACTGCGATTCGGCGGCTGAGGGGCAAGGTGCACTGGGAGGGTAACCTGGAGGACTCTCGCGAAGGCCGTGTTCGGGAATAAGGGCCATGGTCATCGTGGACACAACAGTGTGGATTGATTATCTGGGCGGTACCAACAACGCCCAGACAGCTTGGCTGGACCGGGAAATCAGCCACCAGCGCCTCGGGCTGACCGATATTATCCTTTGCGAAGTATTGCAAGGCGTCCGCGAGGAAGCCGCTTTTGCGCGGGTGCGAAATGATCTGTCAAAGTTTCAAGTGTTCACCACCGGCGGGACTGATCTGGCAGTGGCCGCGGCTCAGAATTACCGCTCTTTGCGACGGGGGGGCCACACCGTTCGCAAAACGATCGATTGCCTGATCGCAACTTTCTGTTTAGAGGCAGGGCATTGGCTTCTGCATCGTGATCGCGATTTCGATCCTTTCGAGCAACACCTCGGGCTTAGCGTAGTTCACCCATAGCTCCGTTCGCTAAAGGCTCTCCAGAGCAGAAATGGCGACCGCTCATTGCCCGATCCATTGTACGTTTATTGTACGAAAATGCTTTCGCTCTAGAGTCCGACAGACACCGCATGGCGGCCATAGTATCGCATAGATTCTCAGAGAGGGATCGAAAAAAGCCCTAGTACGAAGGGAGACCCCCCGGCTCTGCCGGGGAGGCAGTAAGAGTTTGACAGATACAGGAGTCCATCGCGGAAACTCCCAAACGTGAGCCGCCAAGCACACGCAAAGGAGTTTTGCGATGGACGAAATGGAAAGCCTAAGCCATACGAAGTGGGAGTGCAAATACCATGTGGTGTTTATCCCGAAGTGCCGCAGAAAGACGCTGTACGGGGAGTTGCGGGAGCACTTGGGAGAAGTGTTCCGCAAGCTGGCCGTGCAGAAGGAAAGTCGAATTGAGGAAAGGCACTTGCTGCCCGATCACGTGCACATGATGATCGCGATTCCGCCGAAGTACGCGGTGTCGCAGGTGATTGGGTTTATCAAGGGGAAGAGTGCG
>Ga0307479_10000664_pt1 | contig 31046 bp, 33 predicted proteins | sample atmos_gasesECM4C_FD_203743 | JGI IMG/M metagenome (GOLD analysis project Ga0307479, IMG submission 203743) | Hardwood forest soil microbial communities from Morgan-Monroe State Forest, Indiana, United States - atmos_gasesECM4C_515 | ecosystem: Environmental > Terrestrial > Soil > Temperate...
GAGCTGCAGGGCCAGGATCTTGGGCAGGTCTCCCGGCGACGAGCGGCCGAAGCTGTAGACGAGCGCGGTGTCGACGTCCCCGGCACGGAGCATGGTCCACGCCTCGTACAGCGCCCACGCCCCGTCCATCTCGACGTGGCTCTCGCGCATGGGGGGCCACACTCCGACGGCGTCGAGGGCGGACACGAAGCTGAAAGGGGCACCCACCAGGTAGTCGGAGCTCCCCGAGCACACGAAGCCCATGTCGGCCTTGGTGACGCCGATGCGGGAGAACACCTCCTCCACCACGGGCATGAGCATCTCCACCTCGTTGCGGTGGTCCTCGCGCCGCACCTGCGGCGACTGGGCGAAGGACACCACGGCCACCGGACGACCGGTGGGGGCGGCGCTCACAGGTACTCCTTGAACGACTCGTATTCGGCGTCGGGTTCCCCGGTGGGCCGGAAGTACCGAACCGACGCCAAGGTCGGACCGAGCTCCTCGCGAGCCACCCACACCGCCTCCACCCGCATGCCCATGCGGACCTGGTCGGCAGGGACCTCCTGGATGAGCCCCATGAAGGCGAGATTGGCGCCGTCGAGAAGTATCTGCGCGCAGATGTAGGGGATCTCGATGGACTGCCCCTGGAAGGGCACGTTGACGACGCAGTACGTCGTGACGGTGCCCTGGTTGGAGAGCTCGACCTCGTCGGTGGTGGGTACGCCGTCAGTCGGGCACGACCCTCGGGGAGGCACGTACACCTTGTGACAGCGCGGACAGCGCTGACCGAGGAATCGGCCCTGCGACAGTCCCTTCAAAAAGCGCGACTGGGCCAGCCCCGCAGTGAAGCGGTAGTCGACGTGAATGGGGGACTCCATGATCGCCACCCGCTCTTCGCCGGTGGTGGTGGCGTCGGTCACGGCGCCTCCTCGGGCACGAAGCACTCGATGTCGAGCACGTGCCCCCGGCGCTCGCCCTCGGGCCGGAACCGGGGCCGCACCCGCATGCCGCTCGCCATGGCCTCGGGCGACCCGGCGTCGACCACGTGCAGCAAACCGGTGGTCGCACCGTCCAGGAGGACGAGCGCCCACGCGAACGGGCGCGACAGGGGTTGGTCGGCGGTGGGCTCGGTCTCCCAGGCCCACGTCGACACCGTTCCGCCAGGACCGACCTCGACCAGCTCGCCGCTGGGCCGGGCGGTCACCGGGTCGTACTCGGCGGGCGGGACCACCACCCTGCCGTCATCACCGGTGACGCCGAGGATCCTTCCCTGGCGCAGACCGGTCAGGAAGGCGCCGATGACCGGGCCCACCGACCGTGTGTAGGTGTACTCGAGGACGTGCGGCGCCCGAAGGACCTCGTCGGGGGCGTTGGCGTCGGGCATCGGGGCCGAAACTAGAACAGATTGCAGTTCCGCTGCCACCGCCGGCTTTGCATCAATACCTCCTGGTCGGGCTGTGTATTGGTGCAAGCGACGTTTCTGCACCAAAAGGACCGGTAGGGGCGCTGCGTTCCCTGGGGACAGATTGGGGAGTGACTGGGGAGCGGACCCGAGATAGGGTTGGTCTGGTTGTAATTGTGCATGTATTCACAAAGTTGTAACTACAGCCGTGGAAGGAAGTCCCCGGCGATTCTCCAGGTCAGGTGCATATAGGCTGCCCCGCCCATGTGGGAGAGTGTCCCCGAGGGCAGCTGCGTCGAGAGGTGGCTGAATGTCCTCGACGGACTCGGCTCCAAGATCGAGTGGGTCAGAGAACCGGACTGGTACAGGGTCTGGTGTCCGGCGGGAAGGGAATTCCATCACTTTCAGGTCAGCACCGAAATGGCCGACAATTGCCGGGAGCTGGAAAAGAGATTGAGGCACATGACGAGCTTGAAAGGACTGATATGAGTTCACGTAGGTTTTCGTGTTCATTGAGGTTCGCTCACGCCTACCGGGCCACGCAGGACGAAATTGCCACCCTGCTCGACAAAATGACCGACTCGTTCTGCGGCGACGGTGTAGTCGGTCTTTCTATGGGCGGGGATATCCAGGCTGGAACGCTGGAGATCACTTTTGAGCCTCCCCCCAGCCCTATCACGGACGAGGAGGACGGGGATTCCCTGTGGGGCCTCGCTTTGGTTGTTAGGGCATTGAACTGCGGCCGGATTTCTGCCCCGGGCTGGCCTGACGATGAGGTTGTCGATGGGGCCATCGCGTCCGTAACGGTTCGGGAGTTTTCCCTGGCCTAAGCACCTTCTTTTTGAGCGTCGCTCCGAAATGCCCCTCGTCTCGGACGAGGGGCATTTTCGCGTCCCAGGCCAAGGTGCCCTGCGGGTATACGAGCCTGGCCTACTGGCGTGGCCCACGGTCGTTGCATGGTATACCGCCAAAATTATAGGTTTGGGGGTATGGATCGAGAAGAGGCCCGAATCCTGCTCCGTCAATGCCAGCGCGACCGGAGGGAAGCTGCTGAGGCAGCTAAGGCTGCCGCGGACACCGTCGAATCCACCCGACTCATCATCGAGGGCATTCTCAGGCGCTTCCCCGAGCTTTCCGAGGACGAGCAGGAATGGGGCGATCTGTCGTGGGAGGTGGAAGGGCAGCCACGCGGGGACAAAGCGGTGCTGTCGATCCTCCAGGTGAACGAGAACGATTGGTTCTCCGTGTTCGACATGACCGAAGCCATGGCCCAACGGGGCTGGCTGCCTACATCGGAGAACCCGCAAAACGCCATCCGAACGGCACTGGAACGGCTCGTCACATCTGACATGAGGGTCGAGAAGGGCAAACGAAGCGACAACAGGGTCGTCTACCGCTACTCCGAAGAGGCGGGAAATGAAGCCATGAGGTCTGAGGCCCAGACGGCTGGCTACGGATTCGACGAGGAGCCGTTCTGAATAGCAACTAGCAAGGTCAGAGTCCCGGGGGGCCATGGTTTGCGGCCCGACCCCCCAGGACCCGTCCCACATGGGGGTGTACGTCAGTCGGTCAGACAGCCGGACTGTTAATCCGGAAACGGAGGTTCGATCCCTCCCACCCCCACGCTTGTTCCAGCCTAAGCCTTCTCCTTCTTCGGCCTCCGCGGCCGGTTCCAGTAGGGGCTCTTGCACTTGGGACAGACCCGAGGACCCTCGGGCTCGGGCTTCATGTCGCGAGGCACCCACTGGTGGCCGCAACGCTCGCATTGCCATCCCCAAACCTGGATCTTCACGGGGCGAACCCTGGCCGGAGCCTTGGGCCTCCGCGGCCCTCGGACCAACATCTTTGGGGCACTCGGCAATTATATACCTCCTAGGTATTGACTTCTCGGTATACCCAGAGTATATTCCTATTAGGAATATAGCAAGGGGTACAGGGTCATGGACGCCAGACAGCAGCGGGGCATGGAAATCGCAGCCACCAAGAGACTGCGGCGGACCAGCGAGGGATGGATCGTCCCGTCCCAGTCGGGCCGTGGGAACTACCAGGTCGCCCCGTTGGTGCCCCTGCGCCGCCCTGGGCCGGGCCAGAGCATCCCGGCCTGGGTCTGCTCCTGCCCGGACTGGGAGGACCGTGGGCGGGATTGCAAGCACGTGTACGCCGTCGAGTTCGTTATGAGACGGGAGGTGGCCGGTGACGGCACCGTGACCGAGGAAACGAGGGTCACGTACACCCAGGCGTGGTCGAGTTACAACGCCTCGCAATGCGCCGAGAAGGACACCTTCCTCCCGATGCTGGCCGATCTGTGTGGCACGATCCCCACCCCACCGCAGGGCCGTGGCCCTCCCCGCATGCCGATGAGCGACATGGCATTCAACTGCGTGCTCAAAATCTACGAAGGGCTGTCGGCCCGCCGACTGGACTCTGACGTTCGGGAGTCGCGCAACAAAGGCCTTACCGACGTGGACCCCCATTTCAACACCGTGCTCCGCTACCTGCGTTCTTCCGAAATGACGCCAGCCCTGCGAAACCTGGTGGAACTGTCTGCGTTGCCCCTGCGTGCAGTCGAGCAGGACTTTGCCGTGGATTCGACGGGATTCACCACATGTCGTTTTGAGCGGTGGTACGACCACAAGTGGGGCAAGGAACGGTCCCAGCACAAGTGGGTGAAGCTTCACGCTATGACTGGCGTTCGCACCAACGTTGTCACCGCTGTCGAGGTCACCGACGGGCACGCTGGCGACTCTCCTCAGTTCCTCCCGACCCTCAACGCCACCGCTCGTAACTTCACCATCCGCGAAGTGAGCGCCGACAAGGCGTATGAATCCAAAAAGAACTGTGCTGTTGTGGACGACCTGGGAGGAACGGCTTATATCCCGAACAAAGGCCGTGTCTATGCCGTCCAGGGCGTCATGCCCGACATTCCTTCGGGGGCAAGCGCATTTCTGCGAATGCAATACCTGTTTGCCTATCAGCGAGACACGTTCCTGAGCCACTACCACCAGCGGAGCAACGTCGAATCGACGTTCTCGGCCATCAAAAGAAAGTTTGGCGACAGCCTGCGGAGCAAGTCCGAGGTTGGACAGATGAACGAGATTCTTTGCAAGGTCGTCGCCCACAACCTGTGCGTGCTGATCGCAGCGGTTCATGAGATAGGGCTGCCATTGCCAGAGTTTGGTTCGGTTTCGGCTTCCGCTGTCCTGGTCGGATGAATCGTCCCCTTTATCCAGGACCAAGCTCTGCGATACCAAGCAACCTTCGGCGGGACCGACAGGCAAAGTTGGCCGTCTCTAAGGTCCACAACGAAGCGCTCCGAAATGGGAGAGCACTCGGCACTCCGCACAGTTACCCTCACCGCACAGGGAGTCGGCAGTTCATTGTGGCGTAGGTCGTCCGGGGCGTAATGAATATTCTCATCCGTGGACGCGTACATGTGCGTATCCCCGTCGTACATGCACGCCACATCAAGGACGGCTGGGTTCTCATTCGCGGCTAGCTCGATTTCTTTGGCGCGGAGCAGTGTTTGTGGGGTCACCATCGTGCTGGAGTCACTCCATCGACCATGGAGTCGGTACACAAGCCCCCCGGTCTTGTCTGAGTAATCGAGCGATGCGACAACCTTGGTGGCCAGCGGACACCCGGACTTACCGACGTTCTCAACTTTTACGTAGGCGTAGTGCATCGGATCATCAAAGGGACCCCTGGGGACAATGCCAGGCATTTCATTGGCGCTCGTTGTGATCGACACCCCCGGTGAGCCGGACGCCCCGGTGGTGAGCACGAAGCCAGGGTTCGGCGTCACCGTCACGGTCTTTTGACGGAACCGTGGCTCAATGTGCGGACTGTGGATTCGGAGCCGTGGGCGGTGCCACAGACGGTCACCGAACAGGCAGAAAACCGAGAACCCCAACGCCAGCAGTCCCAAGGTGAACAACAACCATGACCGCCATCGCTCGGACGGCACGGACCCGACCAACAACGCCGCGCCCATCAAGGCGAAAATCCCCGCAGTCCGGCGGTCAAGCATGGGGCAACCCCGCGGTCATCGTCGTCCCTCCGACCCAGGGCCATTTTGGTGCAGCACTCTGATATGCGGTGCAGCCAGGGGATATGGGTGCAAAGCCGCCACCGCCCTAGGGCTCAGTGCAAGAGGCGTGCGCTCACCTCAGGAAGCGGGGACCAGGATGCGAACGGCGTAGTCGGCCAGCTTCTCCCGGCCGCCGAGGCCGGCCACTTCCAATAGCGCCGCGATCCCCACCACCTCGGCCCCCGACCGTCGCACCAGCTCCACCGTGGCCAGCACGGTGCCGCCGGTGGCCACCACGTCGTCGATCACGAGCACCCGGTCGCCGGGGCGGAGGGCGTCGGTGTGCATCTCGAGGGCGGCCTCGCCGTACTCGAGGGTGTAGCCCACCGTGACCTTGGAGGCGGGGAGCTTGCCGACCTTGCGCACAGGGACGAGCCCTGCTCTGCGCTCGTAGGCCACGGGCGCGCCGAGGATGAAGCCGCGCGCCTCGATGGCCACCACCTTGTCGACAGGACCGGGGAACGCCCCGGCGAGCCACTTGACGGCGGCGGCGAACCCTTCGGGGTCGCCGAGCACCGGGGTGATGTCCTTGAACACCACGCCGGGCTGGGGGAAGTCGGGCACGTCGCGTACGAGCGCGCCGACGAGGTGGGCGGGATCGGCGGCGGGCGCCACGTCAGGTGACATCGGCGCGCAGCGTCGTGAACGAGCCCGCCGCCACCAGCGCGACGCCGTAGGCCAGGAGCACCAGGGCTCCCTCCCACCACGTGACGAGATGGCTGAGGCCCGACCCGAATGCGCCGCGCACCTCGGGACGGGCGGTGACCGACTCGAGCGCCTGGGCCACCTCACTGGGCAGCCACCGGCCGACCGAGGGGACGGCCGCCACCAAAATGGGCTCCACGATGGCGGTGGCCCCCAGGCCGACCACGAGCGCCACCACCTGGTTCTTGAGGATCGCCCCGAGGCCCACCCCGTAGGCGGCGAAGAGGACGCAGGCGGCGGCCACCCCCGGCCACACGTGGCGGAACTCGGTGAGCATGCGGCCCGAAGAGCCCAAGCCACCGGCCACGGCGCCGTAGCCGAAGATGAGGCTCACCGCGCCGGCCACCGCCGCCACGACCAGACCGGCTCCCAGGGCGGTGAAGAGCTTGGACGTCGCCACCCAACCTCGGCGCGGCTGAGCCAAGAAGGTGGAGGTGATCGTCTTGTGGCGGTTCTCGCCGGTGATCATGATCACCCCGAGCACGAGGGCGAGGTCGATGGCCACGGTCATCACCGAGAAGACGACGTCGTACCAGCCCACCGCGCCGCGTGCCGGGAACACCACGCTCACGTCATGCCGGTTGCGGGGCACGAAGCCGATGACGACGCTGAGCGCCCCGGTCAGGGCGGCCGCCACGCCGAGCAGCACCCACGTAGACCAGACGGTGCGCAGCTTGAGCACCTCCGAGCGCAAGAGGCGGGTCACGACGGCATGCCCGAGGTGGTGCCGGCCGGAGCGGGCTGGGTGAAGCCGTCGGGGGACGGAGCGCCGGAGGTGAGGTCGAAGAACAGCTGCTCGAGCGACTCCCCTGAGGTCGTCATCTCGAGCACCACCACGCCATGGTCGGCCATGGTCCGCCCCACCGCTTCGGGCGTGGTGCCCGCTGCCTCCACCACGTCGCCCACCCGCACCGCCTTGGTGCCGGCCGCGCTGAGCAACGCCGTCAATCGCTCGGCGTCGGGGGTCCGCACCCGTACTGTGGCCGTCGCCCCCCGGCGCAACTCGTCAAGAGGACCGTGGCCAGCCATGCGCCCGTGGTTGAGCACGATCACGTCGTCCACGGTCTGCGCTGCCTCGGCCAGCAAGTGCGACGAGATGAGCACCACCCGACCCTCTTCCGCCAACCAGCGCAGGAAGCCGCGCAACCAGGCGATGCCTTGCGGATCGAGCCCGTTGGCGGGCTCGTCGAGGATGAGCACTTCCGGATCGCCGAGGAGGGCCCGGGCCAGCTCGAGACGTTGGCGCATGCCCATCGAGTACCCACCCACGTGCCGCTCGGCGTCGGCGCTGAGGCCCACCAGCTCGAGCACTTCGTCGACACGCTCGTCGCTGATGCCGTCCACCGCGGCGACGGCACGAAGGTGGTTCCGGGCCGAGCGCGCTGGGTGGAAGCCCGACGACTCGAGCACGGCCCCCACGGTGCGCATGGGGTCGGGCAGGTCGTGATAGGGCGAGCCGTTCACGAGAGCCCGTCCTGAGCTGGGGCGCACCAAGCCGAGCAGCATGCGCAGGGTGGTGGTCTTCCCGGCGCCGTTGGGGCCGAGAAAGCCGGTCACCGTTCCCTGCTGCACGGTGAAGCTCAGGTCGTCGACGGCCAGCACCGACCCGAAGCGCTTGGTGAGGCCTTCGACCGCGATGCTTGCCACGCTGACACCCTCCGGAGACTTGGCCTCGTCGATGGACGGCCGGCCTGGATCCCGGCCGGCCTCGGCCCGATGCTCAGCCGGCGCCCTCCATGGTCTCCTAGCCGACGGCCTAGCGGGCAGGGGCGAAGGTCAGGACCTGGCGGATGACCTCGCCGCGTTTCATGGCGTCGAAAGCGTCCTGGGCCTGGGAGATGTCGAGGCGGGCGGTGATCATGCCGTCAAGGTCGAGCCGGCCCGCCTTCCACAGCCGGATGAGGCGGTGGAACTCGGTGCGCACGTCCGCCGAGCCGTAGTAGGAGCCGAGGAGCTTCTTCTCCATGAAGAACAGCTCGAAGGCGTTGAACTCGACCATGGCATCGCTGCGCCCGGCACCCACGATGACGGCGGTGCCGCCCCGGCGCACGGCGTCGTAGGCGGCGCGGATCGTCTGGGGCAGCCCGATGCACTCGAAGCTGTAGTCGAAGCCCTCGCCCTCGTTGATCTCCATGTTGGCGGCGTCCACCTCGCCGGGTTGCACACCGCGGGTGGCGCCGAAGCGCTGGGCCTCCTTGAGTTTGGAGTCGACGGTATCGACGGCCACGATCTCAGCGGCACCGGCTACGCGCGCTCCCTGAATGGCGGCGATGCCGACACCTCCCGCCCCGTAGACGACGACGCTCGAGCCCGGCTTCACCTTGGCGGTGTTGAGCGCCGCGCCCACGCCGGTGGTGACGCCGCAGCCGATGAGGGCGGCGATCTCGTAGGGGACGTCGTCGGGAATCTTCACCACGCCCTGCTCCGGGATCACCATCTCCTCGGCGAAGGTGCCGGTGCCGGCAAAACCGAACACGGGAGAGCCGCCCTGGGAGAACTTGGCCGCCCCGGCGATGTTGTAGAAGATCTGCACGCACAGGTTGGGCTCGCCCCGACGGCAGGCCCGGCACACGCCGCACGGAGGCGTCCAGGCCACGATGACGTGGTCACCCACCGCCACCTGGCTGACCCCGTCGCCTACCTCGACCACCTCGCCGGCGCCCTCGTGGCCGAGCACGCAAGGTGCGGGCATGGGCAGGGTGCCGTTCATGGCCGACAGGTCTGAGTGGCACACGCCGGCGGCGTGGATCTTGATCTTCACCTCACCCGGACCTGGGTCGGCGACCTCCACGTCCTCGTGGAACTCCGCAATCTCGCCGTTCGTCCCGTGGAACACCGTTGCGCGCATCGTGGTCCCTCCCTGGGTCCCTGGTTCAACGAGATTCGACCATGCGGCCAGGCCTGCCGCAACAGCGGCGGACCGGCGCCGCAGTCAGCCTTCGGCTTCGGCCCGCTGCCCCAATACGAGCGACTCCTGAGCCGGTGCCAAGCCGTCGGGCAGAAGCAGACGAACCGCGGTGGCGAGCTCGTCGCGGACGCGGGTCATGTCGCTCCAGCCGTTCACCCACCCGACCATCGACGAGTACCAGACGTGGCCGAGCACCCGGGTCCGATCGACGTGATCGGGCGGCTCGGGCTGACCCATGGCCCGGATGATGATCCCGTCCATGAGCGAGCCCATCAGCTGCTGGCATTCGACGGCGGCAGGGTCCGAGGAAGCCAGGGAGGCGAAGAGGGCGGCGGACAACCGGGGTTGGCGGCTCATGGCCCGAAGGGCCCGCTCGAGCACGTCGAGCACGCGCTCCGACGCCCGCTCGCCCCGGGCCGGCACCTGGGCCAGGCGGTTGTCGAGCTGTTCCACCCAGTGCACCAGGGCGGCGGCGAGCAGGTGGTCCTTGGAGGAGAAGTAGCGGTAGACGGTGCCCATGGCCACCCGGGCCCGGGCCGCCACGTCCCGCATCTGCACGGCGTCGTAGCCCCCTTCGAGGGCCAGGGCCATGGCGGCGTCGACCACCCGCTGGCGGCGCGCTTCCTGAGCCCGGGTCAGACCCCGAACGACAACCCGTTCTTGCATGGCTCGCCACCCTACCGTGGCCTCTGCCAGCACCGAAGGCTTCGCCGCCCCGCCGGAGCCTGCGACGAACGGCCCCATACCTGACGGTTCGTCAGCCTCCAGCGGTAGCGTGGTCCGGATGGCCCGCGAGCCCGACACCCTGGCCGCCACCGACGGACGGCTGCCGGGGCGACGCGGCCAGGCCACCCGGCAGCGCCTGCTCACGTGCACCGCCGAACTGCTCGAGGGCACGCCGTGGCGCTCGATCAAGGTCATCGACATCGCCCGCCAGGCCGGGACGTCGCCGGCCACCTTCTACCAGTACTTCGAGAACGTCGAGCAAGCCATCTTGGTGCTGGCCGAGGAGCTGACCGAGGGTGCGGGCCAGCTGGCGGCGCTGGTGGACGGCGACTGGTCCGACGAGACCGGGTGGGACACGGCCCGTCAGGTGGTCCAGGGCTTCATGGACTACTGGGAGGCCAACCGAGCGGTGTTCCGGGTGGTGGAGCTGGCCACCGAGGAGGGGGACCTGCGCTTCAGGGGACTGCGGGTTCGGGCGCTCAACGCCGTGACCGTCACCCTCGCTCGCGTCATCGCCGGTGCCGCGCCCAAGGGCAGTCCGGCCGGGGACGACCCCATGACGGTGGCCGCCACGCTGATCTCGATGCTGGCCCACGTCGCCGCCCACCGCTACGGATACGAGTTCTGGGGGATCCGCACCGACTCGTTGGTGGACAGCCAAGCGCGCATCCTGTTGTGGTCCGTGACGGGAACGAGTGCCCCGGCCGACAGCGAACGCCCTCGGCCTGCGCCGCGCACCGGTCCTGTGGTCGGCGGGGGCGCGGCCCGTGCCCGCGCCGGCGCCGCTCGTCGAGCATCTCGTCGCGCCGGCCAATAAAGCGCGGGCGAGCGAGAGAACCCGAGGCGCTCGCTACTTGACGGCCACCGCGTTGACCGGCGAGCCAAGCCCCGCCGTGAATGGAAGCGGGGTGGCGTCGAGGAAAAAGGCGTAGGCGCCGTCTCGCGCGCAATCGGCGGCGAGGGTGTCGAGGACGAAGTTCTGTCCTTGGAGCAATCCCATCTCCACCAGATGGAGCAGATGGACGGGCAGATAGGTGTCCTGCTGTTCGCTCGGCACCACCTCGAGCGACAGCGTGTCGGTGGCCACCGCCGCCACATCCCGCTCGTGCAGCCACTCGGCGGTACCCATGGTGAGCCCCGGCGCCGGGAAGGCATAGTCGAACAGCGCCTGGCGGGTGCGCTCGCCTCGGAGATGACGCATCTGCCCGGTGCGCACCAGCACGGCGTCGCCGGGCTCCAGGGACGTGCCGGCCTGGCGCTCGGCGGCGTCGAGGTCGTCGGCGCTGATCGGATACCCGGGCTCCAAGAACTCGAGACCCTTGGCCCTCGCCACGTCGAGCAACACGCCTCGGGTCACGAGGGCGCCCACCTTGTCGATACCGCAACGTGCCGCGCCGTCCTCTGTCACCGTGCCGGCGCGGTGTCCGTTGTAGAGCGTGCCGCCGTAGCTCACGTGGGCGAGCGCGTCCCAGTGGGAGGCGGCCTGCAGGGCCATGGTGACGACGTCCTCACTGGAGCAGATCCACTCGGGGTCGTCGGAGAGCGGGCCGTTCACGGACACCATGGTGCGCCACGGGTTGACGCGGCCCGGCACCAGGCCGATCTGGATGCCTTCGTCCTCGGACATCGGCAACCCGAGGGAGAAAGCCTTGCCGGTGCGGATCGAGGCCGCCGCCCGGCGACGAGCGGCGTCGTCGATCAGGTTGAGCGTGCCTCGCTCGTCTTGGTCGCCCCAGCGTCCCCAGTTCCGCACCCGGGCGGCGGTCTCGGTGAACCGGGGCGACGGCACGATTGCGGAATGTACCCAACCTCGTGCTGAGGCCCCAGCGGGAGCGGCATCGTTGGTGCAGGCACGCAACAAAGAGGCGTGCAGGCACCTGCCCAGAAAGGGACCAAGGACCCTTGGACGGGGGTCTCTCCTGGACGGAGGCTGTGCGAAAGCCCCTCCCGGGGGCCGACCCGGGTGCTGTGGGGCTGTGAAAGGGGGTCGCCGTGAGCGACCAACGCACCTCCCGGTGGATGGGGCCTCTCGGGATCGCCATCATCGTCCTGATCTTCGTGAGCTTCGGGCCCCTCAGCGGGAACTCCCCGGGGGAGAACGCCTCGGGGGCCACAGTGGTGTCCTACTGGAACGCCCACCAGAACCAGGGCTGGGTCTCGATCTACCTCGTCGGGCTGGCGCTGGCAGGCATCCTGGTCTGGGCCACCCAGCTGCGCGCCATCCTGCGAGACGCCGAAGGCCGCCGCACCTTCCTGCCCAACACGGCCTTCGCCGGCGGCATCGTCTTCGTGGCCGGGACGGTGGCAACTGGTGTCATCCACATGACGCTCTTCCTCGCCGCCCACAACCACCAGGCGGGCATCGCCCAGACGCTCAACTTCCTCGACGCCAACGACTACCTGCCCTTGTTGTTCGGGCTGGCACTGCTGACGCTGGCGACCGGTGCCAGCATCTTGGACCGCTCTTCACTGCCGAAGTGGCTCGGCTGGGTGTCGGTCGTGATCGGGGTGCTGTGCGTGGCGGGCCCGCTCTCGTTCATCGGCCTCATGGCCGGAGGCGTGTGGCTGGCCGTGGCCGGCTTCGTAGCGGGCTACCACCACCGACACGGCACCGCCCTGCCCATGACGTTGGGCCAGCAGACGCCGGTGCCGACGGCCTGACCTTCCAACAGCCCGGAGAAGTGGCGGGCCGGCTCAGGCCAGGCCGGGCTTCACCACCTGGCCGGGGAGGGTGCCTGTCAGCACCTCGCCGTCGCGCACGATGGGGACGCCGTTCACGATGGTCCAGTAGATGCCCTTGGGGCGCGCTGAGTAGCGCGCCTCGCCCCCGGGGAAGTCGTGGACTTGCTTCTTGGACGCCAGCTCCACCGTGTCGGGGTCGAAGATGAAGGCATCGGCCCAGTAGCCGGGCAGCAACATGCCGCGCCCTTCGAAGCCGAGAAGGGCGGCGGGCACCTGGGTCATCTGCCTGATGCCTTCTTCGAGGCTCCACAGCTTGCGGTCGCGCACCCAGAAGGCGAGAAAGGCGGTGGACCAGTCCGAACCGTCGTCCCGGTCCAGATGTGCCCCGCCGTCGGAGACCCCGATGATCATGGCGGGGTGGCGTTGGCCCACCGCCACCGCTTCCTCCCACGACCGGCTCTTGTTCACGTAACGGAACACGGTGGCCAGGTTCTCGTCGAGGGCCAGGTCCAACATGGCGTCGGCCGGCTCCACGCCGAGCTCGGAGGCGATCTCGGCGATGGTGCGATGGAGCAGCTTCTCGTGCTCGGGCTTGGCCACCTCGTCCACCTCCACCACGGTGAAGCGCGGCGGGGGCAGCGTCGATCCCTTGGCGGCGTCGCGGTTGGGGTGCTCCACGGCGTGGCGCATCTCGTCGCGCTGGGCGGGGTCGCGCAACAGCTTCAGCTTCTCTTCCACGGTCCCGCCCGGGCCCAGCACCCGGTGCCAGGCGGGCACGCCTTCATACAGATTGGTGCCCGAGTCGATGCGGAAGTCGCGGTCGAAGGGATGGTTGCGAAGCAGCGAATAGATCCCCACGCCTTGGCGCCCGGCATCTTCGATCCAGACGGCGACGTCGTCCCATCCGGCGCCGGGGACGTCCACCTTGGACCTGCCACCGAGGCCTTGGAGGATGATGGGCAGGCGGCTGCGCTGTCCCAGGCGGACGAGCAGCTCCTTGTCGTCCTGGTCGAGGCCGCCGATGGCGCTTCGGTGCAGGTAGCTGATGGAGCCGCCCCGATGCCGTCCCGCTTCGGCGCACAGCTCCTCGAGCTCCTCGAGACTGGCGAAGCGGCTGGGAACAGGCCGGTCGTCGCCGTCGAGCTGGGTGGGGCCGTGCGACGACGAGAACCCGGCGGCGCCGGCGTCCATGGACTCCGCCACGAGCCGGCGCATGGTCTCGACTTCCTGGGCGGTGGCCTGGCGCTCTGAGCCCTCCTCCCCCATCACCGTGCGCCTGATGGCCGAATGGCCGACGTAGCAGGCCATGTTGACCCCGAGCCGACCCCGGCGCGCCTCCAGGAACTCGGGAAAGCTCTCGAAGTCCCACTCGACCGCCGACAACGCCACCGGCGACATGCCTTCGACCTTGGCGAACATCCGGGCGAGGAAATCGCGCTGGTCGGGACGGTTGGGAGCGACCGAGAAGCCGCAGTTGCCGGCCAGCACCGTGGTGACGCCGTGGTAGCAGGAGGACGTGGCGTGCGGCTCGAAGGTGAGCTGCGGGTCGTAGTGGGTGTGGGCGTCGATGATGCCCGGCGCCACGTGCAGACCGTCGGCGTCGATCACCTGCTCGGCGTCGCCGGGGTCGACGAAGCCGATGGTGGCGACCTTGCCGTCTTTCACCCCGATGTCGCCGCGACGGCGGGCCAGGCCGCTGCCGTCGACCACGATGCCGCCCATGATGGCCAGGTCGTAGGTACTCATGCGCGCTCCTTGGTGGCTCGGCGCCGGGCGGCAGCCGGAATCAGCTGCTCCAGATGATCGACTGCAACTCCGAGTAGGCCTCGAGGCCGTAGTCACCGCCGTCGCGGCCCACTCCCGACATCTTGAAGCCGCCGAAGGGAGCCTCGTGGTGCCGCTGCGCGGTGTTGACGCCGACGTGACCGGCCCGCAGTGACTTGGCAACCTGGAAGGCGCGAGCGGTGTCGGCGGAGAAGACGTAGTCGTAGAGGCCGTAGGCGCTGTCGTTGGCGATCGCCACGCCCTCCTCGTCGTCGTCGAAGGGCACCGCCACCACCACCGGACCGAAGATCTCCTCACGGGCGACCGTCATGTCGTTTGTGCCGGTGATGAGCGTGGGCTCCACGTAGTAGCCGCGAGCCAGATGCGCCGGGCGCCCCCCGCCCACCACCACTTCGGCGCCTTCCTGCTTTCCGGTGGCGATATAGCCCTCGACGCGCGACCGCTGCGCAGCGGAGATGAGCGGGCCCACCACCGTGTCGGGCTCGGTAGGGTCGCCCACCTTGAGAACGGTGGCATAGCGAGACAGCCGTTCCACCAGCTCGTCGAACACGGACCGCTGGACCACGGCGCGGGTGGGGGCGGTGCAGATCTGCCCGGAGTGGAAGCTCCACGTCGATCCGATGGCACCCGCCGCAGCCTTCAGATCGGCGTCGTCGAGGACCACACAGGCGCCCTTGCCGCCCAGCTCGAGAAGGAGGCGCTTCATGGTGCGGCCTCCCGCCTCGGCGATGCGCACCCCCACTTCGGTGGAACCGGTGAAGCTCACCATGTCGACGTCAGGCGAGGCGACGAGGGCGGCGGCGGGGTCGGCCGCCGACGAGGTGACGAGGTTCACCACCCCGGGGGGGAATCCCACCTCGTCGAGGATGCGCACCAGCTCCACCACGGCCAGCGGGTCCTGCGGGGCCGGCTTCACGACCACCGTGTTGCCCATGGCCAGAGCCGGCGCCACCTTGCCCGCCATGTTCACGAGCGGGAAGTTGTACGAGGTGATGCAAGCCACGACACCGGCAGGTTGACGGACGGCGAGGGCGCTGATGAGGCCGCCAGGGGCCAGAGGCGTCGTGGCAGCCACCTGCGGCGGGAGCGAACGCTGGGTCACGTGGCGCTGGTCCCGCGAGTACCGCTCGAAGCGGTCGGCCGCCACCGGCACCTGCATGCGAGAGCCGACGGCGGCGGTGGCCCCCGTCTCGGCGATGACGAGCGGCAGCAGCTCGGCAGCGCGGGCCCGGATGGCGGTCGCAGCCTTGGCCATGAGCGCCAGGCGCTCGTCGGCGGGAGTCGCCGCCCACTTGGGCAGCGCGGCGCGGGCCGCAGCGGCGGCGGCGAGCGCGTCGTCGACGGTGGCTTCGGGGGCGAGGCCCACCGGCTCCTCGGTGGCGGGGTTGACGACGTCGTAGCCCCCACCTCCGGCGTCTTGCCAGGCGCCGCCGATGAGCAGGCGTCGCTCGTCCCGGCGGCCGGCGGTCGAGGTGGTGGGTGCGGCGGTGGAGGCCACGGGCGGATCGTACCGGAATCTGACGGTCTGTCAGGTCTGGCGCTAGGGTGCGGAGCGCAGAGGCGGCCCGGTACCGTGACGCTCCCGCCACCGCTGCGCACGGAGGAGACGCACGCAATGAGCCCGGCTGTCGGACTGCGCGACGCCACCGCCATCGTGGGCATCGCCCAGACGCCCTTCGCCAAGCACCTGGAGCCGCCCGAAGCCGAGCTGGCCTGCCAGGTGATCGTGGACGCCTGCGCCGACGCCGGGATCGACCCCACCGAGATCGGGGCGCTTTCCTCCTACACGATGGAGGGCACCGAAGAGGTGGACATCGTCCGGAACCTGGGCTGCAAGGAGGTCACGTTCTTCTCCCAGATCGGCTACGGCGGCGGTGCCGGATGCGCCGCCGTCGGGCAAGCCGCCCTGGCCGTGGCGTCCGGCCAGGCGGAGGTGGCCGTGGCCTGGCGGTCGCGCAAGCGTGGATCGGGTCCCCGCCCGTGGACGAGCACGTCGGTGCAGCTGCGGGTGCCCGGCCAGTGGACGCGACCCTTCGGCCTGCTGCGCCCGGTGGACGAGATCGCCATGCTCACCCGCCGCTACATGCACGAGTACGGCGCCACGCGCGACCACCTGGCCAACGTCGCCATGGCGGTGCGCAAGCACGCCAACCGCAACCCGGCGGCCACGATGTATTCGAAGCCCATGACCCGCGACGACTACATGACCAGTCGCTGGATCTCCGAACCGCTGTGCCTCTTCGACAACTGCCTCGAGACCGATGGCGCCCTGGCGTGCGTGATCGTCTCAGCCGAGCGGGCCAAAGATCTGCGCCAGCCCCCTGTGTACCTGCATGCTTTCGCCCAGGGGCTGCCCGCTGAGCACCAGACCATGGTCAACTACTTCAACGACGACCCCCTCACGGGACCGGCGTGGGCCTGTGCCCGGCGCTTGTGGGCGAACGCCGCCTTCGGGCCCGAGGACGTGGACGTGGCCCAGATCTACGACGCCTTCTCGCCGCTCATCCTGCTCTCGCTCGAGGGCTACGGGTTCTGCAAGCGCGGCGACGCTCCGGGCTTCACCGAGGACGGCAACTTGGAATGGGGCAAGGGCAGCCTCCCCGTGAACACCTCAGGGGGCGGGATGTCGGAGGCGTACGTGCACGGCTTCAACCTCATCAACGAAGGGGTGAAGCAGTTACGGGGCACCTCCACCGCGCAGGTGGAGGGAGCAGAGACGTGCCTCGTCACCTCGGGAGAGGGCGTGCCCACCAGCGCCCTGCTGCTGCGGCGGTAGGGCGGCGAGGACGATGAGCAACGCGGCTGCCTTCTCCGGTGGATACGCCGTCAACCGCGGTCCTTCGGTGGAGGGCTTCCTCATGCCCGCCGCAGACGAGCAAGCGGCGCCGTTCTGGCAGGCGACCAAAGAAGGGCGTCTCGTCATCCAGGCCTGCGGAAACTGCGGCCGGCTGCGCCATCCGCCCCGGCCCATGTGCCCGTCGTGCTATTCCACCGAGCGCACCTGGAAGGAAATGGGCCGCAACGGCACCGTGTGGTCGTACGTGGTCCCCCACCCGCCGCTTCTCGAGCCGTACTCGAGCCTGGCGCCCTACAACGTCGTCGTGGTCGAGCTCGACGAAGAGCCACGCATCCGCTTCGTGGGCAACCTGGTCGAGGACGCCGACGCCCCCCTCGACAGCGTGGACCCGTCGACCATCCGCATCGGCGAGCCGGTGGAGATGGTGTTCCGTACCTTCGAGCGCGCCGACGGCAGCACCGAAGCGCTGCCCTTCTGGGTCCGCCGCCGCAACTGAGGAGCCGGCTGTGACCATCGCCGTCAACGACCTGGAGCTGCCCGGCCTGGACATTGTGGGGGTCGAGCGGGCCACTGCGCTCACCGAGGTGGCGAACGCCCGCCGCCGGCACTGGCTGGCCCGGACCCCGCTCGGGTACATGGTCACCACCTACGAGGACGCCGTGTCCGTGCTGCGTGACCGGCGCTTCCATTCGGCGCTCTCGCTTCTGCCCGACATGGCCGGGCTCACCAGTGGCGGCGACGATTTCCTGAACCGCAGACGGCGGTCGATCCTTTCCATGGAAGGGGAAGAACACGCCCGGCTGCGACGGCTGGTGGCGCCCGCCTTCACCCCCGCTTCGGCGGACCGGCTCCGCCCCTTCATGGCCGAGGTCATGGCGGGACTGGTCGGCGCCGTCGTCGACCGGGGTGGCGCCGAGTTGGTGAGCGAGATCTGCGAGCCCTATCCGGTCCCCGTCATCTGCGAGCTATTGGGCGCACCCAAAGAGGACTGGCGGCTCTTCTCGGACTGGGCCACCGACATCTTCCGCATCTTCAACCAGAACATCGTGGGCGATCTGCCGCTCATCATGAAGGCCACGGCCGAGCTCGACGACTACGTGAGGGCCATGGTCGAGCGCCGTCGTCGTCAACCTGCTGACGATCTGCTCTCCGACCTCATCGCCATCGAAGAGGCCGGAGACCGGCTCTCGACCGACGAGCTCGTCATGCTGGCCGAGGCCGTACTCATGGCCGGCACCGACACCACCCGGAACCAGCTGGCCTGCGCCCTGGCCTTGCTCACCGAGCATCCCGATCAGTGGGCCAGGCTGGGTGAGGAGCCCAGGCTGGCGGCACGGGCGGTGGAGGAGACCATGAGATTTCTCGGGGCCGTGCGCGCCACGGGGAGGATGGCCTCAGAGGACATCGAGTACCGCGGCGTGCTGTTCCCCACCGGCACGATCGTCGCCGTGAGCCTGGCCGGCGCCAATCGTGACCCATCGGTCTTCGAGGCACCCGACACCTTCGACATCGGCGCCGAGCGCTCCACCCAGCAGCTCACCTTCGGTTCGGGCATCCACCACTGCCTTGGTGCTGCCCTGGCCCGAGCCGAGCTGCAAGAAGCCCTGCCGCTCCTGGCGCAGCGCCTTCCCGGTCTGCGCATCGAGGGCAGCGTTGAGTGGAAGCCGGCCACCTTCGGGATCTGGGGACCGGCCCGCTTGCCGGCGCGCTGGGAGTAACCGCCGGCAACCCAGGCGATCGAGCCGGCGCGCCCAGGCGCGCCCTCGGGAAATCATCACGTCCACGGCGCACACGCACAGGCATGATGTGAAGGTGCACCCTCTGCGCAGGATGAGGATCGGGCTGGGGGCCTTCGCCCTGGTCCTCGTCGGGGGCACCATCGGTTACGTCGTCCTCGGCTTCGGGCTCCTCGACGCCGTGTACCAGACGGTGGTGACCGTGACGACGGTCGGGCTCGGACCGGTCCGGCCGCTGCACACGGCCGGCAAGGTCTTCACCATCGTGCTGATCCTCGTAGGCGTGGGGACAGCGCTGTACACCTTCTCGTCCGTGCTCGAGATGCTCATCGAAGGCCATATGCGCGATCTCATGAGGAGGCGTCGAATGGAACGGGCCATCGACCGAATGTCAGGCCACGTCATCGTGTGCGGCTGGGGGCGGGTGGGACGAGAAGTGGCGCGTTTCTTGTCCAATTCCGGTCGCCAGGTGGTGGTTATCGACAGGAACTCCGACCGGTTGGACACCGTTCCCCACCCGGCGGTGCTGGGTGACGTGGCCGAGGACCGCACCCTCGAGGAGGCGGGCATCAGCCGTGCGGCGACCCTGGTGGCGGCGCTCGAGACCGACGCCGACAACCTGTACGTGACGCTGTCCGCCCGAGCCGCCCGGTCCGACCTCCAGATCATCGCCCGGGCGCGCAACGAGTCGTCGGAGGCGAAGCTCCTCCGGGCGGGCGCCGACCGGGTGGTGAACCCTCAGCAATTGGGCGGAGACCGGATGGCGTCGCTGGTGACCCAACCGCACGTCGTCGATTTCATCGACGTGGTCATGCACGACGGCACCCTCGAATTTCGCCTTGCCGAGGTCCCGGTCCGCGGTGACTCCCCCATCGCCGGGAACACGCTCTCTGCCACCAAGGTCCACGACCGGACCGGTGCTCTGGTACTGGCCGTTCGCCGTCAGGGAGGCGACTTCGTCACCAATCCGTCCCCCCATGTGGCAATCGAGCCTGGCGACGTGATGATCAGCGTCGGCACGGCCGACCAGCTGGAGGCGCTCAGCCGGTTCGCCGCCGAGCAGTAGGGAGCGGCTTCGAACCCCCCACCCCTCGATGCCATCAGGGGGTGACGCCGGCCGCCGACAGCATGTGCCTCAGGTCGAGCACCTCTTGTTCATCGAGCGAATGGCTGTGGTGACGAGGCCTGTCGAACGTTTGCGACTGGCTCCCGACGGTCACGTGGAAGCGCCCGTCGTGCTCTTCCTCGACGGTGCCCACGTGCTCGAGGAGCGACACCACGTCGTGCCATTCGACGTTGTGGCTGACGGGATGGGCGAAGAGCGCTTCCAACGTGCGGCCATGATGCCCGGACAACGCCATCACCCGGGACGCTAGCCGTGGCCGACCCCCCCATCCTCGAGCAGAACAGGGTCGAAGCGCGCAGGCATAGTTTAAGTTGACACTTACGTAAGTATCTGCTTAGATAGGAGGTGTGGACGCCGCACTCAAGGCCCTTGCCGAACCTCGGCGTCGAGCCATCCTGCGACTGGTGTGGTCCCAGGAGCTGCCGGCCACCGACATCGCCGACAGGTTTCCCGACGTCACCCGGCCGGCCATCTCCCAGCATCTGGCCGTGCTCAAGGACGCCGAGCTCGTGACCGAGCGACGCGACGGCACGCGCCGCCTGTACCGGGCCAATGGCGACACCATGGCGGAGCTGCGCGACTTCCTCGACGACTACTGGACCTCCGGCCTGGAGCGGCTGCGCGACGTGGCCGAGGCAGCCGAAACCCGTAAGCGACAGAAGAAAGGCAGGAAATAATGGCCGAGCTCGTCCGCGAGATCATGATCGACGCCACGCCGGAGACCATCTGGCCGTTCCTCACCGAGCCGGGCAGGCACGTGGAATGGGACGGCACCGTCGCCGAGATCGACCCTCGGCCCGGTGGCATCTACCGGGTGCTCGTGGCGGGGCAGTTCCAGTCTGCCGGTGAGTACGTCGAGGTCGTGGCCAAGGAGAAGGTCGTCTTCACCTTCGGTTGGGAGCAAGAAGGCCACCCCATCCCACCGGGCTCGACGACCGTCGAGATCACGCTGCACCCCGAAGGGGACAAGACCCGTGTGCGGCTCGTGCACCGAGGGCTGCCCGACGACGCCGTCGCCGATCACGGCCACGGCTGGGAGCACTACCTCGGCCGGCTGGCCATCGCCGCCACGGGCGGTCAGCCCGGGCCCGACGTGCCGCCGCCCGGCGCCGCCGAGGGGGGATGACGGCGGGCGCGGCCGCGGCGGCCACGCCTCGCACGGTCAGGTGTGCTACAAGCGGGTCATGTGCCGAAACATCACGACGTTACGCGGCCTCGAACCGGCGGCGACGCCCGAAGAGCTCACGGCAGCGGCCCGGCAGTACGTGCGTAAGGTGAGCGGGGTGACGACGGTGAACCCGCGCACCGAGCCGGCCTTCGAACAGGCGGTGGCAACGGTCGCCGAGGCCACCACCACGTTGCTGGCTGAACTCCCCCCCCGCCGCCAGCCTCCCCCGACCTTGCCACCCCTGCGCCGCCTGGGGCAGGTAGCTCAACCTCGGTGAGCGGTACGCCCTGACAGACTTACGGCCGGTGACCCTCCTGGCCGTCGACTGGGCGACGATCTCCTCGTTGGCCACCGCGGCCGGGACCCTCGTGCTGGCCGTCGCCACGTTCTCGGCGGTGCGATCGTCCAATCGCTCGGCTCGCATCGCAGAGCTGGCCCTGCAGGAGCAGCGGCGACCGATCCTCGCCCCCTCCCGGTTCGACGACCCGACGCAGAAGATCATGTTCCTCGAGAGGAACTGGGTGACGGTGGCCGGTGGCCGGGGGACCGTCGAGCACCGAGACGGCTTCGTGTACTTCGTGATCAGCCTTCGAAACGTTGGCAGCGGCGTGGCGGTGTGTCAGGGCTGGGTGGCGAGACCGGGGATGGGCGCCACACGGGAGAACCCGGCCCACTCACCGGTCGAGAGCTTCCGGGGTCAATCGCGGGACCTGTACGTCCCCGCCGGCGACATCGGGATCTGGCAGGGAGCGCTGCGCGATCCGGGTGACCCGGTGCGCGCCCAGGTCGTGCAGGCGATCGAGACAGGCGAACCGATCTTCGTGGAGCTGCTGTACTCCGACCTGGCCGGTGGCCAGCGCACGATCTCACGATTCGGCCTCGTCCCATCCGGCGACAGCTTCATCACCAACCTGAACCGGCACTGGTACCTCGATTGGGACGGGCCGCGTCCCGAGAGCGCGACATTGGCGGCCACCGAACTGATCTTCCGGGAAGAGGCAGCCGCCGCCGAGAGGCGAGGTTCCACCCACGCTGATCAGGCTGTGACCGACGGTGACGCCAACGGCGACGGCGTGGCGATTCCCATCAGTCAACCGCGGGGCTCGGCCGAGCCATGACGCCGTCGCGGTCAGTACAGCGGTGACCAGGCCGAGGTGCGGAGCAGCTTGCTCTCCCAACGGTCCCGGTAGCCCAAGGCCTCGTGCATGAAGGTGCCCGGGCCTCTGAACCGCTCGGGCACCTCGGTGGTGAGGAGCCGCAGCAAGGCGTCGTGATCGACGATCTTCTGCATGAGCACCGCTTCCTTGCGACGGCCGGCGCCGAAGGCGGTGCGGAACACCCCTTGGAACTCGAGCATCGGCGCCGGCGCCGCCATCAAGGGGGCGACGTAGCCGGTCTCCCAGAAGGCGACGTAGTCGTCGATGGCAGCGTGCGGCCAGCCGGTGTCCTCCATGTACAGAGACAGCTCGTGCTCGGTCCCATCGCTCGGGACGGTCTTCAGGTCGAGGTCGCGCATGGGTGACCAGCTCACCGGCACCAACAGCTTGGCGGACACGTCGTGGCGCAGCTCGTCAACCTTGCGGGCCCAGTCCCGCAAGTCGCCGTCGTGCACTCGCTCCACCAGCCGCTCGTAAGCGGCCCCGCCGGAAGCGGCGGTGATGGTGACGACGTGGTAGGCGGGCCCGCTGCCGTGCGCGTGGTGCAGGTACCACAGCAGCCGGGCGTCGTCGCCCTCGGCCAGCTTGGGCATCCACTCGTTCCGGTAGGCGGCCTCGAAGCCAGCCTCGTCCCGGCCGCGCACCTGATGGGTCTCGTGGAGGAGCAACATCAGCGCGTCACCAGCGGTGCCACCGAATCCCCGAAGGCGGCCATCTGGTCGCACAGCTCGCTCACCGAGCGGCTGGGGAATCGAACCTGGATGTGGCAGACGCCGAGCTCGACCCATTGCCGCAGGTCTTCGGCCAGTTCGTCGGGGCTTCCGGTCTTGGTCCATTTGGGCAGACCGGCCGTGTCAGCCCCGACGTGCATTGGCCCGGCCAGGGCGCCCACGGCGATGGGCTCGCCGGGTCGCAGCTCGTCGCGCAGCTCGAGCAGGCGCGGGACCATCTCGGCGAGATCGCTGCGCCGCGGGGTCTGGGGGAGCCAGCCCTCGCCCCGCTCCGCAGCGCGCCGCAGGGCGGCGGGCGACGATCCCCCCACCCAGATGGGCGGCCGGGGCTGCTGGACGGGCCGGGGCCGCACTCCGAGGTCGGAGGCCGGCCACGTCGGGCCCGGCAGCGTCGGGAACTCGTCGACGAGCGCAGCGGCGATGCCGTCGATGGCCTCGTCGAGAAGGGCGCCCCGCCGGGTGAAGTCGGCACCGGCCAGCTCGAACTCCTCCGTCACGTGGCCTGCGCCCACCCCGATGATGAGCCGCCCCCCTGACAGGGCGTCCACGGTGGCGAACTCCTTGGCGGCGCGAAGCGGATGGCGGAGAGGGGCGATGTAGACGTGGGAGAGCAGTCGCACCCGCGAGGTGATCCCAGCCAGCCAGCCCAACGTGGCCACGGTGTCGTACCAGGTGGTGCTCATGGCGTCGGCCAAGCGGCGGGGAATGGCGGTGTGGTCGCACACCGCCACGTAGAAGAAACCGCTCTCGTCGGCCTGGCGCGCCACCGCCGCCAGCTCGTCGGGACCTGCCTGCGTCTCCCACTCGTCGACGTAGATGGTGGACTGCGACTGCACAGGCAGCTGGATGCCGAACACCACTTCGTCCTTGTCGATGATGGGGAGCGGGCTCGCTTGTGTCACGTGGATTCCTTCTTCTCGGCGACGGAACGGCCCTCAGAACCGCTCGGCCACGGTCTCGGTCAACGACGACACCGGCCCCAGCGACCGCGAGAGCACCTGGGACCGCATCAGGTACAGGTGAGCCGGCACCTCCCAGGTGAAGCCCATGCCGCCGTGCACCTGGATGCAGGTGCGGGCGTTGGCGTCGGCGGCCTGGGCGGCGAGCAAGGCGGCGCCGGCCGCGGCGCGACCTGCATCACCGACATCCGGCTCGTCCAGGGTGACGGCGGCGGCGTGCACGGACGCACGGGCGACCTCCGTCCGCACCAGCATGTCGGCACACAGATGCTTCACGGCCTGGAAGGAGCCGATGGGACGGTCGAATTGCCGGCGGTGCTTGGCGTACTCGACGGCCATCTCGGTGGTAGCGGCCGCCATCCCCACGAGCAGCGCCCCGGTGACGACGAGGTAGTGGCACCACAGCGACGCCGCGGCAGCGCCGTCGCCGACCACGGTCCCCTCGGGTACGGCCGCCATCTTCCACATGGGGGTGAGGGGGTCGAGACCTCGCGCCAGCGCTTCGCTCTGCACGTCGTCGGGCGCGACCGAGGACAGCACCTCGTCGCCGACCACCAGGAGCGCGCCCAGCGAGCCGAGGTCCTCCACGAGCACGGGGAGGGCCCCGTTGCCCGTCGACGACGAAGGCGCCCGGAGCAACCCGACCGGGACCTCCCCGGTCGCCGCCCCTTTCACCAGGCCCGCCGCGACGTGCGTGGCGGCGAGCGGGCCCGGGACGAGCGCCCGGCCCAGTTCCTCGAACACCACCGCTACGGCCGGCGTACCGAGACCGGCGCCGCCGTCTTCCTCGGGAAGACCCAAAGAGAAGACGCCGGCTGCGGCCAGTTCCGCCCAATCGTCGAGGTCGAGGACCCGGCGCCCTTCGCCTCGTCGCACCCGTTCCAAAGGAAAGCGACCGGCGCACAGGCGACGCATGCCTTCGGCTAGGGATCGCTCGTCCTCGGACAGCTCGAAGTCCACGCTTCCCCCGGTCAACCCTTGGGCAGAGCCAGGATGCGCTCAGCCACGATGTTGCGCTGGATCTGCGAGGTGCCCGCCGCGATGGTGCGGGAGAACCCTCCCACCCACTGCTCGAGAAGGCGCACATTCCCGAGCAGACCGCTGCCGTCGGCTGCCGGCAATTCGTCCCAGGTGAGGCCGGCCCCCTGCAGCAGGTCCAAACCCACCTGGGCCTGTCGCTGGCGGAGCTCGGAGAAGGCGAGCTTGAACACGCTCCCTCCGAGCCCCGGCACCCCGGTGCGCGCCGCCTGTGACACGTTGCGGCGGGTGAGCGCCCACAAGGCGTCGAGCTCGGCGCCGAGCTGACCGACCCGGTGGCGGATCTCCGAGTCATTCCAGCGACCGAGGCGACGCGCCAACTGGCGCATGTCGCGCAGGTGCTCCATGGACTGAAGCAACTCGCCCACGAAGGCGGTGCCGCGCTCGAAGCTGAGCGTGACCATCGACACCCGCCAGCCGTCGTTCTCCTCTCCCACCCGGTTGCTCACGGGCACGCGCACCTGGTCCAGGAACAGCTCGGCGAATTCGGTCGAGCCGGAGATGGTGCGCAGCGGACGAATCTCGATGCCGGGGCGGTCCATCTCCATAGCCAGCCACGTGATGCCCTGGTGCTTGCTCCCCTCGTCGGAGGTGCGCACCAGCAGCTCACAGAAGTCGGCCACCTCGGCGTGCGACGTCCAGATCTTCGAGCCAGTCACGACGTACTCGTCGCCGTCGCGCACAGCCCGGGTCCGCAGCGCCGCCAGGTCACTCCCCGCATCGGGCTCCGAAAAGCCCTGGCACCACACCGCCTCGCCCCGCAGGATGGGCGGGAGGAAGCGGGCGCGCTGTTCGGGGGTGCCTTCGACGGCGATGGTCGGCCCGGCGTGGAGCAGTCCCACGAAGCTCACCCCCACGTAGGGGGCATGGGCACGCTCGCACTCTTCTAGGAACACGAGTTGCTCGACAGGGCTGGCACCGCGGCCGCCGCCTTCCGGCGGCCAGTCGATGCCGGCGTAGCCGGCGTCGTACAGCATGCGCTGCCAGGTCGTGTCGTAGGCCCGGCGCGCCGGCCAGTCGGTCAGTGCCGGGCGGGGCCCCAAGGTCGGCACCACATTGGCGAGCCAGGCCCGCAGTTCGGCGCGAAAGGCTTCTTCGGCCTCGCTGTAGCGCAGGTCCACGACGACCTGTCCCGGCTAGGGGGCGAGGTAGTCGAGGCCGTACAGGGCGATGGCGTTCCCCCTGACGATCTTGTGACGGGCGACGTCATCGAGCCCCGCCATCTGCCGCTCGGCCACCTCCTTGGTGTGCGGCCACGTGGAGTCCGAGTGGGGGTAGTCCGACTCGTAGGTGATGTTGTCCACGCCGATCTCCTCGACGGAACGGAGACCGTGGGCGTCGTCGAAGAAGCACCCGGTGACCTGGCGATGGAAGTAGGTGGACGGAGGCTCGGGGACCTTGTCGGCCACGCCGCCCCAGCCCCGGTTCTCCTCCCACACGATGTCGGCTCGCTCGAGTATGTAGGGGATCCACCCGATCTGGCCTTCGGAGTACGCCAGCTTGAGGTCGGGGAAACGCACCAGGACCCCCGAGAAGAGGAAATCCACCACCGAGAAGGTGGCGTTGGTGTGGGTCAGGGTTGACCCCACGGCCGGTGGGGCGTCGGCAGAGGTCGACGGCATCTTGGACGAGGATCCGATGTGCATGTTCACCACCGTCCTCGTCTCGGCGCAGGCGGCGAAGAAGGGGTCCCAGTAGTTGTCCGGGTCGTGCACCGACGGCAGCCCGAGGAAGGGGGGGATCTCGCTGAAGCACACCGCACGCACTCCCCGCTCGGCGTTCCGGCGGATCTCGGCGGCGGCGAGCTCCGCGTCCCACAAGGGGATGAGGCACAACGGCACCAGGCGGCCGCCCGAGTCGGCGCACCATTCCTCCACCATCCAGTCGTTGTAGGCCTCGACGCAAAGAAGGGCGAGCTCCCTGTCCTTGGCCTCGAGAAACGTCTGCCCGCAGAAACGCGGGAAGGTGGGGAAGCACAGCGAGGCCTCGAGGTGGTTCACGTCCATGTCCTCGAGCCGCGGCTTCACCTGGTAGGCGCCGGGCCGCATGTCCTCGTAAGTGATCCCCTTCATCGTCACCTCGTCACGGGGCACGCCGGCGGCGGCGTCGAGGCGGAGCAGGGGGCGGCGCAGCTCCTCGTAGTACCACCAGTCGGTGGGCGATCCCTCGCTGCCCGGGGTGACGGTGAGCTTCCCTCCCACGAAGGTGATCTCACCCATGGGGGCGCGCACGATGCGCGGCCCGACTTCGGCGTACTTGGCGGGGAGCCGGTCGCTCCACACCGTGGCCGGCTCCACGACGTGGTCGTCCACGGACACGATGCGGGGGATCTCGGCCATGCGGGCAGCATAGCCAAGGAACCTGACGGACCGTCAGGTCAGGAAGCGCCGATGACCAGGGCTCCCGGCAGCTTCGGCGCCACACCCCGGTCGTAGGCTGGTGCCCAATGCGGGCCGTGGTCCTCGACATGGACGAACGCAGTATCGCCGAACGTCACCGTCTCGGTCTCGACAAGCGGGACGAGATGTGGAAGGGCGTGCTGCACGTGGTCCCCCCTGCGTCCGAACGACACCAATCGATAGAGCACGAACTGCAGATGGCCCTCCGACCTGCTGCCCGACAGCGAGCGCTAAGGATCCGCGCCGAAGTCGGCGTGTTCAGTGCCTCTGACGACTATCGGGTTCCTGATGTCGTCGTCTATTCCGAGGAGGCGAGGAGCGAACGAGGGGTCGACGGTGCACCTGTGCTCGTGGTCGAGATCCGTTCACCCGGTGACGAGACGTACGACAAGCTCCCGTGGTACCTGGCTCGCGGCGCAACGGAGGTGCTCATGGTCGACCGCGACACCTTGGCCCTCGAGCTCTTCGCCGCCGATGGCCCAGTGCCAGCCGGCCCCGACGGAACCGTGGTACTCAGCTCACTCGGTGGAGTGCGGGTAAGCCCCGGCGACGACGCCCTCGTCATCGACGGGACTCCGCTCGAGCTCTGAGCGGAGCTCGCTACCAGTCGACCTGGCCGAGCAAGCGGGCCCGGTGCCAGAGGGCGTCGCCCCAGGCCCCGGCCAACGCCCACGCCTTCTTCATCCAGAGGTGCAGGTCGTACTCCCACGTGTAGCCGATGGCTCCGTGCACTTGGAGCGCCACACTGGCGGCCAGCACGGCGGCATCCGAGGCGGCTGACTTGGCCATGGAGATGTGGCGCCCCGCCTCCGGGTCCCTAAAGTCCAGCGACCAGGCGGCGCGGTAGACGAGGGGCCGGGCGAATTCGAGGCGGATCAGCGCGTCGGCCAGATGGTGCTTCACGGCCTGGAAGGAGCCGATCGCCTTGCCGAACTGCACGCGCTGTTTGGCGTACGTGGACGTCATCTCGATGAGGCGGTCGGCCACGCCGACGAGCACCGCCGACGTTGCCCATGCCCCGTTGTCGCAGCCCTCGTGCCACAGCTCGGCGGCGGGCTCGCCCCGCAGCACCACCGTCGTTGCCGACGGCGCTTCCGGTCCGAGGTCCCACAGCGTCCGGCTGCCGTCCACGCTGCGCCGGATCGAGACCGCCTGGGGCGCCTCGACGGCGTAGATCGTCTCCCCGTCGAAGAGGATCGCCAGCTGGGCGCCGGCGGTCACCATGGTGGGGAGCCCCGGACCGGCCACCGATAGCACGGCGTCTCCGGCGGCCACCGCCGCCGTCCACTTCTGGGCAGGTGACGCGGCGTCGGTGGGCATCCGCGCCAGCAGGGGCACGGCGACCGCGGTCGTCTCCGCCAGCGGCTCGGGCAGCCCGGCGCGCCCCGCCTCTTCGAGAAGCAGGGCCAGATCGACCATGCCCAGCCCCAGCCCGCCCTGCTCGACGGGGACGGTCACGCCCGTCACCCCGAGGCCTCCCAACGCCTTCCAGCGCGCCGGCGACCAGCCGAGCTCAGATCGCCAGGCGGCGCGCACGTCCGCCGCGGTGCACTGCTTCTCGGTAAAAGCCCGCAACTGATCGCGGAACTCGAGCTGCTGTTCGTGGAAGGCGAAATCAATCACAGGCTCGGGCCCGTCTTCACGAGCGGGGCAGGCCCAGCACCCGCTCGGCCACCACGTTGCGTTGGATCTCGTTGGTCCCGGCGTAGATCGGACCGGCCAGCGCGAAGAGGAAGCCGTCCAACCACTCCTGCGGCCGCTCATGGTCGTCGAGCAGCTCGGCCTCGGGGCCGAGCATGGCGAGGGCGGTGCGATGAATGGCCAGGTCGGTCTCCGACCAGAACACCTTGTTCATCGACGCCTCGGCGCCCACGGTTCCACCGGCCAGCACCCGAGTTGCCGTCCAGTAGGTGTGCAGCCGGTACGCCTCGGCGTCCACCAGCGCGCGGGCCACGTCGTCGGCCAGCCGGGCGGCGCGGACGGGATGACGGTCGCGGCCGCGTTCGTACAGGTCCAGAAGGCGCGCCGCGGCTTCGCTGTAGCGGGCCGGGCTGCGCAGCGAGAGTCCGCGCTCGGATCCGGCGGTGGCCATGGCGACCTCCCAGCCGCGGTCGACCTGTCCGAGCACCTGGGCGTCGGGGACGACCACGTCGTCGAAGAACACCTCGGCGAATCCCGTCTCTCCGTCGAGCTGGGCGATGGGACGCACGGTCACTCCGGGCGCGTCCATGGGGACGAGGAAGTAGGTGAGACCCCGGTGGCGCTCGGCGGCGGGGTCGGTACGGAACAACCCGAAAAGCCAATCGGCGAAGGCGCCACGCGAGCACCACGTCTTCTGCCCGTTCACCACCCAGTCCCCGCCGCGGCGCTCGCCCCGGCTGCGGATGGCAGCGAGGTCGCTCCCGGCATCGGGCTCCGACCATCCCTGGCACCAGATCTCTTCTCCAGAGGCCATCGGAGGCAGGTACCGGTCCTTCTGCTCGTCGGTGCCGAACTCGAACAGCGTCGGCGCCAGGAGGAAGATCCCGTTCTGCCCGACACGGGTGGGCGCCCGGGCTCGGTAGTACTCCTCCTCGAACACGAGCCACTCGAGCAACCCCACGGCGCGCCCGCCATACCGTTCGGGCCACGCCACCACCGACCAGTGGTCCTCGAACATGGCCCGCTCCCAACGGCGGTGGGCTTCGAAGCCCTCAGCCGTGTCCAGCGAAGGAAGGCGACCGGCGCCGGAGGGCACGTGCGCCTCCAGCCATCGGCGCGCCTCGAGCCTGAACTGCTCCTGCTCGGCTCCGAAACGGAGGTCCATGGAGGCTCGAATCTGACACACGCCGTTGGCACCGGCAATCACGGACGGCAGAGCGCGGCTGGCGGCGTGCATGTCGAGCAGCGACAATGGGACATGCCGCAGGCTGTGATCGTCGACGCAGTACGCACCCCGGTGGGACGGCGCGGAGGACGGCTGTCGGGGTGGCACCCGGTGGACCTGGCCGCAGAACCGCTCAAGGCACTGATCACCCGCAACGACCTCGACCCGGCCCTGATCGAGGACGTGGTCATGGGATGCACCATGACGGTGGGCGAGCAGGCCATGAACATCGCCCGTAACGCCGCGCTGGCGGCAGGCTTTCCCGAGTCGGTGCCGGGGACCACCGTGGACCGGCAGTGCGGCTCGGCCCAGCAGGCCATCCACTTCGCCGCCCAGGCCGTCATGTCGGGCGCCATGGACGTCGTCATCGGTGCCGGCATCGAGTCGATGACGCGCGTGCCCATCGGCTCCACCACCGACCCCGGCCCCGGTGAGGCGTACGGGCCCGCCTACCTCCGCCGCTTCGCCCTCGTGCACCAGGGTGAGTGCGCTGAGGAGATCGCCCGGCGCTGGAGCATCGCCCGACCCGACATGGACGCCTTCGCCCTCCGGTCGCACGAGCGGGCGGCACGCGCCCAGGACGAAGGCCGCTTCGAGTCAGAGATCGTCCCTCTCGCCGCCAAGGTCGCCGGCGCCGAGAGCGACACCGGCGAGATCCTCAGTTACGACGAGGGGGTGCGCCGTGACACCAGTCTCGACAAGCTGGCCGGCCTCAAACCCGCATTCGTCGCCGACGGTCAGGTCACCGCCGGGACGTCGTCGCAGATCTCCGACGGGGCGGCGGCGGTGCTGGTG
>Ga0307479_10000665_pt1 | contig 31042 bp, 29 predicted proteins | sample atmos_gasesECM4C_FD_203743 | JGI IMG/M metagenome (GOLD analysis project Ga0307479, IMG submission 203743) | Hardwood forest soil microbial communities from Morgan-Monroe State Forest, Indiana, United States - atmos_gasesECM4C_515 | ecosystem: Environmental > Terrestrial > Soil > Temperate...
TTTTTCAGTGCGTAGCGCGTAGGGCGGATTGGAGCCGAAGGCGTAATCCGCCATCTTGGCGACCAAGACGGCGGATCACGATCCGCCATACGGACCTAGGGGACGGCAGGGTGCGTGTCGGTGAGGGGTATCCAGCCAGCGTCGCTGCGTAGGAATAGTGGGCACCCATACACCGCGCGGACTGCAAGCGGCGAGGAGAGCGTCGAGACCGGCGCCTCCCAGCGATTGGTTTGCTTCATGGCGACAATCATGCCGGCAACTTTGACGCCGACTTTCTGCAACAGACGCACAGAAGCGACTGCGGTCGCGCCGGTTGAGATCGCATCATCGACCAGCGTCACCCGTCGGCCTTCGATCAGGGGCAGCAGGTTCGGATCCAGCCGCAATTGCTTGCCGGCCTCCGGGCTGGTGATCGAGGTTACCGGCTCCGATAGCGCGTCATCATACCAAAACTTGCGCGAATAACCGAGCGGGACATAGCGCTTCTGTCCCAGCCGTTCGGCGACCAGTGAGGCAAAGGCGAGGCCGAGCGTCGGCAGTCCGATGATGATCTGGGCATCGAGGGCGCGCGCGTGGGTGGCCATATGGTCTGCAAGCGCAGCAACAACGACGGTTGAGGCTTGGTTAGCAATGAGGGAGGCGACGGCGTGATTGCCGTCGGGCAATCGGCGGAGCGGCAGAACGAGGGTGCGGCCGCAGGGCAGATTGACGGGATAGCCGAAGCGATAGGGTGGCGTCGCCGAGAAACGCGTGGGGACCTCAAGCGTCAGGTCTTGCCAATAGCCGGTTGTAGGTTCGGTATAACTCTCATTCGCGGTCATGGTGCTGGTGACAGATTGCTGAGTTTCCGTCATAAGGGCGCGCGGCGCATTCGCCACGGCGGAGACTAGCGCCGCCAGTAGCAGGAATCGACTGTATGAAGATGACGGGTTTCGCGAAGAGCTCAACCCATCCTACGCGCTGATGGGCGCGCCCTCGGAAGCGTCGACCAAGCAACTGCGCGAGTTGCACATCCGGACCAATCTGCCGAACAAGTCGTTCGGCAGCTCATATCGATTGGTAGCAACCATCAACGACAAGCGTCATTCCGGGGCGTGTGTGACGCGCGGAGCGCGGCATGAGCGAGCCCGGAATCCATAACCACTGCGGGGGTTGTGGATTCCGGGCCTGCACTCCGACCGGCTGTCGCCGGCCAGAGCACATCCCGGAATGACGAACGATGGTCAACCCCATGGGATCGGTTTCATGGAAGCGCCGGGCTTAGTTTCCGAGCTTGATGCCGGCGTCCTTGATCACTTTTGCCCACTCGGGCGTTTCTTTCCTGATGATCGCGGCAAACTCGGCCGGTGTGTTGCCGACCGGCTCGAGGCCGAGGTCGTCGAACTTCTTGCGCACCTCCGGCATCGCCAGGGCCTTGACGGTCTGCTCGTGCAATTGATCCAGAACATCCTGTGGCGTGCCGGCCGGCGCGAGCAGGCCGAACCACGGCACGGCCTCGAAGCCGGGGAATCCGGATTCGGCCATGGTCGGCAGGTCGGGCGAAAGCCGCGAGCGCTTGATCGAGGTGATGGCCAGCGCGCGCAATTTCCCTTCGCGCGCGAGCGGCACCACGTTCACGATATTGGCGAACGACATCGAGATTCGGTTGGCGAGCAGGTCCGGCAGTAACGCCGTGGTGCCGCGATAGGGCACGGGTGCAATATCGACATGCGCCATGTATTTGAACAATTCGGCGCCCAGATGCTGCGAGGTGCCGACGCCGGCATGGCCGTAGGAAAGCTTGCCGGGCTCCGCCTTGGCGAGCGCCACCAGTTCCGCCACGGTCTTGACCAGCAGCTCGGGCGGAACGGCGAGCACGTTCGCCGCGATGAATACCTGCGAGATCGCTGCAAAATCCTTGAGCGGGTCGAACGGCAGCGTTTCATACAGGCTCGGATTGATGACCAGCGCCGAGTTGCCGCCCATCAGCAACGTGTAGCCGTCGGCGGCCGCCTTGGCGACGCGATCGGTGGCGATGTTGCTGCCGGCGCCGGGAACATTCTCGACCACGAACGGCGTGCCCCAGACTTCCGAAAACCGGTCGGCAAGAATGCGCGCCGCGAGGTCGGGAGCCGTGCCGGGGGTGAAGCCGACCAGGATTTTCACCGGCCGGTTCGGATAGCTGGATTGCGCCGATGCCGTCTGCACCGCGAGCAGCACAGCCAAGGCGGCGAACAGGTTCGCAGTGAGCTTCATCGTTTCCCCGATCGTCACGCTTGCCTGCTTGCCCGGTCTCTGCCGTCGGACTTGACGGCGAGTGTGGCACCGGCGAGCAGCGCCAGCAAGGCGGCCAAAAACACGGCCAAGACCAAGACCACGGCCAAGACGGCGATCCGCTGCCGGCACCCGCGGCGCCAGTGAGCGGGATTATTTGCAATTCGATGAGGTCAAGGTCGCGGCCAGAGCCTTTTCCGTTCCGATGGAATCGGAACGGAGGCTCTAGCTTTTTTGTTTTGACGCGTTTTCTTTACGCGAACCGGGGCCCACCCCGGATCAAGTCCGGGGCAGGCTTTCGCTGCAAAACGCTCTGGTGAGATTTCATCAGCCCATGGCTGCCGCGCTGGTGCGGCTGCCATGGGTACGCCGGTCAAGCCAATAGCTGCCGACCGCAAGCACAACCCAACCGAGGTTGTAAATGACGCCGCAGCAAAGCACGACCCACCCGGGAATCGGCCCGATCTCGGCGCGTTCGACGAATTCGTTGAAGTGAGCTGCCATTTCCGGATGGATCGCGAGCTTGCCAAAATACGCGGATGTTTGAATCACGATGATCCAGATGTAGGTGCGCCGAACGCGACGGCCGGCGGCGCGAAAGAGGCTGATATGATAACGCGGATGCAGGTAATCATCGGCAAGGACAACCCGCCAGATGGGATCGTCGTTGGCGCCTTTGCCGTTCAGGATCGGCGCGTACAGATGCGTTTCCATGTAGCGAGCCCGCGCGCGCCAGACGTTGAAAAAGCGGTAGCGGCGCGCCTCAAGTCCGAGAAACACCGCGAACAGCATGCCGATCAGGATCAGCGGCAACGCCGAGGCCTCTCGCGAGGAGAACGTTGTCGAAAGCGCGATGCCCATGGTCACGATCGACCAGTTGGTCGTGTTGTCGAGGCGCGTTCGCCAGACCGTGCTGCGATAGATCTCGCCGCGATAGAGGTGAGCGATAGCGCCCAATTCAGCCGCGCTCAGATCCTGGATTTCCTTCCGCGCTTCTGCAGGATTGAGCATGGTGAGCACCGAACCACCGAAGACCAACGCGAAAATTCTCAAGCAGCGGGGTTTTGGCAACGGCCCGTCACGGGGGTGGCGCGGACGCGGGTGTCGGTGCCAAGCCACCAATAGTAAGCCAGCGATGATACCATAGTTTCACGTCGCTTCGCCATTCCACGGGCCCGCTGCACGGGATGACGAGCCGTTCGCGCGGCTAGCGACTGACCATCTCGCATTCGCGAGACACCACTTGGCCAATGCGCTTGTCAGCCCAATACCGTCATTGTCCGTAGCGTTCGCTTTCCAGCGCAGCCTTTGTCATGCATACTTTGCGCAACCGTCGGAAGGAACGTGCGATGGCTCAGGTCCTCCAGGTTGAGGGGAGGCCGCGGCAAGATCCGCGGAGGTTGCCCGCCGCCGCGGTGCTGACGGCACTTGGAGTTGTCTACGGCGATATCGGCACCAGCACGCTGTACGGACTGAAACAGGCGGTCGAGGCCGGTGGGGCGCCCACGCCCGAAACGGTGATAGGCACCGTGTCGCTTATTTTCTGGGCGCTTCTTCTCATCGTCGGACTCAAATACGCCATTCTGATCCTGCGCGCCGACAATCACGGCGAGGGCGGCATTGTCGCGCTGCTTGCGCTGTTGGATGCAAGGCACGCACCGCGCGGAAGCGCGCGCGCCTCCCTGCTGGTCGTCGGCCTGATCGGGGCCGCGCTGCTCTATGGCGATGGCGTCATCACGCCGGCGATCTCGGTGCTCAGCGCCGTCGAAGGTCTGAAGATCGACGCGCCAGCGCTGGCGCCAATGGTGGTTCCCATCACCATCGCGATCCTGGTCGGCCTGTTCCTGGTGCAACGCAAGGGAACGGACTTCGTCGGCAACATTTTCGGGCCGGTGATGTTCGTTTGGTTCGTCGCCATTGCCTTGCTCGGCCTCAAGGGCATCATGCAAAGCCCGGCCATCCTCGCCGCGATCAGCCCCCATCATGCCGTTCTCTACCTCAGCCACGCCGGACCCGGCATCGCCTTCGCCGTGCTCGGCGCCGCCTTTCTGACGCTCACGGGCGCGGAAGCCATGTATGCCGACATGGGGCATTTTGGCCGGCTGCCGATCCAGCTCGGATGGTTTGCGATCGTGTCACCCGCCTTGATGCTCAATTATCTCGGTCAGGGCGGGCTGCTGCTGGCCGATCCCCATGCGGCCGAGAATCCGTTCTACCTGCTGGTGCCGCGATGGGCCCACTACCCGATGGTGGCGTTCGCGACGATCGCCACCGTGATCGCCTCGCAGGCCATCATCTCGGGCGCGTATTCGCTGACCCAACAGGCCATGCAGCTCGGCTTCCTGCCTCGCATGCGGGTGCGCCACACCGCAAGCCATGAGAAGGGCCAGATCTACATCCCCGTGGTGAATTGGCTGCTGGCGGTCGGCACGCTCACCGCCGTGCTCATATTCGGCTCGTCCGACGCCCTCGGCGGGGCCTATGGCATCGCGGTGGCGATGCTGATGGCGATCACCACGGTGCTGGCGGCTCTGGTCGCCCTGAAATGGGGTTACAACCCGGTTCTGGTCGTGGCGGTCAACGGCTTCTTCCTCGTCATCGAGCTGGTTTTCGTTGCGGCGAACATGACGAAGCTGGCCGAAGGCGGCTGGTTCCCGCTGCTGCTGGCAAGCATCATTGCATTCCTGATGCTGACCTGGCGCACCGGATGGAAGTTGCTCGAGCAGGAGCGTTCCAAGCTGCGCCAGCCGGAGGAAGCGTTCATCGAGTGGGTGGTCAACACGCCGCCCATCCGGCTGCCCGGGGCGGCGGCGATCTTCACCGCGGCGAGCACCGGGATCCCGCTCTGCCTGACCCATCACCTGCGGCATAATCGCGTGCTGCATGAGCGCGTGCTGTTCATCGCGTCCATCACTGTCGACGAGCCGCGGATCGAACCCAGCGAGCGGATCAAGCTTGTCCCGGTCGGCGCGGGCATCACGCGCGTCCTCTTCCATTTCGGTTTCATGGAAACGCCTGATGTGATGGAAGGGCTGAGGCTTGCCTGCCGTAACCCCGAGCTTGCCGGCATCGATCCCCAGAACATCACCTACTATTTCAGGCGCGTGATGGTGATCCCGACCGATAAGGTAGCAGGCATGGCCGTCTGGAGAAAATCCCTGTTCGCCACGATGCACCTCAACGCCAACCTCCCGGCGGCGTATTTCGGAGTTCCGCCCACCCAGGTCGTGGAGGTTGGCCTCGAGGTCGAAATATAGCGTTATCCAGCCCATGAAGCGCACATGGACCATCATTGGGGTAGCTGACGTGCCGCACAGCTTCAGGTGGTACCAGTCGCTGCTTGGCCTGCCGGAAACGGCTCCTGCCCACGACTACTTCGGGCAAATCGTCGACCATTCGGATGGAACGGTCCTGCTCTGCCTGCACAAGTGGGGCGCCCACGAGCATCCCTCGTTGACAAGTCCCCACCACGCCGAACCTGGCAACGGCCTTCTCCTGTTCTTCCGGGTCGACAACTTCAACGTAGCTTTGATGAGGGCGCGCGCGCTCGTCAGCCGGCTCGAAGAAGAGCCGCACGTAAATCCCAGCACTGGAACTGCGGAGTTTTCGCTTCGCGATCCCGACGGATATTACGTCACCATCAGCGCGCTCGATCCGGCCTGACCACTCCATCGAGCCGATAGGTTCCGGCAGGCTGTGTCGCTCACCGGCAATTCTTAAAAATAGCAATCAGAGCCGGGAAACGTTGGGAATTTCACGCGTTACCGAACCGGGGCAACCGACGGGAGGAGAGCTTATGCGAACCTCAATTCTCGCGATGATTGTCGTTGCCGGAAGCGCGGTCGCCTTCCCTGCAACAGCGCAACAGCAGGCCGCACCGAGCGAGCAAACCAAAGAGCAGATGCACCTCGATGCAGACAAACGTCTCAAGACTAGCGAGCCCAGCGAGCAGATGCAGCGTGATGCAGACAAAGGAATCAAGACTCGCAACTCTGGAGAGTCCGGATACGTGGCCGATCAAGACAAGCCGGGCGCTTCTGCCCATCCTCCGGGCCGACCGGGAAGTGAGCAGACCACGGGTTCAGGTAGCCAGACGCGCGACCCGAAATAGAGGTGTGTAGGATAGAGCGTGTGGAGCCCACCGGATGCGCGCAGGGCGCGGCCCGATGACAGGTTCCGGGGTAATCCGCCATCTTGGCGACCAAGACGGCGGATCACGATCCGCCCTACGGACTACGGACCTGAAATTGAAAGAGGCCCGCCAACTGAGGCGGCCTTACTACCTGAGGCGGTTCCGGCGCCGGCGGCCCCAGGCGTCCCTGATCTCAAAAGCGACGATCAGCACGATGGTCGCCGCCACGATGGGTCCGGCCATTATCGCCAATGTTGTAAGCATCTTGCAGCCCCGCGAGCACAATGCCCGCCAACGTGCAGAGCGTCGGTTTGTTCCAAGGCCGGTTCAAAAATTCAAGTTGGGCCACCGGGGGGCGGAACCAGCGGGTAGGGCGGATCGGAGCCCACCGTAGCGGCGCAGGGCGCGGCCCGATGACAGGCTCAAGCGTCATCCGCCATCTTGGCGACCAAGGCGGCGGATCACGATCGGCGTTGCGGACCTCCAGGCCACTCTCCTTGGGGAAGGTAGTGCGCGCGCCTCAGCGCTGCGCCACCCACTTCTGCTGCGCCACCCACTTCTTGTGACGGTGATGCCTGTGCATCCCAGCGATCGAACCGGTTGCGTCCGCGGCAGCCTCGATGCGCTCGATCCGCTGGCCGATCTGTCCCGTGGTGGCGCGGAGCGAGTCGACGCCGATCGCGCTGTTCGCCACGCCGGCGCGCAGCGAGCCCATCTCGGTTGTGGTGTCGTCCTGTGCCATGCGGAGGCGGAGCGTCTCGCCCTTCAGTTGGGCGAGATTCGCCTCGATCTGGATAGCCGTATCGCGCCGGTGCGCCTCGTTCTCGTCGGCGGTGGTGCGCAGCGCTGCAAGGCCGATCTCGGCGTTGGCGAGGCTCGCGCGGATATGGGAAAGCTCCTCGGAGGTGTCGCCCTGGCTCTCGCGCAGCTTGGCGGTCCCTTCCTTGACCTGGGCGAGCTCTGCCGTCAGGGCAGCGACGCGGTCCTCGAGCGTGGGAGTTTCGCTCGCGAAGGAGAGGCTGTGAGGGCCGAGGCCCCACAACATCGTGCCGGCGCCCGCTGCGAGCGCGAGCCCGATGGCGACACGGAAACGGGCGGCCGTGCCGCGATGCGGGAAGGCATCCGGCGTCATTGCTGGTTTACGCATGTACAAGTCTCCAGAATTTGAATGAAAAAAATTATCATCATCTTCAGGTTGCCAATCCCCTAAGCGCACCGCGTCCGCTTGAAATATTCATGCCTACGTAGATTTGCGGATCGCGGCCGCGCCGGGGCAGCCACCGAGACGTGCGGTGAACGATGTTTCAAGGAATGGTGCGTCAGCGCGCAGGGCAGATTGGAGCCCACCGGGTCCGCGCAGGGCGCGGCCCGATGACAGGCTCCGGCGTAATCCGCCATCTTGAGGACCAAGACGGCGGATCACGATCCGCCATACGGACCTGAGTGAAGGACACGTGCTCGGAGGGAGGTTTGGGATATGATGGAATTGGAAACAGACCGACTATTGATGCGCGAGTTTTTACCTTCTGACTTCAATTCCTTCCGCCAATACGTGCAATCGGAGCACCATTGGCGCAGCATGCCGCAGGAGCAGCCCCCTACGAGTGAAGGAACGGAGGCCCTGTTGAAGCATTTCTTGCAGACTCAGGCCAACGTCCCTCGAACAGAGTATCACCTGGCCGCCGTGGACAAGGTTTCGAAAGAATTCGTCGGAGCAGTGGACCTTTGCGTGGAAGGCGATAAGCGACGAGGCGGCATTGGATGGGGTATCGTCGCAGACCGCGTCGGTCAGGGCCTGGCGACGGAAATGAGTCACGCCGTGCTGCGGTTCGCACTTGGCGCGTTGGGCCTACACCGAGTTCAGGCGCAATGTCGCGCTGAAAATCATCCCTCTCGCCGGATTATGGCCAAACTCGGAATGCGCGAGGAAACGGTCATCGAGGATCATCTATTCGTGCGCGGAGTGTGGTGGTCCACAGTTCAGAGCGCCGTGCTTTCAACAGAGCTAGAGGCTCCCCCTAAAAGGCGAAACCGCCCCGGGTTTGCCGGAGGTTCATCAGCTTGAGTCACTGACGGCCTCTCAATACACCCCGCCATTCAGCGCGTGGGGCGGGTTGGAGGCGGAAGCCGTAACCCGCGATCTCGCCACGTGCACCGGCGGATTACGCCACCGGGCCGCGCTTTGCGCGAACCGGTGGGCTTCAATCCGCCCTACGCGCTGCTTCAGGCGTCTTACTAAGTTGGCCGCGATTCCAGCCGCCAGTACGCAGCGCAAGCCGGTGAGCAGCGCGGCGCAATTCGACCCTCCGGCCCCTGGTGGCGGTCATTGCATTGGCCCTCATCTGGATGGGTGCTGGACGTATGAAGGCGCCCGCGCGGTCGCGTTACGTGACCGCGGGTGCGCTGTCGGTGGCCCTTGTCGCTTGGCTGGCGATCGCCGGCTATGTCGGCTCGGCAAATATGTATTTCGCGACCACCGAGACCGCGGTGCCGACCGTCCTGTTCGGTTTGTTGATCCCGCTGATTGTCGCCGCCATCGGCTTGTGGCGATCGGAAAACATCGCGCGCCTCGTCTCGGCGATACCGCTGCATTGGATCGTGGCGGCTCAGATCTATCGCATCGGGGGCGGCATTTTTCTCGTGCTTTGGGCAGACGGACGCCTGCCCTGGCAATTCGCGTTACCCGCAGGGATCGGCGATGTTACGACCGGCTGCTTTGCCGTCGTTGTGGCTGCGCTGTTGGCGAAAGAGGCGGCTGGCGCTCGCAGAGCGGCCTATGGCTGGAGCTTTTTTGGAATCGCTGACCTCGTCGTGGCGGTTACGATGGGAGCAATGACCTCTCCGGGGCGGCCACATCTCTTTGCCTTCGAGGCGCCAAACCTCCTCATCTCATCCTATCCGCTGGTCATGGTACCCACCTTCGCCGTCCCGCTGGCCCTCATGCTCCATGGTCTCGTTCTGTGGCGACTGCGGCGGCAGACCGCTTCGACAGGCGGGCTGGCCGTGGTGTGATGCCTCTCGCCTGATCAACGGCGCCGGCGAGGGCAGCCACGTGTCGCCCCCGCCCAACCCTGGATCACAACGTGCTCGGCCTGCCTGAACTCGCACACATGGACAGCACGGAGGGCGGGCTGGAGGTGACTTGTACGCTGTAGCTCGCAGAGCGATGGCGGAAGCCGTAACCCGCCATCTCGCCACGTGTACCGGCGGATTAGGCCCGTCGGGTCGCTTTGCGCGAACCGACGGGCTTCACTTCGCCCTACGCGCTCTGCCGTTCGACAAGTATAGCGGACGTTTCTCGGACAAACCTCTCGACGCTCAGTATCCGAACGCCGCGATAGAATGGCTTTGAGGTGGCGCCGTCTACCCACTAGGTCCGAAACGGACGCGGTCGCCGTGTCACTCCCGAGGCCCTGCTTTGCGGAGGTCATCGATAAACGTCTGAGCTTCCGATCGGCCGCCGTGTGTCAGCCATTTAGGAATGTGAAAATTGGGGTTGAGCTCAAGCAGCCGGGTTACCGCCTCCCTTGCTTCTGCTTCGCGACCAAGATGAGCCAAAGCTGCCGCGAGGCAGAGATAGGCTATCGCAAAAGTCTGGTTCTCGCGGATAGCTCTTTTGGCCGCGACAACCGCCTTATCGAAGCGACCAAGACTGATGAATGCCGCGCTCATTCCTGCAAACGTTCCAAAAAGGGACGGGTCAAATGGGCTTTGCCGAATGGCGCGCTCAAAGTTCCGGATCGCCTCTTCAGGCTGCCCTGCTATCAGGTAAGTCCAACCTCGCTGTTGCCTCGCGCTGGATGAATTAGGGTTCAAATCGACCGCACGGTCCACCATCTCCCTTGCAGTATCGAAATCGCCGGACAAGCGAGCCGTTTCGCGGCCGAGTAAGCTCAATGCCATATAGTCCTTCCCGTCGATACTGAGTGCCAACCGGAGAAGCCGCAATCCTTCTGCAATTTCCGACTTCGGATCGGTAGCCCATCCCTGATGCACGTTTCCGAGATGGCAGTCCCCTGCAAGGGTCGCAGCAAGACCGCACCGAGGGTCAATCTCCAATGCGCGAGAGGCAAGCCGAAGAGCCTCAGCCAATCCGCCCTGGGTGAGTAACCTGGAATGCGATAACGCTCGAAGATAAAGGTCGTAAGCGCTGAGATTGATCGACCGACGCACGGCCAGATCGATTTCAGTTTGAAGCATTTTGGGTGCGATGGCAGAGACGACACTCTCCGTCATTTGATCCTGTAGAGCGAAGATATCGCTCAGGTCACCTTCAAATCGATCCGCCCAAAGGTGCACCCCGGTCGTGGCGTCGATCAATTGGCCGGTGATGCGGACTTTCCCTGCTGCCTTGCGAACACTGCCTTCCAGAACGTAGCGCACGCCCAACTCGCGCCCGATCTGCTTGATATCGACAGCTTTTCCCTTGTAAGCAAAGCTCGAATTGCGCGCGATGACGAACACCAACTTGAACCGCGAGAGCGCCGTGGTGATGTCGTCCACTATGCCGTCCGCGAAATATTCCTGCTCAGGATCACCACTCATATTTTGAAACGGCAACACCGCAATGGAAGGCCTGTCAGGAAGCGCAAGCGGTTCAGCGTCACCAACGGGCGGGCGGTTCGGCGCTGGTGACGCGGCGATACCGTTTGGGGCGCGCCAGACCCGCATCGGTTCGGCGATATTCTTCAAAGATTGCGAACCCATATTCTCAAAGGTGATATCTACCTTGCCACGAATTTGCCGATGAGCATCGTCGGAAATACTGACACCACCCGGTTCTGCGATCCCTTCCAGACGCACTGCAATATTGACCCCATCACCAAAGATATCGTGGTCTTCGATGATGATATCACCGACGTGAATGCCGATGCGAAATTCGATCCGCTTGGCCTGCGGTACATCGATATTGTGTTCGGCTATGCCGCGTTGAATTTCGACCGCGCAGCGAACGGCATCTGCGCCCGCGATGATCAGTGATTTTTGGATCGAAAAGCGTCTCTCTAAGAGCTTTCAGTCGCGCCAGCGTGCCTTCTTCGTCGATCCCTATCAAGCGGCAAGAGCCCGCGACATCCGCCGCCAGAATAGCCGCCAGTCGCCGCTCTACATGCTCGCTGCTCAAGATGCACCCCCGGCTCGGGGAAATTGAATGGTTATATAGCAGGATTGTGGGCCGATGTCCGGCCATGCTCAAGTTCGAAACGGGTCAGTCTCGACATTCTGAGCGCAGGTCGGCCACTTCCGGTCTACCCCGACGAACAGCGCGCCTGGCGGGTTGGAGGCGACTTGTCCGCCGTAGCTCGAAGAGCGAAGGCGGAAGCCGTAACCCGCCATCTTGGCGACCAAGACGGCGGATCACGATGCGCCCAACGGACTTGTGAGCAAATAGCGACCATCCATTGCTTGGGTGTCCGCGCAGAGGGGTATGGCCGAAATCTTTCTGCTGGCGGATCTTCCGGATATAGATACGAAAGAAACTTAAGCGGGCACGGCACCGCCAGGGGGAGACCGGATGGACGTCATCGACCTGGTGCTTCCCGTCTTCGCGGTGATAGTCAGCGGCTGGCTAGCCGGGCAGTCGGGCTACATCTCGCGTTCGCTTGCCGACGGGCTGGTACATTTCGCCTACAACGTAGCGATGCCGGCGCTGCTATTCGTCACTGTCGCACAGGAACCGGCGCGCAATCTTTTGGAATGGCGTTTTCTGCTGGCATTCGGAGGCGGGTCTGTCCTGTGCTTCGTGCTGGTGTTCATGGCGGTTCGCACCACCTGGACACGCGACCTGGGCAGCAGCACGATGTATGGAATGTCGGCGGCGATGACCAATACCGGGTTTGTGGCGCTGCCGATCTTGCACGCTGTCTACGGCCAGCCCGCCGTTCTGCCGGCCGCCATCGCAACCCTGTTCGTGGCCGCAGTGATGTTCCCGACTGCCGTGGTCCTGTTGGAGATCGGGCCCGACCGGCACCGTCCGTCTGCGGGCGCCGCCGTACTGGTGAAGCAGATCGTGCTCAATCCGATGGTGCTGTCCACCCTGCTCGGTCTGGCGTGGACGATTGCAGGCCTGCCACTTCCGGGGCCAATGGTGGCCTATATGAACATCTTCGCGGGTGCGCTCACCCCGTGCGCGCTCTTTGCCATAGGGCTTGGCCTTTCGGTGGACGGAGTGCGTTCAAACCTCGCAGCGTCCGCCACCCTGGCGGCCGTGAAGTTGGTGATCATGCCATTGGTCGTGTATGGCCTGTGCGTGGCCTCGGGCCTAAATCCGCTCTATACGGTTGCCGCCGTGGTCTGCGCCGCCGTGCCGACGGCGAAGACCGTGTATATCCTCGCGGGCGAGTACAAGGTAGAGGAACCGCTGGTCGGTGCCACCGTCTCGATAACGACCCTGCTGTCGGTCGTGACCCTGCTCGGCTGGCTCTATGCCCTTTCGGGCCTATCGGCCCGCGCCGGTTAAGCGATGCGCGCGGCGCCTGGTGCGATGTCGCCTGTTTGGCATCGGGCTGACCTGAGCAAGCGCGCAGGGCGGGTTGGAGGCGACTTGTCCGCCGTAGCTCGAAAAGCGATGGCGGAAGCCGTAATCCGCCATCTCGCCACCTGTACCGGCGGATTACGCCCATCGCGTCGCTTTGCGCGAAGCGGTGGGCTTCAATCCGCCTTCGCGCTACATATCCTCATCCTGGGCTAGATAGAGGTCCTCCTCGGCAGTGCAAGCACGTCCGAGGATTGCGTTCCTGTGAGGGAATCGGCCGAACCTCTGAATGACACGGCGATGCTCCTCCTCATAAGCCAGATGCGACTCCAGCCCCACTTCGGAAAACAGCTTCAGGCCTTCTTCATGTATGACGGGTGACTCGCTGTGCATGAAGGGCATGTACAGGAATGCTTTCTCGTCAGGCGCCAGTTCAAATCTACTCCCGTCGCGGACAGCTTCTTGTGCCAGCACCAGCGCCTGCGCGTCACTCTCGAAGGCCGCAGCGGTGCCCCTGTGAATATTCCGCGAAAATTGGTCCAGAACGATTATTTCGGCCAGTCGCCCTCGAATGGTCTCGCGCCACTGGAACAGCTCTCCGCGTTTTGCGGCCTGAAGTACCGCCCCGTAGCGGGCGGACACGACTCCATCGAAGGACGGGTCCTTCGCGAACCACTTCGGACGGGATTTATCAGAAAACCAGAAGGCCAGAATGTCCAACGGTGTCGTCGGTAGATGATTGAGAACGTAATCGTTCATGGATTAAATCCCCGATCTGTGACGAGGCGCACGACCTTCTACGATAGCAGGATGACTGTGAAGAGCGCCCGATATCGAGAGTCAGATTCGGGCGCGGTCGATCGTCCGGAACAGACCTCGTAGAGCGGATCATGATCCGCCGTTATGAGTCACCAAGATGGCGGGTTACGCCGGAGCCTGTCATCGGGCCGCGCCCTGCGCGTACCCGGTGGGCGCCAACACGCCCTACGCGCTGAATTATTACGACCTTCCAGCGCCGGCCAGGCGGGGTGAGGCCGCCGACTGAGGCGCCCTTAAGAGGGTTCGTAGACCCAAGTCTGCTCTCCACATTGACATCTAAGCATGCGGACGATGCGGCCCTTGTTTGAGTCCAACATCGTGCCGACAAGCTTGGGTTGCTCACCGCAGCGAATACAGCGGCGTGGCTCCTTGGTTTCTGAACCGGTCACTTGCTTTGTGGTGATGAAATTCATGGCCCACCTCTCGTGGGTAATCGTTCTTTCAATTGGTATCGGTGTGAAGATTTTTGTTCAAATCCGGTGAATCAAATTAGGCCACCGAGGTCGGAAACAGGCCGCCCCGCACTTGCCCGACGCGCAATTCCCGCATGCACCCCATGCGCAAATTGCCCGTCGTGCCAATCTGTCGCACGCGTGCGCGCTTGCCTCGTCGGGCAAATCAAACCGATGCTCTCGCGCATCCCGCCTCGATGAAGAGGGACGTTTCGGCCGATCGTCACGATACGTGAGGCGGGGATGCGATGGACGCGAATGCCACGTCAGACGAACGTGGCCGGCGCGGACGGCGAAGTCGCGTGGTCCTGGCCTCCCGACGCTGAGGCTAAGGTCGCGAGATCATCTCGCGGACGACGGGGGCAAGAAAGCCCGGTCCCCGGGGAGATCGCGATATAAGCCGTAAACCATCGCGCAGGGAATGCCGGTTGATGCGGCTGAACCTGTGGTGACTGCCGCCTGCTTTTTTTGTTGCAGGCGGGCCATGGGTGAGGTCGTCACCCGGCATTCCCTGCGCCCTCTTCGCTTTTCGAGGGCCAAGCTATTGGCAGGACCCGGGCGCGAACGCGTCGCGGGATCGCCGAGGTGTACTCACCTCAAGGTGGTATGATTCTAGGTTCGCCGGTTGAAGGCGCGGTCGGGGCGCCAAGCCCGATGCGGTCGGCCGGCTCAAACTGCTGCCATGCCCCTTGTCACAATCTTGGCCGAATGCCGCGGGTAGGGGGTGTCCAACGGGCCACGATCATGACCCCCCGGGGGCCGTTGACGTCAGCCGTTCCAGATGTTGCGCGAAGGCACCTGTGCGTGCTTCACATGCAGCTTCCATCTGCCGCCAAAGTAAGGCAGGACACGAATTTTGCAGCGGAAAGAGGCCGGCAGGCCGCGGGGGGAGTGAATGTCGTATTCCGAAGATCTGAGTTCGGCGGCGCTGGCCTATCACCGGCTGCCAAAGCCGGGAAAACTCGAGATCCAGGCGATCAAACCGCTCGCCAACCAGCGCGACCTGGCGCTGGCCTATTCGCCCGGCGTCGCCGCCGCCTGCATGGAGATCGCCGCCAATCCGGCCGAAGCGGCCACCCTGACCACGCGCGCCAACCTGGTTGCGGTCGTCTCCAACGGCACCGCGGTGCTCGGGCTCGGCAATATCGGGCCGCTCGCCTCGAAACCGGTGATGGAGGGCAAGGCGGTCCTGTTCAAGAAATTCGCCGGCATCGACGTCTTCGACATCGAGATCGCGGCCGACACCATCGAGCGGGTGGTGGAGACGGTGGCGGCGCTGGAGCCAACCTTCGGCGGCATCAATCTCGAGGACATCAAGGGACCGGAATGTTTCGAGATCGAGGCGCGGCTGAAAGAGCGCATGAAGATCCCGGTGTTCCATGACGATCAGCATGGCACCGCCATCATCGTCGGCGCCGCCATCACCAATGCCCTGCTGCTGAGCGGCAAGAAGTTTTCCGACGTCAAGATCGTGGCGTCCGGCGCCGGTGCCGCCGCGCTCGCCTGCCTCAACCTGCTGGTGTCGCTCGGCGTGCAGCGCGAGAACATCTGGGTCTGCGACATCGAGGGCGTGGTGTATGAGGGCCGCACCGTCCTGATGGACCGCTGGAAGGCGGTCTACGCGCAGAAGACCGACAAGCGGAAGCTCACTGAAGTGATCGACGGCGCCGATATTTTCTTAGGCCTTTCGGCGCCCAACGTGCTGACGCCCGATATGGTCAAGCGGATGGCGGACCACCCCCTGGTGATGGCGCTCGCCAATCCGACGCCGGAGATCATGCCCGATGAGGCCCGCGCGGCGCGCCCCGACGCGATGATCTGCACCGGGCGGTCGGACTTTCCGAACCAGGTCAACAACGTGCTGTGCTTTCCCTTCATCTTTCGCGGCGCGCTCGATGTCGGCGCCACCGCGATCAACGAGGAGATGAAGCACGCCGCCGTCGACGCCATCGCCCAGTTGGCGCGCGATCCGCCGTCGGATGTGGTGGCGCGCGGCTTCGACAGCGCAGAGGTGCAGGGGTTCGGGCCGGGCTCGCTGATTCCGAGCCCGTTCGATCCGCGGCTGATCCAGCGCATCGCGCCCGCGGTGGCGAAAGCGGCGATCGCATCCGGCGTCGCGACGCGGCCGATCAAGAATTTCGACGAATATACCGCCGGGTTAGAGCGCTTCGCGTTCCGCTCCGGCCTCGTCATGAAGCCGGTGTTCGCTAAAGCGAAGACCCAGCCGGTGCGCGTGATCTATGCCGAGGGCGAGGACGAGCGCGTGCTGCGTGCGACGCAGCAAGTGCTCGAGGAACATCTGGCGCACCCGATCCTGGTCGGGCGCCCGTCGGTGGTGGAAGCGCGGATCAAGCGGTTCGGACTTGCGATCAAGGCGGGCGAGGATTTCGACCTCGTCAATCCCGAGGACGATCCGCGTTATCGCTCTTTTGTGCAGTCCTATATCGACGTCGCCGGCCGGCGCGGCGTCACCCCCGATGCTGCCCGCACCGTGGTGCGCACCAACGCCACCGTGATCGCGGCGCTGTCCGTGATCCGCGGCGAGGCCGACGCCATGATCTGCGGCGTCGAGGGCCGCTACATGAGCCATCTGCGCCATGTGCGCGAGATCATAGGCCATCGGCCCGAGGTCAGCGATTTCGCGGCGCTGGCGCTGATGATCACCAGCAAGGGCGCCTATTTCATCGCCGATACCGAGGTGCGCTCCAATCCGAGCGCGGATGAGCTTTGCGAAGTGGCGGCACTCGCCGCCAACCACGTGCAGCGCTTCAACCTCAAGCCCAAGATCGCCTTCGTGTCGCATTCCGACTTCGGCAACTACGACACCGATTCCTCGCGCAAGATGCGCCGCGCCACCGCGCTCTTCAAGCAGCACCATCCGGAGCTCGAGGCCGACGGCGAGATGCAGGGCGATACCGCGCTCTCCGAGGCGACAAGGAATCTGATCCTGCCGCACTCGAAGCTCGAAGGTGTCGCCAATATCCTGATCATGCCAAATCTCGACGCCGCCAACATCGCCTATCAGATGATCAAGGTGATGGCCGACGCGGTTCCGGTCGGGCCGATCCTGATCGGCCCGGCGCGGCCTGCGCATATCCTCACGCCCTCGGTGACCGCGCGCGGCGTTCTGAACATGACGGCGGTCGCCGCCGTCGAGGCCCAGGAGCGCGCCGGCCGGCAACAACCGAGCCTGTTCACCTGATCTTGGAAAAAACCTGCCCCGCGCCTGGACCCGCGGGGTGGGTATCGGTTTTGCGAAAAGTCCACGCTCAAACAACAAGCTAGCGAAGACGATTCAACTTCAAGGCAATCGCATTCCAGAAATCGTCAGGTTTCCGTCGCAAAGCGGGAGTATCTGGCAAATCGATTAGATCGTTTGAAAACCCCAAGCCGAACCCCCATAATCCGCCCGCCAACCCGCCTGGATCCTGATCCGACTAGATCGAACGGATTATGATCTCATCTCATTGTCTGAGCATGGTCATTTCGGAAAACCGGTTCTCACCCCGCTAGCCACGTGCGGGGCAGGCTTTTTCCGGATCATGCATGCTCAGGAAGCACTTGATGAGGCCGACAATGCCAGCATTCATTACGTTCGGGCGAATTCTGTTCGCCGTGCTTTTCATCTATTCGGGCGCGACCAAGCTGTTCGGCATTCAGGCCGCGGCCGATTTCATCGCGGCCAAGGTGACGATCCCGGAGTTGCTTGCGCCCTACACCACGCAACTGGAAACGATGACGGGAATGCCGACGCCGCAATTGCTGGCGATCGCGTCCGGCTCGTTCGAAATCCTCGCGGGGCTGATGATTGCGCTGAATTTCGCGGCGCGGTTCTTTGCGATCCTCATGATCATCTTCGTCGCCGTGGTGACCTTCTATTTCCATGATTTCTGGAATCAGACGGCGCCCGACAACGCCAAGACGCTGATCGACGCGCTGAAGAACCTGTCGATCATCGGCGCGCTGTTCATGATCGCGGGCTATGGCAGGGGGCCGCGCATGGCCGAGCCCGCTTATGGGGATGTCTAATTCACCCGCCGCCAGGGCGTCACGCGGACGTCATTGGCGGGCTCGAGCATCTGGGCCTCGCCGGGCTTCAGGCCGTGCGCGGCGAGCACCTGCTGGGGCGAGTGCGCGGGCACGCCTGGGAAGCAGGCTTCGCCGCCGGGCAGATGCACGCGCGGGGCTTGCGAGAGCCAGAAGGTGTCATAGCGTTCCATGAACAGGCCGAACACGTCGGGCCCGCCGATAATGGCGATCATCCCGGAACGAACGCCCGCGGAGGCGCACGCCGCCTCGAAGCCGGCACCGGATGGATTCCACAACATCGCCTTTGGATTTGACGGATCGGGCGCGAGCGCCGCAATTGCGCGCGTGACGATGATCCGCCTTCGCCGTGGCGAATTCGGCTGGTCTTCCCCGGAATGGCGGCCGTGAACGATCAGCGCGGCGCGATCGAGTGCTGCGGTGAAAAACCGCTTGTCGCCCTCGAACTTCAATTCGTCCGGCATCACGCGATCGGCATTGGCGAGCATGCCGTCCGCCGACACGATAACGTAGCCCTCGACGCGCAGATCCGCCATTGCTGCAGGCGGCGGCTATTCCGAAACCGTGGTGACGACGCTGTTGACCGGCCGCTGGCTGACCGTCGGCAGCTTCGCATCCTTCAGGAGTTCCTCGTCGTACTGCGGCAGCGACGTCACCGGCGCCTTGGCGCGCATGGCCACGACCTTGTAGCCCTCGGCCTTCAGCCGGTGCAAAAGCTCGGGCAGCGCTTCCGCCGTGTGCTTGTGGAAGTCGTGCATCAGGATGATGCCCTTGCCGAGCTTGCTGAGCTTCTTGAAGGTGACGTCGATGACCTGCTGGGCGTTCTTCGCCTTGAAGTCGAAGGAATCGAGGTCGCAGGAGAAGATCGCGACATTTCGCGTGCCGAGATAGGTGACCATCTGGGGCGAATGCTGCAGGTCCGGGAAGCGGAAGAACGCCGACGGCGACGGGCCGCCCAGCGCCCATTTCACCGCGCTGATGCCTTTTTCGATTTCGTCCTTGCGCTGGTCGTCGGTCATCTTCTTGTTGTTCAGGTTCGCGTGCGACCAGGTATGGGTCCCGACGGTGTGGCCCGCCGCGTAAACCTGCTTGAGGATTTCCGGATAGTAGGTCGCATGCTTGCCGATCGAGAAGAAGATGCCGGTGGTGCATTCGTCGGCGAGCGTCTTCAACACCGACGGGGTATTCTCCGGCCACGGACCGTCGTCGAAGGTCAGCACCACCTCATGGTCGCGCAGGAAATCGAGATCCTTGAAATGCTCGAACCCGAAGCCGGGGCCACCGGTGGTGTCGATCTCGACGGTGCGCGCGACGCCGAGCGCGTTGGGGTTGGTGCAGGGGGGACGGGCGGGTTGGGCCGATGCCGACGTGGCGGTGGCCGCAAGGAACGCGGCAGTTGCAGGCCCTGCCTGCGCGGCGACCGCCGGTTGAGGCGTCGACGCGCTCTGCGACCATGCAACGCCGGGCGCACAAAGCGAAACCGCAAAGACCAATCCTGCCGCAACACGCATGTTGTTTTCCCTCAAGCTCGAGCCCCGTGGCCGGCTGCGGCCTTTCGCCATCGGCCGTACCGTTTCAACCCCATCCATCCTAGCCTAGTCGGACCGGTGGCGCCAACGCAACCGCCGCCAACGAAAATGGCCGAATTGTCGCTGCACAGGTTAATTGCGGGGATTTTTTCAGCTCTCCGCCAGCGCTTTCGCGATTGCGGTCTTCACGCGCGTGTCGGTTGGCTCGACGGCGGAGGGAAAGACTTCCGCGAGATAGCCGTCACGCCCGACCAGATATTTGTGGAAGTTCCAGCGCGGAACCTCGTTCGGCCGCGCCTGCGCCGCCCATTTGTAGAAGGGATGCGCGTTCGGGCCGACGACGACGGCCTTGGCCGCGATCGGGAAGGTAACGCCATATTGATGCTGGGCGGTTTCCGCAATTTCGGTCGCGCCGCCCGGCTCTTGTCCACCGAAATCGTTGGAGGGAACGCCGACCATCGCCAGCCCGCGCTCGCCGAACTCGGTCCACAATTCCTGCAACCCCGCGTATTGCGGGGTGTAGCCGCACATCGAAGCCGTGTTGACCACCAGCAGCGGGCGGCCGGTAAACGCGGCGAGCCTGATGTCGTCGCCGGAAAGCGCCGGGAACGAGAAAGCGTAGGCGGCGATCCGGCTCATCGCGCCTTCCGCGTGCGCCGCGTTCGTGGCGGCGGGGCCCGCGATTGCCGTCAATAGGCCTGCAATCATCGTCCTGCGGTCGAACATGAGGTCTCTCCAGTGCCGATAGGGGTAGCACCGAGGATAGTCTAGACCGGACGCCACCGCCGCTCAACAAGCCGTTACGGACGGGCCGCTGGCGCGGGGCACCACGGCAGGGGCAGCAAGGGCATGTAATGCTGGTTCCATTCACAGATCGATTCCGGGCCGGTGCGCTTGAACGCGTATTTGACCGGCTCGGCCTGGCCAACGGCGACATGCAGGCCGAACAGCGCCATGGCGATCGGATAAGTCCAGTTGTGAAAGCGCAGAGCCCGCAAGCGGTCGAGCAGCACTGCGCCGGCGAGGATGATCAGGGGATCGGTGAAGATGAAATATTCGGATTTCAATCCACGCCGCACGCCGAGTGCGTCGGTTCCGATCGCACCGAGCATCAGCATCAGCGCCTGCGCTGCCGCCAGCTTCTCGCCGCGCCGCCAGGCATAAACGATGCCGGGCAGGATCAGCCAGGTGAGGAACACGGTGGGACGCGGCGAGGAATGCAGCACGAAGGTGTAGCGCGCCAGTACCGAGGCGAGCCCATCGAGCAGCAGCAGGACAACGGCGAGCGGGCTCGATCCGTTCGCGGCGCCGGACGTGTTGGCGTCGGCGAAGGTCAGCATCTTCTCCAGCGGATTGACCACGGCGATGACGTTGGCCGTGTTGTAGTCGAGATCGAGCAGCAGCAGCGCGAGGAAGCCGCCTGCGGCGAGCGCGAATATCGAGGCGAGCGTTTCTGCGGCGCTGATCCGCCAGATCGCGGCATAGGCGATCATGCATCCGCCGATCAGGACCACGAGCGCGGCCTGATAGATTCCGAAACGATCGAGCAGCAGCGGATGGAACTGGGCGGCATCGAGCAGAGTGCGATCCAATCCCGCAGCGATCAGCGGCGAGGCCGCCCACGCTGCCGCGGCGGCGATGGTCGCTGCAGCCGTCACCGCGAGCCAGCTCGACGCCGTGTTGTTCCAGAACGCGACGCTTTTGCTGTCCTCGCTACCGAACGGCAGGATCAGGAGCGGCAGCGCGCCGATCAAGAGGATCGCCTGTACCTTGTTCTCAAGCCCCAATACGCAGAGGGCTGCCGCAACCGCCATTCCCGCGGGCCGCGCCAGGCTGGCGCGGCGCCCGATCACGATCAACAGCATCAGTGCAAACAGGACGGGGCAGGCGGCGACCAATTCGCTACGCAGGATGCGCGAATGCACGGCAATGCCGCCGGAGAGCGCGAAAGCAAGCGTAGCCAGTAGCGCAACGCGCCAGTCGCCGACGATTCTGCGCATCAGCCAGGCGAAGACCAGCACACAGCCGCTCGCGACCAGGAAGGCGAGCACGCGCCCGGCGCGCACCGCCTGCGTCATCGCGCTATCGAAAGCCGCCGCGTCGGCGACGGGCGGAACGGCGGGCAGCGTATAGGCATCGAGCAGGTGCAGCGCGTGCAGCAGACGGAACCAGGATTTGACCGCGAGGATGGTGAAATAGGCGGTGTGATCGAAGAAGGCCTGCGGCTTGCCGTCGTTCATGACAAGCGCGTTGTAGATCACCATGAAATCCATGTCGGCATTACGCCAGTAAATCATCGCGTAGCCGAACAGGAAAAACGACAGCGCAAGTCCGGCGAGGATCCCCACAAGTCCGCCTTGCCAGCCGAGAAAGGTCAGCCGGTCGAAGGCATCACGCGGCGCGCCGGATGGCGGTGCCGCCGTCGCGGCCGATGTGGAAATTTCTTGCATGGCGTGCGGTGTTTTAGCCGCCGGCTTGCGATGGCGCTAGCGCAGGGAGACGATGAAATCCGTGCCTTCGCCGGTCTCGCCCTGGTTGATGCCCTGGTCGGAGACGATGATCGAGCCCCCGGTCGTCATCGCCTCGGCGATGCGGGCCATCGTATCCACCGGAATCGTGATGCGGTCGAGCGCCTCTGCAGCGCTATCGGGAACCGGATGCGGCTTCGCCTCGATGGCGGCACCGCCCGCGATCTTCCGACGCCGCGAAGCGTGCTCGTCCTCGTCGCGCATCGAGGACCTGACCGTGACCGGCAGCGACACCACCGACCAGTGCAGCACATTGGCGTCGTTCTTGTCGGCTTCGGCCGTGAAGACATGCGTGCCCAGCGGCCGGTCGCTCGGCGCGATCGTTATGGGTACCTCGTAGAGCGGCGCAAAGTTCTGACGCACATAGAGCTTGGAGTCCTTGCGGCTGATGAACACGGAGATTTGGCCGGTGCGTTTCGGCGGCTCTACCTTCGCCACCGCGGGTTTATCGGCATCGAGCAGACGCGCCGGATCCTTCTTGGCATCGGCTGCACTCGGAGCCGTTTCGTTGGCGGCCTTGGCGCGGTTGGCCGGTTGCTCGCCCGGCTTGGCAATCTCAGTCTTAGCCGTCTCGGTCTTGGACGGCTCGGCTTTGGGCAACTCCGATTTGGCCTCATCCACCTTCGGCATGTCTTGCTTCGGCATGTCTTGCTGCCTCGGCGCACTGGCCTTGGATTCGGCGGGCGCCGACTCGGGCTTGACTTCGACGGACTTGACTTCGGCGGATTTGGCTTTCGCCTTCATGCTCGCGGCAATCGGCTCATCGGGTCTTGCATCGTCCCCATCGGCTTTGGCCGCAATCCGCTTTTCCGCGAGAGCTACGGTTTCATCACGCGTTGCGGCAGTTTCGTCGGAATTGGGCTGCTTCGATTCTGTGCTCGCGCCAAGCGTTCCCGCATAGCTGGTATCGGCGTCTTTCGCCGTCGGTGCGCCGGTCGCAGACGACGCGTCCGACATCGTTGATTTGCCGGCGGGCACGCCGCCGCTGGCGTCGGCGGTATGGGTCTGTTCGCGCAGCGGCGTGGCCGCCTCGTCGGTTGCGGGCTTGACGACCACGTTGTGGCCGACCGTCGGCCGCAGTTCGAGATTTGTCTGCGAGGTCCCTGGTTTTGTTTCGGGCGCGCCCTTATCGGCTTTCGTGGCCGTCGGAGCGTCGGTCTGAGGCACCTCGGCGACAGCCGGTTGCGGCGGCGCGACCTTGAAGGCAGGGAGCAGGGGACTAGAGAAGTTTGCAGGGCTCATCTCGCCAGGTGTGACGAACACGCGCGCGCCCATCTTGGTCCAATTCCACATCTTGATGGCAAACGCCATCGGCATACGGATGCAGCCGTGCGAAGCCGGGTATCCCGGCAGCACGCCGGCGTGCATCGCAACCCCCGACCAGGTGATCCGCTGCATATAGGGCATGGGGGCGCCGCTATAGATATTGGAGTGATGCCACTTGTGTTTCTGGATGACGCTGAACACGCCCATCGGCGTCCCGTGGCCGCGCATGCCAGTGGAGACCGGCGCTTCCGCGAAAAATCCGTTGGCGTCGTAGATCTTCACCTGTTGCTTGCTGATCGAGACCGAGATGATCAGCGGTCCCTGTGGCTTGACGCCGGTTTCCTTCTCGGGCGCCTCCTGCTTTTTCGCCGAATGCCGGCGTGCTCTCTGGTGCGACGGCTGCACCGACGGGCCTGGGCGATAATATCCGGGGTCGGAGTCTTGCCAGTAATAGAGCGCGGCCTCGGCACGGGAGGTAGTGCCGAGCGCGCCGGCTACCGTCAGAATCGCAATTTGCCAAAACCGCTCGGTCGCAATATCAGCCACAGAAATCCGATGCCCGTACACGCGCAATACCCTCGAATCCCCAGCCGAATATTTCGTTTGTTGTTGCAGACGATAAACGCGTTCACCAGCGAAGGGTTCGAATCCCTGCGGTTTTCGCGCCAAGCGTAGCAAAAAAGCCTCACATTGCGTTAAACGCCCAACGAACACCCCGGGAACACCCGAGGAACACCCAAAGGCAACGTTGTGGCCCGCGGCCTTCCTGCGCGGCCTTTGTGTTCCTACATGGGCGAAGGCCCGCGCCGACGGAGAGCAGCATGACATCGATCGCCATTAGCCAATGTGACATCAGGTTGAAATACCTGACTTTATTGCTGCTTGCGCTGTTGCTCGGGCCGGTTTCGCAAGCCTGTGCCGCCGACGAGCCGGATTTGATCTTCCGCCGCTCGACCGTGTTCAAGTGGGTCAGCCCGAACGACAAACTTGCGACCTATGGGGTCGACGATCCCGAGGTGGAGGGGGTGGCCTGTCATTTCACGGTGCCGGAAAAAGGCGGCTTCACCGGCTGGCTCGGGGTCGCCGAGCAGGTTTCGGACATTTCGCTGGCGTGCCGTCAGATCGGTCCGATTCATTTCAAGGCCAAGCTGGAGCAGGGCGAAGACATGTTCAGGCAGCGCCGCTCGCTGTTCTTCAAGAAGATGCAGATCGTGCGCGGCTGCGACGCCAAGCGCAACGTGCTCGTCTATATGGTGTATTCCGACAAGCTGATCGAAGGCTCGCCCAAGAACTCGACCTCGACCGTGCCGATCATGCCTTGGGGCGAGGCTGACGCCGCGATCCAAAAATGCAGCGATTTCATTCAGTGATCAGCTAGCTCACTGGGCGCTTACCTTGTTGGCCTTGGTTGACTATTCCTCGGCGGGGAGGCGGGCGCACGCGGCCCGATCTCGCAGCAGCCGACCAGGTGGACGAATTCCTGGGGCACCGAATCACTCCCGCTGTCGCTGCGCTGCTGGGACATCGCGCCAACAGGCTTGAGCAGGTCGCTTTTCTGAGGCTCTTGCTTCACAGGAGCAACCTTCGAGGGAACCGGTTTGGGCGTCCTCGCGCCGGCGCGCTCGGCCATCCTTTCAACGGTCCGTCGGGCAAATTTGCGCGTCGAAGGCTTGTCGTCGCCAACAACGATGTCGCCACCGGCCATGATTGGCATCCCCTGTCGAGATAAGAGTGCAACGCGCAACTACCCGGAAAAGTTGCGCAATGAACGACGCACTGATGCAATGAAACCCATTTATATAAATAATTGGAATTATTGATGTTTTCTTGGAATTGTTTCGTCGCCCCGATAGTGACGAAACAATTCTCGGGTGCGACGAAACCATTTTTCGCTTGCCGCGCAGAACTCTCGAAACAGCGGATAGTTATCAAGCCGATAACGACGGCGGCGGAACCTGCCGGAACTGCTACCCGGAGACAGTCAAATGCGAATGCTCGGTTTCATGCTTGCCTGCGCCTTTGTGCTGGCCGGCTCCACGATGGCGGGCTCGGCGGATGGTGGCTTACCGGGTGTTGGTACCTTCGCCTACAGTGGTCCGCCGGTCGCGGCATCGCATGCCATCGTCGTCGCCACGCGTTCGGGCGCCACCGAGTAGACAACGAAACTCGCCGTCAAGGTCATCATGTTTGCTCGCATCTGCGCCGCGGCGTTTGTCGCAACCTTCGTCCTCCATACCCCGGCCCTGGCTCAGGCTCGCGCGCGGATCAAATTGCCCGATCCGCGCGGCGAGTTCGTGCGTCAGTGCGCACCCCATATGTTGGGACGCTGGGCGCATCCGGAGGAGGTTTGCGGCTGCCTGCACGACCACGCCGTCGCCGTGGTCGAAGACAACGACCTTCGCGAGGCGCTGTTGCGCGGTATCAGCGAGACCGGTGTGCCAACCATCGAGACCGAATGGGTGCCCGCTTCAAAGCTTTCCGAAATCGGCCCGACGTTTACGAAGATCGCGAAGCCTACGCTGCAGTGCATGTTTGAGCCGGCGAAATAATCGCCCGGCAGCCAGGGACTTGCCTCACAGGCGAAGATGCCGCGCGGCATCTTGGTCTCGACATCGGGTTGGTCAGCGTTGTAAAGCAAGGCCGTTCGATCACCCCTCACGATGAGCGGATCCATGCGGCCGAGGCTGGTCCTGCTGCCATTCGCGGCACTCGCCGCGCTGACACTGCAGGCCATTGCCGCGCCCGATGAAGATTTGCTGGGAAAGGCCGACGGTTATCCGATCGGTAGCCGCGCCGATTGGTACTACAACGAGCGCGTGCGGGTCGGATCATTCAGCAATCTCGATCAGATACTGCCGTACTACACGCTCGCGAAGGCGGCGTCCCCGCTGCCGCTTCCCAAGGCTGCCAGCGAACCCAGGATCGAGTACCGGTTCGAACAGCAGACCCACACCATCGAGGATTTTCTTGCGCGCGAACGCGTCACCGGCTTGCTGCTGATCAAGGATGGCCAGATCCTGGTCGAGCGCTACCAATATGATCGCACCGCCTCGAACCGCTTTCTTTCGCACTCGATGGCGAAGTCCATCGTCAGCCTCGCCGTCGGCATCGCCCTTGCTGAAAAGAAAATAAGTTCGCTCGACGACTCGGTCGCCAGCTATGTGCCGAAGCTTGCCGGCAGCCCGTATGGCGAGACCACGCTTCGCAATATTCTCAGGATGTCGTCGGGCGTGCCGTTCAACGAGGTCTATGACGGCAAGGACGACCTGACGCGCTTCAACATCGCCCGCTACAGATACGGGTCGATCGAGGCGCTACGCCAATTCAAGGCCCGCGAAGTGGAGCAGGGCACGCGCTTCCACTACGCCTCCTCCGAACCCGTGAACCTCGTGCTGGTGCTGCGCCAGGTGACCGGAATGGCGCTGAGTGAATATCTGACGCCGCGGCTGTGGCAGCCGATTGGCGCGGAAGCCGATGCGACCTGGGTCAAGGCCCCCGACGGCACGGTGACCGGATCGGGGAATTTCAATGCCATTCTGCGCGACTATGGACGGCTCGGCATGCTGCTCGCCAATGACGGTGCGGTCGGCGACAGGCAGATCGTGCCCAGGGATTATCTGCTGGAAGCGACCGATTCGCACCGGCAACCCGACGCGTTCGCGCCGGGAAAGGCCACGCGATATTTCGGCTATGGCTACCTGTTCTGGTTGTTTCCGGGTGAGAAGCGGCGATTTGCTCTGCTCGGCGTCTACGGCCAGTCGATCTTCGTCGACCCCGAACTCAAGCTCGTCATGGTGATCACGGCTGCGGCCAAGACCGCTTCCGTCGGAGCGGAATCGCTCGGCCGTGAGCGCGATGCGCTGTGGCGCGGAGCGGTCCGTACCTATGGGACGTGGTAGCCGGCGCGCAGCCGCTCGGCGCAGCGCTATTTCGTCTTCGGCCCCAGGCGCGGGACGCATTTTCGCGCGGGCATGACTCCCGTCCACATCATCTTGGCGCCCGATACTTCCTTGACCTGGCCGGCCGGGCAAGTTCCGTCATCGACCATCACGCGCTGGCCGAGTCGCAGGCCGACGATATCCTGCTCGCGCCCGACATGTTGTTGTTGGGCCAGCGCCGGCGTCGCAAGCGCCACGCCAAGCATGATGCCGGCAAGACCGATGCGCGAAATCGTTGTGAGGGGCGAGGGATTTTTCACTTGTTCTGAATCTTCAATCCGTTCGGGCCCACATTGATCTGCAGGCCCTCCGGCTCCTTCTTGGCCTGATAGAGGTTATAGCTGAGCGCGGCCACCGCGATCACGAGCACGCCGATGATCAGGTAGAGGACGTTGCGATTGCCGGGCATCCGGTATCTCCGTCGTGACGATCATTTCAGCTTAGTCATGCGGTGGCGATTCTCATAGTGCGCCAGCCGTCAACCTGCCGATCTGGACGGTGAGGATGCGGATTTCGACGTGTTGACGATGCCGGCGCGGTTCGCGCGCAGCGCGGCCAGCGATGCCTTTGCGAGCCTTTCAGCCGATGCGATCAGGTGCGGAATTGGGTGGCCGGCAAATCCCAGCACAAACCCCGGGAGCGGACGGGCGCGGCTGTAGGTGTCCGCCAGCAGCCAACCCTCGACGCCGGCGGCGGCCTTGGCTTGCGACGCTACAAGCGGCTCAATCGACGGCTCAAACTGCGCGACCAGATGCAGGCCTTGCGATGGCACCGGCACCGATAGCCTTCCATTCGACGCCATCGACAGCGTCGATGCCAATATGTCGCGGGCCTCGCGGTAGAGCCCGCGCACCTTCCGCAGATTTGCGGCGAACGCTCCGGAATTGAGCATATCCGCTACGGCGCCTTCCAGCAGCGTGCCGGGATAGCGGTCGAACGCGGCGCGGGCCGATGTCACCGGTTCGACGAGCCTCTCGGGCAACGCGCAGTAGCCGATGCGCAGTCCGGGAAACAACGTCTTCGCAAACGTGCCGATGTAGATCACCCGCCGGAGGTGGTCGATGCCGGCAAGGGATAGCAGCGGCGCGCCGTCGTATCTGAATTCGCTGTCGTAATCGTCCTCGAACACGAAGGCATCGGCGTCCTTTGCCCAATCGAGCAATTCCAGCCGACGCGTCATCGACATCTGCACGCCCAGCGGAAATTGGTGCGAGGGCGTCACATAGGCCGCGCGCGCCGACGGCGCGAGCGCCCGGCCTTTGGCCACACGCATGCCGAATTCGTCGACCGGCACCGGGACGGGGCGATGGCCACAATGCCGGATCGCATTTTGAGCGGCAGGATAACCGGGATCCTCGCACCAGATTTGATCTCCAGCCTTGAGAATGGCGCTCAGCACGATCCGCAAGGCGTGCTGCGTGCCCGACGTCAGCATGATCTGCTCGGGATCGCAGCGCAGCCCCCGTGCCGACAGCAAGTGATCGGCGATCGCAGCCCGCAGTTCGCGGCTACCCCGCGGATCGCCGTAATGAAGGTGCTCGCTCCCGAATGCGCGCAGCCGCCGCCCGGCAAAGGATCTGAAGCGCTGCAGGGCCCGGCGATCGATGTGCGTGCAGCCGAGCGACAACGCGCCTTGCTGCGGCGCCTCGATGACGATCTTCGTCTTCCCCGCACCATTTGCGCGCGCGGGAATGCGCGCGGCGACGAAGGTACCCGAGCCCACCGTGGCCACGGCAAATCCGTCTGATATCAGCCGCTCATAGGCTGACGTGACGGCGTTGCGACGGAAACCCGTCTGTCTTGCGAGGGAGCGGGAAGGCGGCAGCGGTTCGCCGGGCTTCACGATCCCGCCGACGATGGCGTGGCAGAGCGCTTGGTAGAGCCGATGCTGCGAGGAGGCATCCTTGGTCACATGAGGGCCGAACAGGTCGAGCGGCAGCTCGGCCTTGCGCGGCGTCGGCGCAGAATTGGTCGGAATTTTTCGCATGGAATTGGCACTATCGCAGACCAAAATCGCCGGTACAACTGTTTCCGATTGCCGGCCAATCCTGACAGGAGTTACCGTGACCGAAGGCGAAACCACCCATTCGTATCCGCTGTCCCCGCGAAATCGGGTGAAACGCCTCCATGAGCGCGGCTTCTACGACCACGCGACGGTCCACGGCCTGCTCGACGCGTCGATGCTGTGTCACGTCTCCTACGTGATCGAGGACCAGCCCTATTGCACGCCAACGTTCTTCTGGAGGGAAAAGACCAGGTTGTACTGGCACGGCAGCAGCGCCAGCCGCATGCTGAGGAATCAGTCCAGCGGCCAAAAAGTGTGCCTCACCGTCGCTCAGATCGACAGCCTGGTGCTGGCCAGGTGCGGATTCAATCACTCGGCGGACTATCGTGCCGTGATGGTCTTCGGCACCGCTCACCTCGTCACCGATCCGGACGAGAAGGAGCGCGCACTGGTCGCCATGGTCGACCGGTTCTTTCCCGATCGTACCGCTAGCTTGCGACAAAGCACAGCGCAGGAAATCAAGGCGACCTCGGTGATCGCGATGGAGATTGAAGAAGCGTCCGCCAAGATTCGGACGAAAGGCGTCGCCGACGACGAGGAAGATTACGAATTGCCGATCTATGCCGAGCGCATTCCGGTACGCACGGTGCTAGGTGCGCCCGAACCTTGCCCGCGGCTTCGCGACGGCGTCGAGCGGCCGGCGTCGCTGCGCGGATATTCGCAAGGCCGGCTGCTCGAAGAAGCGTTGCGAGATGCCTATTTTCTGCAATACCCCGGCGGCTGAGATCGGGCTAGGGTGCCCGCGCTCGGGACCCTGGATTGCGCATGATCTTTTCGGAAAACCGCTGCACGCTTTTCCGGATCATGCGCTAGCTGAAAATCTCAATTGGAGCCGCCGCATGATTGCCGACACGCAGCAGAGGATCTTGGATGCCGTCGATGCCGGCTTCGATGCGCAGCTTGCGACCACCAGGGATTTCGTCGCGATCCCCTCGACCCGCGGCGCTGAAGGGCCGTGCCAGGATATGATCGGCGATCTCCTGCGCCAGCGCGGCTATGAGGTGGACGACTGGCACATCGACACCGATGAACTCAGGGATATGCGCGGCTTTGGGCCGATCGAGCATGATTTTTCGAGGGCCCGCACCGTCGTCGGCACCTACCGGCCCACGCGCAGCGAGGGCAAATCGCTGATCTTGCAGGGGCACTGCGACGTGGTCCCGACCGGCCCGCTGGAGATGTGGGAGACGCCGCCGTTCTCGCCCGTCATCAGGGACGGCAAGATGTACGGCCGTGGCGCCTGCGACATGAAATCGGGCACCATCGGCGCGCTTTATGCGCTCGACGCGATCAATGCGGCCGGATTGAAGCCGACCGCTCGGATTCACTTCCAGTCCGTGATCGAGGAGGAGAGCACCGGTGTCGGAGCGCTCTCGACGCTGCAGCGCGGCTATCGCGCGGACGCCTGTTTCATCCCCGAGCCGACCGGCGGCAAGATGGTGCGCTCACAGGTCGGCGTGATCTGGTTTCGCCTCAAGGTGCGCGGCCATCCCGTGCATGTGTTCGAGGCCGGCGCGGGCGCCAACGCGATCACCGCGGCC
>Ga0307479_10000667_pt1 | contig 30994 bp, 30 predicted proteins | sample atmos_gasesECM4C_FD_203743 | JGI IMG/M metagenome (GOLD analysis project Ga0307479, IMG submission 203743) | Hardwood forest soil microbial communities from Morgan-Monroe State Forest, Indiana, United States - atmos_gasesECM4C_515 | ecosystem: Environmental > Terrestrial > Soil > Temperate...
CCGCGACGTCGCCGCCCCAGACGAAGCTGACGTCGCGCCGGTCCGACGGCGCGGTGCGGAAGCGGCCGACCACCGGCTCGCCCACGATGTCGGTATGGGCGAGATCGCGGAAGCGGACGCGGTAGAGGATATCCTGCCCGCCGGGCAAATTCTCCAACAGCATCTTTGCCGTGAAGTCGCTCTCGGGAAGCGCGAGAATAGGCGGCAAGGCGCGGGCATTGCTGAACGACTCGGTGGTTGCGACCTCGACCAGCATCTGTGACGCCCGGTCGGCGCGCGCCCACACCACGCCGCCATCGACGCCGACGTCGCCGGATTGCACGCCGTGGGTTACCACCGGTCGGTCGGAGGCTCTGCTCAGATATGGCATCGCGATGGCGCTGACGCCGGTGGCCGCCGCGGTCGCAAGGAAGCGCCGGCGGGAGAGTCCATTTGGATGATGGCGTCGGATTCGGATCGGCATGCAAGCCCCTTGGTCGGATGTCAGGATGCGCTGACAGACCTAGAAAGGTTCTGTGACGAGCCGATTACAGGGGCGAGGATTTATAACGTCCCGGTGGCGCGGAACTGCGCGCCGGCCCGTTGCAGGTTTTGCTGCAGGCTGGCGAGCAGCGCCTTGCGGTCGGCGACCGCATTGTGGAATTGATCGAGCGCGATGTTGAAAGCGGTCAACGCGCCTTCCTCGATGGCGCCGTGATCGTAGCAGAGCAGCGTGTCGCGCAGGATGGTGTCGGCCTCTTCCTGCATCTTGTCGAGCTCTTCGGCCGAATCGCTGCGCCGGGCCGCCGGGATCATGTCCAACAGCCGCTCGCGCAGTGAGGTATTGTTCTGGCGTTCGTCCTTCTTCAGGTAGCCGGCGAACCACGCGCCAACCGAGCCCATCGCCGATAGCGCCATCAGGCTCCACCAGATGTAATCGCTGTAGCGATCGAGGAAGGTCTTTTCCTCGCCGTCGACGAACGCGGCCGCGCCGGGATGCACGGGGATCACCGCATCCTTGTCGGTATCCGGGGTTTCGATCTTCGCCGCCAGCGGGAATTCCGACATCAACTGCTGCCGGATCGCGAACAACTGCCGGGTAAAGGCGGCGACGGTCGCATCCGAAAGGCCTTTGCGGGCGACGATGTGGTGAGAGAAGCTGATCGTCTTCACCTCGTCGTCGGGCCGGTCAGGCGAGCCACCATAGGTGCCGGCGGGAATCTCCGCGGATTCATAGACCGGGTGGTTCTGCGCGATGGCTTCCGCCGAATCGATTGCGAGGAAGGTCGGCACGCCGCCGTCTTTGGTCGATGCGGCGATGGCCTCGGCGGTGACCTTGCTGTTGACGGGGCCGGCGGCGAGGTAGGCGTCGGCCTTCTGACCGCGGATGGCCTCGTCGACGTCGGCGACCGGAAACTGGACAATCTCGACCTTGTTCGGATCGACGCGGTATTGCTGCAGGATGATCTTCAAGAGGTTGACGTTGGCCTCGGTGCGGCCGATGACGCCGATGCGGCGTCCGGAAAGCTGGGCGATTTTGGTGATCTTTGGACCGGTCTTCTTGCCCTTGGCCTGAGGCGGCACCCACAGCACCGCGACGTTCTTGCGCAATGTCGCCACCGCCTGCGCGTTCTTCGGCACCTCGAGATCGCCGCGGATGATGGCGAGGTCGACCTTGCCCTGCGCCAGCGCTTCCGCGCTCGCAACCGCGCCGTCGGTCTGGACCGGCCTCAGCCGGACATAGCTGCGGGTTTGGGTAAAGGCCTGCGTCAGTGCCTGCACGACCTTGAGGTCGTCGCTGTTGGCCGGACCGACCGCGATCTTCAGGATGACCGGCCGCATCGCAAAATAGTAGACGCCGGCGAAGGTGCCGAAAATGGCGAGGGCCGCGGCCAGCACGATCAGCAGCGTCCGGCGCTCCGCCGAACGGGTCGACGGCGGCGCCGGCACTTCGACAAGGTCAAGACCACCCGTCATTGATCTCGCAAACAGTCGTTTGAGGCTCAATTTCATGTTGCCGGCACGATTACAGGCATATTGTAACAAATTTCCTCGGCCGGCAGGGTTACATCTGCGTCATGGTTACCGGTGGGCCAAAAACGCTGCCGGAAACCCCTAGAGCATGATCCGGAAAAGTGGCTACCGGTCTTCCGAAAAGATCATGCTCAATCAAAACCTAGGGCGCGAGGGCATTCAACCAATCCCATCGCGCTCTAGAGCGTTGAAATCAGGGCGAAATTCAAGGATGGAGGCGATCATGGCGGAACGGCTATCGGCGGCGGCGCGGAAATCGGCTTTAGGGGAATTGCCCGGCTGGGCCGAGGTGGCGGGCCGGGAGGCGATTGCAAAAACCTTCGTTTTCAAGGATTTCAACCAGGCCTTCGGCTTCATGACCCGCGCGGCGCTGGTTGCGGAGAAGAACGACCATCACCCGGAATGGCGTAACGTCTACAAGACGGTGGAGGTGGTGCTCGCCACCCATGACGCCGGAGGCGTCACCGGCCTCGATATCGCGCTTGCCAAGGCCATGAACGCGATCGCCGGTGAGCTCGGCGTCGGCTAGGCGGCTTTTGCGAATCCTTGCGGCGATGGGACAAAATCCCCACTTCGTGATCGGCGTCATCAGCGGCGATCGGCCGCACCGGCGCCAGAGGAGAGCCCAGCAATGGTATCCGAATATTCAGTGGGTTTCGAGCCGGCCGATCGGTTGGCGGAAGACCGCGAAAGCGTGCGCCGGCGGTTCTGGCGGAAGCTGAAGCAGGTGGTGGCCAAGCTGCCCTTCGCCGAAGATCTGCTCGCCGCCTATTATTGTGCGTTCGACAAGGAAACCCCGCGCCATGTCCAGGCGGCGCTGCTCGGCGCCATTGCCTATTTCATCCTGCCGTTCGATTTCATCCCCGACATGTTGCCGGTGCTCGGCTTCACCGACGATGCCGCGGTGCTCGCCACCGCAATCCGGCTGGTCGCAAACCACATCACGCCGGAACATCGCGACGCCGCCCGCGCCGCGCTGAAGCGTGGAATCGACGGGGAGAGCTGAGCGTCAATCGTGCTGGAGCCGGTCGCGCGAGACGAAACCCATCCTGTGATCCGCTGGCTGACGGGCGACGCGCGCAAGCGGGTCGATTCGTCAAGGCCGGAGATGTTCCCGCCGAATCCCTCGGCATGTTCCCACTGAAACGGGGCAGCGTCGAACAGCAGATATTCGTGCCGTCCTGGTGGTCAGATACGGCCAAGGCTTGAAGTAGACGTTTTTGAAGCCTTGGCCTTCTGACGGACCGAACAGACGCTACTTCTGAACGTTGCGGACTTGGGCCCTGGCGCTGCCCTGGTCGGCCTGCCAAGCCTGGAATTGCCTGAACAGCGCATCCCGATCGGCCTCCGACTGCACGTTCTTGCCCGCCGCCGGGTTCTGTTTCAGAAACTCGTCGAATTTGCTCCGGACGATCGGCTGGATGCCGTGGCTGTCCAGCCACTGTTGCGCGGCAGGGAAGCGAGTCCAGCCGGCGAGCGGGGCCGACAGCGAAACCTCGGTCCATTTCGGATGGAACGGCGGATTCTGGAAGGTCGGGAATTTGGTGAAGAAAGCATCCACGAACTGCGAGAGCTTGCGATACCGATCGGTATTGGGGGCCCAATTATAGGCCGCAAGCACGGCGGGGACCGCGATCGTGTCAACCGTCTGCTCGTCCTTCGAGACCAGGTTGGGATAGTCGGCGGCCGTCACGGTCGCCGGCAGATAGTCGCCTTGCAGCGGCTTGTCATAGGAGACCGTCACGAGGTGAAAGCGATCGTCCTTGAACGTGCTGACGGACTTGTACGGCTTGCCGCCGACGACGATCACGGCATCGATTTCGCCCTTCTTCAGCTTCTCGAGCGCAATTCGCTGCTCGATATAGACGACGTTCGGCTTCATCCCGAGCCGCTCGAACACGGTCAGCGCCGTGACGAACGTGCCGCCATTGGGAAGATCGACGCTGATGGTCTTGCCATCCAGTTCCTTCAGATTGTGGACCGACCTCGACGCGATGACGTGCATCTCTTCGTTGTAGAGCTTGGTCACGTAGGTGAACTGCTTCTTGATGTCCTTCGCAAAGCCCTTCCTCTCGAGATAGTCGAGCGTATCCGCCCGCACGATTCCCAAGTCGACGCCCTGAAGAAACAGAATGTCGGCGACGCTTTGCACGGACCCGCGGCCGACGATGGGCAGCACGCGCAGCTTGTTGCCGTCGTCCAGCACCGAGGCGAGGTCGGCGCCGAACTGCACATAGGTGCCGCCGATGGTGCCGGAGATCAGGGTCACGGTGTTAGCGTTCAACGCCTGCTTGGTCGCGGCCGAGCCAAATTGAAAAATGGCTTTCAGGCTTTCGCTGACCTTTGCCGGGTCAAATTCACCATCTTCGGCGCGAGCGGCGATGCCGCACGTCATCATGATGGCAACGAGTGCCAGTCCAACGAAACGTCGCATATGTTTCCCCTTGAGACTAGTTTGGCAGTTGAGCGAGGCGTCGCTGCGCATCGGCTGAGCCGAGCAGCGCGGCCTTCTGGTACCAGGCGCGCGCCTTCGCGGGCTCGGCAACGATGTTGCGGACGTCAGACGTTCCCAGCGCCTGCGGATCGTAGGTCTGCGCCAGCATCAGCGCCGCATTCGCGTCCGGCGCTTCGGCGGCGCGCTCGAGCAACAGGCGGGCGGAGGGAATGTCGCCTACCGCCAGCATCGCCTTGGCCCGCTGCATCAGGGTCGCGAATTCGTCGGGAGCCATGCGCCTTGCCGGCGCTGCGGCAATTGGCGGCGCGGCGGCCGGGGGCGCGGCGGCCGAGGGCGCGACGCCGGTTGGCAGGGCAGCCATTGGCGCAGCGACCGGAGCTGCCGCGGCCGGCGCTGCAGCGGCCGGAGCTGCAGCGGCCGGAGTCTGGCTCTGCAGCGCGCTTTGATAGGCCGTGGAGATTGCCTCGCGTGTCGGGTTCGCGGCGGCGATCGCCGGGCCTTTCGTGTTGTCCGTGGTCACGACGGCCGGGCTCGATATCCGCGCCGCATCCTTCAACTGCGAGCCGTTTAATTGCGAGTCCTGCAATTGCGAGCCCTGCAATTGCATGTCGCGCGGCGTGAGTTGGGTCGAATCCGGCTGCGCGGCCGCGGATGGCCCCGGCAAGACGGCGGCAATCGACGCCTTGGCGTTGACGACGATCTCGCGCGAGGCATCGGAGACGGAAAAAGCGTAGAGCGCGGCGAGAGCCGCAGCCGCCACGGTTGCGATCAACAGGCGCGTTGAAACGCGCGCTCTTCGCCGCGGCGGCAGAAGATCGTCGTATTCCTCCGGATCGGGATCGCCGTTGGGATCGGAGATAAAGAGCGGTACGGAGTCGCGAGCGTAATCGGTTCGTGCTGACCGTCCGAATGCATAAGGCGCTATGCGGGTAGGGTTGTCGTCTTCGTCGTAGCTATCCGAATTCGGGTCACGCGACTGACCGCGCCTCATCCACTCCATAAGTGACGCTCCCACTATGACGCAACTTTCGGGGCACCCTGAGAGCAGTTTCTGCCTTGATACCGTTATTGTTGTCCCAGAGGCACACCCCGCTACTGGAGGCCCTAAATCGCCGCCCAAATCGGCCTAAAAAACGACAAGGATCGGCGCGATTTAGGAGATATCTTGATTTTATTGAGGCACGCGCGATGGTTGTAGACGTGTGTTCGGCTACACGCACAACCACACGGTAATCACGTTTTTTTGCAGCAACCGGCGTGGCTTAGTGATCGCTCGACATGTCTCGTTGCGCCGCACGCGGCGCGTGCAGTTCGCGGCTAATTTGTGGCGGTGGCGGAGGTCACAAAAATTGTTCCCCTCGTCGAGCGCAATTTCCGGCTGCTCACCGGAGTGGTTTTTCGCGCAAGAAATCGCATCGACACCGATCGAGCGATTTTGTGTCCGCTTTGCGGGCATCGAAGATCGCCAGCAAAATCGCTAACGACCTCGCGCGCGACGTGGGCCCTTTGGGTCGGGACATGCCTCGAGCCGCCAAACTCCTGCCGGAATCTTAAGGCTGCAGGATCACCTTGCCCATTGCCTGGCGGCCCGCCAGCACCTTCAACGCGTCGGCGGTCTGGGCCAACGGGAAGGTGCGGTCGACATGCGATGAGAGCTTGCCGTCCGCGGTCCACTTCACCAGTTTCTCCAGATTGGCGCGATTCTTCGCAGGGTTCAGCCGCGCCCAGTTGCCCCAGAACACGCCGCGGATGTCGCAGCCCTTCAACAACGCCAGATTGAGCGGCATTTTCGGAATGTCGCCGGCGGCAAAGCCGATCACCAGGAAGCGGCCCTCCCAGGCGATCGAGCGGAGTGCGGCTTCGGCGTAGGTGCCGCCCACGGGATCGAAAATGATATCGGCGCCCTTGCCGTTGGTCAGCCGTCGCAGGCCTTCCTTCAAGTCTTCCCTCGCGTAGTTCAAGCCGAGCTCGGCGCCGTGGGCTTTGGCGAATTCGAGCTTCTCCTCCGACGATGCGCAGGCGATCACCTTCAATCCCATCAGCTTGCCAAGTTCGCAAGCCGCAAGGCCGGTGCCGCCGGCGGCGCCCAGCACGGCCATCGTCTCGCCGGGCTTCGGACTGGCGCGATCTTCCAGCGCGTGCAGGGCGGTACCGTAAATGATGATGATTCCGGCGGCGCGATCGAAGTCGAGATTGTCGGGGATTTTCACGATCGAACTGGCCGGCAGCGCGATCTTCTCGCGCGCACCGTTGTGGCCGCAGGAGGCGATCACGCGGTCGCCCACTTTCACATCCAAGACGCCCTCGCCGACGCTTTCGATCACGCCCGCGACCTCGGCCGCCGGCGAGAACGGGAATGGCGGCTTGATCTGGTATTTGCCCTGGATCATCAGGATGTCGAAGAAGTTCAGCGCCGCCGCCTTGATCGCGATCACGGCCTGTCCCGGCTCGGCCACCGGATCGGGCACGTCGGCCAGCACGAGGTCGTCGGGTTGGCAATACTGCGAGCAGAGAATGGCTTTCATGGACACACCCGAGTTTCAGACGCAAAAGGATGGCTGATGCTTCATGCCGGATTTGACGCCGGGCGACAATACGATCCGAAGGGATGAAACCATGTTTGAAAGGAACCTACTGGCGGGAAAGCGGATATTGGTCACCGGCGGCGGTTCCGGCCTTGGCGCCGCGATGGGGCGACGCTTCCTCGAGCTTGGCGCCGATCTCGTCATTTGCGGCCGCAGGCTGGAACTGTTGGAGACGACCGCCGCCGAGCTGCGCAAGGAGGGTGGCGGCAAGGTCACCGCGATCCGATGCGATCTCCGCGACGGCGCCGATGTCGAAGCCATGATGGGCGCGATCTGGCGTGAGGCGCCGCTGGATGTGCTTGTCAACAACGCCGCCGCGACCTTCATCGCGCAAACCGAGCATCTGTCGTTCCGCGCCGCCGACGCCATTCTCGCGCCGACCCTGCACGGCGCGATGTATTGCACGCTGGCCGCCGGCAAACGCTGGATCGAAGCCAAACACAAGGGCGTGGTGCTGAGCATCCTGTCGACTTCGACCATCACCGGCCGCGCCTTCACGGTTCCCTCGGCGATGGCGAAATCCGCCGTGCTCGCGATGACCAAGAGTCTCGCGGTGGAATGGGGACCGAACGGCATCCGCACGGTTGCGATCGCGCCCGGTGCGTTCCCGACTGCGGGCGCCACCGGTCAGCTTCGCCCCGAGGGCCGCGATCAGGGATGGGCCTCGCGCAACCCGCTGGGCCGCGCCGGCGAACATGGCGAACTCGCCAACCTCGCGAGCTTTTTGATTTCCGACTTCGCCGGCTACATCAATGGCGAGATGGTGGTGCAGGATGGCGGCGCGCACTTACGAAGTTCCGGCGCCGAAGATCTGCTGCAATGGACCGACGCGCAGTGGGAAAAGCAACGCGCGGCGCGGATGAAGAGCTAAACTTTGAGTGATTCGCCACTGCCTTCCCAACGAGGCGTTTCCCGGCTAAGCCACGCGCCTGTGGCGAACCGGTGTCGGGCCATCTTCCAGTCACAATGATGAGGAACCAAGTCGCATTATGTCTTTTCGGCGGGCACTGACAGTTTTGGTGGCAGGTGTTGTGGTATGCGGGGGTTGGTCAAGCCTCGCGCATGCGCAATCCGCGCCGCCGAAAGCTCCGAAGAGCACAGTGAAGCCGGCGCCGGCCGCCGCGGTCGCCGGTGACAACGAGCCGGCACTGATCGGCCAGTTCGGAACCTGGGGCGCCTATACCGCAACGCCGAACGGCAAGCGGGTGTGCTTCGCGCTGGCCAAGCCGACTTCGTCGAAAACCAATCCGCCGAATCGGCCGCGCGATCCGGCCTATGCCTTCGTTTCCACGCGCCCGGCCGAGAAGGTGGTCAACGAAGTCTCGGTCATGATGGGCTACATGCTGAAGCCGGGCTCGGAATCGACGCTGGAGGTCGGCGGCGGAAGTTATGCGATGTACACGCAAGGCGACGGCGTCTGGATCAAGAATGCAGCGGAGGAAGAGCGCATGGTCGAAGCCATGCGACACTCCGCCGATGTCGTGATCAAGGGCGTGTCGGCCAAGGGCACGGAGACGACGGATACGTTTTCGCTGAAGGGGCTGTCCCAGGCGCTCGATCGGATCGCGCAGGATTGCAGGCGATAACGCGGTCGCAATCGCGGTTCCGATTGCTATATAGGGAGGCAATTCCGAGCCTTCGACCGTCATGGCCGGGCAAGAAGGCAAGCCGCGTCTTCGCGCGGGACGTCCCAGCAAAGCACCGCAGTAACTGGACCATTCGAATGCAGTCGACCGTCGAGGCGCACGACACGCCAGCGCCCCTGGAGAAACTCCCGCTCGAGACCTATGTGCCGCCGGCCAGGCCGTCGCTGGTCGGGTTGTCGCGCGCCGAGCTTGGCGAACGGCTGGGCGAGATCGGTGTAGGCGCAGCGCAGCGCAGGATGCGTGCGCAGCAATTGTGGCACTGGATCTATTTCCGCGGCGCCAGGAATTTCGACGAGATGACCTCGATCTCCAAGGAGACGCGCGCGCAACTCGCCGAGCACTTCACCGTCGACCGGCCCGAGGTGGTCGCTGAGCAGATTTCAAACGACGGCACCCGCAAATGGCTGCTGCGGCTGCCGAGCGGCGATGCGGTCGAGAAGGCGCACGAGGTCGAGTGCGTCTATATCCCGGAAACCGACCGCGGCACGCTGTGCGTCTCCTCGCAGGTCGGCTGCACGCTGAATTGCACGTTCTGCCACACCGGCACCCAGCGGCTGGTGCGCAACCTCACCGCCGGCGAGATCGTCGGCCAGGTGATGGTGGCGCGCGACCGGCTCAACGATTGGGCCGACCGCGAAACGCCCACCGGCAACCGCCTCGTCACCAACGTCGTGATGATGGGCATGGGCGAGCCGCTCTATAATTTCGAGGCGGTACGCGACGCGCTGCTGATCGTTGCCGACAATGAGGGCATCGGCATATCGCGCCGCCGCATCACGCTGTCGACCTCGGGCGTGGTGCCGAACATTGCCCGCACCGGCGAGGAGATCGGCGTCATGCTGGCGATCTCGCTGCATGCGGTCCGCGACGAATTGCGCAACGAGCTGGTGCCGCTGAACCGCAAATATCCGATCGAGCAATTGCTGCAGGCCTGCCGCGACTATCCCGGCTCGTCGAACGCGCGGCGCATCACCTTCGAATACGTGATGCTGAAGGACGTCAACGATTCGCTTGAGGATGCGAAGCTGCTGGTGAAGCTGCTCAAGGGCATTCCCGCCAAGATCAACCTGATCCCGTTCAACCCGTGGCCCGGCACGCGTTACCAGTGCTCGGACTGGGACAGAATCGAAAAATTCTCCGAATACATTTTCAATGCCGGGTATTCCTCGCCGGTGCGCACCCCGCGCGGCCGCGACATCCTCGCTGCCTGCGGGCAATTGAAATCGGAAACCGAGAAATTGTCGGTACGCGAGCGGCAAGCCCTGCGCGCGATGGCAATGACGGATTGACGTCTTCCACTCCTCATGGCGAGGAGCGCGTCTTCGCGCGTCTCGAACCATGAGGCCCCAGAGAATGCGCCCTTGGTTGAGGCAGAACTCGGCAAACGAGAACAATCCCATGGCGCTGATCGGCCGCCTGTTCGTCATCCTCTTCGGCTTTCTCGCCGCCTGCCTGGTGGCGGGGATGATTGTGGTCGGCGCGGTGCTGTTCCCGGACTTCAGCGATCTCGGCAGCGGCCCGGTCGACCAGGGTGCGTGGGACATCGTGCTCGGCTTCGGCTTCATCTTCGTCTCCGGCTTTGCGCTGTTGCCGGCGATGCTGGTGGCCGCGATCACGGAAGCGTTTCATATCCGGGGTGCGCTGACCTATGCGATCGGCGGCGGCCTGATCGGGCTTGGCTGCTATCTCGGCCTGGTTCCGTTCGATCCGGAGACGCTGCACTTCGAGGGCATCGTGCGGCGTCATCTCGAGATCATGACCGGCGCCGGCATTGTCGCGGGCCTCGTCTACTGGATGATCGCCGGCCGCACCGCCGGCGCCTGGCGCGAGCCGCGCCGGCCCCTGCCGCCGCCGCCACCGCTGCCTTCGCAGTGATGCGGGGTTTTCATCTCCCATCTCCTCCGCTAAACCCCGCGTCATGAACCGGACCGGACTTTTCGTCGCGCTGTCGCTCGCGCTTGTGATCGGGCTCGTGTTCGGGATTTTTCCCGAGCTCGATCTGAAACTCGCTGCCTTGTTCTACGATGCGCAAACGCGATCATTCCCGCTGAAGCTCGACTCGCTGGCGTCATACGCCCGCGACGGCGCGATGTGGATCGCCTGGGGGATCGCCTCGCCCGCGATCGCTGCGCTGATCGTCAAGCTGATACGGCCGGACCGGCCGCTCCTGATGTCGGGGCGCGCGATCGTGTTCCTGCTCCTGACCTTGACGCTTTCGGCGGGCGTGCTCACCAATCTCACCTTCAAGAGCTATTGGGGCCGGCCGCGTCCGGTATTGGTGACGGAGTTCGGCGGCGATCTACCGTTCGTGGCCTGGTGGGATCCGCGCGGCCAATGCGGCCGCAACTGCTCGTTCTTCTCCGGCGAAGGCGCCACCGCATTCTGGACCTTTGCCCCGGCCGCGCTGACGCCGCCGGCCTGGCGCCCGCTCGCCTACGCCGCGGCGACGCTGTTCGGCGTAGCGACCAGCGCGCTCCGGATGGCCTTCGGCGGCCATTTCTTCACCGATATCGCGGCCGCAGGCCTGGTGACTTTCGTCGTGATCTGGCTCGCTCACGGCTACATCTACCGCTGGCCGCGGACCAGGCTTTCCGACGCGGCCGTCGATGCCGCGCTGACGCGCTTCGCCTGGCCCGGCTTTCGCCTGATGCAACGCCGGCGTGGCCGCGAAATAGGCCCCGCGCCGTCGCGGTGAGCTATTCCATCACGTCGGCCGCGATTAAACGCGTGCCGATCGGCGCGAAATTTGATATTCGCGCACCCAAGCCGCAAACGAAATCAGCTATTGGACCAATTGGAAGCTCAATGAGCACGATCTTGAAAAGCCTGCCCAAAGGGGAAAAAGTCGGCATCGCTTTCTCAGGCGGTCTCGACACCAGCGCGGCGCTCCTGTGGATGAAGCAGAAGGGCGCTCGCGTCTTTGCCTATACTGCGAACCTCGGCCAACCTGACGAGGCCGACTACGGCGAGATTCCGCGCAAGGCTATCGGCTTCGGCTCTGAAAAAGCCCGGCTCGTGGATTGCCGCACGCAATTGGTCCACGAAGGTATTGCCGCCATCCAGTCCGGTGCCTTCCACATCTCTACCGGCGGCGCCACGTATTTCAATACCACACCCCTCGGTCGCGCTGTGACGGGCACGATGCTGGTATCGGCAATGAAGGAGGACGGCGTCAACATTTGGGGTGATGGTTCCACCTTCAAAGGCAACGATATCGAGCGGTTCTATCGCTACGGCCTGCTGACCAATCCGAGCCTCAGAATCTACAAGCCCTGGCTCGACGAGCAATTCATCGACGAACTGGGCGGTCGGGCGGAAATGTCGGCGTTCCTGACCGCCAATGGATTCGACTACAAGATGAGCGCCGAAAAGGCTTATTCGACCGACAGCAACATGCTCGGTGCAACCCACGAGGCCAAGGATCTCGAGCGCCTGGACAGTGGCATCAAGATCGTCAGTCCTATCATGGGCGTGCAGTTTTGGCGTGACGACTGCATCGTCAAGCCCGAAAAAGTCGCCGTGCGCTTTGTAGAGGGCCAGCCCGTCGCGCTAAATGGCCAGACGTTTGCCGATCCGGTCGCGCTGCTGGTCGAGGCCAATGCCATCGGCGGTCGACATGGCCTTGGCATGAGCGACCAGATAGAGAACCGGATCATCGAGGCAAAAAGCCGCGGCATTTACGAAGCTCCCGGCATGGCGCTGCTGCACATCGCCTACGAGCGGCTGCTCAGCGGCATCCACAACGAAGACACCATCGAGCAGTACCGGATCAGCGGCCTGCGCCTTGGCCGATTGCTCTACCAAGGGCGCTGGTTCGATTCTCAAGCCCTCATGCTGCGCGAAACCGCCCAGCGCTGGGTAGCTCGCGCCGTCACCGGTGAGGTGACGCTCGAACTGCGCCGTGGCAACGATTACTCGATCTTGAACACCGAGAGCCCCAACCTGACCTATCAGCCGGAGCGGCTGAGCATGGAGAAGGTGGACGACGCGGCGTTCACGCCTGCGGACCGTATCGGCCAGCTGACGATGCGCAATCTCGACATCGCCGATACCCGTGCCAAGCTCAATCTCTACGGAGACACAGGCTTGCTATCGACCGGGGAAGGCTCGGACATCTTCAGACTCGATAGCGACAAGAGCTGAACCGGCTGGGCGCGGCTGAAGTCCGGCACAACTCCATCGTCGTCCCGGACAAGTGAGCGCAAGCGAGCGCGATCCGGGACCCATAGCCGCCGATGTTTGTGTTGCGGCAGGCTGGAGCCGCTATCTCGTTTACGAACAACATCGGTGGTTATGGGTCCCGGCGTTCGCCGGGACGACTCGTGGAGGGAGTTGCGCTGAAACGAAAATGGCCGGGATTGCTCCCGGCCATTTTTTGCCTGGCGTGAATGCGATCGCCTCACCGCGGCGGTGCGATGCCGGGCGGAGGTGGCGGCAGGGCGGCCACACCGCCGTTGAGCAGCGGGGTGATGCGGCGCACGGTGACGCGCCGGTTGATGCGGCTCGGCCCGTCGGTCTGCTCCTTGAGATATTGCGAGCCGTAACCCTGCGAGGTCAGGTTTTCCGCAGGCACCCCGAATTGCTGGGTCAGCAATTCGGCCGCGGATTCCGCGCGCCGGTCCGACAGCGACAGATTGTCGGTGTCGTTGCCGGTCGCATCGGTGTGGCCTTCGATCAGGAACACCTCGCGCGGGTTGCGCTGAATCGCCCGGTTGAGCCCGTCCGCGATCACCTGCAGCTTCGCCGCCTGATCCGGCGAAATCTCCCACGACCCCAAGTCGAAGGTGATGGTGTTGAGATCGATGCTCGGCATCAGCATCCGCACGTTCGGGCTGTAGCGGATTTCGTCGAGCGAATAGCGCCGCTCGATCCGGTCCACCGGCGGTGCCTCCATGGTCTCGTAGATCACGTCCGGCGACGCATCGCCGGCATCGACGATGTAGCGGTCGTAGGGGATGCGGACGACCGGCGCCGGCAGGTCGACATAGAAGCCGCCGACCGCGGCCGGATCGACAAAGGTGTTGTCGATGATGATGATCTCGCGGCCCTCGCGGTCGCGCCTGATCCGCCGCAGCAACCGGCCATCCGGAGCCGTAACGGTGATGATCTGGTCGCCGTCGGGACGGATCACGATGGTACGGGTGTCGTTGCCCTCCCGGCGGCTTTCGATGTCGCGCGCGCCGTAACGGAAGCGCTCCATCTCGTCGTGGCGAACGAACGCCTGGCCGCCCGGATCCCGAATGATGATCCGGCCGGGCTCGGTGATGACGGTGCGGCCGCCCTCCTGGACTTCCCGGCGTTCTGCGCGGAAATCGTCGAGCCGCCGCGGACCCTGCGGCGCGCCGGTCGCCGGCAGCGGCGTCAGGTTCTGCGCGGGCGGCGGCGGCGGTGGCAGCGGCGCGGCAATGGTCGGCGCCGGGTGCCGCACGAACGGTGCGGCGCCTGACGGCGCGGCGCCCTGCTGCCCAGTGCCCGGAGCGGGCGGCTGGCCAGGTGGGATGTTCGGACGCCCGGGCGGTGGCGTACCTCCGCCTGCCGGCGGTGGCGCACCCGTCCCAGGCTGCGGCCGGACCTGCGGCTGCGCCGAAGGCGCGGGGCTCGCCGGCGGCGGTGCCGCTGCAGGCGGTGGCGCCTGGATGGGGCGCTGCTGCAGAGCAGGAGGCGGCGGTGGAGGCGGAGGCGGAGGTGTCGGGCGCGCCGGCGCGGCAGCCGGTGGTGGCGGTGGAGGCGGAGGCGGAGGTGGCGGCGTTGGACGTGGCGGCGGTGCCGCAGCCGGCGGAGGCGGCGGCGCCGGATGCGGAGGCGCAGCGGCCGGCGGGGGCGGCGGGGGCGGTGGCGTTGGGCGCGGCGGCGGTGCCGCTGCGGGCGGCGGCGGAGGCGTGGGCCGTGGCGGCGGTGCCGCTGCCGGTGGAGGCGGCGGCGTGGGCCGTGGCGGCGGAGCTGCTGCGGGTGGAGGCGGCGGCGTGGGCCGTGGCGGCGGGGCTGCTGCGGGTGGAGGCGGCGGCGCGGGGCGTGCCGGCGGTGGCGGTGCTCCCGGCTTCGTCGGCGGCGCGCCCTTCTTTTCTCGTTCCTTTTCCTGTTCTGTCTGCGCCAGGACCTGTGGTGCCAACACCTGCGGTGTGCTTTGCGCATGCGAGGCAAAGCTTACGAACTGCATCGCGGTCAGAGCGGTCGAGGCAAGCAGCAAGAGACGAAATTTGGTCATGGTGATATTGGTTCCCGGAATCGTCTAAAGGATAGGCTCGGTGATGAACGAATAAGCGTTAGGCCGGATTGTGGCGGCTTTCAAACGCGAAATTGGATATATTTCGTGGGCCGCAACGGCCGAATGCACCATCGTTCATTGCGCATTCAGACCTTCATTTTCAAACCGCGATTTCAGATTTCCCCCTGCGGAGCGGCCGTTGGCGCAGCCATGACGTCGTTGTTCACGGCTCGCGCCATTCGGCGCCGAAGCGATAACGGTCTGGAGGAACGGATGTTCCACCCGGAAACGGGCTCAGGCCGGCGTGTGGCAGACGGCCTCGATGTTGTGGCCGTCGGGATCGAGCACGAAGGCGCCGTAGTAATTGGGGTGATAGTGCGCGCGGATGCCGGGGGCGCCGTTGTCGCGTCCGCCGGCCGCCATCGCCGCGTGATAGAAAGCGTCGACGGTGGCATGATCCCGGGCGAGGATTGCGACATGCATTGGCTTGTTCAATCCGCCTTCGCCGCCGATCCAGAAATCCGGCTTGCCGTCGGCGCCGAAACCGGCGGCGGGATAATCGCCGGTCTGTTGCTGGGTCACTTCCATTACGAGGCTGTAGCCGAGCGGCGCCAGCGCTTTCAGATAAAAAGCCTTCGCCCGCTCATAGTCCGAAACCGGAAAACCGATATGGTCGATCATCAGGTCCTCCTGCGGTTGCCAGCGCCTGTTATCCTGCAAACCGACGCAATTTTTGAGACCAAGTTCTAAAACGACGCGTCAGCCCCGCTGCAGAAATGTGTTGCTCCGGGTCTTGCCGGCCTCCCGGTAGCCACGCGCGAGCATGTCGGCGATGCAGTCTGAAAGCCACTCCTGTTTCGACAGATGTTCGATCACGACCGCGCCCGGCCACAGCGCCTGTGGTGCGTCGCGGAAGAAGCCGGTCAGCACGCGGTCTTCGAAACCTTCGACGTCGATCTTCAGGGCGTCGACCTTCGATATGCCGGCCTCGGCAACAATGCGCTCGAGCCGGCGCGACGGCACCTTGATGGCGCCGCTCGAGGGCGCACCCGACACGACATGGCTGGCGCCGAGATTGTCGGCGTCGGTCTCGATCAGCAACTCGCCGTCGGACGGGCCCGCGGCGGCGGCCACCAGCGTGACGTGTCCAACCCGGGACGCCGCACGGTTGAACGCAAGGCGCGCATGGATGACGGGATGCGGCTCGATCGCGATCACCTTGCCGTCTCCGCCGACATGGCGCGCCAGCACCATGGCATAGGTGCCGACGTTGGCGCCGACATCCACGAACACGCCGCCCGTGGGCACATGGGCGCGCAGAAAATCCAGCTCCTCGAGATTATAGGCGGGGTTGAACAGTGCGCCGCGCTCGGTGGCGCTGGCCTGATGATAGAAGCGGAAGCACGCGCCTTGATACGGTACATCGACGGGACCGGCGCGCAACTGGTTGACCAGCCGCGACAGCATCGGGCGGAACGCGCCGCGCTTCAGCCGCGAGCGATGCGCGAGCGAAATGATCGCAGCCTGCGCATGCGTCGGCGCAAACGCGCCGAATGGCGGCGAGGCTGGATCGTTGGCAGCGGTGATGCGAGGGGGCGGGGTCGATATGGTCAAGGATTTTCTCGCGGGCATGCGATGGCCGCGACTCCATACCCGACTTTGCGGATTGTTCCAACGATGCGGATTCGTTCCGCGTCCGTGTGACGCGGCGGGCCGGAGCATGATCCGGAAAAGCATGCCCTCGGGCCACGACCCGACGGGTGGGCGCCGGTTTTCCGAAAAGATCATGCTCAAACAATAACTAAAGCCTGAAACGCGATAGGCTCCGATCCGAAGCTATCGCGCTTTAGTCCTACTGCGTCATAACCGGTTTTTTCCCCTCATCCTGAGGAGCTTGCGCGAGCAAGCGTCTCGAAGGACGAGGCCACCAGCGGGGCCTCATGGTTCGAGACGGCGCAAGGGCGCCTCCTCACCATGAGGGTTTATGACACAGTAAGATTAAGCCGGGAGCACGTGGAACCCGGCGCGCGGAAAGTGCACCACCACCTCGCCGGCGCGCGGATCGTGCCGGCGAATGGCGATGTGCTGCGGCGACAGCGCGACGATTTCGCCGGCCACTTTGACCTTGCCATAGTCGTCGGGCACGACCTCGACCCGGTCGCCGGGCTTGCGGCCGTTGGGATCGCCGGGATCGGACAGCTCAGTGGTTTGCGGCGTGGCGTTGGCTCCGATGTCGAGCGCTTCGGAGGCCGATATTTCACCGGAGCGACGACCGTGGCCGACCGCGCGTAGGCGCGTTTCCCATGCGCGCGTATGGCCGAACTCGGCGAGCATCTCGTCGGCATTCGCAAGATGCGCGCGCAGGTACCAGATATTCATGTAGGCGTTGACGTCGCAAAGCCCGGCCTTGTCGCCGGCCATCCAGCTCCGGCCATCGGCGAGCTGGGTCTCGATCCATTGCACATGCGCGCGAAACTGATCGCGCATCTGCGGGATGGCCGCAGTCATGGCCGGGACATCGAACTTGGCGCCGCGCAGCTGTTCGCGGTCGGCGATGAAATCCTGCGGGACCTGGTCCGCCAGCGAGCCGAAGACGAGGTTGACCGTGTTCTGGAAGAAGGACCGGTCGGTCCACATCGCCGTGGCCCAGCCGATGCCGTCATATCCGTTCGGGAACAGGGTTGGTTGCGGGAAACGCCGTTCCAATTCGCGGATGATGACTTGCGTGTCGCAATAAATGTCGGCGCCGATCTGCATCACCGGCGTGCGCCGGTAGCCGCCGGTCAGCGGCATCAACTCGGGCCGCGGCATGATTCGCGAGATCAGCACCGACGTCCATTCGATGTTCTTCAGGCCGAACACGACCCGCACCTTTTCCGAGAACGGCGACTTCTCGAAGTGATGCAGGATGATGGGCGATGCGGACATGTGATCTTTTCAATCTCCAGCGGAAACTAAACCCGCGATCGGCCGGCCTGCAACGCATCGGAAGCTTTCGTTCTAGAGCCTTTTCCGTTCCGATTGAATCGGAACGGAGGTTCTAGTCCTACTGCGTCATAACCAGCTTTTTCCCCTCATCCTGAGGAGCTTGCGCGAGCAAGCGTCTCGAAGGACGAGGCCGAGAAGTGGGCGCCGGCGGGCCTCATGGTTCGAGACGGCGCAAGCGCGCCTCCTCACCATGAGGGTCTGATGACGCAGTACGTCTAGATCTGCCGCTCGACCAGCTTCAGCTTCAGTTCGGCGATCGCTTCCGATGGATTGAGTCCCTTCGGGCAGGCCTTGGCGCAGTTCATGATGGTGTGGCAGCGATAGAGCCGGAACGGGTCCTCGAGATTGTCGAGCCGCTCGCCGGTGGCTTCATCGCGGGAGTCCGTGACCCAGCGGTTGGCCTGCAACAGCGCGGCCGGTCCCAGGAAGCGTTCGCTGTTCCACCAATAGCTCGGGCACGAGGTCGAGCAGCAGGCGCAGAGAATGCATTCGTAGAGGCCGTCGAGCTTCTCGCGGTCCTCGTGGCTCTGCTTCCATTCCTTCTGCGGCGTCGGCGACGTGGTCTTCAGCCACGGCTCGATCGAAGCGTATTGCGCGTAGAAATTGGTGAGGTCGGGCACCAGGTCCTTCACGACCGGCTGATGCGGCAGCGGATTGATCTTCACCGCGCCGTCCTTGACGTCATGCATCGACTTGGTGCAGGCCAGCGTGTTCTGGCCGTCGATATTCATGGCGCAGGAGCCGCAGACGCCCTCGCGGCAGGAGCGGCGGAAGGTCAGCGTGGGATCGATGTGGTTCTTGATCCAGATCAGGCCGTCGAGGACCATCGGGCCGCAGTCATGGGTGTCGATGTAATAGGTATCGACGCTGGGATTCTTGCCGTCGTCCGGGTTCCAGCGATAGACCTTGAATTCGCGCGTCTCGGTCGCGCCCGGCGGCTTCGGCCAGGTCTTGCCGCCGGTGATCCTCGAATTTTTCGGCAGTGCGATTTCAACCATATTTCTTGCCTTCGTTTCTCCTCGTCATTGCCGGACTTGATCCGGCAATCCATCCCTTTGAAGATGGCATGCACGGATCATTAGCGTGAAGACGGCTTCGCGCTTTTGTCCCGCGCATGACAAGAGCGCATCAATACACCCGCGCCTTCGGCGGGATGTACTGCACGTCGTTGGTCATGGTGTAGTCGTGCACCGGACGATAATCGATCGCGGTCTTGCCGGCGTCGTCGATCCAGGCCAGCGTGTGCTTCATCCAGTTCTTGTCGTCGCGCGCAGAAAAATCCTCGCGCGCATGCGCGCCGCGGCTCTCGGTGCGATTGGCGGCGGAGTCCATCGTCACCACCGCCTGCACGATCAGATTGTCGAACTCCAGCGTCTCCACCAGGTCGGAATTCCAGATCAGCGAGCGGTCCGATACGGCGATGTCGGAAATGCCGCCGTGCACCTTGTGGATCAGGTTCTGCCCTTCGTGCAGCACCTCGCCGGTGCGGAACACCGCGCAATTGCTCTGCATCACGTGCTGCATGCTGTCGCGCAGTTTCGCGGTCGGCGTGCCGCCCGAAGCGTTACGGTAGTGGTCGAGCCGCCCGAGCGCCTTCTCGGCCGAATTTGCCGGCAGCTCCGGCTGCTTGCCGTTGGGAGAGAGCTTTTCCGCCAGCCGCAGGGCGGCGGCGCGGCCGAACACCACGAGATCGATCAGCGAATTGGAGCCGAGGCGGTTGGCGCCGTGCACGGAGACGCAGGCCGCTTCGCCGATCGCCATCAGGCCGGGCACGATGGCGTTATCGTCGCCGTTGGTCTTGGTCAGCACTTCCGCATGATAGTTGGTCGGGATGCCGCCCATGTTGTAGTGCACGGTCGGCACGATCGGGATCGGCTCGCGGGTGACGTCGACATTGGCGAAAATTCTTGCCGACTCGGAAATGCCGGGCAGCCGCTCGTGCAGCACCTTTGGATCGAGATGGTCGAGGTGCAGGAAGATGTGGTCCTTCTTCTTGCCGACGCCGCGCCCCTCCCTGATCTCGATGGTCATGGCCCGCGAGACGACGTCGCGCGAGGCGAGGTCTTTTGCCGATGGCGCGTAGCGCTCCATGAAACGCTCGCCCTCGGAATTGACGAGATAGCCGCCTTCGCCACGCGCGCCTTCGGTGACCAGGCATCCCGAGCCATAAATGCCGGTCGGGTGGAATTGCACGAACTCCATGTCCTGCAGCGGCAGGCCGGCGCGCAGCGCCATGGCGCCGCCGTCGCCGGTGCAGGTATGCGCCGAGGTGCAGGAGGCATAGGCGCGGCCGTAGCCGCCGGTCGCGAGAATCGTGGTCTGGGCCCGGAAGCGGTGCAGCGTGCCGTCGTCGAGTTTCAGCGCGATCACGCCGCGGCAGGTGCCCTGATCGTCCATGATCAGGTCGATCGCGAAAAACTCGATATAGAATTCCGCCTGATGCCGCAGCGCCTGGCCGTACATGGTGTGCAGCATGGCATGCCCGGTGCGGTCGGCGGCCGCGCAGGTGCGCTGCGCCTGACCCTTGCCGTAGTCGAGCGTCATGCCGCCGAACGGCCGCTGATAGATCTTGCCGTCCTCGGTGCGCGAGAACGGCACGCCCCAATGCTCCAGTTCGTAGACGGCCTCGGGCGCGTTGCGCACCATGTATTCGATGGCGTCCTGGTCGCCGAGCCAGTCCGATCCCTTGACGGTGTCGTACATGTGCCAGCGCCAGTCGTCCTGGTGCATGTTGCCGAGCGCTGCGGAAATGCCGCCCTGGGCCGCGACCGTATGCGAGCGGGTCGGAAAGACTTTTGTGATGCAGGCGGTGCGCAGTCCGGCCTCACTGCAGCCGACCACCGCGCGCAAGCCTGCGCCGCCGGCGCCGACCACCACGACGTCGTAGCTGTGGTCCTCGATCGGATAGGCTTTGCCGTTGGTGGCGGGAGCGCCCCCATTGGCGGCCTTGCCGTTACCTTCCGCAGCCATGGGTTACACTCCCGATGACAGTTTGAGGATGGCGTAGATCGCGGCCAGCGCTACCGCGGCCGAGAAGAAATTGTTGGCCATGACGGCGGCGATCTTCAGCTTCTCGCTGATCACGTAGTCCTCGATCACCACCTGCATGCCGATTTTCATGTGCCAGATGCTGGCAACGATGAACAGCAACAGGATCAACGCCACCAGCGGCGAGCCGAGGATTTGCGCGGCGTAGGCCTGGTTGCGCCCGAGCAGCATCATCACCACCACGATGACCGGCACCATCAGCAGCGTCATCGCCACGGCGGTGAGCCGCTGCCGCCAGAAATCCCTCGTGCCGCTATGAGCGGACCCGAGGTAGCGTACCCGGCCGAGCGGGGTCCGCATCGATTTTGCGGAAGAATCCGGCGCGCTCATCGGCCGCCTCCCACCGCATAGGCTACGATCCACAGCAGCACGGTCAGCGAAATGCCCGCGATCAGCGCGCCCCAGGTCAGCGCCTCACGCTCGTTCGGCTTGAAACCGTAGCCGAGGTCCCAAACGAAGTGCCGAATACCGCTAAAGAGGTGATGCATCAATGCCCAGGTGAAGCCGAATACGATCAGGCGGCCGATGAAGCTCGTGGTGAAGGCCTGCACGTTGGCATAGGCGGTGGGTCCGGAGGCGGCGGCGACCAGCCACCACACCAACAACAGGGTCCCGACATACAGCGCCATGCCGGTCGCGCGATGGACGATCGAGAGGATCATCGTCAGCGTCCAGCGATAGGTCTGCAAATGCGGCGAGAGCGGGCGTTCGATCCTGGCGGTCATTGGCGGCTTTGACGGTTTTCGGGGCCCGGAAGGGCCCTGTGGGGATCGCGGTCGAGTTGGGCCTTATTTACGGAGTCGAAACAGCCAGCGCAACGGCGAATATTAGCAATTCCGAACGTTCGTTCACACCTACAGATGAGCTTTGCAATTGTGCGAGTTGACAAGGGTCGGCAACCGCTGATGGCTGGTATGCCTGAAGCGCGATTCATGAGCGCACGGCAGGGGAAACCAGCAGGGGAAACCACGGGAATGGCGATTGCGGGGCTCGAGGTTTCCGAGCTGGTCGGGCTGGCACTGCTGCTGATCGCCGTCGGCGCGCTGTCGGGCTTCCTCGCCGGCGTGTTCGGGATCGGTGGCGGCGCGGTGCTGGTGCCGGTATTTTACGAGTGTTTCCGGCTGGCCGGCGTGCCGCTGGAGGTGCGGATGCCGCTGTGTGTCGGTACCTCCCTAGCGGTGATCATCCCGACCTCGATCCGCTCGTTTCGCGCCCACTACCGCCGCGGCGCGGTGGACATGGACCTCATCAGACGGTGGTGGCTGCCGATCGTGATCGGCGTGACCCTTGGCAGCGTGATCGCGCGCTATGCGCCGGAGCGGCTGTTCAAGATCGTGTTCGTGGGCGTAGCGTGGTCGGCTGCGATGCGGCTTCTGCTGGCGCGCGAGGGCTGGCGGTTCGGCGACGACCTGCCGAAGGGATTTTTGACCAGGATCTACGGCTTCTTCATCGGGATCCTCTCGACCTTGATGGGAGTCGGTGGCGGGCTGTTTTCCAACCTGCTGATGACCTTCTACGGCCGCCCGATCCACCAATCGGTCGCAACCTCCTCGGCGCTGGCGGTGCTGATCTCGATTCCCGGCGCGCTCGGCTATGTCTATGCCGGCTGGCCCGCGGCAATGCATTATCCAGACGTCGCCGCGCTGCAAGTGCCGTTCGCGCTCGGTTATGTCTCGCTGATCGGCGCCGTGCTGGTCATGCCGACCAGCCTCTTCACCGCGCCGCTGGGGGTGAGGGCGGCGCACGCGATGTCGAAGCGTACGCTCGAGATCGCGTTCGGCTGCTATCTCTTCATCGTCGGCGGCAGGTTTGTGATCAGCCTTTGGTCCGGGCAATAGATCGAGTTCTGCGCAGCCTATTTCTTCGTGTAGATATCCGAATAGCTGTCCCGCAATACGTTCTTCTGCACCTTGCCCATGGCGTTGCGCGGCAGGTCGTCGACCACGAACACGCGCTTCGGCATCTTGAACTTGGCGAGCCGCCCGTCCAGCGCCTGCAATACCGAGGCCTCGCTGACGCCGGCGCCCGGATTGCAGACCACGACCGCGGTGACGCCTTCGCCGAAATCGGCATGCGGCACGCCGATCACGGCGGATTCGATCACGCCCGGCATGGCGTCGATCTCGCTCTCGATCTCCTTGGGATAGACGTTGAAGCCGCCGGAGATCACGAGATCCTTGCCGCGGCCGAGAATGTGCACATAGCCCTTGTCGTCGATCTTGCCGAGGTCGCCGGTGATGAAGAAGCCGTCGGCGCGGAACTCGGACTTGGTCTTTTCCGGCATTCGCCAATAGCCCTTGAACACGTTCGGGCCCTTGACCTCGATCATGCCGATGGTTTCGGGCGCCAGAACCTTTCCAGTCTCGGGATCGGTGACGCGCACGGAAACGCCCGGCAGCGGGAGGCCGACGGCGCCGGCGACCCGCTCGCCGTCATAGGGGTTGGAGGTGTTCATGTTGGTTTCGGTCATGCCGTAGCGCTCGAGCACGGCATGGCCGGTGCGCGCGGCCCATTCGCGGTGGGTATCGGCGAGCAGCGGCGCCGAGCCCGAGATGAACAGCCGCATGTGCTTGGTCGATTCCCGCGTTAACGCCGGATTTTGCAGAAGCCGGGTGTAGAAGGTCGGCACGCCCATCATCACGGTGGTGCGTGCCATCAACTTGATGATGAGGTCGGGATCGAATTTCGGCAGGAAGATCATCGAGGCGCGCGCGAACAGCGTGACGTTGCTGGCCACGAACAGGCCGTGGGTGTGATAGATCGGCAGCGCGTGGATCAGGACGTCCTTATTCGTGAAGCGCCAGTAATCGACCAGCGAGAGCGAGTTCGACGCCAGATTATCGTGGCTGAGCATCGCGCCCTTGGAGCGGCCGGTGGTGCCCGAGGTATAGAGGATCGCTGCGAGATCGTCGTCGGCACGGACGACCGTTGCAAACTCGGATTTCGCCTTGCTGGCCGCCTCCGTCAGCGAACCCCTGCCGTTGGCGTCCAGCGTCTCGACCTTGGCGCCAACCTTTGCCGCGATCGCGCCGATGCCTTCCGCCTTGACGGGATCGCACACCACCAGCCGCGGCTCCGCGTCGGTGATGAAATATTCCAGCTCGTTCAGCGTATAGGCGGTGTTGAGCGGCAGGTAGATCGCGCCAGCGCGCACGGCGGCGAGATAAAGCACGAGGCCGGCGACCGATTTCTCGGTTTGCGCGGCGACGCGGTCGCCCGGCTTGACGCCGCGCGCGACCAGCACGTTTGCGGTTTGGCCGGTGCGCGCGATCAAATCGGCATAGCTGATGTGCTCGCCGTCGAGCGTTTCGATCGCGAGCCGGTTCGGATCGTCGAGACCATCGAACAGGCGTGAAAACAGGTTGGCGTTGGCGGTGGTGTTCATGCAACAATTCCGCGAAGGGCGAGGCTGAGGGCCGAGATTAGCGTTGGATTAGCAAAAACGCCCCTGACAAAGCAACGGAGACAGTTTGCATGACAAATGGCGGGAAACGCGTGGCCTGGGTGACCGGCGGCGGCACCGGCATCGGCGAGGCCGGTGCGGAGGCACTGGCGGCGGACGGCTGGACCGTGGTGGTCTCGGGCCGGCGCCAGGACGCGCTGGATGCGGTGGTGGCCAAAATCAGCAAAAGCGGCGGCAAGGCGGAGGCGATCGCGCTCGACGTCAGCGTCGCCGCCGACGTCGAGAAGGTCGCAGGCCAAATCCTGGCCAAGCACGGCCGCATCGACCTCCTGGTCAACAGCGCCGGCATCAACGTGCCGAAGCGACGCTGGGCCGACATGGAGCTGGAGGGCTGGAACCAGCTCGTCGACATCAATCTCAACGGCGTGCTGTATTGCATGCGCGCGGTGCTGCCGGCGATGCGCCGGCAACAGGACGGCTGCATCATCAACGTCGCCTCATGGGCCGGCCGCCATGTCTCGAAAATGCCCGGTCCGGCCTACACCACGACCAAGCATGCGGTGCTGGCGCTGACCCATTCCTTCAACATGGACGAATGCGTCAACGGCCTGCGTGCCTGTTGCCTGTCGCCCGGCGAGGTTGCAACCCCGATCCTGAAGCAGCGGCCCGTAGTGCCGAGCGACGAGGAGCAGGCGAAGATGCTGCAGCCGGAGGACCTCGGCCGCACCATCGCCTTCGTCGCCAGCATGCCGCCACGCGTCTGCATGAATGAAATCCTGATCAGCCCGACGCATAATCGCGGCTTCATCCAGACCCCGGCGAACCGGGATTAGTTGCCGCCGTCATTGCGAGGAGCGAAGCGACGAAGCAAGCCCATACTTTCCTTTATCGGGCTCTGGATTGCTTCGCTTCGCTCGCAATGACCGCAAAACCCGGCGTTCGCCGGGAGGACGAAAGTGACCACACGGCCTGCGCCACAATTAGTTTCAAGCATCACAAAGAATTATTTTCCGAAACCATCCCCCGCAACCTCCCGTAGTTCCGGTCAACGGCGACCAAAGCGATCCGACTTGATCGAGCGGCGCCGTTGTTGACCTTCATACGCCTTGCGGATGTCCGCAAGGCCAGCTCAATCATCGGGAGACTTTCCATGTCCAAGCGTATTGCCCTGTTGTCCGCCGCCGCCTTCAGCGCGCTGGCGCTTACTTCAACCATCGTTGCGCCGGCCCGCGCCGAGGAAAAGACCGTGATGGTCGGAGGGGCGGCGATGTTCCCCTCGAAGAACATCATCCAGAACGCCGTGAATTCGAAGGATCACACCACCCTGGTGGCGGCGGTGAAGGCCGCCGGCCTGGTCCAGACCCTGGAAGGCAAGGGGCCGTTCACGGTGTTCGCGCCGACCAATGCCGCGTTCGGCAAGCTGCCGGCCGGCACCGTCGACACGCTGGTCAAGCCTGAGAACAAGGCGACCCTGACCAAGATCCTCACCTACCATGTGGTGGCGGGCAAGCTCGACGCGTCCGACCTGACCGACGGCAAGATGCTCAAGACGGTCGAAGGCGAACAACTCACCGTCAAGCGGGCGGACGGCAAGATCTGGATCATCGACGCCAAGGGCTATTCCTCGATGGTCTCGATCTCCAACGTCCATCAGTCGAACGGCGTCATCCACGTCGTCGATACCGTGCTGATGCCGGCGTCGTAATTCCGCGTGTCCTGAGCTCTCCATTGGTCCCCACCCGGGACGCGCGACCGCGAGCCGGGGCAACCCGGCTCGCTTTTTTGTGACCGCCACAGGTCATAGGCATCAATTTGATAACCTGCCGGCAGTAACGAAACCGGGCTTAGTGGCGTATATTCGCCGTAACCGATTTGAAGCGACGGAGCAGTCATGTCCAGCCTTGCAGCCGCCGATAGCCACTCAGCGCGCGAGCCCGCGAAGGTGATTCAGCCGGCGTGGGTGCGGACCATGCATTGGATCAACGCGCTCGCCATGATCCTGATGATCATGTCGGGCTGGCAGATCTATAATGCCTCGCCACTGTTCGGTTTCCGCTTCTCCCACGCGATCACGCTCGGCGGCTGGCTCGGCGGCGCGCTGCTCTGGCATTTCGCGGCGATGTGGCTGTTGATGGTGAACGGCCTTGCCTATCTCATCACCGGCCTTGCCACCGGCCGCTTCCGCAGGAAATTGCTGCCGATCACGCCATCGGGCGTGATCGCGGACGCCAGGGCGGCGCTGACCTTCAAGCTCGCCCATGACGACCTGAGCAAATACAACTACGTGCAGAAGCTGCTCTATGCCGGAATCATCGCCGTCGGCATCGTCATCGTGCTGTCGGGCTTGTCGATCTGGAAGCCGGTGCAACTGCAATGGCTGACGGCGCTGTTCGGCGGCTACGACGTGGCGCGCTACGTCCACTTCATCTGCATGTCGGCAATCGTCGCGTTCCTGATCGTTCACGTGCTGCTCGCGCTCCTGGTGCCGAAGAGCTTGCGCGCCATGATCATCGGGCGCTGATACATTTATTAGGAGACATATCATGGGTCGCATGCGCAAGCTTCTGATCCCCGGCGTCGACAAGAAGCTGTTGGTCCGGGACGCGGTGAAGGTGATGCCTGATCTGGCGCGACGGCGCTTCATCTCGGGTGGCGCCAGCCTCGGCGCGCTGACATTTCTGACCGGCTGCAACGTGGTCGACAGCGATTCGGCCGACCGGATGCTGGCGCAGATATCGAAGTTCAACGACGCCGTGCAGGCTTTGATCTTCAACCCGAACGCGCTGGCGCCGACCTTCCCGGAGAGCGCGATCACAAAACCGTTCCCGTTCAACGCCTATTACGATCTCGACGACGCGCCCGAGGTCGACGGCAAGACCTGGAAGCTCGAGGTGCGCGGCCTGGTCGACAACAAGAAGTCCTGGACCTTGGACGAGCTCTATCAGTTGCCGCAGGTCAAGCAAGTGACGCGCCATATCTGCGTCGAGGGCTGGAGCGCAATCGGAAGCTGGACCGGCACGCCGCTGCGCGATTTCCTGAAGCTGGTCGGCGCCGACACCCGCGCCAAGTATGTCTGGTTCCAGTGCGCCGACACCGAAGGCTACAATTCGCCGCTCGACATGGCGTCGGCGCTGCATCCGCAGACCCAGATGACGTTCAAGTTCGCCGATGAGATCCTGCCGCGCGCCTATGGTTTTCCGATGAAGATCAGGGTGCCGACCAAGCTCGGCTTCAAGAACCCGAAATACGTGATCTCGATGGAAGTCACCAACGACTACAAGGGCGGCTACTGGGAAGACCAGGGCTACAATTCGTTCAGCGGGAATTGAGCGCTTCCGCGCCTGTGGTGTGTCAAGTGACTTATCGTTTTGCCATCACCTCGTCGAATGCAATTCCGATCTCGGCGATGGAGGGCTGTAGCCCTGTAAATAATTCGAACGCGTCGGCGGCCTGATAGATCGAAAGGTCGCGCCCGGTCATAACCGTGGCGCCGGCTGCCTTGGCCGCCTTGAGGAGCGGTGTCCAGAGCGGGGAATAGACGGCATCGGCGACCCACAGCCCGGGATGCAGCAGGCGATCCGGAACGGGTGTGTCAAGGCTGGGCAACATCCCCACCGGGGACGCGTTGACCACTCCGACCGCGCCGCGCAATGCGTCCTCGACGTTAAGCGCAACGCGCGTGTCCACCCGGACTGCTCGGCGCGCCGACTGCGCGATCGGCGCGCCGAGCAGTCCGGCAAGCACGCGGCGGCCCGGGGAAGTCGGGTTGCTGGCGGATTCCATCATTGCGGTAGCGGTGGTCTCGACAGTTTTTTTCTCGACTTACCATAGCCTGAAAAACCTAGACCGCGATGGTGATTCAACCTGATCTCATCGCGCTCTAACCCTAAACCCTCATGGTGAGGAGGCGCCCTTGCGCGGTCTCCCGGACGATGCTTCGCATCGCTCGGAGAACCATGAGGCCCCGATGGGCCTTCATCCTTCGAGACGCGGCGAAGACGCCGCTCCTCTTGATGAGGGATAAAGCTAGCTATGACGCAGTAAGACTAAGAGGTCTTCGCGAGCTTCCGCTGAAACGCCGCGGATATCGCGCCGAGCACCAGCAGGCCAGCCGAAACGTTCAGCGCATAGGACAGGCTGCCGAGCGCGTCGGTGATGGCGCCGACCGCGAGCGGCCCCAGCGTCTGGCCGATGCCGAACGAGATCGTCATCGCCGCGATCGCGGTCGGCCAGGCCTGTGGCGGATAGTTGAAGCGCACGAAGGCGGTGGTCGAGCCGACCACCGCGAAGAACGCGACCCCGAACACGATCGCCGAGACCGCGAGCAGCACGATGGAATGGCCGAGGATCGGCAAGGCCGCACCGATCGCGTTGACGCCGAGGATGATCGCGGTGGCCATCCCGCCGCGGTCGAGCGCGAGCACGCGCCGCCACACCCATGGCGTGACGAATGCGGAGAGCCCGATCAGGCCCCAGAACGCGGCCTGCGCCGGCGCGCCGCCGCCGGCGTCGCGGACATAGGCGATCATGAAGGTCATGTAGGCGATGTAGCCGGCGCCGAACAGGAAATAGCCGAACAGATAGATCGCGACTTGCGGAATCGAAAAGCGGGTTTGCGCCGCCTCGGTGAGGCCGGCCTTGCTCTCGAACCGCGCCAGCAAGAGCGGCACGGTCATCGCAGCGCCAAGCAGCGTCAGCGCCCACCACACGATCCACCACGAACCGGGGCCGAACGCCTGCAGCACGAAGGGTGCGATCAGGCCGGAGGCGAGAATGCCGAGCCCGGGTCCGGCGTAGTACAGGCTCAAGAGAAAATTCGCGCGTTCGGGCCGCGACTGCGCAATGGTTGCCGCCAGCGCGCCGGCGGCGACGAAGCCGACCGCGGCGGCAAATCCCGCGATCAGCCGCGCCAGCGACAGCACGACGAAATTGCCCGACATCGCGCAGGTCGCAAGCGAGGCGAGGCAGGCCAGCGTTCCCCAACGCACCGCCGCCGACCAGCCGTAGCGCTTGATCAGCCGTGACGCCATCAGCGCGCCGGCGAGATAGCCGGCGGCGTTGATGGTGTTCATGAAGCCCGCGGCCGAATACGACCAGGCAAGCGAATCGCGCATGTCCGGCAGCACCAGCGCATAGGCGAAGCGGCCGATGCCGAGCCCGACGGTCGCACCCAGCGACAAGGTGAGGATCAGCCGCGCGGGACGCGCGTATGTTGGGGGGCGGTTGGGGGAATGCACTGGCGAACTCCGGCGGATCAGCATTTTGACAGGTCGGGCGAGGATTGCCCAGCCGCATCATCCGCAATGGTGTGTTGCCGTTTACGCAATCGATTCGTTCTAAACCGCGGCGTCGAATCCCGGCGTCGCAACGCCGGACATGAACGACGCAAGGAACATCTTGCCCAGGACGTGCTTGGTCTGCGGCGCGCCCGGCTTGAGCCGGCCTGCGCGGACCGCCTGCTGCAATTCGACCGGCGTTGGCGCCACAAGATCGGTATCACCCGTCATCCATGAGGCCGCCGCGGAAGCGCTTAGCGCAACGCCTGCATAGTAAAGACGTGTCAGCGCGCGCGTCACCGCGAGCCGGGCGCGGAGCGCTTCGTCAGGTGTGCGGCCGAGCCAGGCCTCGAGCAAAACGGCCTCCAGCTCCGGCGAACGCGCGAGACTGTCGAGCACGATCGCCACGTCGACGAGGGGATCGTTGCGATAGGCCGATTCCCAGTCGATCAGCCAAAGGCGCCCGCCGTCGAACAGGATGTTGCTCGGGATGGAATCGTTGTGGCTGGAGACAAGCCCCGCCAAACCCGCGTCATAGGTTTCTCGGAGTTGCTCAAGCTGCGCTGCGTGCGCATCCAGCACGCCTTCCGCAAACAGGCCGGTTCGGCGCACATGCGCGAACAGCCGCGCGACGATGTCCGGATAGTTGACGAAGAACGGGAAGCAAGGCGTGGCCTGCACGCGCGAAATCAACTCTCCCAGCGCCCGTGCCAAAGCGGGCGGCCCGCCCGGGTAGGTGTCGAGCGATTGTCGTTCGATGAAGTCGATCACCGCGACCCGCGCGGTCTCATCGATATAATGAATCCTCGGCGCAATCCCCGCCTCGGCGGCGATACGCATCGAGACATATTGATGCGGATTGCGCAGCGGACTCGGCTGCCCCTCCACGCGCAACAAGTAAGCCCTGCCGCCGACGTCGAGGCGAAAGGTCGACGCCGTCGAAGCTCCGCCGGAAATCGGCGCAATCGCGTCGATCGGAGCCGAACCGAAGGCGGCAGTGAGCGCTGAGTGCACCCGCTCGCGCTGGTCGGCGGCGAGCGCGTCGAAGGGATGATTGTTCATGACTGTTTCTTACCACATGCCGCACCGGCGCCGAGGACCCCGGCGGGCACCAAGGCAGCGTTCGAGAGCACGATGAGATTTGATTCGATCAGTTTCTCCGCGAGGTTCGCTTCACCTCTCCCATTGGGAGAGGTCGGCGCGTAGCGCCGGGTGAGGGGTTACGGTCTATCGATGGAGCAAGAACCCTCACCCGATTTGCTGCGCAAATCGACCTCTCCCCGCTGGGGCTAAGGTGTGCACACAAATTTCGATATCATTTTTGTTGCCGTGAGGGAATCGAGTCTGATTCCTTGCGATGCGGTCCACAAGAAGG
>Ga0307479_10000668_pt1 | contig 30983 bp, 38 predicted proteins | sample atmos_gasesECM4C_FD_203743 | JGI IMG/M metagenome (GOLD analysis project Ga0307479, IMG submission 203743) | Hardwood forest soil microbial communities from Morgan-Monroe State Forest, Indiana, United States - atmos_gasesECM4C_515 | ecosystem: Environmental > Terrestrial > Soil > Temperate...
TGCGAATAGCCGCTCGACTAGGTCCCGACACCACGACACAAGTCTTTTGCTCAACCCAGAGCGGGTGTATATTCCCTTCACCGAGGAAGTTACGTCGATCGGCTGTGGGTGAGAAACTCTGGCTCGCACGGGGGTCCTTCCGTGAAAGTTCGTTCGTTTTCTCCAAATACGTACTTGATTTGCGCCATCGCCTTAGCCGCCCTGATTCTTCGCGCTCCGGCGGCGCACGCCCAGGGACAGGATCGCGCCCCGCAATATTTCCCGGCGGACATTCAGTACGGCGCGCAAATCTTTGCCTCGCAGTGCGCCACCTGCCATGGAGCGAACGGGGACTTGATTGCCGGCGTGAACTTCCGAGCCGGCCAATTCAAGCGCGTCGTTACCGACAACGACTTGCGCGCTACCATTACCAACGGCGTGCCCGGGACCGCTATGCAGCCCTTCGCTTTTGGAGCTTCGGAACTGACAGGCCTCGTCGCCTACCTACGCAACATGAACACGTTCAGCGCGCAAGGCTTGCTGGTTGGCGATGCGGCGCGCGGAAAGACTCTCTTTGGCAGCACCGGCAACTGCGCAAGCTGCCACGCCGTCAACGGCAAAGGGCCGCTGCTCGCTCCTGACTTGGGCGACATCGGCTTGCTTCGCACTGCGGACGTTCTTCACCGCACGTTGCTTGATCCCGCCGGGACAATGCTGCCGGTCAATCGCATGGTGCGCGCCGTCACCCGAGACGGCAAAGTCGTCACCGGCCGCCGGCTCAACGAAGACACCTACACCGTCCAGCTCATCGACGAGCAGGAGCATCTGCGCTCATTTGCAAAATCGGATCTAACGGAATACACGGTCCTGAAAACCACGACGATGCCTTCGTACAAAGACAAGCTCAGCGCCCAGGAATTGGCGGACATCGAAGCCTATCTTCTGTCCTTGAAAGGTGTGAAATGAACCGCACACGCCGCACTCTCTTCCTCTTGCTTCTTGCATTGGTCGCTCCGTTTTCGCTGCGCGCGCAGGTCACATCCGAGCGCCTGCTCCACGCGCCGGACGAGCCGCAAAACTGGCTGACCTACTCCGGCAGCTACATGAGCCAGCGCTATAGCCAGCTCAAACAGGTCGATACGTCCAACGTGAAGAACCTCGAGCTGAAGTGGGTGTTTCAGGCGCAGTCGCTGCAGAAGTTCGAGACCACGCCCCTCGTCGTCGACGGGATCATGTACCTCACGCAGTCGCCCAATGACATTGTGGCGCTCGACGCCAAAACGGGCCGCGCCTTCTGGGTCTACCACTACGCCGTGTCGCCCGCGGCGCGGCCTTGTTGTGGCATCGTGAATCGCGGCCTCGCGATCCTCGGCGATTCGCTCTTCATGGCAACGGTCGATGCGCACCTCGTCGCCATAGACACGAAGAACGGCCACGCCCTCTGGAACGAAAAGGTGGCCGAGGCCAAGTCCGGCTACGCCATGACCATGGCGCCGCTCGTCGTGAAAGATAAAGTGGTCGTCGGCGTCGCGGGAGGCGAATTCGGCGTGCGCGGATTCATCGCCGCCTTCGATGCGCGCTCCGGCAAGGAAGCCTGGCGCTTCGATACAGTTCCCGATCCGGATCAGCCCGGCCACGAAAGCTGGCGAGGGGCCGACTGGGAGCACGGCGGCGCGGCTGTATGGATGACCGGTTCGTACGACCCCGACCTCAACCTGACTTATTGGGGCACGGGCAATCCGGGCCCCGATTGGAACCCAAGCCAACGTCCTGGAGACAATTTGTACTCCGATTCCGTCGTCGCGCTCGATGCCGACACCGGCAAGCTAAAGTGGTATTTCCAGTTTACGCCGAACGATCCCTACGACTATGACTCGGTGCAGGTCCCCGTCCTCGCAAACGCCAATTGGAACGGGACGCCGAGCAAGTTGATGCTGTGGGGCAATCGCAATGGCTTTTTCTACGTGCTGGATCGCACAACCGGAAAATTTCTCTCCGGACATCCGTTCGTGAAGGTCAATTGGGCCAGCGGGATCGACGCGAAAGGCAGGCCGATCACCACTCCGCAGCCTCCCGGTGAGCCGACGTTTCCCGGTATTCAGGGCGGAACGAACTGGTATTCACCTTCCTACAGCCCGCGCACCGGGCTTTTCTATGTCTCCGCGTGGGAGAACTATTCCACCGTTTTCGCCGGCACCGACGCTGAATATAAAGAGGGCACGCGTTTCACCGGCGGCGCGAACACCACGCGCATTCCCGGCGCGGACAATCCCACGGGACAGCGGCTGGGGCCAATTGATACCTATACGGAAGCGCTGGGCAGCGGCGCGGTCATCGCGATCGATCCCGCGACAGGCAACAAGAAGTGGAAGTTCGACATGCACGACGTCAACACCAGCGGAATCCTGACCACGGCTTCGGACCTGTTGTTTGTCGGCGGCCGCGAAGGCTATTTCCAGGCGCTCGACGCCCGCACCGGCGCGCTTCTGTGGAAACAAAGCCTCGGCGGAGAAATCATCGCCGGCCCCATGACCTTCCAGGTCGACGGCAAGCAATACATCTCCGTCGCCTCAGGCAACAGCCTCTTCGTCTTCGCTCTCCGCGAATAAAGTTCACTTCGTCGAGAGCCATCAGCGCCAAATCCACATCTTACGTGTAGCCAAGTGCTCATACTGCGGGGGGTATTCATGGACTCGGCTCAACAGTGGATCGACCAAGTCGGCGTCGTTCTCGAAACGCTTAATGAGGGTGTCATCATCAATGGCGAGGACAGGAAGGTCGTTTTCGCCAATTCCACGTTCCTGGAAATGATCAAAATGCACGCTGACGATCTTCTGGGGCGCTCCATCCTCGAGATGTACCCGCCTGAAGACGCTCCTCGGCTCCTTGAGTTAATTGGACGCCGGGAAACACAAGGCCGCGCCCGATACGAATTTTACATCCCGCAAACCGACGGCGGGCGCCTGCCGGTCGCCGTCACAGCACGGCAGATCCGGGCGGCCAATGGTCATACATTTGGCATCGTCACGGCCACGGACATCAGCGAACAGAAGGGCACTGAGATGGAGCTGCGCCAATCGAATGCGCTGCTCTTGGCGCGCCAGCGGCAAATGGAGGAAGAGCTTCAGCTCGCCGAGCGCGTACAGCAGAGTCTGGCCCCCAGAAGCCTCACTTGGGGAGGTATTTCCATCGAGGCCTACTACCAGCCGGCATGGTCGATTGGCGGAGATTACGGTCTCGTCAACCCGGGTGAAGACCATCTCGACATACTTGTTTGCGACGTCTCTGGGCACGGTATCAGCTCGGCGCTGGTTGCGAATCGCATCTATTCGGAAACGATGGCTGAGATCGAACGCGGCGCGGGCCTGGGTTCGGTCCTGCGGCACCTAAATCATTTTGTGGTCCAGAATCTCGCCAGCTCGGCCTACTATTTCACGATGGCGGCCGCCCGGTTCAAGCGGCCTTGCTCGCTCCAGTTTGCCGGGGCAGGCCACCCGCCCGCAATGATCGTTAGGCGGGGTGAGTCACCCCGGCTACTCGAGTCGAGGAGCATGGCCCTTGGATTGTTCGAAGATGCCGTCGATTCCGACGCGACGGTTGAGTCAACCTTGCTAGCAGGGGATCGGGTCATAATCTACACCGATGGCCTGACCGAGAATTTCAATTCACAGCAAGAGATGCTGGGCATTGACGGCCTCGCCGCGATCGTTCGCGAAGCCTCCAATCTCCCGCTGGCCGAGATGAAACAGGAGATCCTCAATCGCGTGGCCGCGTGGCGCAACGGACCCGCTGCGGATGACGTATCCCTGGTCCTAGTTGAAATTCCCTGACGGCTGCTCCATCATCGCCGGCGAGATTCCTTGCTGGAAGGGCCATCGCTCGCCAACTATTCGGCAGACTTCAAGCTCTGGCCTTTTCGTTCGCAAGTTAGGTAGAGTAGCAACACGCGCCCGTAGCTCAGCTGGATAGAGTCCGCCACGGCGGACCTTCGAAGCAGCGGGTGTCGGGCCCCGACTTTCAGGCAGCCATGTACAGCGTCTATGTTTTGCGTAGCAAGACCACCGGGCGGTTTTATAGTGGCTCTACATCTGAACTCGCCCGCCGGGTCGAAGAGCACAACGCCGACGCGACGCGCTCAACGAAGCATCGTGGACCGTGGGAGCTGGTTTATGAGGAAACGTTTCCGACGCGTTCTGAGGCAATGCGTCGCGAGCGCGAACTGAAGACGGGAAAAGGACGCGAGGAATTGAAGCGGTTGCTCGCGCAAAGCAACCACTTATAATGCCCGACCCGAGCCTCTAGCTCTGGCCTTTTCGTTCGCAAGTTAGGTAGAGTAGCAACACGCGCCCGTAGCTCAGCTGGATAGAGCATCTGCCTTCGAAGCAGAGGGTCGGGAGTTCGAATCTCTCCGGGCGCGCCATTCTAATTCCTGCCCCACATTGGATTTACGCCGCCTCCTCGGCATTATCATCAATTGCGTTTTGTAGCCCAAGTAGCCCACCTAACGTGAATCCAAGCCCCACACGTTCGCACCATTCACGCCTCCACGCTTCGTCTTTGTCCAATCCCGCTGCGTAGAAGTCGGTCACGGTTTGTTTTGAGTGGCCGAGCCACAGTTTTGTGAGGTCCTCAGGCACACGCGCCCGACGCAATGTTTCCGTGCGGAATCGACGGAAAGCGTGAAGCCCAACTCTCTTACCGGTTGCGTGCAGAGCTCGAATAACGTTGCGCTGTTGGAGTGGTCGCCCGCTGTTTGTGGAGAATAGATATTCGGATTTGCTGGCTACGCATTCGTGCAACAATTCGGCCAGTGGTCCCGCTATATCAATCACACGTACAGCGTTAGGGGTCTTAGGTGCCTGTTCCTGACCGTGCCAAATACTCCGTTTCACATGGAGTACCCGGCAATCGGCAGAGAGGTCCGTCGGTTTCAGCGCCAGAGCCTCACCGATTCGCAGTCCGGTCCCGGCCAGCAAGGCGAAGAGCACTGCCCATCGCTTACTAGTGCTGGCAAGGATTTCTCCGAGTTCCTCTTCGGTTACGGTTGGCCTGTGTTGTTCCTCTCTCTTCAAGACGGGCATTCCAACAAAGTTGTGGTTCCACTTGCGAGGGTATATTTCTTCGCCCTCATCGTTAACAGCGGAGGCCACAACCATTTTGACGACTTTTGTGTAGTTGACGATGGTTTGGGCGGAAAGGCCCGCAGAGATCATTTTCTCTATCAGCCCCTTTAGCGCACCATTCCCCACGTCTGCAAGGTTCATGTCGCCAAGATTCGGAAATAGCCATTTGTCCAAGGCGTGCTGCCATCCCCAAATGGTGGCGGGTTTGACCGGTTTGCGCCGTCTCATAGGAAGTGAGGCAATCCACTTTTCTGCTTGGGCGCGGAACGTAGTGGCCGGTGCTGTGTTAGTTGTAAAGACTTGCTTACCGTTGATACCCGTGGACTCGATGTGCTCGCGGAGTTTTTGTTTGGCAATGCTGCGAGTTCGGCAGACGCCAAGAGAGATTGTCTTCCGCTGGCGATCTTGACCCGGCACGTCAACCCAAAAGCGTCCGTAAGCGGGTGCTTCTGAGTTCCACGGCTTGGAATGCTGAAACACGTTGCCTGTTTGTCCTATTCGGCGGGACAAGGAAGGTCCTCGTTTCCGCCTTATCGTCCTTGCTTCGGGCGAAATAGTAGCACACTGCTGAGATTCCACTTCCGGGTGAACATCTTCAGAAAACACGCCTTCCTCACGTTTTCTGACCCAGTTTGGTTTGGGGAGACTGCTAGGTGGTGGGAAAAGCTACATCGCACAACTGAACTCGTGGATTTACTGCGACGCGGGTATTGCGGGTATCAAAACAACCTAAATCTAATAAATATTCCTGTGCTTTTCTTAGAGTATTACGCCTCAAGGTATCCCGCGTTACCCGCAAATGCGGTTGTCTCCCCCTGAGTCGCAAGAAGGGTCGAGTGGGAGGCCTCTTGCCCCGATTCCCCCTTGCGCCAGAAACGATAGCGGTGTTGCTTAGCGTGCTTATCTTGAGTGACCTCGACACGGAATTTCTCCCTCAGATTCGTTAGAATGTGATACAGCCGCTGACCAAGAGCCTGAGCGCCCTGATAGGGCCAAGGGATTTTGTTAGACCCGGCAATCTTTGCTAGCTCGACGTACAGATCGCCCCCGGTCACTCCTCGTCCGTGGTTCTTGGGTTCTACAAGCCACTCTGCCAAGCAAATCGCTATCGGCTCCTCTGCCAAAAGCATATCCGCTCGACGAAATTCCATCTTTTCCAGAATACTTCTGGCCATCTCTTCTTGCCCATCTATGCGAGCAACCTTCAGAGCAAAGGCGGCAAAGTCAGCCATTCGGAAGCGTATGTCCATGATTTCTTCTTCCCTGTCCTTCAAAGCCCCCACAATCTTGTTCAAATTCCGAAGGAGTTCCGTCCAGAGGAGGTTTCGATTACTTGAGACCCGCCGCAGCTGAGCCTCTTCGGGATCAAATTGCTCCCGCCTTTCAGTTTGCAAAACGAGAGTCCTATCAAGCACGTCATCCCGCCCGTCGATAAACTTTGGCGTTCGAGAAGTGAGCGCCACAAGACATCTCGGCTGGAACTCAACTTCCTGATTGGTCGTGTAGTATTTTCGTCTCTTGAAGCTGACTCCCGTCGCCAACTGCGCCAAATGGTCTGGCAGCCAAGACACTTGATCGTCCACGTTATCAAAAACGGCGATAGGCGACGAACAGACAGCGGCAACAAACCCATCCGGTTTGCTGCGCTCCAACGCTGTAACATCGACTCCCGGACCAAATAGGAATTTGAGCCACTTCCTGAGAGAAAGAGTCTTGCCACCACCTTTCTCGCCGCAGACGAGCAATAGGGGCTTAGTCGGATGCAATGAACCAAAAAACTGACTGCGGCACCAAACCGAAAAAAGCCAGCGTTGATCGGCGGCGGTTAGTTCGCCATGATCACCAAAGTTTGCGGAATCGAGAATTAAATTCTCGAACGGCTGCCCCTTAACTTTCCCTTGCACGAGTTCGTATGGTTGCCACGTGAGGTGGTCCAGAAAAAAGACATCATCCGTGCCGTTCGAGACTGGTTGTATTCGGTTCCCATCCAGGCGATAGACCCAGCCGTCAAATCTCGAAACATAGAGTCTGCCTCCATTCGTGTCGTAGTAGGCCAGCTTATGTACTTCAACCCCCCGTCCCCGGACATGAGCCTCGTTCCGAAGACCACTTAAAATGTGCTCATATTCACGGCGCTCGGCATAGTTGATTCCATAGCGTTCCTGAATGAGTGCCGCTAACTCAACAGAGTCGTCTTCAATGGACAGGAGTTTGGACCGCCCCTCAGCCTTGTCAAAGTAGAAATAGCCCTCGGTGGTCCTGAAGAAAACACCATGTTTATTTAGATCGTCTATGATTGTTTCTGTGACTTTCTCTCTTCTTTCGTGCGCACGCATAAACTTAGCTGGCGTGCAGCGCAATCCTGCGACTTGTTCTCGAATACTAGATCGTTTTGGGTTCATTTTGGCTCCTCGGTTTTCCCGATAGATTTGCGGGTTTAATGGTCTCTTCCTTTTTCAGGCAGACCACGTTCCCCGCTTCAAACTTGACAGTCACCGCACCATAAAAACGCTCGCGGACGAGCTGCCGAATTAGTTCAATTACTTCGTTCATAGGGCTCCTCTAGGGTCTTACAGAAGGATGAGGGGGCGGACCTATCGGGGGAAACCAATCGCGTAGTGTGTTTACGCTGCCTTCGCCTCTTCCTTGGGCACGTGAGCCTTCCTTGGTGATGTGCGGCGACCTCCATCCATAAGACGGCCATTGCATTTTTTGCATGTGAACGGCTGTTTATCCTGGGCCGGGACATCTGGAGGCAGTTGCAACACTCCCTCGGTGTGAGTACCGCATACACGACAGATTAATGTCACAGCCTTTTTGCTAAAAACTTGGACAACATGCTGCGAAATCTCAGCCATTATTCTTTCCTCTGAGTAACCTTTGTTCTGTAGCGATAGAAAAGTTGCGACGATTTGATCCATTTCCCAGGCGAAATGGTCATCCAACACGTCTTGATTGGGGTCACACGGCAGGTCGTGACGATTCACCCGTAAATTCTCTGAACTAAATTTGTCAGGCTCAGAACCCGGGGAACTTATGATGCCGTCGTTGAATTCGCCTTTGCGAAAATTCGCCGCCTTCACGCGCCCGCTGCCTTCTTTGTCGTACTGAGCCCTAAGCTTTGAAATCTTGTCAGAGTCAATTCCTACGCTGATTGGTTTTCCCCGACCGTGAGGTGCATCTGTCAAGAACTCGCCACGAGACATTGAAAGTTTGCGATTCACTAAAGCCGTGTTCCAATAGTGCTCTGACAATCTGCGGGCTGCTGGGTAGGCATCCGACCCGTTGAATTTCTCAAGATTCTTGATCCCGTCGAGTACATCACTTTCGGATAATTTTGATTTGGGCACCAATCTGCGGAACTGCTGGACAAATTCGTGGTCGGTTTCGTTCGCCGCGAAAACTTCTGGGTTTGCAGCTCGCGCCGCAGGGTTGCGAACCCCCAGCAACGCGATTGACCGACGATTCAGAAGTTTGGCTTTGCCGCTTTCGACGAGTTCTTGAGCCTCTTCAGGGCTGACGCGCTTCGGGCAATTACATTTCAGAGGCTTTGATTCGCCTGCTAGAACATCAAAACAATCGTGCACACGGACCTGTGAAGACACCATCGATCTATCCCTCTCTTAAGTGGAAACGGGAGGGGATCAAAGACGTGGATTGCCTCACATTTCCGTAGTTTTGAAATTCCTTGCTTGCTAAACAGAGCGCACACACACACCCGCATAATGATCATTGGAGCGAAATCGGGAGTATTACCGCGAGGTGGGTCTCTCACTCCTAGGGTATGCTGGCTAACCTCCAATGTTTTCAACAAAAGTCCGCAAAGTTGCTCCGCTGACGACAGAACGCGTCGGATCGTTCAGCTAACGGCCTCCTACCCTAAGGAGAGACACCGCTGCCTAGTCAATGCTTGTGGCATTGGCCTTTCACTAATTTGGATTGGTAGTCGTTCGGACTGCTAAAAGCAGATGCTAAGAGGGCTTACTTCTTAGGAGGTGATAGTCTGTCCTAGCTATGACCATATCTAGTATATAGTCTAATAATGTAAATACTATATAGTACGGACAGACACACTTAGGGTTATCGAACGGCTCGTCTGTCTAACGCCTGGAAAAGACCAGTGTTCCTCTGCCAGGTCTGCTTCGTCCGAGCCGTGCGGGTCTCGGCTGAAGGCACAAGCCGTCATCTAAACCGAATAGTAATATAAGTTGGCTGGATAAGTCAACAGCTCAGACGCGGCTGGGCACGTACCTGGTTGCCCGTCCGTGAAGCCATTGCGTGCTACCGCCCGGCGGCTCCACTTTGCGGAAAAAGTCTCCACGCTCTTAGGCTGAGCACTTAGTTGACAAGCCCGGCAACGTATGCGCGTCCACGGTCTCGGCCACGAGGAATGTCCCTCTCAAGGATTCGACCCCGAGAGGCAGCCTTGGCCCTAGTGAACGCTTCTTGAACGACCAGTTTCATACGATTGAATTACGGTAAAAACCGATTCGAATTTCAGGACGTGCTGAGGGGAAATGAAATATCTCTCTTGTGTACTTAGAATTATCATAAATACTAGCTAACTGATGCTATATCAATGAGAACCGCGCCACATCGACACCCCTAGAAATGCGCACGCATTCCTTTAGAATGAACGAGATAAGCCCGAGAAATGGCCGTGACGCGACCAAGTGAGTTTTGAAACGATCCACCCCTAAGGGTCCTCGTAAGTCTATGTAAACACTCGCCAACCTTCATTCGTGGACCATTAAAGGGGTGTTTGAATGGAATCAATGAGTTAGATGACAAAAGGACGTAGTTTGCCTGACATTCAGCGGCGGGTGCGAGTTAAGGACCCATTGGGGTGGCTATGATGCGGTGATTCCCGAATCGGTGAGGGCATAGCGAGCGTCCGAAGAGGGGATTCCGCTGCGGGTATGGCGGGTATTCTGGGGAGTAAGTCTCTAATATTTCTCCAGCGCAATGTTTATTAGATTTTAAGGGCATCCGATACCCGCATTACCCGCGACGGGCAAGTCTACTTCCAGGTCAAAGGTGCTAAGGCGGCTAAGCTCCTACTTCTTGTTCAGTAGAGGCTCGTGGCCCAGGCGGCGCTTAACATTACCGATGGCCGCAAACTCAAGCTCGGGCACCTTGCTTAAGATGGCAATATCCTCGGGTGATCTCCGAAACAGTCGGCAGGGTCTAGCCACTACTGGGGCCTCCGGGGATTTAGCGGCGTCACCAGAAAGTGGCCTGGCCCACACCTGTGCTGAAGCGAAAAGGATATTCCGTGAAGCGGACTTCTCAGGACTTGACAGTGGGCATGCTTCAATATTGGCCTATACTGCGGGCATAGCCAGTCTTACGAGCTGGGGAGGCCGCATGAAACCGCTGTTCATCATGTTTGCATTCTATTTTGTTGCTGCTTCCGCGAGCGCATGTCCGAATCTCGCGGGCCACTACCTGCTTCAGGGCGAGGACGGGGTCGTTCGCTATACTGTGCGCCAGAAGGGTTGTGAGCGTGTGGAAATAGAGCGGCGAACTACCTCGGCAAGGCCCCCAAGGTCGAAACTCAGGAATTTATTGTCGATGGGAAACCGCACGGGAAACTTGGCACGGTCAGTCGTTGGGTGGGCGACAAACTCCAAATTGGACCAACTGCAAATCACGTGTACTACGGAACCGATTCAGCTCGGAATCTTCATATGAGCGACGGAGCATCGTACCCCCAATGCAACGGACCTTGCGATGAAGTCGCCGAGAGGACGAATTAGCTCCCAAAATTCCAGTTTCCGAGACTTATCAGGATGTGGGAGGGAGTGATGCCGGACTCACCCGGACGTCTCACTTGTAGGGCGACAGCCTCCAGGGATATAGTTTCTGTAATATGGCTTGTCGAGCAGTCCTAGGGCCCGGCTTGCTGGCTTTGATTTACAGCCTCGTCTGTTCTCCGGCCTCCTCCGCGCAATCTCCCCAAGTGCCGAACCGTTGTTTGGTGCCGCCGGATGACCATGCTCCGCAACGCAAAGCGATCATTGAAAGTATCCAGTTCGACAGCCCGATTCATCTTGCGGACACTGATGTCGCGCAAATCATCACAGAGGCAAATCAGCACGACCTGGATGCTGATACGTCCGGTTGGGTCGATGAGTTAACTGAAATCGGGCTGCGAGGCACCTGGCAGGACCATGGATATTTCGGCGTCAAGATTACGGCCGGGACGAAGTCGCTGGGCGGTGATTCCAGTGAGGAACGCTTCCTAGTAAAGGCCCACATTGACGAGGGGCTGCAGTATCGCTTGGGTGATCTTCGCTTTGCGAATGCTCTACCGGGCGAGGTCATGGCTTTCTCAGAAAGCGAACTTCGAGATGCATTCCCCCTGCGTGACGGCGATTTGTTCAACGTAGCGATGATCAGAAAGGGTATCGAAGAGTTAACGAAATTGTATGGCTCTCAAGGGTATATTGACTTTACGGCCGTGCCGGAAACAGCGGTTGACGACCACCTTCAGCGGATCTCATTGGTGATGCGTCTCGACCAGCAAAAGCAATTCCGGATTCGTAAGACGGAAGCCGTTGGCCTCGATCCAAAGCTTGAAGTGCTCCTGAAATCGAAATTGAAGTCTGACGACATCTTCAATCCTAAGGTAGTCGCCGATTTCTATGAAGAAAACAAGACAGTTTTGCCATCCGGTATATCCCCTACCGATTTGCAGATACGCCGTAACCGCCGCGACGGCACAGTTGATCTGGTTCTTAATTTTTTGCCCGTGGGAGTCGTGGAGGGGCTCGTTGTGAATTCGAGCGGTCAACCCGTGACGGATGCCTCGGTCTACTACCGAGTTGGAGACGACTCAACTATCAGCCAGCAAAACCAAACCACAAGCGATTGCAATGGCCGTTTCGTTCTGGAACACGTCCTTGCTGGAAATGTCCAGATCGGAGCCTTCAAGGAAACTGATGGCTATGTAGATAGAAGATTTGCTTTTCCATTCTATGGCGAAACAAATGATGGCGACTTCCCCGAAGTACAGGTGAGGGCAGAGAGTGTGAAAGGTGTAGTCGTCCGCCTTGGCCGCCAGGGAGCGTTCCTGGAGTTGAACGTCTTTGATGTTGACACGAAAGCGCCCTTGGACTCGGTTAGCTATCAAATGTGCAATGGCGATCACCCTGGGGACGATCAATATTGTCTCGGGAGTTTAGCGACGGGGCATCAAGCGCAGAGGATCATCCCTCCTGTGCCAGTCACTCTTGAAATCGGCGCGCCCGGTTACGGCAGCTGGAATTATAAGAACGACGACACGGGATCGACATTAGTGAAGCTTGATTCAGGTGAAGTAAAGTCCCTAACGATCTATCTCAGGCGAAATAGAAAAGGAAATGAGCACTAACCCGCCTAAGCCACCTGAAATTAGCAAATCGTGGTGTGTGCCGCTGCCAGTCCCCGAGAAACGGGATTGGCGTCAGCTCACAGGGTAACTGGGGAACCCGATCTCCCGATAAACGGTGTCGGGATTCTCGTCAACTGGGCTTCCACATGACGATAAGACTTATCGTGCCTTGGCCACGCTCCGTCGAATCTGAACCTGGGTTTTTTGGATAATTGGCACGCTGCAAGACGGTTTGGTGTCTAATCCTAATCGTGATCCGGCTTCTGCGAACATGTGTCTTGTTTACTGCCATCAGCATATGTGTCCTCTTATTTCTTGTACTGCTTGTCAGTCAAGTGGAGCAGCACCTTTTTCGCAGCCGAGCTGAGCTTTTGCTCTCGCAGGTGCAATCGTTGGAATTAAGGAAGACGCCTTGGCCAGAGTTTCTGGCTCAACTCAAGCGGTGGTCAGAAGAAAGTAGATTCGACGATCAATGCGACGGGGCTGAGTGTTCCGTCGAAATCACACTAGTCGAGCCTGTCTATGGCTATGCCTCAAGGCACGTTCGTTTCGGTCGGGTGGATGACTACTTACGTTGGCGATTCAGGCTGACGTCGGATCAAGCCCCCGTTGTCCAAATGTGGCTAGGCTTGTTGCGCGGGTACATGATAATGGGTGGGCGGCCTGCCAAGGTCATAGCCAATGTGGGGATGCATGACGGTGTCGTGTGGAGCAAAGGGTTCACGGTCAATGTCGAAACTTACTGGCACAACATTCCCGGCCTATATGCGGGCAGTTGGGGCGAATTTGCGTTGATTTCACACGTAGGGAGCGTCCCTCAGTTCGATTCGTCCAGCCCCGGTTATGGTGACCCGCAATTAAGACTTCACCCAAGCTACATAATAAGGCGTCAGGCTGGATGTTGTTTCTTCAACGAAGGCTATGTTCATTTCACCCCGTACACCGATCCCGGTAACATCCAACGCTTGATGCAATTTAACCTTTCCTGCCTCACTGGAATGCGCCCGTGTCTCGATCAAATTGACATCATCCCCGCCGCGTGGAAACAGTACTTGGCTGAGAACCCCAGCAATTGAGTCAAGAAAATTGTTTGGTTTGTACCTTGCCGGGCCAAGTCCTGTGAAACGGGATTCTCGGTAAGCGGGAAATCAACCTTCAAGTTGTAAGGCCCGCTCTGTTCGTGTTAATTGCGGCTGAAGATTAACTTGTACTTGTCCCAGTAGGCGTACCCCAAATAAGCGGTCAGCACAAAGACAACTGCACCAATCCATAGGAATGAAGGCATCAACCGGGCGTTGACTACAACAATTCCAACAACATCCGGCGCAAGGAATAATGTTGCTAACGCTGGAAAGATGCCAAACAGCAGCATGAACCCCGCAACGATCTCAGTAACCTTGACCATCTGGAAAATGCCCGAAGCCCAGAATACTTGGGTGAAGGTGACCATTTGCGGGGGCACACCTTTTGCTGAGTTGCCCATCAGCAGCCCGCTTATGCCGCTTGCGAGCATGATGAGACCAAGCAATATTCGGATAGCAACTACCAGATAACGGTTGCGCAAATTCATAATCCCCTGCACTTCGCCTGTGCGACAAGAACGAGGCCGAAAATCATGCCAGCGGCGGTTTTCGGCGAATACCTCTAATCATACGCATCTCTGAGAGATTAGACATTATTGCAGCCTGTTTGTCCAAGGCCTGAGAGACGGAATGTGGCTCAGTTCGCTATCGAAGGCAAATCCCACATGACGAGAGGCCGACTTCTTGGACTTGGGAATTACTGGGAACCAGCCGATCCTCACTGGTGTCCAAATGCATGACGGCGCTCGCCTCGGGGGGCGACGCCACCACGGGACATCCGAGTCTTATCGCATCGCGGTATTTGGCGGGAGGGAGACAATCATGGGAATAGACGTTGGGGCAAAGGGCAGTTCGATGGCAACAATGAACGTTGTTCCTCTGATTGACATACTCCTGGTGCTGATCATTATTTTCATGGTGATCACACCGCTCACGCCAAAGGGTCTAAATGCGTTAATCCCGCAACCAGCGAAGACGCCAAACCTAGGACCCATCGCCAAGACGATTGTGGTGCAGGTATTTGATACGGGAAAACTGAAGATTAATGAAGAAGATGCTACGTGGGATTCTCTCGGTGTGCGCCTGTCCGACGTTTTCAAAGAGCGTGCTGAAAAGGTCGCATTCGTTCAGAGTGAAGACGCCGTAAGGTTCTCCGATGTTGCGCGTGCTATCGATATCATGCGCGGCTCAGGCATCGAAAAAATTGGGTTGATGACTGCGAAGCTCGGAGCCGGGCAGTAGGGCTATCGGCATGCGGAGCCACATTCCGGTAAGCGGGACTTATCAGGAGTTGGTGCGTGCCCGGGCTTTGGGACACATAAACGAGACTGTGTGATACAAGTTTATTGAAACCTTTCATGGAAGGAGGCTTTGAAATGTAGCTACGTTTACTTTCTCTTCCGGTGATCATGCTTGCGCTTCAAGTATCCTTTCCCGCTGATACCGCGCAAACAATGCGCCAAAAATATGGTCTTCCAATCTCTGAAACGTATCTCGTAAAACCTGGAGTTGCGGCCTCTGTGAGTTTCGGTGCGAGTGGGCACGTCTGCGAAATTGTGGTAAGCCACGACGAACATGCCTCCGTGAAGAGATTGCAAACTTTCACTCGGCAACAACTCACTGATGTGATTGATGAATTGGTGCCTGTGAACGAGCGAGGAAAAGGCATAACTGCGGGGTTTTTCAATGCCACCTGCTTGCCCGACAACGCTTGCGCTGGCACTACGTCTGACAGCGAGAAAGTCTCAATCTACATGAACGGAGGAGACGACAGAGAACGCTACGCCACGATTCAATGGACCCGTGACGAGTGCCACCCCAGAGTGAAGAACTAGAGACGCTTGTTGCCCGCCAGGTCCTGATAAGCGGCGTTATCGGCATGGCGCTCTCCCTTCCTAGAATCCGGCTTGTCGAGAGGTGTCAGCAAGCTGTAGCCCAGCACGGCCATCCATAAAGGAATTTTCAATTTTCGAAAATCCGCCGGGCCATCTCCCTCTGATTAATTTCGATTCGCTGATGCGCTAAGCCGTTATTTCTTGGGAATTTTTCTATTAAACGGGCGCAGTCGCTCGCGCCACTCCAATCCGAGAGGCATCTTCGATGGAAACTACCGCAAGCGCATCAACGGCTGAATCTCTCAACCGGGCAATTTCAGGTCAATCTTTCAGCAATTTCCCGGCGATTTTCAGAGGATTTGCGGCCAAAGGAATCCCCGAATCCGAGATCAAGCCCAGAGAGAACGTGTTCACGTTCGACGCATGGAAAGCACTAGGCCGTGTCGTGCGTCGTGGTGAGCATGGCGTCAAGGTTGTCACTTTCATTGACCGCAAGAGCAAAGAAGTAGACCCGGACACTGGCGAACGAAAGATCATTCGCCGCCCCTGGACCACCACTGTATTCCACATCTCGCAGACTGACGCAATCACGAGGGGTGCGTCGTGATCTCTAGCGCACAGTTCAGAATCATCGAATACGAGGGACCACGTCTTGGAGGGCCGGAAGCAATTCGGCCCGTCTATCACTCTCTCCCGATGTGCCTACGCGATGCATCGCGGTTTGCTGCGGCACTTTCCTATGCTCGCGGTGCGTATGTTCATGTGCTGGCCGACGTGTTAGAAGAAACCCACGAAGAGTGGTGGTATGCGGGTTCAATCTGGAAACAGGCGAATGTGCCGCCAATCCGAGGGGGTGCCGCATGAGCACCCCTTCTTTCGCGTTCCCTCAATCACTCGCTGACAAGTATTGTCCACGCACCATTGCGGAGTTTGTCGGGCTAGAAAAACCTAAGAAAATCCTCGCAAGGTTCGCGGCAAAACCGTACCCCTCGGCGTGGCTCTTTGTTGGCCCACCGGGTGTCGGCAAGACGAGTATGGCGCTGGCTCTGTGCAGGCAGATTGCGGGTGAACTGCACCACATCCCCAGTCAGAAATGCACCGTGGAGGCCATTGAGAAAGCCTGTCACGATTGCCACTACCTGCCGTTTAGCTCTGGCGGATTCCACGTTGTCCTGTGTGATGAGGCTGACCGGATGACCCCTGCCGCGCAGCTTGCCCTATTGAGCAAGCTCGACGCTACGGCATTCCCCCCGAATACTGTCTTCATCTTCACTTGCAATTCCACCGATGGCCTAGAACCGCGTTTCCTGTCTCGTTGCCGAGTCATTGAGTTTTCGAGCTACGGCATGGCAGGCGAGATCGCAGAGTATCTCGGCAAGGTTTGGCACTCCGAGGGTGGTAATGGCGATTGCCCGGACCTAACACGACTCGCTAAAGAGACCCGCAACAATGTGCGGGATTGTCTGATGCGATTGGAAGTGGAGTTGATGGCCCTGTGAGAGTTGCCATCTATGCCCGGGTCTCGACCAACCATCACGGCCAGGACCCGAGTGTGCAAACCCGAGAGCTACGGGAATACTGCGAGCGGCGCGGCCTAGAGATCGTTGGCGAATACGTGGACACTGGAATCTCTGGCGCGAAAGAACGCAGACCGCAGCTTGACCGATTGCTGAGTGATTGCCGTCGCCGTCGTCTTGACGCTGTCCTCGTGTACCGCTATGACAGATTCGCTCGGAGCTTGCGCCACCTGGTGAATGCGCTGGAAGAATTCCGCGCTTTGGGAATCGACTTCATCAGCTTACATGAAGGTGTGGACACGAGTACGCCGAACGGACGGTTGGTGTTTGGGATCTTCGCCAGTATTGCAGAGTTTGAGCGAGAGCTGATTCGAGACCGCGTGAAGTCTGGAATTGCGGCTGCGAGATCGAAGGGCAAGAAACTCGGACGCCCGCGTGTTGTCGTGGACGCCACACAGATTGCCCGTCTGCGCGCATCTGGAGCGTCGTGGCCGTCGATTGCACGTCAACTCGGTGTGAGTGTTGGGACTGTCTACCAGGCCGCTCGTAGCCTTTCAAAAATCCCCTCCAAAACGCCCGCTACAAGTGACTGATTTTGCGCGTCCGCCAATCGTGATTTCTTCCTTTCGAGAATCACCTGTTTGTTGAAACATCCGATGCTGCGAACCAATTGTTCCTACCGGGCCTCCGCCAATCCTGTTTACGTTTTGGTTGATAGCCGTGACGAAATATGACAGAACCCCACTCGCGTTTGAGATACTTCGATGAGCCCCGTAACTGAGGATTGTTCGCTGCCTTGCGTCATCAATGGATTCTCTCTTATCTGCCGACAAGAGTTGAGGTTCGTAAAGCCTCTCGGGTTATCAAGGTCATCATTAAGGAGGCGACGTGTCTATTCCTGAAAAACAGAAGGGAATAATTCTTGTAGCCGACGACAACGAAGCTAACCGTGAGTTGCTCTTCGCTCTACTAAGCGCAGAGGGTTACTGTGTTGTGTGCGCATCGGACGGGCAGGAAGCGCTAGCACGGGTGAATAGCGAGCCTATTGATGTTGCGCTGCTCGATGTAGTAATGCCGCGCCCCACCGGATTCGAAGTGTGTCAAGCGATGAAGTCCAAGCCGGAGATGCGCTTGATCCCCGTGGTATTGCTAACGAGTCTGAACAGCGACTCCGACCGTATTACCGGAATCATGTGCGGCGCCGATGATTTCCTCTGTAAACCCGTAAATAAGCATGAGCTCTTGGCTCGTGTGCATTCCCTTTTGCGCTTGAAACGATTCACCGATGAGCTGGATAACGCTGAGACCGTGCTTTTCAGCCTCGCGCTGAGCATCGAGGCGAAGGATCCCTACACCGAAGGGCACTGCGACCGGCTATCCAGATACTCTGTGGCTCTGGCTGAGCGGCGGGGTCTCTCGGAAGAACTTCAGGTCGTATTGCGCCGGGCGGGCATCGTTCATGATATTGGAAAGGTGGCTGTACCTGACCAAATTCTGCTCAAGCCCGGGCCGCTGACTCAGGATGAGTGGAAAGTTATGAAGCAGCATCCAGTAATAGGAGAGCGCATTTGCACGCCGCTGAAAACTTTCCGTAATGTGCTACCGGTTATTCGCCATCACCACGAAAAACTCGACGGGTCGGGATACCCTGACGGTCTCAAGGGTGACGAAATACCTCTGACAGCTCAAATCATGCAGACCGTGGATATCTACGACGCGCTAACCACGGCCAGACCCTATCGTAAGGTTCTCTCATCGAAAGAAGCGTTTGCCATTATTTATTCAGAAGTGAAAAAGGGGTGGTGGAACGCGGAGCTTGTCGAACTTCTGGAAGGACTTGTGCTGGGTGTCAGCTCCTTGACGGATGAAAACGTGGAAAGGGTGCTCCGCGGCTGATGATCATGACTTTACATCGCAAGCTTCCACAACGGAACTCTCACAGGCGGTTGATGGCCGCGAACTTTCTGGCTTTTTTACTCTCGCTCGTTGGACCAATGCAAAAGAGCTTGGCTTCTGCTACGCCAGCCAATAACGATGATTTGAAACAATTGAGCCTGGAACAACTTGCGAACGTTGAGGTCACAATAACTTCCAAAGAGCCCGTAACAATTGCCCGAACCCCGGCGGCGATCTACGTGCTTACCGCAGAGGATATTCGGAGGTCCGGCGCAACAAGTATCCCGGAGGCTCTACGCCTGGTACCAGGCGTTGAAGTTGCACGCATCGATTCCAATAAGTGGTCGCTCGGTGTGCGAGGGTTCACCGGCCGCCTGTCGCGATCGGTGCTTGTTCTCATCGACGGACGATCTGTCTACACGCCGCTATTCGCTGGGGTTTATTGGGAGGTCCAGGACACGTTGCTCGAAGATGTTGAACGGATTGAAGTCATCCGCGGCCCTGGAGGCACAATTTGGGGAGCGAACGCTGTAAATGGGGTCATCAACATTGTTACGAAGAGTTCCCAAAACACTCATGGAATGCTCGTTTCGGCCGGTGGCGGAAGCGTTGATCAAGGCTTTGCCAACTTTCGGCTTGGAGGGGGGAACAAGAACAAAAATGTCAATTACCGAATCTACGGTAAAGGCTTTGCTCGCAGCTCCGAGTTTCATCCCGATGGTCAGGAATTCGACGACTGGCGAATGGGTCAGGGCGGTTTCCGGGCGGATTGGAACCCACACCAGCGCGACACCGTGACGATTCAAGGTGACCTTTACGAGGGAACTGCCGGACAAAGCGTGGCGATTACGAGCTATTCTCCTCCCTCTATTGCCAACGTAGAGCAGAATGCGAAGCTTGCGGGAGGCAATTTGCTGGGTCGTTGGAAGCGCGACCTAGCGGCCGGCTCGGACATTCAGGTGCAGGCTTATTACGACCGAACTAACCGGGAAGATGTCAACCTGGCAGAAGCTCGCAATACATTTGATGTTGATCTGCTCCACCATTTCGGATTGCCGCGAGGACAGGATTTTATCTGGGGCGTGGGAGCGAGATTCAGTGTGGGCGATGCAACCCAGGTTGTTCCCACCGTTGTTATTACGCCGAACCAGCTTACGGATAAGTTGTACAGTGCATTCATTCAGGACGACATTCCAATCGTCCAGAATCGCCTCTCGTTGACGGTAGGATCCAAATTCCTGCACAACAATTACTCGGGTTTCGACATCCAGCCGAGTGCAAGACTACTTTGGACACCGAGCCAACAGCATTCTTTGTGGGCGGCTGTCACACGGGCTGTTCGGACCCCTTCCCGCGTTGAGGAGGATCTCCAGCTCACCGGACTATTCACGTCCACTCCGCCGACATTTTTCCGCCTTGCCACCGACAGAGATTTCTCATCGGAACGGCTGCTCAGTTACGAAACCGGCTACCGGGGTCTTGTACGACCCTATCTGTATTTGGACATTGCGACATTCTATAACCATTATTATAACCTTCTAAGTATCGAACCCGGCACGCCTTTTTCCGAAACGGCACCGCCGCCGACTCACTTGGTCATACCATTTCTCTTCCGTAACGGTCTGTCGGGGAATACCTCAGGAGTAGAGTTCGCAGCCGAGTGGACGCCGATCCGTTCGTGGCGTCTGAAAAGCTCATATTCCTATCTGAATGTTGACTTGAAAAGGGCGGTGTGGAGTCTCGACCCTTCAACTGTCAATTCTACGCAGAACTCGAGCCCCCGCCATCAGGCGGTGATTCAGTCCTTTCTACAGTTGCCTAAGAACCTGGACCTGGATTTGACCTATCGCTACGTGAGCGCGTTGCCGGCCCAATCGGTCAGAAGTTATTCGACCGCGGACCTGCGTTTCGGATGGCACATCGGCGAGGGTCTTGAAATATCGATCGCGGGGCAAAATCTTCTCCAACCCCATCACGCGGAATACGGGGGCGACCCAGGCGGGCTTGTTGAAGTTAAAAGAAGCGCGTACACAAAAATAACCTGGAGAAGGTAACAAACTAGAACTATGAAACGGTTCAGTGGCTCGGATTCGTTCTTATGCGTTCCCCTACCCCGCGTTCGCGGGCGAGTCCCACGTTTGTGGTGTCGCTTGGTTGTTGTCGCAGTGTGGGTTTTGCTGTGCACTGCCAGGATGCAGGCTCAGCAACCAAAACCTAAGGAATACCAGGTCAAGGCCACCTACCTCTACAATTTTGGCAGATTCATCCGATGGCCGGTCACGGCAGCCCAAGATGGCTCATTCCCTATTTGTGTGCTGGGCCAGGATCCTTTCGGCCCGACTCTCGATTCGACTCTTGTAGGTGAAAACTTAGACGGCAAACCTGTGGTGGTCCGACGGATCTCGCGGGCACAAGACGTGGGAGATTGCCGCATCCTGTTCATCAGTTCAGCTGAGGAAAATCATTTGAAACAGATCCTCGCGGCGTTGGAGAAGACGGGCGTCCTTACGGTCAGCGATATGCCCGACTTCTCGCGGCAAGGGGGCATGATCCAGTTTGTTTTGGAGGGGGGCAAGGTTCGTTTCGAAATCAACTTGGCAAGCGCTGAAGCCGCCAAATTGATCGTAAGCGCCGAACTGCTCAAAGTGGCTGCCACAGTCAGAAAGAACGGTCAACCTGGAGATTGATATTGATGGTCCAAGCCAAAAACCATTCCATCTCTCGAAGACTCACCTGGATGAACATGCTGGTCAGTGCCGCGGCTCTCATAATGGCGTGCACGGCTTTTGTGGCATACGACAAAGTCACGTTTCGGGAGACCATGCTCCGAAATCTTTCCACACAGGCTCAGATCATAGGCTCCAACTCCGTCTCGGCGCTGGTATTCAACGACCCACAATCCGCCGAGAACACCTTGGCAGCTTTGAAGGCTTCCCCGGGTATCCTGTCCGCTGTGATCTACACGCCTGATAGCCGACCGTTCGCTTCCTACTTGCGAGATAGCGGCGGCCAGATACCAACCCTTCCGTCAATTTCTCCAGGTCAGACGGAAATCCACTTGTTCAACAATAAGGAAATGGTTCTGGTTCGCTCGATTGCATTTCAAGGAAAACCCACCGGGATCGTCTACATCCGATCCGATGTGGAGGAATTAAATCAGCGCCTCAGACGATACGCGGGCATTGCGGCCATCGTCTTGTCGGTGTCTCTCATAGCGGCGCTCCTGGTCTCATCAATATTTCGTCGAGCTGTTGCCGAACCCATCATACATTTGGCGGACACTGCAAGGATCGTTTCTCGTGACAAGAACTACTCACTACGTGCAACTCTGGGCCGTAGCAGGGGCGAATTGACCATCTTGATCAACGCCTTCAATGAGATGTTGATGCAAATACAGCAGAGTGAGGGAGCTTTGCGAAAAGCTCATGACGAACTGGAGCTACGGGTCCAGGAACGGACTGCGGAGTTGGAAACGGCCAAGAGCGAGCTTGAAGTCTATTCTCATTCCATTCTGCGTGCAAAAGAGGAGGTAGAGCGAGCCAGTAAGTTCAAAGATCAGTTCCTTTCAACGATGAGCCACGAATTGCGTACGCCGCTCAATGCAGTCCTGGGTTTTTCGGATTTGTTGGCGGATGAGCGTTATGGCTCCCTAAATGATCGTCAGAAACGATACGTCAGCAACATCCACACCGGTGGCCAGCACTTACTCAAGCTCATCAGCGATATCCTGGACCTTTCCAAAATTGAGGCCGGGCGCATGGATCTGGCAATTCAAGAAGTGCCGTTGGAATCGGCCTTTGCAGACGTGGTGTCGACCCTGAAGCCTCTCGCGGAGAAAAAGTCCCAGGTCCTGGCGCAAAACTGTGAATCGCACCTGATTGTTCGGGCCGATAGCACACGACTGAAGCAGATGCTGATGAACCTTGCGGGAAACGCGATAAAGTTTACTCCCGAAGGTGGGCGCGTTGAGTTAACAGCACACGAAGCGAATGGACAGGTTCGAGTTGAGGTCCGAGACAATGGCCCTGGAATTCCACCCGAAGAACAGGACCATATTTTTCAGGCATTTTATCGCCTGCGGCAGTCTGGTACAGCAATTGAAGGCACGGGACTCGGCTTGGCGATCACTCAGCGACTTGCAGAATTGCATGGCGGTACGCTGGGGCTCGATAGCCAACCCGGCCAGGGAAGCTGCTTTCACTTTTCGTTACCAGTCGGAGCGTCACTTCGACAATCACAATCGACAGAAGCCAGAGTTAAGCCGGTAATCGGCGAGGCCCCAAAGATTTTGGTGATTGAGGACAATCGCGATGCTGCATTGCTCATTCAGGCAAATCTTGCCTCCGCTGGATACGAATCCGTCGTTTGCGACTGCCCGCAAGATGCCGTCAAGATAGTCACGGAAATGCAACCTGATGTCATAACTCTAGACCTATTGATGAAGCCTTCCAGTGGATGGGAAGTGTTATTACAACTGAAACGCGATCCCAGAACTGCGTGTACTCCTATCATCGTAATTTCGATTTTGGACCAGCCAGCAATCGGGGCGACGCTCGGTGCTGACGAATATCTCGTCAAGCCCGTCGAGAAGGCATCCTTGTTGGGCGCCGTCCGGCGCTGTTTGGGCGTAAAGCAAGGCGAATCGTCACCACGGCCCATTTTGGTCGTCGAGGACGATACTTCAACCTGCGAAATCATTTCCGAATTGCTTACAGCGCAGGGGTATGCGGTAACCACCGCCGAAGACGGCGAGCAGGCCCGCGCTCAAATGAAGGCACGTTTACCTGAGTTAGTCATCCTGGATTTGATGCTTCCTAAGGTGAGCGGGTTCGAGTTGCTCGCCGAGTGGCGTTCCAAGCCCCGCACCGCTGATCTCCCTGTTTTTGTTCTAACGAGTAAGGATTTAACCGCAGAGGAAGAACAATATCTGAGGAAACATGCAGAATCACTTTTTCACAAGCAACAGTCGTGGCAACAGGGATTGAGCCAGCAATTGCAGCGAGTGCTCAAGGTCGCACCAGCGGTGAAGTCATGACCCATCGTATTCTGGTTGTTGAAGACAATGATCTGAGCCGTGAGCTGCTTTGCGACTGGCTTGAGTCCGAAGGCTACCAGGTGACTTCAGCCGTTACTTTGCAAGAGGCGTTTGACGCAATCAAGAAACTACCACCGGATGCAATCCTGCTGGATGTTCAACTAGGGGATCAGGATGGCTTGTCGATCGCCACCTGGATTCGTCACCAGCCCACCCTGGCTCATACCAGGATCATAGCTGTTACGGCTCACGCGATGGTTACTGAGCAGGAGCGAATCTTCCAGTCCGGATGTAACGCCTACGTTCCCAAGCCGATCGATTTCAAGGAGCTGGCTAAACAACTGCAACAATGGTTGTCAGTACCGACTACTAGCCGATCACACGCGGTAATTGAATGAAATCCCACAACGGCAGCACTGAAAATAAGGGAACTCATTTGGCAAATGGGATTCTCGTCGTGGACGATGATCCGTTGATCTGTGAGCTGATCCGGGATGTCTTAGAATCTGCTGAAATCAAATCCCGTACGACTTCTGATTCACAGCAAGCTTCAATCCTCATTCGGGAACGGGTGAAGGCTACCTGCAGGGTTCCATGGAGATGGGTCAAGAGCGATCCGTGGGCCGGACACTCGACATGAGCCTCAATGGCATAATGGTTTGTGCAGACAAGACCTTCCCAGTCGGATCGATGATCCAAGTGGATGTGGAACTTACCCCTGGAAAGGCTCCGCTGTCTGGAACGGCTAAAGTCGTCCGCGTCGTCGGAGTTGATTGCATGGGGCTTCAGTTCCAAAATGTACCGCTCGACCATACTAAAAACTGCAAGAGTTTCTCTTGCCTTTGATCCTAGCCATCGAAGCAGTAGTGCAAACCTCCGTCCGGTCTGTTGTGTAGGCTTTGGCGGCTTGCCGGGCGCGAAGACGCAAAGAAAATGAAAAACTGCGTCAGCCGGACGGGCCTGATGTTGGAACCATCCTCGTGGGACGGAATGCCGAAGGCCCACGTGGTATTGATCCCAGTTTGCATCGGATCCTGCACGCCCTGCAAACACATTTGCTCCGTAGACCGCTAGTTTTGCGACGTATTTTGTGAGGAAATCCCCTCTTGCTAGGCGGTGCAAACGCCTCCAACTCGATCCAGGCCCTTGCAACTGCAGAGCCAAGAGTTTCCAGGCAAGCGATTCTCTGTACGCAACTTGTCCTCACTCCACTTCATCCGTTCCCAGTTCGCCCAGCAAATTGACACGGTAGAGTCTGCGGTTCGAGTCCGCAGGGGTCTGCCGGTTCTGTCAATGCTTCAGAGAGCTTTCTTCGAAATCCCAAAATCCGCGAGAAATTTCAGATGTAATTGGGCTAATCCACTGCCTCGCCGCTACTCCGTAGCGGGCCGACCCAGCCGCAACAAACCCATTGACCTTGCCCGATTGAGGTGCTCTAGAATGCCGCATATCATCAGAAGGATTTTGGGGTCGCGAAATATTGAGGTGAGCGCGTGAACGAAAATAAGATCGGGCGGCGTACCTTTCTCCAACGGGCCACTCTAACCACTCTGAGCGCAGTGGGACCCAGGGGTTGGGCTAGCTCCATACAAGGCGTCGTTCCCAATTCGAGTGGAACCGACGCTCCGAAACTAAAAGCGCCTCCGCTCGCATGTGACTGTCACCACCACATATACGACGTGGATCGCTTTCCTCCTGTTCAATCCGGCGCGATACCGAACGCCCGTGTGCCGGAATATCGAATGCTGCAGCGACGGATCGGTACGACGCGAAATGTCATCGTAACGCCCAGGCCATATGGAACGGATAATCGTGTCACATTGGATGCGATCGCACAGCTAGGACCGAACGCTAAGGGTGTTGCAGTCATCCACCCCGACATCACGGACGCCGAATTAAAGACGCTGGCAAGCGGCGGCATTCGCGGAGTCCGTTTCTTGCCTTCTTCCAGTGCAACGAGCGCGGCCGTGACTACGATAGATATGATCGAGCCGTTGTCCAGGCGCGTGAATGACTTGGGCTGGCACGTCCAAATCGCAATGGTGGGAGACCAGATCGTTGCCGCTGAGGATTTGTGGAATCGCCTTCCTTCCGTAATCGTTTTTGATCACATGGGTGAATTGCCCTTGCCGATGGGTGTGAAACATCCGGCGTTCAGGCTGATTCGTAGGCTCATTGACAAAGGTCGAACCTGGGTCAAGCTATCGGTGGGGACACAGGCAGGAGAATATGTAAGTGCAAAAAGCGGTCCGCACAGTTACGTGGAGGTGAACCAAGTCGGTCAAGCTTATGTTCAAGCAGCGCCAGAACGGCTCGTATGGGGCAGCAACTGGCCGCATCCTAACGAGACGACCAAGCCGGACGACGCTGTTCTGTTGGACTTGCTGGCTGAGTGGGCACCCAACGAGGCAACCCGTCACCGCATTCTTGAGGAGAATCCAGAGAGCCTGTATGGCTTTTCCAAGTCTGCTTAATTCGCAATCTCTTCAATTACCCTTTGACACGCTGCGGTTCGAGTCCGCACGGGCTTGGCAGTCATATTTCAGCATGCAACTGGATAGGTTCGGACAGTGCTGATTGAGGAGCGGGTCCGGGCACGGCTGCGGAATGTGCGAGCCAAGGGGAAGAAGCTGGGGAGACCGCGCAAGGTCGTGGACCCAGGGAGGATTACCGCCCTTCGCGCACAGGGGCTTTCCTTGCGTTTAATTGCCTCTGAGCTAGGGGTTGGGCTTGCGACGCTGCATCGTGCGTCTGTACCCCGTTCCAAAACTCGGGAAAAGGAGTTTGGAACACGGTAACAGGTGCTCTGCGTAGAAGATCGTTCGCAAGAATGTAGAATTGCACTGGGCCACACGCAGATAGCTAGTCGCATCTCCCATAACATCCCCAGATTCATTACGTTACCGCCTGCAATCCGCTCAGAACTTGTAAGCGAATGTGCGTATCAGGCGAAGAAACAGACGAAGAAAAGAGTTAGAAAAGAGTGCCCAAGGGATTTATTCTCGGAAGGGGGGATCATGCGTGTGACACAAGCAGTTCGTTTCATTGTCTCTGTTTCGGTGCTAGTCGTGCTGCTCTGGCCATCGCGAATCAGGGCGCAGAACCAGGTGATGGGCGAGTTGAAGTTTTCCGGCGCCTCCAAGACAGAGAATGACGCAGGGGTGTGGATCGACGGACAATACGTCGGCTACTTGAAGGAACTCAAGGGCGATAAGAAAATCATGCTGCTGCCAGGCCAGCACCAGGTCTCGGTCCGGCAGGCTGGCTACAAAGACTTCACGTTAACGGTGGTCGCTGAACCGGGGCAGACCCAGACGGTCTCCGTCAAGACGGAGAAAGATACAAGCGTGCGCTACCCTGACGCGAACGCTGCGACGCTGAAGCTTAATATCACCCCGGAACGTGCGGCCGTGTTTGTGGATGACGCCTACATTGGTCATGCCAGCGACTTTGGCTGGGCGTTCCATTCCATGTCGGTGACACCGGGAAAACATCGCGTCAAGATTGACCTGCCGGGGTATCGGACGTTTGAAACAGAGATCAACGTCCTCCCCGGCCAGAAAGCCGAAATCAAGACAGACTTGGCGAAGGGCAGCATCGAGCAGGCTGGACCATTGGTGAAGCAGCACTAGGGCGCGCGGGGCTCGTGATGGATTGTGGAAACCCACCGCGGCCCGCTCCACGTGTTCCAAAAACCTCTCGGCTGACCGCTGTGATTGCTTGAATCCACACATCCGAACCTTAGGGCTTTTGGTGTTCCGAAAACAGATGTTTTACGGGCGGCTCGCAATAGTTGTCTGCTGTCACCAGTTAAGCCTGGGTTTCTCTACTACGATTCGAAGCACTTCTGCCGCGAACGTTGAGGCGATGCGAAAGCTAATTCCCACGACTTCTAAGGATTGAATATGGTTGACACTCGCATTTGGGGCACCCTGACAAAGAAACAGGTGGAAGTTCTCCGCGATTTCCTTCAACGCTTTATCGACATCTGCCCGGACGCCGACAACAAGATTGATCAAGCCGACCGGAAGCGTATCGCCGCCGTGAAAAAGATTTTGAACGCATGACTGACATTAGTTACCGCCGGTCGCGCTGGGTGCTTCGTTTGTGCTTCCCATCAAACTCTGAAGTGCTTTCGCCAAAACCGTTAGACCTTCTGACTTGGGAACAACCAAATCAACACCAACAGCCGAACTAAGTCTAGAACCTAAGGCGTCAGCGAACATCGTGAACGCAATGATATGAACATCAGGCAACATTTTCTTCAGTACGGACGCGGCCTCCAGACCGTTCATATACGGCATTGACAAATCCAAGAGCACCAAATCAGGCTTTAGTTCCCTCGCCTTTTGGATCGCTTCAGCGCCGCCTGCCGCTTCGCCTCCGACTTGCCAATCTGCCAGCGTTCCGAAAAAAACCCGCACAACTTCTCGAACCAATTGGTTATCATCTACGATCAGGACGGATTTTGGCATGATGGGGGCATGCGCTGCGGAGGCTGGACGGCAACGTAACCTACAATGCTGTCACAAGCCGCACAATACCGCGAAAGATGTAAATTCGGACGATGAGACACATGAGAGACCCGGATTGATGATCTTTCCAGACGCAGACAGCCCGGAAGCTCGCCGCCAACTAGCCTCAGCTAGATCATGAACTAAGGGATGATCCTGCCTTGCTTGAATCCGACCGGAACCGTGGAATAGGCAACTTGACCGATTTTGCCCGGACTATTGAGTTTCTGCGGCGTGTCGGCATGTGAAGTCTCTGCCAGCCAGATGCTTTCCGCCGTTGGGGAACAAAAGCTTGAAGGCGTTGTGGCCAAACGCAGAGACAGCACGTACCAACCGGGGAAACGAACAGGCGCATGGGCGAAGTATCGAGTCAATCGCGGGCAGGAGCTTGTCATAGGCGGCTACATACCTGGGCCTTATGGCTTCGACTCACTGATCGTTGACTACCATCGAGGCGATGATCTGGTCTACGTCGCCCGCGTCCGAAACGGTTTTGTTCCTGCATCGCGGCGGCAGGTATTCGCGAAAATCCGTGGACTGGTTTCAGCAAACATGCCCTTCGCCAATCTACCTGACGAAAAGGAATCGCGTTGGGGCGATAGCCTGACGGCCGAAAAAATGAAACAGTGCGTTTGGTTGGTTCCAAAGATCGTGGCTCAGATTGAATTTCTTGAATGGACCGCAGGGGATCGGCTCCGGCATTCAACATTTGGTGGATTGCGTGATGACAAGGACCCGCGAATGGTGGTGAAGGAACAGGTGGGCGGCTAGCCCTCTGCGCTGCCATTTGTGTTCCAAAGGGTAGCCTGAGTCTGCGTGGTCACGCTACCAGCTACGATGCGATTTCATACGAATTTATAACGGATCAATGCGATTGACGAGGACACTGTCCGACGCGCTTTAAGCTTATCTTCATGTATAAGTAGCTAAGCTATTAGACATGTCCTATCAATTTGAGTTCGATTCGAGGAACCAGATTCTGCGGGCGCGGTTCGAGAGAGAAGCTACGGATGAAGACTTGAAGGAATATTACCGACTGGCCAGAGAATACGCCCCCCGAATTGATCCCCGTGCGTGCATCCTGGATTTCTCGGCTGTGACTTCGTTCGAGGTCTCTCCCCAAATGATCCACGACCTGGCGCATTCCCCTCCAGCAATGCCGGACCCGATGCGGCTGCGTATCGTCGTGGCTCCTACTCCTCACATTTTTGGCATGGCGCGAATGTTGCAGATCGAAGCGGAGCAAACACGCCCGAACCTCCACGTCGTCCAAAAATTAGGGGAGGCGTGCGCCATCCTGGGCATCGAGAAACTAAAATTCAAGCCAATACAACCGGAACAACCGAAGCTTCCTGAAAGCCCACAGCAGTGAAGTTGCGCAGGCGTCGTATATTAACAACACATTAAAAGTAAGCATGGAACATCAATCCTTAAGTGATGTTCTACATACAATACTGTATGTCATTCTTCGTGCCACTCCGCTATGGTTCTGGTGTGATTTCCCAACATGGATGAACGCGACTGGATTCGGTTGCTTCCCTGGCGACAGAAGAACAAGCCGGAATCGAAGGCTGGTCAAATCAAGTTCGCTCCGAAACTGAGGATCGCCGATGGCTGGGTCCTCGAATTATTGCTCGTGAATCGCTCTAGTTGGACCGTGTGGGTGAAGGAAGCGACCATTGCCCTGGTTGATCTCAATGCCAAAGAGCAAACCGCGATTCCGACCAGGGGAGCCAAATACGAAATTCTCCAAAATGTCGCACCACGCGACTCGTTCAGCGTGAGTCTCGCTAGGTCGATCTACGATGCCGCCGGCAGACCGCAGGGACGGTACTCATGTCTTGTACGTACGACTGTTCTTTATCATGTCTTCAATGAGTGGTGCAGCGCGAGGCTTGACACGTCCCGTGTGGAAATGGCTGCGCTTACGGTACTCGACTTGAGTAGCGCATGTTGGTTTGACAAGAAAATCAAAAGGACCAATGGGCTGGTCGATTTTGCTGCGGAAGAACGCAAGGACTAGACAAAGCAGTGTTGGATGATAGTCGAAGGCGAGCGCCTCGTATGCGTGAACCACAAATGCGGAGGGGAGTATCTTGTCTGCGCAGGAAGCCAACTCTTCAAAAGCAGCACTGGCGTTGCGCTTGCGGAAGCGAATTGAAGAAAGTTTATCGTGCGCCCAGGCTCTCCATTTCCAGCGGCGAAGTACCACCCGAGATAACCGAGAAGCTCGTCCAGCTCAAATCGGAAGGCTAGCATGGTGGCTAACGATCACTATATTGTGGTGACGGTGGAATGCTCACGCTGCAAGATTAAACAGAAGGTTCATATTGCTGACAGCCGTACCCGCGCACCGATAGCCCCACAGATGATTCCTTGCATCAACTGCGACAATCCTTTCAAAGTGGTTGTTCCAGATAGGATTCTTCGCGGGCCATTCCCGGCGTAGCCCTCGGCACTGGCAGTGAATGGTTGCCGTTTTGGAACTACAACAGGCGGGAACTAAAAAGGGAGGGCAGTTCCGCATCACTGCCTCCCCCAATTCTCTGCTATTGCGAGACGAGCCAAGCGTGTCGGAGGGACCGCTTGCTCTTCTTCATTATTTGTGCGAAACGACGACACGTCAA
>Ga0307479_10000669_pt1 | contig 30950 bp, 31 predicted proteins | sample atmos_gasesECM4C_FD_203743 | JGI IMG/M metagenome (GOLD analysis project Ga0307479, IMG submission 203743) | Hardwood forest soil microbial communities from Morgan-Monroe State Forest, Indiana, United States - atmos_gasesECM4C_515 | ecosystem: Environmental > Terrestrial > Soil > Temperate...
GGGGTGGAGCGGTCGCTCGCCCGCCACCATCATCGACAGCTCGAGCAGCTCGTCGACCATCTGGCGCAGGTGGGTGACCTCCTGGCCGATGCGCTCGACGAACTGCGCCGCCTCGGTGGGCTCACCCAGCGCGCCGTTCTGCAGCGTCTCGACGAGCAGGTGGATCGCGGTCACCGGGGTGCGCAGCTCGTGCGAGACGTTGGCGACGAAGTCGCGGCGCACCGTCTCCAGCTGGCGCAGCCGCGTCTGGTCGCGGAGCACCACGGCGACGTCGAGATGTCCTTGCCCGGCAAGGGGAATCGCCCGCGCGGTGACGGTGTGGGCGCCGACCACCTCGGTGAGCTCGTCGCGGCCTTCCACTTGGCGATCGAAGGCGCCGTTGACCAGCAGCGCGATGCGGTAGTCGGGGGCCACCTCGGCGAGCAGCCGGCCCACGGCGTCGCCCTCCACGGAGAACATCTCGCGCGCCGCGGCGTTGAGCCAGAGCACGCGTCGCTGCGCGGAGACGACGATCACCGCGTCCTCGAGGCGATCGCAGAGTGCGGCCAGCAGAGTGGTGGACTCGGCGCCCTGCGACACAGTGGACATGGTTCGATTCAGTATAAGCAGGAAGGGCAAAGCCAGTCGCAGGGACACCCTTAACCGCTCGTTAATCGGTGCCTAAAGCACTGACAACGATCAGAAGGGCACGATGGCCCCGTCTGAGAGCGGACTGTGCTTAAGCACCCAGGACCCCCCGTCCGGGCGCAGCCGCCAGGGGCTTGTATGCAACTGCGACTCCTCGCCATACCGGCCATCGCCGGGCTTGCTCTCGTTGCCTGCGGCAGCGACAACAACACCTCGAGCACGACCACCGGTAACGCGGCGGCCACGGCAACGCCCTCCCCGACCGCGGCCGCGTGCCAGACCGGCACCATCACCGCCAGCGGCTCCACGGCGTTGCAGCCCCTGGTGCAGGCGGCGGCGCAGGCCTACCAGACCAAGTGCACGGGCGCGACCATCACGGTCAGCGGCGGCGGCTCGTCGACGGGTCTCAGCAACGTCTCCAGCGGCGCCTCGGACATCGGAGATTCCGACGTTCCTGTCAGCAACGCCAAGGCCGTCGACCCGACCACGGTGAAGGACCACCAGGTGGCCATCGTCGTGTTCTCTGTGATCGTCAACCCCAAGGCCGGGGTCACCAACCTGACCACCGCCCAGGTGCGTGACATCTTCAGCGGCAAGGACACCAACTGGAGCCAGGTCGGCGGCGCCAACCAGGCGATCACCCTGGTCGAGCGCAAGCCCGGCTCGGGCACGCGGCTCAGCTTCGACAAGATCATCATGCAGGGCACCAACGAGTCGGCGACGCCCGCCTCGACCCAGGACTCCACGCAACTCGTGCTCAGCGGTGTGGCCGGGCCTCCTGGCGGCGTGTCCTACCTGGCCGCGTCGTCGGCCGACGCCACCGTCACCAAGGTGAGCCTGGACGGCGTCGCCCCCAGCGGCGACAACGTCAAGGCCGGCACCTACAAGTACTTCTCCCACGAGCACATGTACACCAAGACGGCGCCCGCGAGCCCGCTGGTCGAGGCGTTCATCAACTTCATGGTGGCCGCCGACTTCCAGTCCACCACGGTGACCCAGCTGGGCTTCCTCCCGCTGTCCACGACGACGGAGCAGTCGCTCGCGGATCAATAGGGATCCGGCAACGGAACCTGAGAACGTTCCCGTGATGGCAGGCGGCCAGGGTGGTGGGGCGGTGACGCCCCCCGCCCCCGGCCGCGACGGCGCCGCCGCAGTCCCCGGATTGCGGCGGCGTTCGCGCGTCATCGACCAGGGCGCGAGGTACGTCGTCTTCGGCGGCGCGGCCTTCAACGTCGTCCTCGTGGTGCTGGTCGTCGCCTTCCTCCTGCAGCACGCCTGGCCGACGATCAGCAGCATCGGGCTGCGCAACTTCTTCACCAGCACCGACTGGCAGCCCGACGCCGGCATCTCCTTCGGCGTCGGCATGTTCGGCGCCCTGGCGCCGATCGTCGGCTCGTTCCTCGTCGTCGCGCTGGCGCTGCTCATCGCCGTGCCCTTCGCCATCGCGGTCGCGGTGTTCATCACCGACACCAACCCCATCGTCGGCGAGCGGTTCATCCGTCCCGCCGTCGAGGTGTTCGTCGGCATCCCCTCGGTGGTCTACGGCTACCTCGGCTTCATCACCCTGCTGCCGCTGTTGCGCCACATCGCCCCGCCGGGCCGCGACGGCTCGGGCGTCCTGGCGGCCGGCATCGTGCTGGCGGTGATGATCGTCCCGACCATCGCCACCATCAGCGCCGACGGCCTCTACTCGGTGCCGGTCACCCTGCGCGAGGGCTCGGCGGCGCTGGGGGCGACGCAGTGGCAGACCATCCGCCGCGTGCTGCTGCCGGCGGCGCGGCCGCAGATCATCAGCGGCATCGTCCTCGGCTTCGCCCGCGCCATGGGCGAGGCGCTGGCGGTTGCGCTGGTCATCGGCGACGTCAACGTCATCCCCAACATCGCCAAGGAGGGGATCGGCGCCCTGCTGCAGCCCTTCACCACCATGACCGTCACCATCACCGACGGCGTCGACAAGCTGGCCATCAATCCCGACGGCACGGCGGCGCGCTACATGCTCGCCGTGGTGCTGCTCTTCGTCACCTTCGTCGCCATCATCCTGGTCCGCCTGGCGGCGCGGGGACGGCGCGGCAGTCGCGCGTGAACCGCCGCCTGCGCCGCCAGAACACCATCGCCATCGCGGTGCTGCGCGGCATGGTCGGGCTGCTCGTCGTGCTGCTGGTGTGGATCGTCGTGCAGCTGGTGACCTCGGGGTGGTCGGAGCTGACGCGCGGCGGCTTCTACACCAAGGTCCCCAACATCGGCGGCCCCGGCGGCGGCGTCGGGCCACAGCTGTACAACACCGTGTACGTCCTCATCCTCTCGATGCTCTTCGCCCTGCCCATCGGGCTGGCGGGCGGCATCTTCTTCGCCGAGTACGCCGGCACGGGGCGGCTGACCAACCTGCTGCGCCGCGCCTCGGAGACGCTGGCCACGCTGCCCTCGATTGTGGTCGGATTGTTCGGCTACGCACTGTTCGTGCAGGCGACCCACTCCCATCCCAGCCGCCTCGCCGCCGCCCTCAGCCTCACGGTGATCAACCTCCCCTACGTGGTGCGCATCTCCGAGGACGCGCTGCGCGCTCTGCCTCCGGCGCTGCGCGAAGGCTCGCTGGCGCTCGGCGCCACGCGCTGGCAGACCGTCAGCCGGGTGCTCCTCCCGGCGGCGCTGCCCGCGCTGATCACCGGCGCGATCATCGCCGCCGGCCGCGTGTTCGGCGAGGCCGCGGCCATCCTCTTCACCGGCTCCAACTTCTCGCTGACCGCCCACGCCAACTACACCCTCAACCCCCTCGACGCGGGCGACACCCTGGCGGTCAACCTCTACGTGTTCAGGATCCAGGCCGAGCCCAACGTGGTCACCGACGCGCGGGCGTACGCCGATGGGGTCGCGGCACTGCTGGTGATGGCCGTCCTGGTGTTCAATGTCGGTGCCAGGCTTCTGGGCCGGGCCGCCGTTCGACGCTTGCAGAGGACGGCGTGATGACCGCCATCGAGAGGATGCCCGATCCAGTGGCCCTGAGCCCGGTGCCACAGCCGCAGCCGCCCGAGCGGTCCACGACCGCCGTGCTCGCTGCTGCGCCGCTCAGCGCGCCGCTGAAGATGTCGGTGCACAACCTGCACTGCTACTACAGCGACTTCCTGGCCGTGCGCAACGTCTCCCTGGAGATCCCCGAGGGTCAGATCACCGCCATCATCGGCCCCAGCGGCTGCGGCAAGTCGACGGTGCTGCGCAGCATCAACCGGATGAACGACCTCATCCCCGGCTTCCGCTCCACCGGCTCGATCATGCTGGACGGCGAGGACCTGCTCGGTCCGCAGTCGGACGCGATCGCCATGCGCCGCCGCGTCGGCATGCTGTTCCAGCGTCCCAACCCGTTCCCCGCGTCGATCTTCGACAACGTGGCCTACGGGCTGCGCATCGCCGGCGGCGTGCCCAGGAAGCAGCTCACCGAGATCGTCGAGCAGTCGCTGGAGCGCGCCGCGCTGCTCGACGAGGTCAAGGACCGGATGGACCGCTCGGCGCTCGGCCTCAGCGGTGGCCAGCAGCAGCGCCTCTGCCTCGCCCGCGCGCTCGCCGTCGACCCCGAGGTGATCCTCATGGACGAGCCCTGCTCGGCCCTCGACCCCATCGCCACCCTGCGCATCGAGGACCTGATGCGCGAGCTGGCCGGCCAGGTCACCCAGGTGATCGTCACCCACAACATGCAGCAGGCGGCCCGGGTCAGCGACGCCACCGCCTTCATGCTGATGGGCGAGGGGCGCGCCGGCGAGCTGGTGGAGATCAGCCCCACGGTCGAGCTGTTCCGCAATCCTCGCGACCGCCGCACCGAGGACTACATCACGGGGCGCTTCGGATGAGCGAGCCGTTGCCGCACCCGCACCGTCCGGTCCTCCAGGAGGAGATGGACCGCGTCCGCGAGATGGTCCTCGACCTCGGCCGCCGCGTCGACGCCGCCATCGAGAAGGCCACCCACGGCCTGGTCGAGCGCGACGTCGAGCTCTGCGCCCGGGTCATCGCCGAGGACCACCACGTCAACGAGCTGCAGCGCGAGATCCGCGAGCTCTGCTTCACCGCGGTGCTCACCCAGGCGCCGGTGGCGCGCGACCTGCGCGAGCTGCTCGGCATCCAGCACATGGCCGCCGAGCTGGAGCGCATGGGCGACCACTGCGTCAGCATCGCCAAGATCGGCCGCTCGCTCGCCGACCTGCCCGAGATCAAGCCCAACGTGGACCTGCCCGCGATCGCCCAGCTCACCGCCGAGCAGCTGCGCACCATGCTCAGCGCCATCGTCTCCCGTGACACCGACGCCGCCCGCATTGTTGCTGCCAAAGATGACCGAATCGACCGCATGTACCACCGCGTCTTCGACGACCTGGTGCAGTGCATGGTGGAGGACGGAACCAACGTGTACGCCGCGACCAACCTGATCATGGTGGCCCATCACCTGGAGCGCATCGCCGACCGGGTGACCAACCTCGCCGAGGACCTCGTCTTCCTGGAGACGGGAATGATCGAGGAGCTGGGGTGAGATCGTGGTGGCACAGATCGACGTCGCACCCCGGCGCGCGCTGAGCTCGATGGCCAAGCGCATCCTCGTCGTCGAGGACGAGCCCACCATCCGCGAGACGCTGCGCTACAACCTCGTCAAGGAGGGCTACGTGGTCAGCGAGGCCTCGACCGGCACCGAGGCGCTCACCGAGGCCCGCCGCGTCCGCCCCGACCTGATCCTCCTCGACCTCATGCTGCCGGAGCTGAGCGGGCTCGAGGTCTGCCGCATCCTCCGCCAGGAGATGCCGACCCCGATCCTCATGCTCACCGCCAAAGGCACCGAGGTTGACAAGGTGGTCGGGTTGCAGATCGGCGCCGACGACTACGTCACCAAGCCGTTCTCGCTGAGCGAGCTGATGGCGCGCATCACCGCGCTGCTTCGCCGCGCCGAGATGAGCGGCGGTGCGGCGCAGAAGCAGGTCGCCGAGGTCGAGGCGCTGGGTGACTTCCGGCTCGACCGCGCCGCGCGCACCGTCAGCGTCGGCGCCGAAGAGGTCCGTCTGGCGCCAAAGGAATTCGACCTTCTTTCCTACCTGCTGGCACATCCTGGTCGGGTCCAGTCGCGCGAGTCGCTCATCCAGCGGGTGTGGGGCTCCAACTTCTTTGGTGACCGCAAGACGGTCGACGTTCACGTGCGCTGGCTACGGGAGAAGTTCGAGCGCTTCGACCGGCTGCCCTTCCGCATCACCACGGTGTTCGGCGTCGGCTACCGCCTCGACGTGCTGGAGGGCACGTAGCCGAAGACAAGCACCTCGACGTTCGGGAAGTGGTGGAGGCGCTCCGCCGTGCCGCCGAGCTTTCGCGCGACGGCGATGGAGGGCAGGTTGTCCTGGTAGATCAGGCTGATCACGTGGTCGGCGTTGAGCGTGTCGAACGCATAGCGAAGTGACGCCGCTCCGGCCTCCGTCGCGTAGCCGTGGCCCTGATGGTCGGGAGAGATCACCCAGCCCACCTCGAGCCCCGGCCAGCCCTCCGGGTTGTACAGGCCGCTGCGGCCGATCACCTCGCCGGTGGACTTGAGTTCCAGCACCCATTGGCCGTAACCGCGGAGCTGCCAGTGTCCGGCGGCCGCGGCGATGGTCCGCCAGGTCTGTTCGCGGTCCAGGGTCGAGCCGTCACCGAGGTAGCGGGTGACTTGAGGGTCGGCGTAGAAGCGGGCGAAGGCGTCGACGTCGCTGTCGCGGAACTCGCGCAGCAGCAGGCGGTCGGTCTCGACGCGCGGGATGACCACGGTGGCCGTGCTACTTGGCCTTGTAGCGCTCGATCAGACCCCGGCCGATGATCATCTTCTGGATCTCGCTGGTGCCCTCGCCGATGATCAGCAGCGGCGCGTCGCGGTAGAGCTGCTCGATCAGGTACTCCTTGGAGAACCCGTAGCCGCCGTGGATGCGCATCGCCTTGGTGACCACCTCGAAGCAGGTCTCGGTGGCGAACAGCTTGGCCATGCCCGCCTCGATGTCGGCGCGCTCGCCGGCGTCCTTCTTCTGCGCGGCCATGATGGTCATGAGGCGCGCGGCCTCGATGGCGGTGCCCATCTCGGCGAGGTAGAACTGGATCGCCTGGTGCTGCGCGATCGGCTTGCCGAAGGTGACCCGCTCCTGCGCGTAGCGGATGGCCAGCTCGAAGGCGCGCTGGGCGACGCCGACGCCGCGCGCGGCGACGTTGATGCGGCCCACCTCGATCGCCGCCATCATCTGCTGGAAGCCCTTTCCCTCAACCCCACCAAGGAGGTTCGCCGCGGGCTGGCGGTTGTTCTCGAAGACCAGCTCGGTGGTCTCGACGCCCTTGTAGCCCAGCTTCTCGATCTTGCGCGAGGCGTAGAAGCCGTCGTACTTCTTCTCGGCGAGGATGACGCTCATCCCCTTGTGGGCGGGATGCGCGTCGGGGTCGGTCTTGACCAGGGTGGCGACGACGGTGGCGTGCTCGCCGTTGGTGGCCCACATCTTGGTGCCGTTGATGACGTACTCGCCGTTGTCGCGCACCGCGCGAGTGCGGAGGGCCTGCACGTCCGAGCCCATGGCGGGCTCGCTCATCGAGTAGCCGCCGTGGTACTCGCCGGTGGCCAGCTTGGGGAGGAAGCGCTGCTTCTGCTCGTCGGTGCCGAAGTTCTCGATGAGGTAGGCGACGAGGAAGTGGGTGTTGATGACGCCGGTGATCGACATCCAGCCGCGGGCGATCTCCTCGCAGACCATGGCGTAGGTCTCGTAGTTGAGACCGGCGCCGCCCCACTCCTCGCTGATGGCGAAGCCGAAGAAGCCCAGCTCCTTCATCTTGCTGACGATCTCGGCGGGGTAGACGTCGTCGTGCTCCAGGTCGTGCTCGACCGGGATGATCTCCTTCTCCACGAAGTCGCGGACCAGGGCGACGATGTCGCGCTGCTCCTGCGTGAGCGTGGTCGCCATGAGCCCGCCCCTAGCTCGCTGCCGCTGCGGGTTCTGGCTGCGGCGTGGCGCTGAGCCCCGCCGCCTTGCCGCGCGCGAAGAACTGCGTCGCCATCTTGCGCGAGGCCTCGTCGATCATCTCGTCGCCGAGCATCACCGCGCCGCGGCGGTCCACCTCGGTGGCGTGGCGGTAGGCGTCGAGGATCTGGACGGCGCGGTCGAACTGCTCCTGGCTCGGCGTGAACGCCGCGTTGCAGGGCGCGATCTGATCCGGGTGGAGGCACCACTTGCCGTCGTAGCCGAGCGCCGCCGCCTTCCTGGCGGCCACCCCGTAGCCGTCGACGTCGCGGATGGCCAGGTAGGGACCGTCGATCACCTGGATGCCCGCGGCGCGCGCGGCGACGGCGAGGCGGAAGAGCACGTAGTGGAAGACGTCGCCCGGGTAGTCGGCACTGCCGCCGGCGACGGTGAGCGAGGGCAGCTGCATCGACGCCGAGAAGTCGGCCGGGCCGAAGATGATCGTCTCCACCCGCGGGCTGGCGACGGCGATCTGGTCGACGTTGACCAGCCCCTGCGCGTCCTCGATCTGCGCCTCGATGCCGATGCGCCCCGGCGGCAGGCCGAGGTCCTGCTCCAGCTGGGTGAGCGCCCGGTCGACGAAGGCGACGTCGCCGGTGTTCTGCACCTTGGGGACCATGATGCAGTCGACGATGCGTCCCGCCCCCTCGACGATCTCCAGGACGTCGCGGTAGGCGTACTGCGAGGTCACCTGGTTGATGCGCACCACCTTGACCTTGGCGCCCCAGTCGTGCGTGTTCAGCGCCGCGACGATCTTGGCCCGCGCCCCCGGCTTCTCCAGCGGGGCGGTGGCGTCCTCGAGGTCGAGGAACACCTCGTCGGCCGCGCTGGCCGCGGCCTTTTCCATCATGCGCGGGTTGCTGCCAGGACAGGCAAGAACCGAGCGGCGGAGTCGCTGGGGCATGGCGGGTTGAGCCTCCTTCCCGGTCACGTGGCCGTGACCGCGTGGGAGCGATTCTACTGAGGAGGCTCGTCGCGACGCGGTGGGCTGGGGCGGTCGTCGGGGGGGATGAAGCGGTCCTTGCCCGCCTCCCCGCCGTCGCTCTCCGCGCCGGGGAAGCCGGGGAAGCCCGGCAGGCCGCCGAACATGCGCTGCAGCGCCTCGGGACCGCCCAGGTCCTCCTGGACGCGCTCCATCAGCTGGCCGAGCAGGTCGACCAGGCGGGGGTCGCCCATCAGCTTCTCCTGGGCGCCGCCCATCTGGGAGAGCAGGTCCTTGACGGCCGCCTCCTGGGCGACCTGCATCAGCACCGGCTGCGAGGCGGCGCCGACCACCATCTGCGCCTGCTGCCTGAGCACCTCGAAGCCCTGGCAGGCGATGCACTCGCCCTGGTGCTGGCAGCGGCAGAGCTGGGTCTTGAGCCTGTCCAGCTCGCGATGCAGCCCACTGAGATCGACGGGTTCGGCCATCTCTCGATGCTACGCGGTTTGCCGCGGGCCGCCGAGTGAGGCCGCAGGGGTGCTTCACGCTTCTTTGCAAGTTTTCCTGTGCGGGCTGGGGCGGGCGCGCTGATACTGAGGCGGCAGTGCACCAACGCCTCCACGTCGCCGTGCTCGCCGCAGCTGCGGCCCTGGCTGCCGCCCCGCTCACCGCCCACGCGGCGCCGGGAACGGCGGACTCCGCCTCGGCGAGCTTCCAGGTGACCACCGTGCCGGCGGGCAGCGAGGCGGGCTGGAGCTTCACGCTCGTCGGGCCCGGGACACCGATGGGCGGAGAGCACCTGGAGAGCAACGGCGTCGCGCCCACGACCTTCGCCACTCCGCTGCAGGCGGGCATGTACACCATCGCCCAGAGCACGCGTCCGGGCTGGGACCAGACCTCGGCCACCGGCTGCGTCTTCACCGTGGCCTACCCCGCCGACGCAGACCATGCGTTCACCTGCAGTGTGTCCGACACCAAGGAGGGACGCGTCACCGTCGGGGTGACCCACACCGGCAGTCCGCCCAGCGGTGCGGACGCCTTCCACTTCGTCCTCAGCGGCGGACCCGACGACGTGCTGCTCACCCAGGTGGCCGGCGCGAGCAACGGCGGCAACCTCGACTTCGGCCTGGTCCGCCCCGGCGAGTACGTGCTCTGCCAGCAGGTGCTGCCCGCGGGCTGGACCACCTCGTTCGTCTCCACGGGTGGCATCCCCAATGCGGGTGGCGACATCTGCCTGCCGTTCACCCTCGCTCCAGGGCAGGTCAAGGCCTTCAAGGTCGACACCACCAGCCCCGCACCGACGCCCTCGCCGACGCCGGCGCCCACGCTCGCGCCGACCCCATCGCCGAGCTCAGGCGTCCAGGGCGTCATCGGCATTCCCGCCACGGGTGGTGGCGTCGCGGCTCCGACCGGCGATGCCGGCCTTTCCGTGGCCATGGGCCTCGTGCTGCTGCCGTTCTGCGGGGCGCTGGTCGCCTGGGGACGCCGCCGCCGCTAACGCGATCGTGGCTTTCGCCACGCTTGGCCACACCGTGATGGCGCCGTGATGTTGCCAAGCGCGGGAAATCGGCTATAGTCCGCTGTGGTGGGAGCCTTCGGGCCGCAGTCGTGACGACGCTTCGTCGTCCCCACCGTCCCTCGCCAGTCGATTGACGGTGCGCACCCCTCAGTCTCCGCCCAGGTGCAATTCGTTTTGGCACCGGTCCCCAAAGATTGGACCGGTGCGCCGAGGTTGACAGTCCGCTGATCTCCCCCGACCTCGCCCTAGACCGGCTCCATCTCGTCGTGCCCGACGGCAGCGACGCCATGGTCGTGCTGAGCACCCTCGTCAACGGCGACGGTGAAGACCCGAGGAAGGTCTTTGCCGACCGCCTGTCCGAGCTCGATCACCTCACCGTGTCCTTCACCGAGGAGGACCCGCCGCGGGTCCAGCTCACCCTGCCCGACCTGACGCTCATCTGCGCCCCCGACCCCGGCCCCAATGGCGACCGGGCACACATGGCGCTGCGCGTCGTCTCGCTCAGGCCGACCAACGCCCACCCCGACGGCGCCAAGGTGCTGACCATCACCGCCAGGCACCCGGTAGTCAGCGCCGCCAACGGCCACGACAGCGACACCCATCGCCTGCTGGACTGGCGCACCGCGTCGAAGAAGGCCGCGGTCTCGGAGGAGCTCTACGCCACCCTCAAGCTGGTCGAGCGCCTGGAGACCGCCGAGAAGAACCGCGCGTCCACGCAGCGCACCCGCTTCGTCGGCGCCCGCGAGTTCTACCGCTGCCGCAACTGCCGCGCCCTGTGGCAGCCCGACAAGCACGACCACTGCCCCTCCTGCGGCCGCGAGTTCACCGCCGCCGACCGCAAGCAGCCGGAGATCGGCAAGGTCGAGATGAGCGTTCCGCCCGGCGAGCCGATCAGCCTGCAGGCCGACGCCGCCGTCCTGGTCGAACCCGAGGACGAGCCCAACTTCGTCGGCCGCGTCTCCCGCATCGACCACCAGCGCCGCATCGTCGAGGTCGTCGCCCGCACCTTCGAGCACGCCGGCAGCGAGGGCTACATCACCCCGTCCTTCAACCGCGCCCTGTATTCGGCGAAGCGGTCGGTGCTCGCCGCCATCGCCACCCGCGACTTCGGCGTCGGCCTGATCGCGCAGCTGATGGTGTCGCCCGACACCGTGTACGCCCCCGCGCCGAGCGACATCGGCGTGCAGTGGCGCACCGCGGGCATGCAGTCGAACCCGCCGCAGGACCGCGCCGTCTCCATGCTCGCCTCGCTGTCCGCGGGACAGTCGGTGTTCATCCAGGGCCCGCCCGGCACCGGCAAGACGACGGTGATCGTCGAGGCCATCAAGCGCCGCCTGGAGCGCAATCCCGACGAGCGCATCCTGGTGACCTCGCACTCCAACCTGGCCGTCGACAACGCCCTGGAGCGCCTCGCGGGAACGCCGGGGATGCGCGCGGTCCGCGTCGCCCGCGCAGAGCGCGTGCACCCCGCGGTGGAACGCTTCCGCTGCGACGACGAGGACGACCCGCGTCTGCTGGAGGCCAACTGCTACTTCGCCACCTGCGCCACGGCGGCGACGTCGGCCATCACCGACATGAACTTCGACGTCGTCATCCTCGACGAGGCCAACAAGGCGCGCGTCGACGAGGCGCTGCCGGCATTGCGTCTCGGCGCGGCGCTGGCGCTGGTCGGCGACCACAAGCAGCTGCCGCCGGTCGAGGACGACGCGCTGTACGGCATCGTGGAGAGCGACCCGCAGCTGGAGGAGCTGGTCAACTGCTCGCTCTTCGAGCAGGCGTGGGAGGGCGGCCTGCCCGAGCCGGCGCGCTGTCTGCTCACCATCCAGCACCGCATGCATCCCCACATCGCCGCGTACGTGTCCGCGGCGTCGTACGAGGGGCAGCTCGAGGACGCGCCCGAGGTGCGGGAGTACAGCTTCGTCACCCGCAAGCCCTTCCCCGTCGCGCTGCACTTCGTCGACACCGAGGGGATGCGCGGGGTTCGCGAACGTCGCGGCCCTGGCGGCGCGCTGCGCAACGAGGCCGAGGTGCGCGTCGCCGCGCAGGTGGTGCGCCTGCTCGACGAGCGCTGCCCGCGTGAGCTGAGCATGGCGGTGATCGCCATGTACGCCGAGCAGGTCGAGCGCCTCCGCCAGGCGCTGGGGCGGCGCAAGTTCAAGCGCCCGGTGAAGATCGACACCGTCGACTCCTTCGAAGGCCGCGAGGAGGACCTGGTGGTCATCTCGCTGGTCCGCTCCAACGAGCGCGGCCGCATCGGCTTCCTGCGCGTGCCCAACCGGCTCAACGTGGCGATCTCACGCGCCAAGCGGTTGGTCGCCTGCATCGGCGACAGCGCGACGCTGCGCGCCGGCGAGGAGTCGATGTACGGCGAGCTGGTCGAGGCGGCGCGGTCGACCGGCGGCTGGGTGTCGGCGGCCGAGCTGATCACCCCCGTAAAGAAGCGCAAGGGAAAGCCCGGGCAGCCAGGCGGCGCCGAGGGTGGCGAGGGCGTCCCAGGTGTGCCAGGCGCGCCCGGAACCGGCAAGAAGCGGCGACGCCGTGGACGCAAGCGTCGCGGCGGCGGCGGTGGCGGCGCCGAGCAGGCGGCAGCCCAGCTCACCCTGGTCGCGCCCGACGGCTCGCTCATCGTCGACGGCGCCGACGGAGCCGAGGGCGGCGCCGTCGTGCTCGGTCCCGACGGGCAGCCGCTGCCCGGCGCGGCGCGCAAGAAGCGCCGCCGCCGCCGTCGCCGCCGTTCGGGCACGGGCGCGCCCGGCATGCAGGGCGACGTGCAGCTCGGCGAAGGCGCTCCGGCCCCGGCCGATGGACCCGCCGGCGAGGATGGCCAGCCGCGCCCCGGCAACTCCCGCTCCCGCCGGCGTCGCCGCCGGCGCGGTGGCGGTGGGGGTGGCGAGGGCAGCCCCGTCGAGGGTGGCGAGCTCAACGGCGAGGCCGTGTCCACCGGCGGCGCCGTGGTGGACGCAGCCGCGCTATAGCCGCGCGGAGCGCCTGTCCAGGGCCACGCCGGCCACCGCCCCGAGCCCGCCGAGGACCAGCAGCACCAGCGCCCACGTCTCGCTGGGACTGATGCCGTGCGTCACGGTGACGGTCTGGGTGCCGTCGGCGTCGAGGTCGACGCCGACCAGGTCGGGACCGACGCGCTCCACCGCCAGGCTCCGCCCGCCGCTGGTCGCCTGCCACGACGAGTCCCAGCGCTGCCCGACGACGAGGACGTCGCCGCGCCGGCCGTCCACGGTGAGGGTGCGCACCGAGGGGCTCTGCACCGACGTCGTCGCCGGCCGCACCGAGGCGTCGGTGGTCACCGCCGCCCAGGGCCGGATGGTGGCGTCGAGCTGCGCTGCGACACTGGGGTCGGTGTAGAAGGCGAGGTCGGGGACCGGCGCCGACCGCACCAGGGCCGCGGGGGCGCTGAACGCCGCAGGTGAGGGCTGGGCCAGCTCGACGATGCGCCCGGCGACGCCGGTGTAGACCAGCACCGCGGAGCCGTCGGCGAGCCAGGGCCTCACCGTCTGCTCGTCGGCCGAGCCGCTCTCCAGGTACAGGTAGCGCACGCCCTCGGCGCGCAGCAGGGGCTCGACGTCGCGAAAGGCGAACCCCGCGCCGAGTCGCTGGGCGATCGCGATGTTCGCCACCGACCAGTTCCTCGCCGTGTAGTCACTGGTGAACTCGACCTCACCGAAGGCGCGGAAGGACGCCGCGGCGGCGACGTCGAACGGCGCGTAGAACACGGCGGGGCGGGGGACGTCGGGGTGGGAGTCGAGCCAGCCGGCGACGTCGCTGCCGTAGGGATAGGCGTCCTGGGTCACCTGGGGCAGGAAGATGTGCGTCCAGCGCCCGCCGTCCTCGGCGAGCAGGACGGCGGTGACCACCACCACCGCGATGGCGCCGGCGGCGGCCGTCTGCCGATCCAGCTGCAGCCGCGCCGCCAGCGCCGTCAGCCCGGGCATGACCAGGTCGCCCAGCGGCGCCAGGCCCATGGACAGCAGCACCACGATGAACGGCGTGCTGCGGGTGAGCTGTGCGTCCATCAGGAACTTGGGCAGCCAGCCCTTGTAGGACAGCGCCACCATCGCGCCCATCACCGCGGCGGCGGCGAGGCAGCAGATCGACAGGCGGCGATGCGGCATGCGGCGCGCCAGCAGGGCGACGACGGCGACGCCCAGGAGGAGCACGGCTCCCAGCGACAGCTCGGCCAGTCCGACCCGGAAGTAGAAGTGCGAGTCGGCGAAGAACAGCGACGCCTCGTTGCCGGTGTCGGCCGCGCGCGGGCGGTTGTTGAACAGCAGCGTCACCCAGTACGGCGCCGCCACCGCGGCCGCGATCGCGCTCTGCAACACCACGGGCCGCCACTCGCGCCCGCGGTCGTACACGAGCCGCACCCCGATCAGCGTCGCCGCCGCCACGAAGGCGAACGGGTGCAGCTCGATGAGCAGGCCGACGAACACGGCACCGATCCACCCGCCGCGCCGTCCGAACAGGCCGAGGACGACCCACACACCGATGGGCAGCGCAGCCAGCCCGAAGATGCCCGCGTAGTCGTTGATGAAGGCGTAGAGCACCGGGTTGTCGATGAGCAGCGCGCCACCGAGGAGCGCCGCCAGCGGGCCGCAGCCGAGCAGGCGCAGGCCCACGTACCCCGCGACCGGGTAGATGAGCAGGCAGAGCAGGGTGAGCACGATCATCGTCCGCGGGATGCCGATGTGGGCCACGTTCGAGGCGATGCCGGTCAGCCAGTCGGGACCCTGCTGCCAGCCGTCGGTCGGGGGATAGCCGCGGTCCCAGGCCGGGTCCCACGAGGTGAAGCTGTAGGTTGCGGACAGCTTCGACCGATACGCGTGGGCGATCCAGTCGCCCGGGCTGCCGAGGTCGAGGTACTGCCCGGTGCGGAAGCGGCTGGCGTGCTCGTGGTAGGCGAGGGCGATCAGTCCCAGGACGGCGACCGCGTCGCAGGCGAAACGGCCAGGCTCGACGCGCGCGCGCCGCAGGACATTGAGCATGCGGCGCGCGATGCTATCAGGGCACTACCAGCCGCCACCGGCCGCGCGTCGGTCGAGCTAGAAGCTCACCAGCCTGGCGGGGGCTCCTTGCGGTTGAGCAGCCGCACGAAGTCCTCGGCGCGGGCCATGGCCTCCCAGCGGCGGCTGAAGAAGTCCTGGCAGATCACCCGGCGATCCGGCAGGGCGACGACGGTGACCGCCCACTGGTTCAGGGCGCGCGAGACCTCGACCTCGTGGGTCTCGGCTTCGTTGCGCAGCACGACACCGCTCGGCGCCGAGCGCCGGGTGCGGTCGTTGCGTCGGGGGGCGGCCATGGCCATTGCACTACCTCCTCGCGGAGCATGATTTCCAGGCCGGCTCTCGGCTCAACCGTGATCCAAGAGCAGGTAGAGACGACGGGCGGGCGGCCCGTCGAGGGGGGCCACGATGGCGCCAACCGGTCCCCTCTATCTTCCCCCAAAGCGGCCAGGGAAAAGAAGGGGTTAAAAAACGAGGGAGACGGAGTCTACCGGACCTCCGCGCTTGGCAGGCTGCAACCGCGCCAATCCCGAACAGCTGTGCGGCATGCTCGACTCAGAGGTCGAGGGCCATCTGGTCGTCGCCCCTTTTGCGCCGCGCGCCGCCGGGTGGCTTGCTCGGCGCCGGCTCCAGCGAGAACGGCGGCGGCTCGGGCGCGTCGCCCACCCAGCTGGGGATGCGTCCGTCGCGCCGGCGCATCGTCTCCAGGATCGGTGGCGGCGGCTTGGGCAGCTTCAGGCCGAGCAGCGCCCCCATGTCGAAGGCGTTGACCACCGCGTAGTTGCTGCGGTTGTTGTTGAGCAGCGCGTGCACGGGCACGCCGGACTCGGCCGCGGCCTGCATCGCCGGCACCCAGTCCTGCAGCTGCGCCGGCGGGTAGAGGTAGTCGAAGCGCTCGCCCGTGGTCTTGGCGTTCTTGATGTACCAGGTCTGGTAGTTGCGCCCGTGGAAGCGCGCGATGCACAGCTTCCGCGACGTCACGGCGAGCACCGGCGGCGCCGTCGCAGAACCCAGCTGGGGGGCGTCGACGCCGACGTACACCGCGTCCAGCTCGCGCAGCAGCTCCTGCGTCTGCGGCCAGGCGTCGCCGTCGAACCAGGAACGGTGGCGGAACTCGATGGCGACGATGTCGTCGGGATGGCGCTCGCGGGCCTCGGCGACGATGTCGCGACTCCCCGGAGTATTGGTGAACCATGGCGGAAACTGGTAGTGCACGGCGACGAGGCGTCCGGATTCGCGAAGTGGTTGCAGGGCAAGGAGGAACTCGCTGACCTCCTGGTCGGTCGGCGGCCGCGGCACGCCGTTCTCGCGCTCGTGCCGGGTCAGCGCGCGGAAGGCCTTGACGTTGAAGCGGAAGTCCTCGGGGGTGCGGGACAGCCAGCCGTCGACCACTTGGGGCTTGGGGATGCCGTAGAAGGTGGTGTCCACCTCGACGACCGGGAAGAAGCGCGCGTACCAGGTCAGCTTGTCGCGCTGGTGTTTGCCCTTCTCCAGCTCGGGTGGGTAGAAGTCGGTGTGGTCGGCCCAGTTGCAGGTGCCGACCAGGATCTCAGCTGTCATCGCCGGCGTTGACGATAACGCTAGGCTGTTGCGCCGTGGACCTCGAGCGCCTGCGCGACGTCGCCCTGCAAGCAGCACGTGCCGGTGAAAACGTCGTGCGCGACTGGGTGGCGCGCGGCACGGCCTTGGGCACGCACACCAAGGGCTTCGGCGACTACGTGACCGACGCCGACCGCGCCGCCGAGCAGGCGATCCTCGCGGTTCTCCGCCGCGAGGCGCCCGACATCCCGACGCTCGCCGAGGAGTCGGGTGGATCAGGACACGGCGACGGGCCGTTCTGGGCGGTCGATCCCATCGACGGCACCACCAACTTCCTGCGCGGATTTCCGGTGGTCGGCGTCAGCGTCGGCCTGATGCATGAGGGCCGGCCTGTCGTCGCCGCCATCACCGCGCCGCTCATGGGCCACGCGTGGTGCGCCGCGAAAGGCGCCGGCGCGCAGGATGGCGAGGGGCGCCCCCTCCACGTCCGCGAGGAGGACGGCGGCAGCCGCGGCGTGGTCGCCACCGGTTTTCCCTTCCGCCACCCCGAATTGCGCGCCCGCTACCTGCCCGTCTTCGACCGCGCCATCGTGGAGTTCGAGGACATCCGCCGCGCCGGCGCCGCCAGCCTCGACCTGGCCTACTCCGCGGCCGGCGCCTTCGACGGGTTCTTCGAGCTCAACCTGTCCTTGTGGGACATCGCGGCGGGCGCGCTGCTGGTCACCGAGGCCGGCGGCGTGGTCACCGACTGGGCGGGCGACCCCGACGGTCCGTACACGACGGGCAACATCCTCGCCGGCTCACCCGGCTGGCACGCGCGCATGCTGGCGCTCACCACGTAACCGCCCACCCCTTTTCTGACCTAGGAATTCGGTGACCGACGCACACACAGCGGCCTACCCCCAGCTGCTCGCCGGTAAGCGCGTGCTGGTGACCGGCGTGCTCACCCCCAAGAGCATCGCCTTCGCCATCGCCGAGGCGGCGCAGCGCGCCGGGGCGCGCGTGGTGCTCACCTCGTTCGGACGCGCCATGAGCCTCACCGAGCGCAGCGCCCGCCGTCTCAACCCGGCCCCCGAGGTGCTCGAGCTCGACGTCACCAGCGTCGAGCAGACCGAGGCCCTGGCGCACCACCTGGAGCAGACCTGGGGCGGGCTCGACGCCGCCGTCCACGCCGTCGGCTTCGCCCCCGACGACGCGCTGGGCGGACACTTCATGGACACGCCGTGGGAGTCGGTCGCCACCGCCGTCCAGGTCAGCGCCTTCAGCCTCAAGACCATGGCCGCGGCGCTCACCCCGCTGATGCCCGAGCGCACCGGCGGCTCCCTGGTCACGCTCACCTTCGACGCCGCCCAGGCCTGGCCGCTCTACGACTGGATGGGGCCGACCAAGGCGGCGCTGGAGTCGATCGTGCGCTACCTGGCGCGCGACCTCGGGCCGCGGCACGTGCGCGTCAACGCGGTGGCCGCGGGACCGCTGGAGACCATCGCCGCCAAGTCCATCCCCGGCTTCAGCGCGCTGAAGGCCTCGTGGACTCGGCAGGCGCCGCTAGGATGGGACCCGGCCGACGCGGCCCCGGTCGCCGACGCCGTCGTCTTCCTGCTCAGCGACCTGGCCCGGGCCATCAGCGGCGAGGTGCTCCACGTCGACGGCGGCTTCTTCTCCCAGGGCGCGCCCCCCTCCCTCGGCGCGGCAGAGGACTGAGACACATGGCACAGAGCAACGGGCGGGTCCGGGTCGTCGTCACCGGCATGGGCGCGATCAGCCCGCTGGGCAACGACGCGGCGTCGACGTGGCAGGCCGTGCGCGCGGGACGCAGCGGCATCGACGCCGTCGAGAACTTCGACGCCTCGGGCCTGCCGGTGCGCATCGCCGGGGAGGTCAAGGGCTTCGACCCCGCGGACGCCCTGGGCCGCAAGGAGGCGCGGCGCAGCAGTCGCAACTGCCAGTTCGCCATCGTCGCGGCGCGCGAGGCGGTGCAGGACAGCGGGCTCGACGTTCGCGCCGAGGGCGAGGACGTCGGCGTGCTCATCGCCTCCGGTATCGGCGGGCTGGAGTGGATCGAGAAGGGCGTCCTGGCCCTCGCCGAGGGCGGCCCGCGACGGGTGTCGCCCTTCACCGTGCCGACGATGATCACCGACATGGCCGCCGGCATGGTGGCCATCGACCACGGCGCCAGGGGCCCCAACTTCGCGGTGGTGAGCGCCTGCGCCTCCGGGGCGCACGCCATCGGCGAGGCGGCCGAATGGATCCGCCGCGGCGACGCCACCGCGGTGCTGGCCGGCGGCACCGAGGGCTCGCTCACGCCGGTCGCCATCGCCGCCTTCGCCGCGATGCAGGCGCTGTCGACGCGCAACGACGACCCGCAGCGCGCCTCGCGCCCCTTCGACAGGGAGCGCGACGGCTTTGTCATCGCCGAGGGCGCGGCCATGCTCGTGCTCGAAGAGCTGTCGCATGCACGGGCTCGCGGCGCCACCATCTATGCCGAGATCGCCGGCTACGGCGCCACCGCCGACGCCTACCACATCACCCAGCCGGACGAGGAGGGCGACGGCGCCCGCCGCTGCATGCAGCGCGCCCTGCAGCGTGCCGGTGCGCAGCCCGCCGACGTGGGCTACATCAACGCGCACGGCACCTCGACGCAGCTCAACGACGCGGCGGAGACGCGGGCCATCAAGCGCGTCTTCGGTGAGGACGCCTACCGGGTGCCGATCTCGTCGACCAAGTCGATGACCGGGCACCTGCTGGGCGCCGCGGGGGCGCTGGAGGCGTTCTTCAGCGTTATGGCCATCCATGACGGATACCTGCCGCCCACCATCAACCTCGAGAACCCCGATCCCGAGCTCGACCTCGACTACGTGCCGCGGGTGGGGCGCGAGGCGTCGCCGTCTTTGGTGCTGAGCACCTCGTTCGGCTTCGGCGGGCACAACGCCTGCCTGGCCATCGCCGCGCCACCGCAGTAGGTTCCTCGCATGCACGAGCAGCGCGCCGGCGACGGCGTCCTCCGCCTGCAGCACGTCGACATCACGACGTTGCGTGTCGACGCAATCGTCAATGCCGCCAACGCCGGCCTCGCAGGGGGCGGCGGCGTTGACGGCGCCATCCACCGCGCCGCCGGTGCGTCGCTGATGGAGGAGCTGCGCGCGCGCTACAGCGGCTGTCCCACCGGCTCGGCGGTGATCACCGCTGCGGGCGACCTCGATGCGCAGTACGTCATCCACGCCGTCGGTCCGCGCTGGCGCGACGGGTCGCACGGCGAGGCGGACCTGCTCCGCTCCGCGTACCGCACCTCGTTCGCCCTCGCCGCCGAGCACGGCTGCGTCAGCGTGGCGGCGCCGTCGATCAGCACCGGGATCTACGGCTTCCCCATCGAGCTCGCCGCCCCGATCGCGCTGAGCGAAGCGCTGGAGGCGCTGCGCGCGGTGACCCCGCTGCGCGAGCTGACCTTCGCCCTGTTCTCCCCCGCCGCGCTCGACACCTTCGTCGCTGCTCTGCGCACGCTGGACACCTGACGTCTCCCGGGGGTGCCGTAGGCTTGGGGGATGGACACACAGGCCGCGGCGCCGGCGCCGACCGCAGCACCCGCTCACCTGCGCGCCGAGCCGCCGCCCGCGCTCATCGAAGCGCGAGGGCTGACCAAGCGCTTCGGCGAACGCGTCGCCGTCGACGGCATCGACTTCAGCGTGGGACGCGGCGAGGTCTTCGGCTTCCTCGGTCCCAACGGCGCGGGCAAGACGTCGACCATGCGCATGATCGGCTGCGTCTCGCCGGTGACCTCGGGGCACCTGCGCGTCCTGGGCATGGACCCGGCCGGCGACGGCCCACGCATCCGCGCCCGGCTCGGCGTGGTGCCGCAGGCGGACACGCTCGACACCGAGCTGTCCGTCGGCGACAACCTGATGGTCTACGCACGCTACTTCGACATCCCGCGCGCCGAGGCGAAGCGGCGCATCGACGAGCTGCTCGAGTTCGTCCAGCTCGGCGACCGCACCCGCGAGCAGGTCGACTCGCTGTCGGGCGGAATGAAGCGGCGGCTCACCATCGCGCGCGGGCTGATCAACAACCCGGAGATCATCCTGCTCGACGAGCCGACCACCGGCCTCGACCCGCAGGCGCGCCACCTGCTCTGGGACCGCCTCTACCGGCTCAAGCAGCGCGGCACCACCCTGGTGCTGACCACGCACTACATGGACGAGGCCGAGCAGCTCTGCGACCGCCTGGTGGTCATGGACGACGCCCGCATCGTCGCCGAGGGCACCCCAGTGTCGCTGATCGCCGAGTATTCGACGCGCCACGTCGTCGAGCTGCGCTTCGCCGACGAGGTGCGCGACTCGCTTGTGGCGGCGTCGTTCTCCGGGTTGGGCGAGCGGGTCGAGGTGCTGCCCGACCGCGTCCTGCTCTACACGCAGGACGGCGAGGCCACCGTGGAGTCGGTGCATCGCCGTGGGCTGGCACCGGCGAGCGAGCTGGTGCGGCGCAGCACCCTCGAGGACGTCTTCCTCCGACTGACCGGTCGGTCACTGATCGAATGAGCGCGCTGCGACCGGCGATCCCGGTGACGCTCTACAACCTGGTCGTCTTCCGCAACAACTGGAAGGGCGCGACCATTCTCTATGTCATCTCGCCGATCCTGTTCCTCGGCGCCATGGGCGTCGGACTTGGCGGTCTGGTCGGGCGGTCGCGCGGGACGATCGAGGGCGTCACCTACCTGCAGTTCATCGCGCCCGGGCTGCTCGCCACCACCGCGATGCAGACCGCGGTCGCCGACACCACCTACCCGATCATGACCAGGATCAAGTGGAACCGCATCTACGAGGCGATGCTCAACACGCCGATGCGGGTGCGCGACGTGATCACCGGCGAGCTGCTCTGGCTGACCATGCGCCTGCTCGCCGTGTCGACGCTGTTCTACGTCGTGGCGCTGTGCTTCGGCGCGGGACGCACCAGCACGTCGATCGTGGCGGTGCCGGTGGCCGCGCTGACCGGGCTCGCCTTCGGCGCGCCGGTGATGGCCTACAGCGCCACCCAGGACAACGACGCCGGCTTCAACGCCCTCAACCGCTTCGTCGTGCTGCCGCTCTTCCTGCTCAGCGGCAGCTTCTTTCCGCTGACCCAGCTGCCCGTCGTCCTGCAGGGTCTCGCCTGGGCGCTGCCCATCACCCACGGCGTCGCGCTGTGCCGCACGCTGTTCCTCGGCCAGGCGCTGGACGTCGCCGCGCTCGGGCATCTCCTCGTCGTGCTCGCCTACGTGATCGCCGGTGTGGTCGCGGCGCGGTGGACGCTGACGCGGAGGCTCGTCGTATGAGCGCGACGATCGGGAGCGCTCCGGCGCGTCACCGCCCTCCGCGGGCACGCGCCGTGCGGGGGGTGGGAGCGGAGGCGGGTTTCCCGCCGCAGCGGGCAGGGGGGCGCGACGCCCCCCTCCGGAAGATATGAGCGCGGCTGCCGCATTGGTCGCGCGCGTGCTGCCGCAGGGTGGTGGCAGCCACGCCATGCGGCTGGTGGAGCGCAACTTCCTCGTCTTCCGGCGCAGTCGCGGCTGGCTGGTCATTCTCTCCGGCTTCTTCGAGCCGCTGCTCTACCTGGCCGGCATCGGCTTCGGCGTGGGCGCCCTGATCGGCAGCGTCGGCGGGCTGCGCTACTCGGTGTTCGTCGCTCCCGCGCTGATGGCGACGTCGGCGATGAACGGCGCCATCAACGAGAGCACCTTCAACCTGTTCTACAAGCTGCGCTACCTCAAGCTGTACGACACGGTGCTGGCGACCCCGCTGGGCATCCTCGACATCGCCATCGGCGAGGTGACCTGGGCGCTGATGCGCAGCGCCGCGTACTCGGTCAGCTTCGTCGTGGTCATGGCCGCTCTGGGACTGATCGTGTCGCCGTGGGCGGCGCTCGCGGCTCCGGCGGCGTTGCTGATCAGCATCGGCTTCGCGGGCGTCGGCGTGCTGACCACGACGTTCATGCGCTCCTGGCAGGACTTCGCCTCGGTGCAGATCGTCCTGCTGCCGCTGTTCCTGTTCTCTGCCACGTTCTACCCGATCACCGCGTACCCATCGGGGCTGCGCACCGTCGTCGAGCTGACTCCGCTGTACCGCGGCGTGCACATGCTGCGCGCCTTGACCACAGGCGACATCACCTGGATGCTCCTGCTCGACGCGGGCTACCTGCTGGCGATGGGCGCGGTGTGCGTCGTCCTGGCGACGCGGCGGCTCGATCGTCTCCTGCTGCGTTAGTTCGGCGCGGGCGTCAGGGGAAGGTGCGAATCGGGTAGACGATGGCGAACGCCACCAGCAGCACCCCCGCCCAGACGCCGACGAGCCAGCGCGGGATGCGCCTCCAGCTGAGCAGCCGCGCCACGGCAAGGTAGAGCGCGGGCATGGTCACCACCATGTAGTACAGGTAGGTGGTGCGTTGGGCGATCAGGCTCGACAATTCCGCGGGCACCCAGGTGGCGATGATCCAGGCGACGATGAAGAACGAGGTGTCGTCGCGACGCCGGAACGCCGCCACCACCGCGGCGACGATGCCGAGCCACGCCGTGACCAGGATCACCGGCTGGATCTCGCCGCGGTAGGCGACGGTGGTGTTGACGGCGCTCACCTGGTTGTTGGTGGTGACCGTGGTGCGGATCGTGTAGTAGTCGATGTCCTGGATGTTGGCCCAGAACTGCCAGGGATAGCTGGCGATTCCCTCGGGGCCCTTGGGGCTGCGCAGGCTGGCGCCGTAGCTGTTCATGAAGGCGATGTGGTTGCACGCCCCGCCCCAGATGGGGATGTGGTCGCAGATCGCCGCCTGGTGGCGGTCGACCAGGTGCCCCCCGTGGTACGGTGGGACGGACACGTCGAGAACGCTGAGCAGCGTCGCGAACGTGGCGATGGTGACGCCGAGCATCGCGGCGGGTTCGGCGAGGCGTCGCCAGGGGACGCGACGCCAGAGTGGTGTCGCTGCTGCTGCTCGCTGCTTGCGTCGCGCGAGCAGGTATCGCCCCGCGCGCATCGCTTCCAGCAGCAGGATGGCGAAGACCGCGTAGAGCGCGAACTCCTTGATGCACAAGCCGATGCCGATGAGCATGCCGGCGACCACGTAGCGCCGTCGCAGGTACAGCCCGACGCCCGCGAGCATGAAGGGGACGCAGTAGATGTCGAGAACGGCGATGCGTCCACTGACCAGCCAGAGGTTGTCCGCGGCCGCTATGGCCGCAGCGCCGAGGGCGAGCCACTCGCTGCCGCCCAGACATCGGACCACCCAATAGAGGAGCAGCAGCGCCGCCGTCCCGAACAGCACCGCGGTGATCCGCCAGCCGATCGCGTTGTCGCCGAAGGCCTTGATCGACGCCGCGATGATGATCTTGCCCAGCTGGGGATGCTCGGAGTTGGGATCGGTGCCGCGCGGCGACTCGGTCGCGTAGGTGTCCTTGGGGCTCATGTTGACGCCGGCGATCACGCGCGACGCATTGACGTAGTACTTCTCGTCGAAGATGAAGCCCTGTCCCGGCCTGTCCTCGGACGGGACGTCGAGGCGGTAGACGCGCGCTCCGATGCTGAGTGAGACGACCACGGCGAGCAGGATCAGCGGCAGCCGCTCGCGCATCGCCGGGCTGCGCACCCAGGCCCAGAGGCGCTCGACGACGCTCAGCATGCGGCGGGTCGTGCGCCGGGGCGATGGGGCATCGCAGGGCTTTGTACCTGTCGCATGGGCCGTGCGGCAACCTGCTCGTGGTCCGTGGGGCTAGAGTCGGCTTTTTCGTGAGGCGCCTTCGCGGCGCTCGGAAGGGGAGTCTCGTGCTGGTTCGCAGTGGCCCGCCGGTGACGACGGTCGACGTGGGCGCCGCGCGCTCGGCGCTGGCCTCCGTGGTGCCGCGGCTGGTGGCGCTGGTCCGCTCCATCCGCAAGCCGCTGGCGCCGGCGCTGGGCGAGTGGAACACGGGCGACGTCGCTCTCCATCTTGCCCACGTCTGGGAGGCACTGCCCGCGCTGTCCCGCGGCGAGCTCGCCTCGCCGATCCGCGACCCGCGCGCGCTGGGGGAGCTGACCAGCTCCCTGGTCCGCCAGGAGCCGTCGCGCGACTTGGCGCAGATCGCCGCGCGCATCGAGGCGGGGGCGGCGGCGTACCTGGCCACGCCCGCGGCGGACGGCGAGCTGCGGCCGTGGCTGGTCGAGGGCACCAGGTTGCCTGTGTCCGCCTTCGCCTGCCACCTGCTCAACGAGTCGCTGGTCCACGGCTACGACATCGCCCGAGCCGAGGGCGCGCCCTGGCCCATCGACCCCTCCCACGCCGCCATGGCCGTCTTCGGCTTCACCCTGCCCGCCCTGAGCGTCGTCGACCCGCGCTTCCCCGTGGACCAGCAGGCCGCCGCCGGCGTCCGCGCCTGCTACGACGTCCGCGTCCGGCGCAGCGGCCGCTTCTTCCTCGTCTTCGACGACGGCGCTCTCTCGATCGAGCCGCCCTCGTCCCGCCCCGTGGACTGGCGCATCTCCGCCGAGCCCACGGCGCTGTTCCTTGCCCTGTGGTCGCGACGCAGCCCCTGGTCCGACATGCTCACGGGCCGCCTCCGTATCTGGGGGCGCCGTCCTGGCGTCGGCCTGCGGCTGCCGAGGATGCTGCGCAACCCCTAGCGCCGCCGGGGGGCTGCCTGGTGTCACCATCGAGGCCACGATGTTGCGCCACGTATTGAGTCACCCGGTTCGGTATGCCGTGATCGTGCTTCTCGTGGCGTTCGCCGTCGTCACCGTCGTGAAGACGCGACAGGGTGAGTGGTTCAGTTTCCGATGAAGGAGACCTTCGCGTGAAGGACAAGCAGAAGTCCACCAAGAGCACGGCTAGGACCGCGACCAAGCTCGGTGGGTTCACGCCCGAGGAACGCGCCGCCATGCGGGATCGCGTGAAGGAGCTGAAGGGGGCGGTACGCCGGGGACCGAGCGGGGCCAAGGCGGACGAGAGCGATGTGCTCGCGAAGATCGCCGAGATGACGCCATCGGATCGCGCCATGGGCGAGCGCGTCCATGCACTGATCAGGGAGAACGCGCCGGCGCTCACGCCGAGACTCTGGTACGGGATGCCCGCCTACGCCAGTGGCGGCAACGTCGTCTGCTTCTTCCGTGGCGCGCAGAAGTTCAAGACGCGCTACGCGACGCTCGGCTTCAGCGACAAGGCGAACCTCGACGACGGCACCATGTGGCCGACCGACTTCGCCCTGATGAAGCTGACCGCCGCCGACGAGGCGAGGATCGCCGCGTTGGTCAAGAAGGCGGTGAGCTGAGGACTTCCCGCGTTACGGCTTGGCGGTGGGGTGCGCGTGCGGCGTGGGATGCGCGGGAGGCGTGGGATGCGTGTCCGCGGCTCCCGAGCCGGGGTCCGAGGGATGGGCACGGCCGTCGCTGGCGACCTTGGCGACGCACTGTCCGATCCCGTGGGCTCCCGGTCCTGGTGTCGGGCTCGCCGTCCGCGCGGCGAGTGCTGCCTTGCAGGCGGCCACCGCGCTGGTGACGGCCTCGCCGTGGGAGGTGGCCGACGGCGACGCGGTCGAGGGGCTGTCGGTCTCGCTCGCGGTCTCGGTCTGGTCCTGGGTGACGGTGCTGGTGTGGCTCGAGTCCGAAGAGGCGTGGTTGTTGGTGACCGCCACAGCGGCGGTGCCGCCGGCTGCGAGGGCGGCGATGGCGAGGCCGGTGGCGGCCTTGGCGCTCACGGCGGCGGGGAGTCCGGAGAACAACGACATGTCCGGTCTGCTCCTATGGGGGCGGCGTCTTCCGGGGCACCCCGGAGGGCTCCGGCCTTACATCCATGTACAACGCCCCACCGCTTCGAATTAACGACTCGGCCGCGACCGGTGGAGGGCGGCTGGGGGCTCTGGAGGGTCTACCCCCAACCTCCTGCAAGTCGAGCTCTGGGCCTGTCGGTCGCGGGGACAGTCATTGGACTGCCGTGACGTCGCACTGGATGCCCCCGGTCACCCGACTTCGCAGCACCGTCGGTCTGCCCGGGACGACAGGCCGCGCTTACCGGCAACAGCCTTCCTCTGTCTGGGCGCATGGCAAAACAACACACACGGCTGTGTAGATCCAGGAGCGCGAACGGGCGTCCGTCGAGCTCGCTGCTGGGGATGCGTGTCGCGAGCGTCCCGCTACGGAAAGACGATGCGCTCAAGGTTTCCGGTGGGTGTCCGTAGCAGCACTTCGTACTGTTCACGCCGGGCATTCCTGAGGAAAGCTTCGGTCGAGATGGCTCGTCGGAGAATCTCGGTCCGGGTTGTTTGGTCCTCGGCTGCCATCTTCTCGACGGCCTCCCAGACCTTCGTTGGGAGGTTCACTGTGACTCGGGTGATTAGCTGCTCCTGGCTCTGCGTCATGGCGTTCTCCTATTGGCTCCCCTTTGTGCTGTATCGCATGGGTCCCCATCTGCCCGGAACTCTAAGCGCCCTGATCTGTACCGGTCAAGCCTTTTTTACATGCTCTAAGCAAGCTGTTACATGTATGAAGTATGTCTGATTGGCGTATCTGAGCCATACGAAGGCGACCCTAATCGAACGTATGTGTGTTACAGGATCCCTCGATTCGCCTATGATTGCTTCGCTATGGCGGAACGGAGCAGCGGTGGCACTGAGGTTGTCATCGTCATCGTCGGAGACGACGGGATCGACCTCGAAACGCCAGCGGTTGTGCCGCTTGGACCCTGTGGCACGATCCATCGTGACGTAGTCCTGCCGCTTCTCGACAGAGTCTCCGACGTGGAGGAGTAGCGCAACGTGACCTCGACGCCTCAACCGCCACCGCCTGTCCAGAAGGACATAGCGGTCCCGCTACTCGGCTCGGAGGAGGTGGCGAAAGCCGCGGAGAAGGAGGACGCTCGCGAGCAGCGGCGAAAGGATCAGCGTGAACTCGTCAGATCGATCCTCGCTGTCGTAATCATCGCCACGGTGCCTGCAATCATTCTTCTTGCTTTCGTATCGGAGTACACGCGCAGTCAGACCGGGGCCACGGAAAACGGGATCAAAGAGCTCGCGATTGGCCTCATGGGCCCTGCAGTAGGCGTAGCGGGTGCCGTGGTCGGCTTCTATTTCGGGGAACGCCGTAGAGAGAACTAGGGCCTCGCTCAGCGGAGCGTCCATGCAGCGGATAAAGGACGCCTCGGCCGGGAAGATGGGCTTGACCCGGTTTGACGGACAGCCAAGATATGGGCTCTGCCCGTTCTGGAGGTCCGCATGGAACATCGAGAGCGCCGGACGGAGCTTCACTCCGGAATACCAGGCTGAGGTGGTCGCCCTCATCCAAGGGAGTGTCAAACCTCACCCGAAGTCGTTTTGTCACCCATCAGCCGAACTTTGCGCACGGAGGGGTGTACCCGCTACAGGACTCGAACCTGTGACCAAGGGATTAAGAGTCCCCTGCTCTACCAACTGAGCTAAGCGGGCACGGCCAGGCATTGTACCCACGGAGCCGCAGACCCCCCTCAGGCGCTGCGAGAGGCATCCAGGGCGCCCGGCCCCACGCCACCCCCCACGCGCCCCGCGCGCCGCTCCCCCGGGAGCCACAGCAGCGACCGCCGCTGCTGGGCCAGCCGCATGGACAGGGGCGGCCCCGCGGGAGAAAGCCCAGCCCGCGGGGAGGTGGTGCGCGCCTCCAGGGCCAAGCGGAAGTCAGCAGCGGTGCGCCCGGGAAACACCGTGACCACCCGCCCGAGGTCGTGCCGCCCGAAGTGCGAGTCACCCGCCCCCAACGCCGCCCCCAACCGCTCCCGGTGCGAGGCATAGAACCCCTCCAGCCGCCGCTGCCCCCGCGGGGTCATCACCGCCGTGTGGCGCACTTCGATCCCGTCCACACTGCGCGTCGCCAGCAGCGACCGGGCGCGCCGCTCGTTGATCGAGGCGAAGTAGGTGGGCATGAAGGGGTGGGCGAGGATGGCCAGGCCGCCCTGGTCGTGGATGGCGTCGACGGTGTCCTCCATGGACATGCCCATGCGGATCGGCCGTTCCAGGAAGAGGCCGACGATGTGCGTCCCGGACGGCATCGCCGTGGTCACCTCCTCGCCGCGCACCACCTCGACGCCCAGCTCCTCCCCCGCCGAGACGGCCTCCGAGCAGGCGGCCATGGTGTCGTGATCGGTGACGCACAGCACGGAGATCCCGGCTGAGGCGGCGGCCCGCACCAGCTCCGCAGGCGACACCATGCCATCGCTGGACAAGGTGTGGGCGTGCACCTCCGCCGCGCTCAACCCCGGGCCAAGCGCGATGCGCGCGTCAGGCAACGAACCGCACCACGGCCACGCACCATACCCCACCGTTCCCCTGAGAAGTTCTTGAGAAGGCAGCAACACCCGCGCCACGCGGCAGAACCGCGCCACACCCGACCCTATACTCCGGCCATCATGGCCGACCCCGCCCGCGTCCTCGTCGTCGACGACGAGCAGAGCATCACCGACTTCATCGCCATCGGCCTGCGCCACGAAGGCTTCGAGGTGCGCACCGCCCCCGACGGACGCGCGGCGCTGCGCGTCGTCGACGACTTCAAGCCCCACCTCGTCATCCTCGACCTGATGATGCCGCGCATGGACGGCTGGGAGCTCTGCCGCGCCCTGGCCGGCGACCGCCGCCGCGGCCTGCTCATCCTCAGCGCGCGCGACGAGGTGGGCGATCGCGTCCAGGGACTGGAGCTGGGCGCCGACGACTACCTGGTCAAGCCTTTCGAGTTCACCGAGCTCCTCGCGCGCGTGCGAGCCGTGCTGCGACGCCGCGAACCCGACCTGTCCCGCGTCGTCCGCGCCGGCGAGCTCAGCATCGACACCGCGACGCGCGAGGTGAAGCTCAACGAGAAGCAGATCGAGCTGAGCGTCCGCGAGTTCGACCTGCTCCACTTCCTCGCCGCCAACGCCGACCAGGTGCTGCCGCGGCAGCGCCTGCTCGACGAGGTGTGGGGCTACAACTTCTTCGGCGACGAGAACAACGTCGAGGTCTACATCCGCTATCTGCGCCAGAAGCTCGACGACGCCGCCCACGCGCGCATCCAGACGGTGCGCGGCGTGGGATATCGCTTGCGCAGCAACCCGGCGGAGGCGTAGACGACAACGCCCCGCGCGCCACAACGCCGTCTCGGCCACGCGCTCGGCACACTGCGCTGGCGGCTGACGCTCACCTACGTCGCGCTGCTCGCGCTGTTGCTCGCCGGGCTGGGCGCGTACCAGTACCTGGCGCTGCAGGACAACCTGGTCTCGGTGCGCGTCGACGCGCTGCGCGGCGACAACGCCCAGCTGCGCGTCGAGATCGAGCAGTTTCTGCCACCGCGGTCGCGAACTCCCGCGGGCGTGGAGGCGGCCTACGCGACCATCTGCGCGCGCCTCAACCGCGTCGCGCAGCCACCACCACCGGCGACGGCCGCCACCGAGCGGACCATCGCCGAGGCGCTCATCGCCGCCTCGGGACGCACCGCCACCGTGGTCATCTACGACCGCTTCCTGCAGCCGGTGATCAGCCTGCCCACCGGGCTGGACAGCTCCCCGCACATGGGCGACGGCAACCTGCGCCGGGCGCTGGGCGGCGCGCAGTCGCCGTCCGAGGTGCTCGACACGGGCTCGGCGACGGAGCTCGCCGTCGCCTTCCCCATCTCGGCGGCGGCCCGCACCTGCGGCGTCGCGCAATTGAGCACGAGCACGCAACCGATCGACGACGTGCTCGGCTCGGAGCGCGCCCGCCTGGCCATCGGTGGCGGCATCGTCCTGGTGCTGGCGCTGATCATCGGCCTGCTGCTCACCTCGCGCGCCCTCAAGCCGCTGCACCTGGTCGCCGACACGGCCCGGCGTCTCGCCGGTGGCGACCTGCGCGCGCGCAGCAACCTGCCCCGCACCGGCGAGGTCGGCGCCCTGGCCAGCACCTTCGACGACATGGCCGACCGCATCGAGGTCGCCTTCGCGGCGCAGGCGGAGTCCGAGGCGCAGATGCGCCGATTCGTCGCCGACGCATCCCACGAGCTGCGCACCCCGATCACCGCGCTGAAGGGCTACATCGACGTGATGCGTCGCGGCGCCGTGCGTGACCCACAGATGCTGGACGCCGCCCTGGAGACGATGGCGCGCGAGGCGGACCGGATGCGCGTCCTCGTCCTCGACCTGCTCACCCTGGCGCGGCTGGACGCGCAGCGACCGATGGAGGTCGGGCCCGTCGACCTCAGCGAGGTCATCGCCGCGGTCCTCGACGAGAGCGGCGACCTTCCCGGCATGCCCGAGCCCGCGCAGCTGCACCGCGACTTCGCCGCCACGCCGGTTGTGGTCAGGGCTGACAGCAACGCGCTGGTCGCCGTGATCCGCAACCTGCTGGGCAACGCCTGCAAATACGCCCCCGGCGCAGCGCAGCGCTG
>Ga0307479_10000670_pt1 | contig 30940 bp, 25 predicted proteins | sample atmos_gasesECM4C_FD_203743 | JGI IMG/M metagenome (GOLD analysis project Ga0307479, IMG submission 203743) | Hardwood forest soil microbial communities from Morgan-Monroe State Forest, Indiana, United States - atmos_gasesECM4C_515 | ecosystem: Environmental > Terrestrial > Soil > Temperate...
CCCGGCCGGGCATCCTCCACTGCCCTTGCCACGGCTCGACCTTCGCCATCTCGCCCGACCTGAGCGACCCGCAACACCTGCAGCCGGCGCCGGGATGGGTCATCACCGGCCCGGCGGGTGCGGCGCTGCACGCTTTTGAGACGTCGCTCTCCGACGACAAGAAGACGGCCACGGTGACGTTTCCGCCCGCCTGCCCTTGATCAATCGCGCTGGGTCTTCTTGCGCGCGTCGGCGGGGAGCGAGAGGCCGCCGTCGGAGGGCGCGACGCTGAGGCCGCCCTCGTTGCCCGCCTCGATCACCGAGAGCCGCCCCTCCTCGACCGGCCCCAGCCGCCCCTGGATGCGGCGGATGGCGAGGCGCGCGGCGTCCTTCACTTCCTGGTCCTCGTCTCGCTCCATGACGGGGAGCAAGAGCTCGACGGCCGCCACCGTGCCCACCTGGCCCAGCGACCACGCCGCCGCGCGCCGGACCGCAGGCGCGGCGCGATTGAGCATCCGCATCAGCGCCAACTGCACGCGCGGGTCGTCGAAAACCCCCAGCGCCTTGCCGATGGCCTCGGCGAGTCCGTCCCCCGCGGCCGGCGCCAGCCTGAGCACGCGCTCGAGCAGCGCGCTCTCGCGCCCGGTGGCCACGGAGTGCATGGCCACGCTCTGCAACTCCTCCTCGCCGGAGTCGAGCGCGAGCGCGAGCGTCTCGGGGTCGCGGTCGTGGAGATTGCGCAGCGCTTCGGCCCGGACCGCGGCATCGGCAGACGCATCGACCACCAGCGCGCGCAGCGCCCGAGGGTCCTTGGCAAAGATGGCCGCGCAAAGCCGGACGCGGGCGTCGGGGTCGTCGAGGCCCGCAGCCGCGGCGGATTGAGCCGCGGGAGAATCGCGGTGCGCCGAGAAGAGCAGCTCCAGGTTCCGCAACCGCACGCCAGGCTCCGGATCATTCGCTGCGTTCGCGGCCAGCGCCGCCACAATCCCCTCCTCGCCGACCGCTTCAAGCGCCTTGGCGACTGCGACCATGATCGCGAGCAGGTCCCGCAAGAGAGAGGTGTTCCGCAACCTCCCCGGCTGCTCCAGGTAGACCTCGCCATTCGTCTTCACCTCTCCGCCCATCGCCACCAGCGCGAGGATCGACTCGCGCGCGCTGGCGGTGAGGGAGGCGACCACCAGGTCCTCGGCCCCGCGCAGGTGGACCTTTCCGTCGAACTCCGGGTCGCCGACGGCCACGTCGAAATCGCGGCCGGCGAACGCCTTGGCGAGGCGGATGCCGAAGGTTTCGCCGCAGAGCGAAATTTTCGACGACCCGCGCACCACCATGCGCGTGACGTATTCGCCCTCCCGCTTCTCGCGTTCGGAGGCGCGCACGGTAAAGCCCTCGATGCTGGGAACCCGGGCGCTGAGCTTGGCGAGGTAACGCGCGACCAGCGCCCCGAACAGGACGGCCCCCACGAAGAAGCCCGTCTGGATCGAATCCGGATCGATCACAGGAGCCTCACCACCGGCTCGCCGTTCATCAGCGCCTTGCCGGTGCGCAGGTCGTGGACGGTGGCGCAGAGCCAGCGCTCGGCGTTGACGCCGAAGCCAATCTCCAGCCGCGGCCGCTTGTCGCTGGGCGCGTGCGGCGGATCGAGGCGGCCGAGCGCGGGATTGCTCTCGTTGAGCTTGACCACCACCGCCCCGTTCCCGGAGTCGCCTCGATGAAGCCGGCCTTCCGAATCCCAGACGAAGCTGCCATCGCCCTGCGAGCCCACCTCGCAGATCACCAGCTTGAAGATGCGCTCCGGCTCGCCCAGCGCGCAGGTGGGCACGAACTGGCGCCTCCAGAAATTGGCCCCGGTGGGGAACGGCGTGCCGCGCGGGATTACCACCGTGTGCTCCGCTTCCTTGCTCTGCAGGCCAAAGGTCAACAGCGCATAGTCGTGCACGATGAAGTCGGAGGGCACGGTGCGCCCCGCGGCGAAGACGGTCGCGCCGTACACCACCGCCTCGAACGGCTGCCAGGCGCGCACGCGCGCGCGGCCGAAGCGCCGCTCGAAGAGCGAGTAGACCTCGGGCAGCAGCGTGGAGCCGCCCACCATCAAGACGTCGTCGATCTCGCTCTCGGTCACGCCCTTGGGCCCCGACTGGCCGAGCACGTCCGTAAGGCAGCGGGTGAGGCCGGCGAAGAGGCCGCGCTCCTCCAGGATGCGCACCAGCGTGGCGCGGTCGAGATCGAGCGAGGTGGTCTCGCCTTGCGCCCGCGCCTCCAGCCGCCGCAGATTTGCCGGCGGCAAGAACTCGAAGGTGGCGTGCTCGTCGAAGTAGATGGCCTCCTTCACCCGGCAGGCCTCGGCCAGCATCAGCGATTCCCACAGGCGGCCTTCGTCGGGCGCCTGCTCGGAGGGGTCGTAATGGAGCCGCCGACAGAACTCCTCGAAGAGCCAGCGATCGACCAGGTTGCCGCCCAGGTCCTGCGACGCCTTGGCCAGCACTTCTCCGCTGCCGGCCTGCGCGCCGCTGGGTCCGACCTTGAGCAGCGCCATGTGCAGCGTGCCGGCGCCGAAGTCGATGATGAGCGCGCGCCGCTCCTTGGTGAGCCCGATGCCGTAGCCGAGCGCGGCGGCCACCGGTTCGTCGAGGAACTGCACGCGGTGGATGCCCAGCCGCCGGCAGACGGCGGCGATCTCGGCGCGATAGGTCTCGTACGCATCCACCGGCGAGGTGACCACCAGCTCGCGGATGCGCTCGCCGGAGATCTTGGCGTTGGCGAGCAGCTCGCGGACATAGAGGTACGCCGCCTCGCGCGCCGAGTACGCCCGCCCGCCCGCGCGCGCGATGGTGAGCAGCGGGCTGCGCGCCAACAGGCGCTTGAAGGTGGGCACGAAGTTGGGGCGGTGCCGGAGCAGGTTCATGTCCAGCGCCTGGCGGCCGATGAGGCCCATCCTTCCCAGCAGGAGTTGCCGCGACACCGGACCCAGACGCGCCCCGAAGGACGGCTGGTCGAGGATATGCAGCGCGCTCGGCACCGCGCGCGAGGCGTCGCCGACCTCGGTCTTGGCGGCGCGGCGGGTGATGGCCGGCATCTCGAGGAGCGCCGGCTTGTCGCTCGCCTTGTCCCAGCGCGCGAGCAGCGAGTTGGTGGTCCCGAGATCGAGCGCCCACATGACCGGGGAGGATACCGCGGAGGGTCGCGTCGTCGGACCTAATCGATCCCTTTTTCGCTCAGCAGCCGGTCGATGCCCGGGTCTCTGCGCAGGCGCGCGCTGTACGGCCAGTGCGACGAAAAGGTCAGCCAGGAGAAGGGATCATGGATGGCCAAGGCTTCGCTGACGTGCTGCGCCGCTTCGTCAGGTCGCGCGGCGGCGTGCGCGGCGAAGGCACGCGTGCTTGGCACCACGTACTCTCGCCGCGCTCGCGCCATGAGCTCTGTGTAGACCGTCTCGGCCTCCGCCGTTCGCCCAAGGTCCGCCAGGCTCAAGGCGAGCGTCGCCATCGATCCAGGCTGCCGGCCGGACAACAGCAATGCCAGCTGCCCAGCGGCGATCGCTTCCTCGAACCTGCCGCTGAGGTGGAGCGCCGTCTGCAACGACCAACGCGCAAGATACGATCCCGAATCGAGCTCGACGGCGCGCTTCGCGCTCTCGATCGCATCGGCGTACTTGCCGACGCCGTCCAGAGTGAGACTGAGAACGCAGTTCACGTAACAAGAGAGAGGATCGGATTCCAACGCCAGCCTGGCGTGCTCGACGCCCTCGACCAACCTCCCGGCGGCGAACTGGAGAAAAAATATCGCGTACCAGCTGCGCGCCTGGATGGAGCGCGGATTGAGCTCCAGCGCACGAACGAACTCGCGCTCGCCTCGCTCCTTGTCCCAATCATTCAACAAGCTGCCCAGTGCCAACGCCGCGTGCGCCTCAGAGAGAGAGGCATCGGCGGCGACGGCCCGACCAGCCGCTTCCTGCCATTTCGGTCGGCTCAGGTCCGGATGCATGAAGCCGTAGAAGGCGAGCAGCGTGTAGGCGTCGGCGATGCCGGCCCAGGCGAGCGCATAGTCGGGGTCGAGCGCTACCGCCTGCTTGAAGAGCTCGAGCGCCGGAGCGAAGGTTGCGCCTCGACGATTCAAGAATGCCCGGCCTTTCACGTAGAGCGAATAAGCTTCCAGATTTCCGGTGCCGGCTTTCACCAGAGGCGTCTCGAGCCTGGTTTCCAGCGTGACCTTCAAACGCGCGGCGATGGAGCGGGCGATCTCGTCTTGAATCTCGAAGATGTCCTTCAGCTCGCGATCGTAGCGCTCGGACCAGAGATGGTAACCGTCCTCGGCGTTGACCAGCTGAACAGTAATCCGCAGTTGGTGGTCGGCTCGGCGTACGCTGCCGAGGAGAACCGTGCGCACGTTGAGCTGCCGGCCCACCGCGCGCACGTCGATGTATCTTCCTTTGAAAGAAAAAGCCGAAGCGCGCGCCACCACGTGGAGCTCGACGATCTGCGCCAGCGCGTTGATGATCTCCTCCGTCATCCCGTCGGCGAACGCCTCGTCCTCGGGATTGGGGCTCATGCTGGTGAACGGCAGCACCGCGATGGAATCATTCGGTGGGCCCGGCGCCGCGGAAGCTCCTGCCGATGCGGGCGCGCTGAGGGGCGCGATGAAGCGGTAGCCGCGGCGGGGAACGGTCTCGATGAACCGCGGGGAGTCGGCTGAGTCGCTCAGCACTTCGCGCAGACGAGTGATCGCTTTTCTCAGCGCCAGCTCATGATCGACGACGATGTCATGCGGCCAGACGCGCTGTCGCAGCGCCTCGTGGGTGACGATCTCTTGCGGATGTTCCAGCAGTACCCGCAGGACCTCGAACGGTTGCGGAGCGACTCTCTGGCGCATGCCGGCCTTGCGGACCTCGCCGGCGTCGAGGTCCACCTCGAAGACCCCGAACTTGACGATGCGCTCCTGAGTCTCTGCTGCCACCGTTCATGATTGGAACACGTTCGTATTTCCCGCCGCAAATCCAAGGTCCCGCGCGGGAACAAAGAAACCACTCGTCGAGCGCTGGATCTTCCCCCGCTCCGCTGGAATCCTGGCCCGAAAAAGGGGGCGACCATGGCGAGGCTCGCAGCAGCGGCGGCACTGGCTTGGTTCATCGGCTTCCCGACGATCGCCTTCGCCATTTGCGACGATGACCAATGGCATTGGGTCGATGTGCCGGGGACGCAGTGCCTGGATGGATCTCCTACCGGCTTTGCATACGTCTGCTTCCCCGAGCTCGGTCCTCAGGCACCGTTGGTGGTCTATTTCGAGGGCGGCGGCGGTTGTTTCGACGCCGCAACCTGCGCGTGCGAGAATTCGTGCACCGGACCCGGTCCGTACGGCGGGTGCTGCAACTCCCCCACGGCAACTTATATCAGCGATCACTGGGACCGGAGCTACAGCTGCGATGGCCAAGGCTGGGGAACCTGCACACCGAAGCTGAGCAGCGATCCTGCTCAATCGGCAGCGTTCAACGGGCCGACGAGCGCCTTCAACGACGGCGCCATCCATCGTTGGAACTTCGTCGACATCCCCTACTGCACCGGCGACGGCCACATCGGCCCCGGTTCGACGCACGACTTCGTCGACCCGAACAACGGCGCGCCGTACACCGCACACATCAACGGGTTCCCGAACGTCCAGCACGACATCGCCGCCCTGCAAAACCTCGGATTCGCTCCGAGCAAGCTCGCGCTTTGGGGCTCGAGCGCCGGCGGTTTCGGCGCCGAGTGCGGAATGCAGACTTGGGCACAAAGCTTCCCGACCGCGCTGCAAATGTTCGCGATGGACAACTCGATGCCGGGCTTCTATCCCCCGTTCGCGCCAGGCGCGGCTTCCGCCAACGTCTTCTGGGGACTCGCCGAGACCTGCCCGTTCGTGCTCGCAGAAGGAGACACCCGGGTCGGCCTCGACGGTGTGATGCGCTACAACGCCATCAATCTGCCAAACGTGCGCAAGGGTTTCACCGATGACTATCGAGACTACGCCGTCTCCGGCTTCATGTGCTTTCTCGGCGCCTCGCCCGAGCCGAACGGTACCTGCAGCGATGCGACGCTTCGCACACTGCAAGACGAGACGCGAGACATCATGGCCGGGAATGGAAACTCCAAATTTTTCTATCACAGCTCGAACTGCCACGCGGAAAAAGAGGGAGACGGCAACGCCTACCAATGCAAGAAAGCTGGAGCGGTCGGCGCGCCCTGCAGTTGTCCGTCTGGTGAGGCTGAATGTCACGACGCGATCGACTGCGGTCCCACGAACGACCTGTGCGCGTGGGATCCCGGAAATTGCAACTACGACGATATGCAGGAGGGCGGCACGCACTTCAACGATTGGGTTCGCGGGCTGATGCAGATTCCCGGCTATGACTGGGACAACGTGCCTTAGCTCGCTGGGCAGATTGCAAGGCGAGCGACGTGCGCGGGGGGCATTTTGCAATCCGGCTAGGCTCGACGGCGCGCCGCGCAAGTAGAGAACTACGCGAATTCCGGTGCGGCGGCTCGGTGCGCGTCGAGTCGGTACGGAGCTTGCTGAGAAGGACCGGGCACGCAAGGAGCTGTCATGCCCCGTCCCTTGTTCGCCGCGCTCGCGGCCTCCATCTTTTGCAGCGCCGCGGCGTTGGGTGATCCAACGGCGCCCGATACCTCGAAGGCGGCTCCGGCCGTGCCTTTCGCATTCGCCGACTTCACCTGGCTCAACGGTAACGCCCGCACCACCGACTCACCCCTCGACAGCAAGGTCTTCACCGGCGAGTTCCGCGCCGACACCAGCTTCATCTTCGACTTCGCCCATCCGGCCGATCACACCTTGATCGGCACCTCGGAGAGCGGGCGCACCGACGAGTTCCAGCTGCAGCAACTCGGCATCGGCGGCGACTTCCATTACGACAACGTCATCGGCCGATTGATGACCCAGTTCGGAATGTATTCGACGATGACTCCGCGCAACGACGCCAGCCCCACCGTCGGGCAATGGAGCCTCTCCGACGCCTATCGCTACATTTCCGAGGCGTACGGCGGCTATCACCTCGACGTCTGGAACGGCATCAATATCGAAGCCGGTATCTTCATGTCTTATGTCGGGCTTTTTAGCTATTACAACTTCGATAACTGGGCTTATCAACCTTCTTATGTATCGTCGAACACGCCGTGGTTCTTCAACGGCATGCGGGTGCAGATCTTTCCCACCGACAAGCTGAAGATCGAGCCGTGGCTGATCAATGGCTGGCAGTCGTACGCCTCCTTCAACAGCCGCCCCGGTCTTGGCTTGCAAGTGCTGTGGCGGCCCACCGGCTGGCTATCGATCCTTTCCAATAGCTACGCATACGGAACCGATACCGTCGGCCAGCCCGGCCGCAATCGCTGGCACAGCGACGACAGCATCGAGGTGAAATACCTCGACGATCCTTCGGCGCTGATCGACAAGTCCGCCTTCTCGCTCACGGTTGACGCGGGCTGCGAAAACGGCGGGGGCGTGGTCTGCGCAGGCAGCAACGCGGCGGGATATCCGCAACAGTATTTCCTCGGCTTCATGCTCTACGACCGCGTCTGGTTGAGCCACGACAAGTTCGCCCTGACGGCGGGCGGCGGCGCCATCACCAACCCCGGGCGCTATCTGGTGCTCACGCCGCCCATCAACGGCGCCACCGCTGCCACCGGGTCGGCGTACTTCACGCAGAATCCCGGGCAGCAGTTCAAGGCCTGGGACTACTCCATCGGCCTCGACTGGATGCCGCGGCAGTTCGTGACCTTCCGCATCGAGTTCAATCGTCGCGCTGCGAGCGTGCCGTACTTCTCGGGCGGCGGCGGCATCACGCCGCCGGGAGCGGTGAACACGCCCTCCGGCTCGCAGACGCCGGTGTGCCCGAGTGGCAGCGGCGGCTGCGCGCCAGGTTCCGCGGTGCCGGGCTGGGCCCCCGATCTGGCGCGAGCCGAGAGCCGCATCAACATGGCCCTGCTGCTCAAGCTCTAGTTACGGAGGCGAAGGGTAGTGCCTCTGCACGAAGCAGAGCCCGTCGGAGTTCAGGTGGCCCTGCGTGCTCTGGTTGTAGGTCATGTAGTCGAAGTAATCGCGCATCGAGGTCGAGGGGTCGCCGGCCGGATTGTGCGGAATGGTCAGGCTGTCGAAGCCCATCACCGCGTTGGTGTTGGGCGGCGTGTAGCCCGGGGCGCACGCTCGCCAGGGCAGACCGAGCGAGCCGAACTTGAAGCCGGTGTAGTCGACGCCCACCGTCTGCGTCAGGCTGACGTTGTAGTTGCCGTTCGAGTCCTTCACCGCCAGCGCGGCGAGCTGGTCGAAGTGCGGCGGCGTGTCGTGCACGAAGCTCTCCCAGAATGGATGATCGGTGTGCACCGTCACCTGCGCGATGACGGTGTCGTTGGCTTTGACCTGGACGCCGCGCTCGTGGTTCTCGCTGCCCAGGCCCTTGGCCGGATCGTTGTCGGGGTTCTGGCAATTGAGGTACGTGGTGGGCGATTTGAAACCGAGTCTAAAATTCACCACCTGCGGCAGCTTGGTGAAGTCGAAGGTGTTGTCGGTGGTGGTGCATGCCGCGCCGCCGGTGCCGTTGCCGCGCCAGGTGGCGGTCCCAACGTAAAGGACGACGTAGCCATTGGTGATCATGTCCTGGTAGTCGGCGTCGGTCGACGCCAGCTGGAGGAACTTCGCCGACGCGGTGGCGGGAATCAGATCGAACCCGAAGGCGTAGCGAACGGTGGGATCGAAGCTCTTCCCGCCGTTCTTGTTCTGGTTGTCGAGCACCTGGATCGGATAGGCCTGCTCGTTGCCGCCACCCTTCCCCGGAAGCGGACCGCCCTGGTGCAGGTCGATCGCCCACGGCCCGTCGAGCTCGGCCACCAGGCTGCCCACCTGCGACTTGTCGATGGTGGTCAGGAGCTTGGTGAAGTGGATCTCCCAGCCGTCGACGAACGCCGCGGCATTCGCGCTCGCCGGCGGATAGCCGTAACCGCCCAGCGCCAGCACTTCGCCCGAGGCGGAGAACTGGATCTTCGCTCCGTTCGACGACGAACCCCCGCAAGAGAGCAGCAGCAACGACAGCACGAGTCGCTTCATGTTCAAGTTCCTCCCCAGCTGAACTGGTAGACACCTGCGTTGGACAACAAGCCTTTGAAGAGCGCGGCGCCGGGCCCCGCGTTCGTGTCGGGGATGGTCCCGCCGGTGGCGGCCGCGAAGTCGACCGTCTGGAGCATCCCGCGCGGGTCGACCCGCAGCGTGAGCACGCCACCGCTGGTGGGCGTCAGCGCGATGACGATGGGAGTGACGATGCGCTGTTTGCAGATGGGATTGGCGCCCGGAAGCGACGGGTTCTGCACCGGCGTGGCGCGGTTATCGCTGATGGTGACGGTCCCCTCGAACGGATACGTGCCCGCGCCCTTGGAGGCGGTGCCGGCGACGTCGAGGATGACGGTGGGATCCTCGGGCGCGTTGACGTCGCCGCCCGTCAGCCACACCTCGGCGGTGTGGGCCTCGGTCTGGGTGCCCTCGCCCTGGACCGGGAACGGCTGGAGCAGTGGCGAGAGCAGATCCAGCGTCACCGGGCCGAACACCTGCGCGACGTAGATGCCCGGCAGCACGCAGGACGACGCGGCCGCGCCCGAGCTCGGCACGGTCTGGTTGAGGTAGACCGCCCCGATGCGCAACCGCGCGCGCGTGAGCGAGACGTGGTAGCCGCTCGCAGTGTCGAAGGCGAGCGTGGCGCCCGTCGCGTCGGCGGGCCCGCCCGCCATCGCCTGGAACGAGACGAGGTTGCTGCCGGTGGTGCCGCCACAGGCGGCGAGCAGCATCGAGAGGAGCGCGCGCTTCATGGCGTGCCTCCGAAGTTGGTGGTGAGCGTGAAGAGGAACGCCTGCGGCGCGCCGGCGGCGAAGTGGCGCACCGGCACGAGCGTTGGCTCGCTCTGGCTGTGGAAATCGGAGGCGAAGTTGTATTCGCCCAGGCGGTATTGCGTGTTGAGCAGGTTGGTGATCGACACGCCCGCGCGCAGCACCGGCCAGCCGATCTCGAAGTTGGTGTCGATGGTGAAGATGCGATCGCTGCGCACTCCGTACGGCAGCGGCCGCCGCCCAACGAAGGTGATGCCGCTGGCAAAGGTCGCGCGAGCCGGCCTGCCGTTCAGCGTCCAGGGCAACTCGGTGAAGACCGACCCGTCGCCGCGCAGCACGAGGTCCGGCACATATGGGATGAGCAGGTGCGTGTCGGCGAACGTGGCGTGCACGAAGGTGGCGTTGGCAGCCACGTCGAAGAACTTCCCCGAGACGCGCAGCGCGTTGGCCGAGCCGATGCGGTTGGTGGCGCCCGCCAGCGTGTTGCGGCCCGCGGTCTGGTCGAAGATGAGGTCCTGGTCGACGTGCGTCTCGAAGGCTGTCGAGGCGAACACCAGCTGCAGGCCGGGCAGGAGCTGCTCCTCCACGGTCACGCCCGCCTCGCCGGAGAGCACGGCAGCGAACGGCGTGGCCCGGTCCTGCGTGACGTAGACGGGATCGATCGACCGCACGCCGCTCCCGGCGCTGGCCGAGAACGACACGCCCGACCAAGGACCGAAGATGAGCGAGACGCGCGGCATGGCCGCGGTGCTCGCGGTGGAGGCGGACTGATTCGCCTCGCGGTGCGCGCCGAAGTTCTCCTGCGTCTTGCACGAGACGTCTGGCTGCGGGTTCTGCGGCGAGGGATGCTCGACCGACGACACCGCGCAGAGGTTCTGCACGTTGTAGGTGAAGAGATCGGCGCGCACGCCGCCGCGGACCGCGAGCCAGGTGAGCAAGCGCAGGTTGGCGTCGCCGTAGAGGCCGATGTCGTCGAGGTTCGACACCAGGTCGGCTTCGGTGAGGTACGGCGCGCCGGTGGCCGCCTCGATGCGCTGCTGGAACCCGGAGGCCACGTCGTGCCGCGCGAAGTAGCCGAGCTCGATCTGCTGCTGCGAGTCGAGCCACGGTGCCGACCAGCGCGCCGAGCCGCGCGCGCCGACAGTGGTCTCCGCCACTTGCAGGTCGATCAGGTCGCCGCGCTGCCCGTGCGGATTCTGCTGCGGGTCCTGCACGTCGAGGAGGAAGCCGGTGAAGTTCTCTCGCAGCCGCAGCGGCCGGTAGATGGCGAAGACCTGGTTGTTGAAGATGACGTGATCGGCGCGCGACTCGAGCGCGGCTGCGATGGAATAGCGCGCGGCGTCCTCGCCCTGCCGGGAGTCGTAGGCGTCGTAGAAGCCAACGCGGCCCGACGCAAAGTCGTCATCGCGCAGCACTCCCGCCGTGTGGAAGCTCGCGGTGTACGCCTGCGCGGTGAGGCGATACTGGCTGTCGCCGCTCTTGCCTTCGTACTGCGCGATGGCCGAGGCGTCGTGCCCGTCGCGATTCTGACCGTAGCCCTGCGTCTGGTAGATCTGCGCCGCCGCGAAGGTGTCGTTGCCCGCGCCCGGCGGCCCGTAAGCGATGAGCGCGCGCTGCGTTCCGAAGCTGCCGTCGGAGATCTTGGCGATGAGCCCGCGGTCGGCCAGGCCCAGGTGGTACTCCGCGCTTCCGGCCACCGCGTAGTTGCCCTGGCGCGGATCGAAGGGACCCTCGAGCACGCGCAGCGACTCGATCAGCTCGGGGATGATGAAGTGCGTGTCGGAATAGCCGTTGCCGTGGAAGTTCCCGCTCTCGTTGATGGGCACGCCATCGACGGAGAACTCGATGTCCTGCCCCTCGCGCGCGTCGAAGCCGCGCAGGAAGACCTGCTCGGCGTGGCCCTCGCCGCCTTCATTGGTCAGGAGCACGCCGGGCGCGAGCTTGAGGAAGTCGGAGGCGTTGGCGTGCGGGACTTCGGCGAGCTGCGCGGTTTCGATCTGGAAGTCGGACGTGCCCCGGCTCGGCACCGGACGGCGGTGGACGGGAGCGGTTCCGGTGACCTCGATCGTCTCTTCGCCGCCGTCGGCTCGAGACCGCCGCGCGCCGGTGGTGGTGGGAGGCTCCGGCTCGGCGGGAGGCGGCGCGGCCTGCGGCGCGGGCGTCTGCGTGACTTCGGGCAAGACCGGCGCCCCGCCGTCCTGCACGGCCACCACCGTCACGCCGCCGTCGGCCGCCGCCGCTTGCACACCGCCGTCGGTTGCCGCACTCGCGGGAGGCGCGAACAAGAACGGAATCCGCACGTGCACCGTCACCGGCACACCGTCGCGCGTGGCCGGCCGGAACTTCCACTGCTCGATGGCCGTCAGCGCCGCGGCGTCGAATGCCGGCCCGCCCGACTCGACGATCTCCGGCTTCGTCGCCGAGCCGTCCACCGCCACCATCACGCGAACCATGACGGTGACCTCCTTGTCCGGGTGGGGCGCGCCCACCGGATAGACGGCGTCCACCTTCTTCTCCACGGCAGGCGGATGCGTCGGCGACTCGCCCTGCGCGAAAGAGCGCACGGCGAGCGCCAGGACGGCGGCGACGAAAAGGGCTTGGGAAAAGTAGACACGTTCTCTGCGAGCAGCGGGCAAGGGTTGGACTCCAGCGTTCTGGGTTTTGGTGTCGGAAATGCGGCCTGCACGGCGCGCGGCGCGCGCGAGTCGAGAGACGACTCAGGCTATGAAGCTTGCTCGACGCAGACCGCGGCTCTAGGCCGGCGGCGAGGCCTTGGGAGCCAGACGGTAGAGCGCAATGCTACGGAGCTGGGGAAGCTCCGGTACTGCGAGCTGCTGGTCCGTCGCGACGGGGGCGGCGAGTGCCATCGGCTGCGCGAGCGCAGCCGAAACGTGCGAGCGCAAGTTCAGCGCGACGAAACAGTGGTCGTGGCCGGGTGTTTCCGGCGCCAGCGGCCGCTCGGGAAAGAGCGAGTCGTCGGCGCTGGCCTGGTGCGCATGCGCGGCCTGCAGCGGCGCCTCGATCAGCTCGCCGTCCTCGGGGCACGCCACGTGCCGGACGGCTGCCTCGTGCAAGAGGCCCAGCAGCGGCGAAGCCGCCATCGCCAGCGCGAGCGCGGCGCCCAGGCTCCGCTGCAACATCAGCTTTTCGCGGCGCGGGTAGATCACGACCCCCCTTCGACGAAACGCGCGAGCATCTATTCTAAACCCCGCACGGCCGCAAGCCCCGAACGCCGCAGGTTCGCCGGCGTTGACGCTCATCGATTGCCCCCGCAGTCGATCCCGAAAAAGGGACCGCCAACGACGCAGACGCGGAATTCTTGGTGGGCGCTGCAGGATTCGAACCTGCGACCCCTGCCGTGTGAAGGCAGTGCTCTACCGCTGAGCTAAGCGCCCCCGCAGAGGGCGGTTCAATTCGCACGGCCGAGGGGCGTCGTCAAGTCGGCCGCGGTTCGCGGGGGCTTGATCGAACCGCGGTGGCAGGTCCCGCAGCCGACCGGGCTGTCGTTGCCGTAGAACTCCTGCGCGACGAACGACGTCATCTGCAACATCTCCCGCGCTCTCGTCTTCTTGGGCGCGTCCGCCGCGAAGTCGCCCTCCTGGTGGCAGTGAGTGCACTTCACCCCCAACTCGCGCGCGAACCACCCCATGATCAGCCCGAACGTGCGCGCGTTCATGCCCTTCACCTGGCGCACGTCCTTGAAGACCCGCTCGGCAGGCGCGGCCAGCTGTTCGGGCGAGAGCTTGGGGAATCCCTCCGGCAGCTCCGTCGACCAGGCCGCCGGCTGCGGCTTCTGCTCGCCGCGATGGCACGTCCAGCACGTCACCCGCGCTTTCCCCTCGAACGTGCGCTCGTTGATCTCGGCATTCATGCGCACCATCTCTCGCGCGCGCACTTTGGCCGGCTTGTCGTCGGAGGCGTAGTTCTTTCCCTCCACGTCGTGGCAGAGCGCGCACTTCTGCCCCAGGTTGGCGCGCATGGAGGCCATCGCGGCCATGAAGCGCTCGCTCGACACCGCACCCAGCACCTTCACGTTCTTGAACGTCTTCGCCGCGGGCTGCTGGCGCACGTCCGCCGGCCAGTCGAGGCCGGGCGCGGTCTCGGTTCCCGCGGCGGTGATGGGAGCGACCAGATCGGGCGAGGGCTGCAGCGGCGCAGGCGGCGGCTGCTGATGCGTGCAGCCAAGAAAGACCAGCAGCGCGAGCGAGCGCGGCACCGGCGGCTACTTCTTCTGCTGGGCCAGGAGGCCATCCAGCTCGTCGGCCAGCTCGCGCACGCGCCGCTTCAGCGCCGAGAGGCGCTTGCCCGCGTCCTTGAAATCCTCGCGCGTCACCAGCCCGGCCGCGCGCAGCGCCTTCTCCTGCGCCTCGTCGAGCGCCTGCTTCGCCTTCTGCAGCCCGCCGATGGCGGACGCGATGGCCTCGGCCCGCTTGGGGTCCTCGAACAGCTTGCCCATCGCCTTCATCCCCAGCTCCGCCGCGCGCTCTTTGATCGACTTGGAAGCCATGCCGAGGTTCTACACGAATCCGCGGCGATCAGCGCTTGCGCGCCGACAGGACGCGCTCGCGGTGCACGCGGCGCCATCTGCTCGGAGACTCGCCCGTCAGCCGCTTGAACAGCGTGCTCAGGTGCTGCGAGGAAGCGCAGCCCACCTCGAGCGCGACGGCGGTGATCTTCATTTCCGTGCCCGCGAGAAGCCGCTGCGCCTTGCGCAACCGGGCCGCGTTCACCTCCTGGCGGTAGCTGGATCCCGCGTCGAGCAGCCGCCTTTGCAGCAGGCGCGCCGACATCCCCAGCGTCCGCGCCACGCTGGTGAGGCCGGCCCAGCCCGGGCCGTCATCGAGCAGCATTCGCAGCCGCTGCAGCGGAGGTGAAGTGCCCACCGCGTCCTGCTGGAGCTTGTCCAGCCCCTCGAGCAGCGGCGACGGCTCGGGCGCCCCCGCCCACTCCAGCGCAGCGAGCGGATCGGTGAAGAACCTGGTCTCGAACGGCGGCGGCCACATGCCGAAGAAGCCGACCACCACCGCTGCGGCCATGCCGGGAGGCAGCAGGACCGCGCAGCGCACCACGTGGGCGCGATAGAGATCCCATTGCGGCGCCACCTGCTCGACCACCGCCGCGAAGGCGTCCGGATCCGGATGGGCGGTCATCCGGCGAGCGTCGATGAAGTAGGCGTGCTGCCCCAGAGCGAGATCGGCCCCGAAGGTGGCGATGACCTGCTCGGCGTCGCTTCGCGAGGGGTTTCCCCAGACCACCATCGCCATCAGCGTCGGGGCCGGGCAGCTGACGAGCCAGCAGGGCCCGGTGACGTAGCTGCCGACCGGGACCGCCGCAAAACGAGCGATGTTGTCGGGCGCCTTCACGGAAGTGGCTGAACTTATACACCACTATCGCTCCTGAGATGATTGCCGGTGCTTCCAGCGTCACTGAAATACACCGACGAAGGTCTGCCGCTATTGCCGCCAGGCGGTATTTCGGCGTCGTAATCTTGCACCAATCAGGCGCGTCCGTGGACGCAAACTGCGCCCATCGAAGTCAAGAGTGCCCGTGCACCGGAGTCCGATGCCGAACACCGGGGCAGTCGACCTTCACACTCCTCAGGGGGAATCACAAATGATGCGAAAGATCGTTCGCTACGTGCCGGCAATTCTCGCGGCGCTGGCCGCCGGGGTCATCCTGCCCTCGTCGTCCGTCGCTAGCACTAACTCCGCTCAAATGGCGGTGACCGCAACAGTGTCCACGAACTGTGCCGTCGCCACCACGCCATTGATCTTTGGCAACCTGGTTGCTCCGATGAGTGGCACAAAGGATTATAAGAGCACTGCGACCATCACGCTGACCTGTACGGCCGGGGCGGCCGCCAGCATCGCTATCGACAGTGGGTTGTACGTACCGGCAGGCGGCCCCAGGCAAATGCAAATCCCCAACTCGCTGAACCCGACGCCGCTGATGTACGATCTCAACAGCGACGGCAATGGCACAAACTGGGTGGTTGGTTTGCCGGGCCTGGCCGAACCCACTGCGGGAGGGGTCTCGCCGTACGCCGTCACGGTCTACGGCGTCGCCCACGTTTCCTCGGGAACCCTGCCCGGCAGCTACAGCGACACAGTGACCGTCACGGTCACCGCCTAGCTCGACCTCGCGCGGTGCCTCGCCACTCATCCGCGCGATGGGCGCTCTTGCTTGCGATGCTGGCGGGCATGGTCTTCCTCCATGCCCGTCCAGCGCACGCCAGCGCTCTGCACGTCTGGCCGATGGGGATGTCGCTCAGCGAGCGCTCACCGGCCGCCCTGGTCAGCGTCGGAAACGACGGCGACCAGGAGATGCGGATCGAGCTGAGCGTCTTTGCCTGGCGCCAGGACGCGGAGGGCAAGATGCAACTCGCGCCCACCGAAGACATCGCCAGCTTCCCGCCCATGCTCACCGTCAAGCCGGGAGAGGAAAGCAAGGTGCGGCTGCTGGTGACCACGCCCTTTGCCGAGCAGGAGAAGAACTACCGGCTCATCGTCGAAGAGCTGCCGCCGGTGCGCAGGGCGAACTCGCCGGGCGTCGTGACCATGCGCACCAAGTTTTCCTTGCCGGTCTTTCTTTCGCCGGCCAAGGCCGTGGAGGGCGCCAAGATCGAAGGCCCGCAGCTCTCGCGCGACAAGCTCTCCTTCCACCTGCGCAACACCGGCAACGTTCACCTGCGTCCCAAGTCGGTCCACATGCTCGCGCTGGGAAAGTCCGGCGAGACGCTCTTCGAGCAGAGCTGGGACGGCTGGTACCTGCTCGCGGGCGACGAGCGCGTCTACGCAGCCGACGTTCCCAAGGGCGCCTGCGCCAGGATCGCGGCCATCTCGGTGGAAGCGCCGATGGAAAAGACGACGCTGAAGGAAAGGCTCCCGGCCGCTCCCGGCTCTTGCGATCGGTGAGATGACCGCGCCTCCGCCGGCGTTTGCGCTCGCCTGCGCCGCGCTCCTCGCCGCGAGAGTCTACGCAGCTGGCGAGCCGCCTGTGGCGCCCGCCCCGCCGATGCAGATCCAGCCGCTCGAGCTCGCCCCGCCGCCGCGCAAGCATGCGAAGAAGAAAAAGCGCAAGAAGCCGGCGCCGCCGGCAGTGGCGCCAAGCGCTCCGCCCGCGCCTCCCGCTCGGCCGGCGCTGCGTCGCGCTCCTCTGCAGCTGATCGTCAACGGCGCAGAGAAGCAGCTCGCCCTGGTGCTTCTCGCTGACGACGACGCGCTGGTGGAGGTTGCCGATCTGGAACGAGCGGGCCTGCGCAGCTTCCGCGGCCAGAGCGAAGTCCGCGTCGTCGGGGGAAAGGAGTATCTCTCGCTGCGATCGATGCGCCCGCGTTTCGTCTACCGCATCGACGAAAAGGCCCTCGCCCTGCGCCTCGACGCGCAGCCCGATCTCTTCGCCACCTCGGTCATCGATCTCAGCCCTAGCGTCCGGCCGCCCGAAATGATCTACCGCGAAGACACCAGCGCCTTTCTCAACTACGCGCTCTCGCTCGACGGCAGCGAGCACCTGACGACCTTCGGCGAGGTGGGCGCAAGCTTCAAGAAGGGCCTGGCCTATAGCGGGTTCTCCAGAAGCACGGACGGCAGGTTCGTGCGCGGCCTCAGCAACGTCACCGTCGACGAGCCGGACGCGCTCCGCCGCTGGGTCGCGGGCGACGTCGCCAACGCCGGCGTCGGGAGCGACGCGCTGGGTGGAACGCTGCTCCTGGGAGGGATCGGCGTCTCACGCGAGTTCAGCCTCGATCCCTATTTCGTGCACGCGACGTTGCCGCACGCCGCGGGCTTCGTCTCCACGCCCTCCACCGTGGACGTCTACGTCAACGACCGCCTGGTCCGCCAGGAGGCGCTCCCGCCGGGTCCGTTCCAGCTGGAGAACCTCCCCGTCGGTCTGGGCAACAGCTCGGTGCGCTACGTCGTTCGCGATGCCTTCGGGCGCGCCTCGGAATATGCCTCGTCGGCCTATTTCACCTCGGGAGTCCTCTCCAAAGGGCTTTCGGACTACGGCTACTCGGTCGGCTTCCGGCGGGACGATCTCGCCACCGCGAGCCTTCACTACGGCGCCCCCGCTCTGCTCGGCCGGCACCGGTTGGGAATCACCGACACCGTGACCGCGGGCGCGCGCCTCGAGGCGGGACCAGGGCTCGTCAGCGGAGGCCCGAGCGTGACGGCCCTGCTCCCCATCGGCGAGGTCGAATTCGCCGCCGCGCTCAGCCGGGACGGCGGCCGCGCCGGCGCCGCCGCCTCGGCCGCGTACACGGCCTACTTTCCCTTCGCGAGCTTCGGCTTCATCCTGCGCGAGATGGGAGCGCACTACGCCAACACGGGACTCGCGGCTGGAGACGATCGGGCCAAGCTCAACACACACGCGTTTGCCTCCGTCCCGGCGGGAACGCGCCTCACCTTGGTTGCCGACTGCTCCGCCTCCCTGTTCCGCGACAGCGGCCGCTCCGAGCGCTGCTCGCTGCAGTCCAACTTGCGCCTCACCCGGAGCGCAAGCGTGATCGCCTCCGCCGGCTACAGCCGGGGCCCCGGAGTCGCGCCCGGCGCCGACCTGCTCGCGCTCTTCATCTATTCGTTCGGTGCGCAGACCCTGGCCGACGTGGGCTACACGCGCTCGGGCGGCACCTCCGGCGCCGCGCTCGATCTGCAGCGCTCGCTTCCCGCCGGCGTCGGCCTCGGCTATCGCATGCGCGCCCAGACGGGTGCGCAGGGCCTGGCGGATGCCGACGTCCAGTACCAGGGCCCGTACGGCCGCTACGAGGTCGACTACCAGCGCCTCGACCGGGCCAACTCCGCCACCGTCAGCGCGGCCGGCGGGCTGGTGGCCATCGGCGGCGGCTTCTTCGCCACCCGTCCAGTGGAGCAAGGGTACGGCCTCATCCAGCTCCCCGGGCTTCCCGACGTGCGCGGCTTCCTCGAGAACCAGGAGATCGGCCGCACCGACTCGCACGGCGACCTGTTCGTGCCCAACCTGCTTCCCTATTATGGAAACCGCTTGCGCATCTCCGACGAAGACATTCCTCTCCGCTTCGAAGTGGCTCGAGCGGAAGAGACGGTCGCCGCTCCCGTCCGCGGCGGCGCGCTGGTGCGCTTCCCCGTCCGCAAGCGGCAGGGCCTCACCGGCCGCGTCGCGCTGATGGTCGGCGGGAAGAAGATCACTCCCGCGTTCGGAGAGCTGCGCGCGGATGGGGCGGTCTCGGCGCTGGGGGCGAACGGCGAGTTCTACCTGGAGAACCTCGCGCCCGGACGCCATGCAGCGACCGTGGACCACACCGCAGGAAAGTGCGACTTCGAAGTGGAGGTCCCCGACTCGCCCGCGCTGGTCGTCAAGCTGGGCGACGTCACGTGCATGCTTCCGGGCCCGCGGTGATCGCGGCTTTGCTCCTGGCCGCGGGGTGCACCATCAGCAGCTCCGGTCTGCGCTTCGGAAGCTACGATGCGCTCAAGAAAACGCCCGCCGACGCGGTGGCCACCATCACCTATCGCTGCACCGGTTCCGGCCCCGCGCGCGTCTCGCTCGGCGCCGGTGGCGAGCCGAACTTCGATCGACGCTTGCGCTCGGGCGCCGCCTCGCTGCGCTACAACCTCTATCTCGACGCTGCCCGCACCCAGGTCTGGGGAGACGGGACGCGCGGCACCGGCTTTCGCACGCTGGCGCCCAACGGCTCCGGCACGCTCTCCATCTTTGCCCGCATCCACGGCGGGCAGAACGTCCCCGCCGGCGAGTACCAGGACAGCATCCTGGTGGCGATCGATTTCTAGGCTGCGGACCAGCCCTCTCAGACGAATTCGGTGGGCACCGTCCGCAGCGCCTCGAGGCCCGCTCCCTGATGGCGGCCGGCATGCCGCACCAGCCGTTCGAGGTCGCCGTGCAGCTTCACCTGGCCCTGCAAAATGGCCTTCAGCGGATCCGGCCGCTGCCCCGCGAAGGTGGCCTCCAGCAAGGATTTAGATAAAGTATACGAAACCCAGCCGAGATAATCCGGCTCCAGCTCCTCCAGCTCGTCCTCGTCTTCGGGATAGCTCAGCTCGATGGGCTTGCCCGGCTCGATGCGCGCCAGCACGCAAAAGTCGCTCGACAGGCCTTGGGAGCGCTCGATGACGACGCCGGCCACCACCGGCCCGAACTCCGCGATGGCCGAGATCACCGCCGGGTCGCGCAGCATCGCCGCCGCAGCCGCAGCGCACCATTCACGGGAAGGAAATCTCACTGCCCGCCGAAGACCTTGCGGATGGAGGCGAACAGCCCGCGCGGCTCTTCCGGCGTGGCGTTCTGCCGCTCGGCCTGCACGCGCCGCCGCTCCGCCTCTTCCTGCCACGCCGCCTTCAAGGCTTCCGGCGTGTCGTGCGTGGCCAGCATCACCTCGCGCACTTCTCCGGTGATGCCCTCCACCGTCACGTGCAACAGGCACTCCTCGTCGAGGAGAAAATTCACCCGCTGCCCCGCCGCGTCGGCCGGAAAGCGCAGCGTGCCCAGGTACTCGTTGTCGATGATGCGGTCGGCGTCGCCCTGGAAGATGTCCAGCTCCAGCCCCTTGCCCTCCCTGGCCGGCGGCAGGCGGAAGCTGTTCTTCGAGGGGATCTGCGTGTTCTTCTCGATCACCTTGCGGAAGCGCCCGCCCGGCACCGCGAAACCGATGGGCATGCTCAGCGCGTCGACCAGCGTGACCGAATCGATCTCCTGCATCGACTCCGCGAGCAGCGCCGCTCCCAGCGCGACCGACTCGTCGGGGTGCACGCCCTTGCGCGGCGGCTTGCCGAAATACTGGTGCGCCTTGCCCTGCACGAGCGGCATGCGCGTCTGCCCGCCGACCAGCAGCACCTCCTGGATCTCCTCGCGCTTCTGGTTCTTCTCCGCCAGCACCCGCTCGACCAGTTCGAACGTGCGGTCCACCAGATCCATGGTGAGCGTGTTGATCCGCTCGCGGCTCAAGGGAATGCGCAGGTCCACCGGCTTGCCCTTGCGGTCGGTGATGTAGGGCAGCTCGATGACCACGTTGCTCAACAAAGAGAGATCGATCTTGGCCGCCTCGGCCGCGCCCTTGATCCGCTGCATGGCGATGGGCGACTGCGTGAGGTCGATCTTGGTCTCGTTGCGGAACTCCTCCAGCACGAAGTCGATGATGCGGTTGTCGAAGTCCACGCCGCCGAGGAAGGTGTCGCCGCCGGTGCAGATCACCTCCATCACGTTGCCGTGCAGCTGCAGCACGCTGACGTCGAAGGTGCCGCCGCCCAGGTCGAAGACCAGGACCTTGTGGTCGAAGCCGCGGTTGAGGCCGTAGGCCAATGCCGCAGCAGTCGGTTCATTCACGATGCGCTTCACCGTGAAGCCGGCCAGCTTGCCCGCCTCCTTCACGGCGTTGCGCTGGTTGTCGTTGTAGTAGGCGGGCACCGAGATGATGGCCTCGGTGATCTCGCTGCCCAAAGTAGCCTCGGCCACGCGCTTGCAGTGCTGCAGGACGAAGGCGCTGATCTGCGGCAGCGAATAGACCTTGCCAGCCAGCACCACCGCCGCCTCGCCGTTGGGGCCCTCCACGATCTCGTAGGAGAAGTAGTGTTTTATATCTTGTACAATCTTGGAATTGTACTGGCGGCCGATGAGGCGCTTGGCGCCGTAGATGGTGTTGCGCGGGTTCACCACCATCTGGTCCTTGGCCACCTGGCCCACCAACAGATCTCCCTTCTCGCTCACCGCCACCACGCTGGGGAGGATCAGCGAGCCCTTGTCGCTGGGCACCACGCGCGCGACCTTGTTGCGCACGTACGCGACGCAGGTGTTGGTGGTGCCCAGATCGATTCCGAGCAGGATGGGCTTGTCGGCCGGCATGGATCCGCCCGATGCTACGGCGCAGCGCGTCCCCGAGGCAAGAAAGCTGTCAGCCCCACTCGACGGGATAGCGCACGGTCACGCCGGCCTCGGTCTCGGCCAGCTTGACGGGCGCGCCGATCGCGCCGCGGGCGCCGGCCACGTCGAAGGCGTGCCCCAGCGCGCCGCGCAGCGCGTGCCAGGCGGCCTCGGGCGTTCCCGGCCCGCGGAAGTGCGCCACCACCTGCTTGCCCTGCTCGCCGCCGGCCACGTAGGCGAAGTTGATTCCCCTGGTAGCCAGCGAGAAGCAGAGGTTGAGGTTGCGGAAGATGGCCTCCGGCGAGCGCCCCAGCACCGCGAAGACGGCGGTGACGATGGGCTGCAGCCGGTGGTGCACCATCTGCCGCGCCGCGAACCGGCCCAGCTCGACGTTCAGCTCCGGACCGCCCAGCTCCTGCAGCGCGGTCTCGATCTCGTCCACCGGCTCCGAGGGAAGCCAGCGCCCGATCCACGGCGGCCGCTCGATGGTGAAGCGCGTCGGCGCGGAAACCCGCGCGCGCACCCGCGCGACGAGCTCCCTCTGCTCGAGAAAAGAGAGGATGGAGCGGAAGAAGATCGCGTGCGCCTGGCGGGGCGAGGAGGACGCGTGCATCGAACGAAGTCTACCGCCAGCTCACGCGGTATCGCACGAGCGCGCCGGAAGCGGTTGATTCCAGGACTTCGGGTGTGCCGACCTCGCCCACCGTTCCTGACACTTCGAAGGCGAAGAGCAGCGTTCCGCGCAGCACGTGGAAGGCGGCCGCCGGCGTGCCCTCGCCGTCGAATCGGGCGACCACCAGGCCGCCCTTTCCCGCGGCTTCCCAAGTGAACGAAATCCCGCGCGTCACCAGCGAGAAGAAGCTTCCCAGGTTGGCGAACACCGGCTCCGGCGACTGCCCGAAGAACTGGAACACCAGCCGCAGCACCGGCTGCAAGAGCGTCCACCCCAACGGCCGCGCGCAGGCGACGCCGCAGTCGACGCAGGCCTGCACGCCGGCGATGTTTTCCAGGGCCGCCTCGATCTCGTCGATCGGCTTGGAAGGCAAGAAGCTGAGCGGCCGGGGCGGCTTGTCGATCAGCGCTTGCGTCGGCGGCGAGACGGCCGCGCGCACCGGCTCGCGCAGGCCGCGCTCCTCGAGGAAATCGCAGATCGCGCGGAAGAACTGCCCCAGCCCCTGCCGCGGCGCCTCCCCCGCCGACGTCACTCCGTCCCCGAGCGCGAGAGCGCGTCGCGCGCCGGCAGCCGCGAGTGGGCCAGCTCCCCCTTGCTCTTGATCAGCAGGATCTCGGCGAGGATTGCGATGGCGATTTCCCCCGGCGTCTTGTCGCCCAGCTTGAGGCCGATGGGCGCGTGCAGGCGCTCGTCGGCGCGCGGGTCGCGGCCGGTGCGGCGGGCGATGCTGCGCAGGATGACCGCCACCTTGCGGCGGCTGCCGATGAGGCCCACGTAGCGCGCGGGCGTGGCCAGCGCCGCCTCCAGCACGCCCTCGTCGAGAGCGTGGCAACGGGTGAGGATGACGACGAAGTCGTCGGCCCCGGGCCGCAGGCCGCCCAGAGGAGAGCGCTGCAGATCCTCGCAGCGCACTTCGGCGGCCTTGGGAAAGCGATCGCGAGAAGCGAAGTCGGGCCGGTCGTCGACCACCACCGTGGCGAGCCCGATCTCGCCGGCCAGCGCCGCCACCCGCTCGCCCACGTGGCCCGCGCCGTAGAGGAGCATCCGCGGCGTGGGACGGACCACGTCGAGGAACATGGTCACCTCGCCGCCGCACTTCATCCCCAGCTCCTCCGAAGCCTTTGGGGCGCCAGCGGGGATGGGCTCAGCGGCGTCGCCCGCGGTGGTGAGCGCGAAGCGCATCTCCCGCGAGGGAGCGCCCTGCGCGAGGAGCTGCTTCGCCTCGTGGATCACCACCGCCTCGAGGGGCCCGCCGCCCACCGTGCCGGCGATGCTGCCGTCGGCTGCCACCAGCATCTTGGCGCCGGCGTCGCGCGGCGCGGAGCGCGCCGTGGCGGTGACGGTGCAGAGCACGAACGGCTCGCGCGCGGCCGCCCGCCGCGCCGCTTCCTGGAGCAGATCGGCGTCGGTGAGGATGGCGGCCATGGCGGGATCTTATCGCAGCGCGGCCGCCAGGGCTCCCTGGGCCGCTTCGCGAACATCCGGATCCGGATCGCGGGCGGCCGCTCGGGCCAGCGCCGCCCGGGCGAGCGGGGTCGCGGCACCGGCCAACAAGCGCGCAGCGGCGCGTCGATCTTCGGCGGCCGGTTGCGCGCAGGGAGCGGCTCTTGCTCCCTCTTCGAGTAGCCGGCGGATGGCCGGCTCGCCGGGCGCTTCTTCCGCGGCTGCGCACAGCTCTCCGAGCGCCGCCGCGTCGGCGGCACGCGCCCCCTCGCCGTGCGACTGCAGGAGCCAGAGCGCGTGCGAGCGGACGGCCTGGGCCGCGACCTCCACCAGCCCGGGCTCGCGCTCGAGCTTCGCCGCCAGCACCACCGCCGGGCCGCAGTGCGGATCGCGCCCTGCCGCGCGCCGCGCCGAGGCCAGCGCATCCTCGCCGCGGCCGAGCGCCAGCTGCAAGAGCGACAGCGCGGTGAGCTGCGGCGCGTCCATGGCCAGCGGCTGGAGCACCACGAGCTCCCGCTCGGCGCGCGCTCGCGCCTCGGCCGGCGGCAACCCCTGCAGCAACTGCTGCGCGCCGTCCAGCGCCGCCAACGCCACGCCCGCCCTCGGCGAGGCGAGCTCGGAGAGCATCCGGTGCAGCCGCGTCCCATCGAGCGAGAGCGCCCACTCGCGCAGGCGCGTCGCGCGGTCGCGGGCCGCGTCGGGCAGCTCGTCCATGGTCGGGCGCGGCAAGTAGAGCGACCTCGCCGCGCGCTCGAGCTCGCCCGCCCGCCGCGAATCCTTGCGCAACGCTGCCAGGTCGCGGGCCGCCTCGACGGCGAAGGGCCCGTTGCGGCGCGCAAGCTGCGAGAGTTTTCCCTCGTCGAGCAGCGCGAGCGCTTTCTCAAAGACCAGGCGATCGGCAGCTGCCGGGTCCAGCGCGCGCAGGCGCGGTTCGTCCTCCAGCGCCTCGGCCTCCTCGCGCTCGGCCTTGCGCAGCTGCTGTTGCGCCTCGCTGCGATGCGCGCCGTCGAAATGATCGTCGAGATACTTGCGCCACGCCGCCGGCTCGGCCGCCGCGCGCCAGTCGGCTTCGTCGAGCGCGCGCAGCGCCTGGTCGCGTCCGGGCGCGGCCGGGTCTTCCGCCAGCCACGCCCGTAGCGCCGGCGCCGACTGCGACTGCAGCGCCTTCGCGAGCCGCAGCGCCGACAAGCGCGACCACGCCTCCGGCGCGTGCGCGCCGCGCGGCTCGTCTTGCAGATAGCCCTGCAGCGCCGTCTCCGATCCGCCGGCGTCGGCCTCTTGCCAGCGAAGTCCTTCGAGCAGCTGACCGGCCTCGGCGGCGTGGCGCGACTCGGGGTACTCCTCGAGGAAGCGGCGGTAGGCAAAGATGTCGTGCCGCGCGCGCGCCGCGTCCCAGTCCGACGCTTCCAACCGCTCGCGCGCCTCTCGCGTGCGCGGATCCTTGGGATTGCCGGCAGCCGCGGCGCGATAGGCATCCTTGGCCCCGGGCTGGTCGGGCGGCGGCAGCGCCGCGGCGCAGCCGCAGAGGACGAGAGCGAGGAGCTTGCGCACGCCGGCAGAGTAACATTACAAGCGCCGGGTGACCGCGTTGCCGCAGCATCGTTGGCACCAAGTCCGGGGAGTGGGGGGTCCAGGGGAGAGGTCATCCTCTCCCCTGGTGGAGGTGCCGGAGGCGCCGGATCTAGAGCGCCCCGATCGAGGCACAACGTGAATGCTCTCCACCCCACTCTCGATCTCGCAATCGTTTGCGACTTCGACGGGACCGCGACGCTCCTCGATATCGGGGACGAGATCAGCAAGCGCTTCGGTGGCCAGGAGCACTTCGAGCTGCAGAAAGCGAGGTTCGCCCGCGGCGAGCTGGACACGCGCGGCATCATCGAGGGCATCTACACGCACGTGACGGCGCCGGAAGAGGAGGTGCGCGCGTTCGCGGCCTCGCACGCGCGGCTACGGCCGGGGTTCGCCGAGCTGATCGAGGCTGCGCGCGCGCGGGGCGCGCCCTTCTATCTCGCCTCCGGCGGACTCAGGCAGTACATCGAGGCGGTGCTCGAGGCGCAGCTGCCCCCGGAGGCGCGCGCGTACGTCCAGCTGCGCGCCAACGAAGGCCTCTTCTCGCCCCAGGGTCTGCGGGTCCGCTTTCCCTCGGACGAGGCGTCGCGGCGCGCGGGATGCGCGGTGTGCGGCTCCTGCAAGCGCGTCTCTGTCGCGGAAGCTCGCGCGGCCGGCGCACGGCGCGTGCTGGGAATTGGCGACGGGTTCGCCGATCGCTGCCTGGTGCAGTTCGCCGACCGGACCTTCGCGCGCGAGGGGAGTTTTCTGCACCGGCACTGCCTCGAGCGGGGCCTCGCGCACACGCCGTTCACCGAGCTGTTCGACGCGGCGGACGCGGTCCGGCACGGCGATTGCTGAAGCCTCTCCGTGCCCCATGGTGGGGTCCGGAGTTGGAACATGCTGCTCATGGTTGCGGCGCTGCTCGGCGCCGCGCCGCTCGCCGACGCGGAGGAACCTGCCGCCTTCATCGCGGCGGTGCCGGAGTCGGCTGCCTCGGAAGACGAGTCGCCCGCCGACGAGCCCGAGAGCCGCAGCGCGGATGCCACCGTGCGCATGGCCGCGAGCACGCGCGGCGAGGGCCGGGCCGAGGTTTCCGCTCGCGCGACCGCCGGCGGCGTAGCCATGTCGCTCGGCGCTGTCGAGAGCGCCGGGACCAAGGCTGCGCAGCGGCAGGAGCTGTTGCTCGGCATCGAGGCCGGGCCCATCCGCGGCGAGGCGCGCGTCGTGCCGCAACTCGCGGGGCTGTTGCGCGTCGCCGCCGAGCTGGGTGTCCATTCCGAGACCTGGGGTCTCATTCTGGGCGGCCGGGTCTCGTCGCTGGACGCGACACAGCTGCGGGCGGCCTTCGTGCGGCTCGAGGTGGAAGGCGAGTTGGCCGAGGAGTGGCATGCCGGCGCGAGCGCCGCGGCGTGGGCGCTGCAACTCGACGCGCCGCCCTCGGCCGATCCCTGGACCCGCTACGGAATGGCCACGCTCGACTGGTGCCAGCGCTGGGAAGCGGGCGGCTGGGTGTCGCTCGATCTGGGGCCGGTCGCGCTCACGCCCTCGTTCTCACTCTCGCAGCCGCCGCAGGACGGCGCCTACGAGGCGCGCGGGTCGCTGGCGGTCGAGGTGCAGCTGGGGCCGGCCAAGCTGCGCACGGAGGTGGCGGCGGCCCGACTGTGGGCCATGGAGCAGATGTGGATGGTGGACGTGACCGCGGGGGTGACGATGAGCCTTCACTGAACCTGAATCAACAACGACAGTGCCGAGACGCTGGCGGGGACGCCGAGCTGCGGGGAGAGCTGCGCGCGCCAGCGCAGGTCGGACGTGGCCGCGAAGGTGACCTTTGCGTTGGGCGAGAGCGCGAGCCAGGTCTGCCCGCCATCGGCCGAGACGAAGTAGGACTCAGCCGCGGCGGGTGCTCCAGGCGGAGTGCCTGCGTCGAGTGCGGCGACCAACGTCGCGCTGGTGGCCTTCTTGCCGGCGGGCAGCGGCAGCGCGCGCGACTGCGCTTGCGGCAGCGCGAACGCCGTCGTGTACGGCGCGGGAGAGATCTGCCCGCGCGCCACCGGATCGTCGCCGGCTGCCCGCTCGAGTCGGATGCGGCCGGCGCCGCCGCCCGCCGCTCCCGCAGCGGAGATCTGCGTGCCGCTCGCCGCCAGCTTGAGGTTGCCGAGGCGCAAGAAGAGCGACCCGCCCGCGCCGCCGAAGTTGCCGCTCGCGGGCAAGCCGCCGTTCGCGCTGACGCGCCCGCCGCCCGACAGGTCGAGCGTGCCGGCGAAGAGCAGCACCATTCCGCCGCCCCGCCCTCCAGCCGCATGCCCCTGCCACGGATTCGGGCACTTCACGGTGCCGTGCGAGAAGTCGCAGCTGGTGTCGCCGGCGGCGCAGGCGCCGCACACTTCGCAGCCGGGGTTGGTGCAGCAGCCGGGGTTCTCGGCGCAGTGCACGGCGCTTGCGTTGGTGTACTCGTCCACCGGGCAGGTGCTGCAGCTGTTGCAGCCGGAGCCGCCGCTATAGTCGCAGTCCTGCCCGCCGCCCGCTCCGCCCGGGCCGTGCCAGCAGGTGTAGACGGGCTGGTAGCACGGCGACCCGAGACTGAGGAAGCCGCAGCCGAAGGAGTTGCAAGTGTCGTAGGAGTGCGGGCAGGAGAAGCCCAGCGAGCATGTCGACGCGCAGTAGTCGTAGTCCCAGCGGATAACGCTCTGCCCGCAGTGCGAGGGATTGCCGTAGCACTCGTCGTGATAGCAGTCGTGATAGCCCCAGGTGCTGCAGCCGCAGGAGGTGCACCCGTCCACCGTGCCGGCGGAGTGACTGCCTTGCAGGCCGGGGCAGCTGTTGAAGCAGCTCGTGCCATCGGAGATTCCGACGGTGCCCACGCCTCCGCCCACGTCGGCAGCAGTGCCGGGGCAGACGTTGAAGGTGGTGTTGAACTGGCAGGTTCGATCGCTGCCGCAGGGCCGGGCCTGAGCGGCGCGCGTCAGCGTCCCCTGGCATCTGCCGAACGCGTTGCCGGCAGCCGCGTAGGCTCCGCAGGCGCCGCTCACCAGGCCGTAGGCGGAAGTATTATACTTGCTATACGATTCTGACGGGCAGTCGCTGGTCTGCGCGCAAGGCTTGTCGGTGTTCTGCTCCTGGCTGCCGCTGGCGCTGCCGAAGAAGAGCCGGGAGAGGGACGGAGCGCCGTAGGTTCCGCCCGCAGCCGAGCAAGTCGAGGAGCCGGCGCCGCCGTAGCTGCCGCCCGAGCCGTACCAGCTGTCGAGCTGCGAGAGGTGCCACGGGTCGCCGCAGAGATAGCCGCCGCTGCCGCCGCCGAAGAGCGCCGCCGGTCCGCTGTACAAGGCGGCCACGCCGCCGAAGCTCTCGCCGGGCTGATCGTGGACAGCGTCGGGCGAGTCGCCGCCGCGGAAGCCGAGCTGGTCGGCGTGAATCGCGCCGCCGACGCCGGCGGTGCCCGCGACGCGCATCACGACCACGCCGCCCTTCGAGCCGTCCCATGCGCTGGCGGTGAGCGACGCGCCCGCCGACACGGTGAGGTTGGTGAAGTGCGGCACCCTCTGCAGCACGACCTTCTCTCCGGCGAGCGGCGCCCCTGGCTTCTGGCCGTAGACTCCCAGCACCGGCGCGGTGAAGCTCACCTGTCCGCCGCTCGACTGCGCCACGGTCAACAGCTCCCACGCTCCGGCCGCCACCACCGCCGCCGTTCCGGCGCCCTGCAGCTCGAGGAGCAGCGCCTCGTCGCCGGGCTGGAACGAATCGGCGTAGGCGCCGGTGACGCTCACCGATTGCGCGCCGACCGCGGTCACCCGCAGCACGGGCGCGAACGGAGCCGTCCGGCCCGAAGGCACGCTGGTGGTCAAATCCCAGACGCCGGCCGGAACCGCGAAAGCGCCGTCGCGGCCGTCGCCCAGCTCGCTGAACGAGGCCATCGCGCGCCCCGCGCCGGTCTGCCATTGCGCGGTGGTGGCGGTGTAGTCGCGTTCGGCGTCGGTGGTGAAATCCTCCGAGGCGTAGGCCGCTGCCGCAGCGGTGACGAAGGCGACCTGCGCCGTGGCCACGCACGCCGCCGACCCGGCCACCGTCGCGGAGATGGTCACGTTCGCGGCGGCCGTCGGAGCGCGCACCGCAAAGTCGGCGCGGCCGCTGGAAGTGCGCACTTGCGCAAGAGGCGCGACGATCTGCGCACCTGCGCCGGCGCTGAGCGCGATGAGCGTTCCGTCCGGCACCGGCGCGCCGCTCGCGTCGAGGATGGGGCCGGTGGTGGCGAGCAAGGTGGAGACGCCGTCGGCCGGCGCGGGCGAAGGTGAAGTCACCGCCAGAGTGAAGCCGGGCGCGCAGGAGCCGCCGCTGCATGCGCCTTGAGAGCAGCCGCCCAGGCATTCGGCGATCTCGTTCCAGTTCGTCCCGTCGCACTTCTCGAGCGCGATGCCGGCGCAGCGCAGCGATCCCGCGATGCACCCTGCGGGCGGCGGCAGGCAGGCGCCGGCGGAGCAGCCGTCACTGCAGGTCTGCGAGAGCGACCAGCCCGAGCCGTCGCCGGCGCACACCATCACGCCGTCGGCCGCGGCGGTGCAGCGGCGGGTCAGAGGAGAGCAGACCTGGGCGGCGCAGGCGGCGCGATCGCTCGCCAGCGCGGTGCACCCGCCCGCCGCGCACTGCTGCGAGAGCGCCCATCCCGAGCCGTCGGGCTTGCAGGCTTCGACTGCGCTCCCGTCGGCCGAGCAGCGCGTCGCGCCCGCCGCGCAGACGCCTGTCACGCAGGCGCCGGCCGAGCAGGTGCCCGGGCAGGCCGTCTGCTGCGCGAATCCCGAGCCGGTGCCGTCGCACTGGACCAGCACGTTGCCGTCGCAGAAGAGCGAGTTGGGCGCGCACTTCTGCGCCACGCACTGCCCGCCGCTGCAGGCCGCTCCCGCGGGGCAGGGCTGCGCGATCCACTGCGATCCGTCGGCGGAGCACACCGACAGGTCCGGCGAGCAGCGCGTGTCGAGCGGCTTGCACACCAGCGACTTGCAGGTGGTGGTGGCCGGATCGCAGCCCGAGGGGCACGCTTGCGCGAGCGTCCAGGAGACGCCCGAGGCGCCCGGCACGCACTGCTCCACGCCAGCCGTGCCGCAGCGGCGGTCGCCCGCCGTGCAGGCGTCGGCCACGCACTGGCCGGCGCGGCAGCTCGAAGGACACGCCTCGGCCAGCGTCTCGCGCAAGCCGGCCGAGTCGCACTCCACCACGTCGCTGCCCTGGCAGCGGCGAGCGTTGGGCACGCAGGCCTGCAGCGACCCGGGCAGGGCGCATTTTTCGCTGACACATGTCAGCGGATTGGCGCAGTCAGCGTCGGCCGCGCACGCATCGCCCACGCCCGCGCCGCCGCGCGCGACCCCGCCTTTGCAGGCGGCGAGCGCGGCGAGGAGCAGGAGCGCGGCGCGGAGGTTCATGTCAGTACACCGTCAAGTACCATTGCAGGCCGAGGATCGATTGCGGTTGACCAGGCGTGGGAGAGAGCAGTGCCTTCCAGCGGAATCTAGTGCCCAGAGCAGGTGAGCCCGGGGGCGAGACGAACGTGAGCGTCGGCCCCCCAGCGGTTAGCGCCCCAAAGTCCGGCGGGTCGTTGCTGCTCGCG
>Ga0307479_10000671_pt1 | contig 30932 bp, 28 predicted proteins | sample atmos_gasesECM4C_FD_203743 | JGI IMG/M metagenome (GOLD analysis project Ga0307479, IMG submission 203743) | Hardwood forest soil microbial communities from Morgan-Monroe State Forest, Indiana, United States - atmos_gasesECM4C_515 | ecosystem: Environmental > Terrestrial > Soil > Temperate...
AAAGTGCGCACCAGCACGCCCATCAAGCACCTCATCGTCCTCATCGGCGAGAACCGCACCTTCGACCATGTCTTCGCAACCTATGTGCCGAAGAGCCATGATTCAGTCTCAAACTTGCTCTCCAAAGGAATCATCACTGCCGATGGCAAGCCCGGCAAACATTTCTCTAAAGCCGCGCAGTTCCAGGCTGTGGCGCCGTTCCGGACCAAATACTTCATAAGCCTGGACAAGGATGAGAAGGCTCCGTACGAGACCCTGCCGCCGCCGACCTTGAATTTTTCGCCCAGCCCCAACACCGTGATCGTCGGCTTTGCCACAGAGCCACCCCCTTTCCCCCTGGGCACTCCGACAGCTTTTTTGAAGTCCATTGAGCCGTCATTGGAACCCGCCGATCTCGGCCTGCTGACCACGGGTGCTTCTGGCCAGGACAATACGTTTGTACTCACCCCCGTTCCCGACTTCGATACGCGCGTCGCGAATTTCAATAACTTACCGAACGGACCATTCCCATTGCAGGGGCCGAACCTTCCCTACGATTCCTACACCGGTGATACGACGCACCGGCTCTTCGAGATGTGGCAACAATCGGATTGCAACATCAAGAATGCCACCAAGCACAATCCTTCTGGCTGCCTGAACGATCTTTATCCCTTCGTCATCACGAACTATACGAACCAGATCGATCCTTTTGACACGCCTCCTGCCATCGACGACAACGGCGGCGGCAATTCCATGGCTTTCTATAACGTACAGGCGGGCGACGCCCCGGTCTTCAAGAGCCTCGCTGATCAATACTCCATGAGCGACAATTTTCATCAGTCGTTCATGGGCGGCACGGGCGCCAATCACGTGATGCTCGGCACCGGCGACGCCATCTTCTGGTCCGACAATACGGGCAATCCTGCCACCGACAAGGGCAATCCCACGACGCCGCCGGCGCGCATCGCGAATCCGGATCCACTACCAGGGACCGACGACGTTTACACCGTGGACCTTGGGTTCGACGGCAACTTCGCCGAATGCGCTGATCCCAGCCAGCCCGGCATTGCGCCAATTCGCGATTACCTCGCTTCGCTCCCGTACCATCCCGATCCCAAGTGCGAGCTCGGTCACTTCTACATGGTTAATAACGACAACCCGGGCTTCCTTCCCGACGGCACCGTCGACACAAATAAAATTTCCCAGGGCAAGTCCATCCCGCCGATCAATACCCGCACCATCGGCGAAGCGCTTAACGAAAAGGGCATTTCCTGGGCCTACTATGGCGGAGCATACAACGCCGCTGTCGCTGGAGCGCCGATCGGCGCAGCCTACTGCAACATTTGCAATTTTGAATCCTACGCCACGGCCATCATGGGCGATAAGGCTCAGCGAACGACACATATCAAGGATGCGACGGATTTCTTTGACGCCATCGACTCCGAAACTCTGCCTGCCGTGTCCTTCGTCAAGCCGGACGGCCTTCTCGACGGTCACCCGGCGTCCTCGAAACTCGACCTCCTCGAAGGCATGATTAAGAAAACCGTCGATGGCCTCATGGCGCATCCCGATCTCTTCGCTTCGACCGCGCTCATCATCACTTTCGACGAAGGCGGAGGCTACTATGACTCTGGCTACATCCAGCCGCTGGACTTTTTCGGAGACGGGCCGCGCATTCCGCTGATCGTGGTTTCGCCCTTCACCCGCGGCGGCCACATCAGCCACACCTACACCGACCACGTCTCGATCCTGAAGTTCATCGAACGAAATTGGAAATTGAAGCCGCTAACGCGTCGCAGCCGCGATAATTTCCCGAATCCCGTCGTTGACGACGATAATCCCTACGTGCCGCTCAACAGTCCGGCGCTCGGCGATCTCTTCGACCTCTTCGACTTCGCACACCGCGACGGCGATCACGACGGTGGCGATCGCGGCGACAATCGCTGAGAATCGCTCCACACTCACCAACAAAAAGGGCGGCCCTAAGGGTCGCCCTTTTCTAATTTTCGTATGTCTGTTCTGAACTGTATGTTCTGTGCGTCACTCGCCTGCCCCGGCCCGATCGGGGTGTTGAATTCTCTTCTCTACCTCCGCGCAGCTTGAGACTCCGCGGCGGTTAACTCCGTCACCAAAAATTCCATCGCCGCGCGGGCATCTTCTCCGCCGCGCTTCAGCCGGTCATCTGCTTTTTGCAAAGCCCGCAAACCGTTCAACAATTGCCCTTTCGGTATTTTCCGCGCATTCTGCAGCGCCAATTCCGCCTGCTCCGGACGCATTCCCAGCGCTCGCGCCGCTTGCCACCCGTTCACTGCCCCCTTGATTTCGCTCGCTTCGATCAGCTTTCGGTACATCCACGCCATCGCGCCCAGCATGGGCAGCGGCTCCTCCCCATCACGTAGCAATCGATCCATAAACTCCAGGGCCATCTTCGGCTGGCGCGACGCCAGCATGTCCGCCAGTTCCCACACCGTTGCGGTTTTCTCCGAAACTACCAGGGCGCTTACATCCGTACGCCGGATCAATTTCCTCTCCGCCACATAGGTTGCCAGCTTGTCAATCTCGGTCTTCAGCCGCATCAAATCCGTTGCCACAAACTCCGCCAAATCCTCCGCCGCGCCTTCGTCAAACTCCACCCCTTGTTCTTTTCCGATCGCGCGCGCCAACGCCACCGCGGCCGCTTGCCGATCGGCGGCATCTTCGCCGAGCCCCACCTCCACAACAAGCGTCTTTCCCATCAGCAGTTTTGCGAGCTTCATCCGCTGATCCAGCCCGGTTGCCTCCACCACCAGCACGCTGAATGGCGCCGGATCGTCGAGATAGCCCTCGAGGAACGCGACCGCTTGATCGCGATTTTTCTCCCCCATTTTTTCGATGGCTTCGCCGTCTTCCAGAAACACAACTTGCTGTGTCGACAGCATCGGCACCGTTTGTGCCTGCTCCAGCGCAGCCTGCGTTTCGCCGCGCTCCGCCGAATAGCGCGACACCGCCCACGTCCGCGAGGCCTCCGGCACAAATCTCTCGATCAACTGCGCCCGGCATTCATCTCGCAGGTAACTCTCTTCGCCCAGTAGCAGCAATGCGGGAACTGGCTTCCCTTTTTCTAGCCGTTCCAACAACTCTTGCGCTGAAACTCGCGACATCTGTTCCTTCATTCTTCTGCTTGCGGGCCTATCGCCCGCTGCTCCGCGTCAATAATTCTCGGTTACCGCGGCCACCAAGCGCGCTGCAAAATCCCGCGCCAGACGTCCCAGCGCCGGGTCCTGCTCTTCAAAGAAACTCTTCACATCCTTCGAAATCTCATATTCGTTACGGAACAAAAAATTATCCGTCTGGTAGATCACCTTTTGCGTCGCTGTTTCCGTCAGCGAAATCGCGCACTTCACCGTCACCAGCATCGTCGTCGCGCTGCCCGTCGCCGTGTCGAACAGCAACGGCACTGCCTCCACGCTCATTACTGTGCCGCGCAGGACCGCGTCGCCCTGCGCTGGATTCGAAGTCACTCGGTACTGCGTCTTGGCCAAAAACTCGTGCACCGTCGCCTCCGTCAACTTCTGCTCGATCCGGTAGCTCGCCGTTTTGTTTTCGAGCGCCGGAATCGCCAGCACGTGAATGCTCTTCGGCAGCGAATCGCTTCGGCCCGCAACATGGTAACCGCACCCCGCTGCCAGCACGGCAGCCGCTATGAGCGCGCAAATGGACTCGCCTCGCTTCATCCAAATGGCTCCGCTCTCAGCAAAAAAGCCGATCTCGTAATTACGATCAGGTAGGACTCCCGCTCAAGCGAAGGCATGAATCACGTAGTCCGCGAAACCATCCGATGGCGGAAGAAGCGCGCCGCATGCAGCGCGAGCCCCAGAATGGCATACGTGCACGCCAGGATTAGTAGCGCATATTCTGAATAAAGCCAGGTAACCCCCACCAGTAAGCAGAGCAGAACAATGGCGAGTGAAGGCTGTTTTCTCGTCCAGGGAATGTCCTTGAAGCTGTAGTAGCGGATCGTGCTGGTCATCAGAGCGCCCAGCGAAGCGGCAAGAAGGAACCAGGCCACCGACCACCACCCGTTTTGCAGCGGGCCAATCGAAATCGGCCCGCCGACGCGTAGCCCATGAACGATTGCGGCGATCACCGCGGCGGCCGCAGGTGTCGGCATGCCTACAAAATATTTCGAGCTGCCCGGCGCCATTCCCTGAACATTGAACCGCGCCAGCCTCCAGGCGCAGCAGATCAGAAATGCCAGGCAACACACCCACGCGAATTCGCCCAGTTGGTGAAGGGCTTCGCCGCTCAAGCTCGTAACGCTGCGGAATCCCCAAGCGTAAGCGAGAATCGCCGGTGCAATGCCAAAACTCACCACATCCGCCAGCGAATCGAACTGCACTCCAAATTCCGTGTTCGTTCCCGTCAACCTGGCCAGCCGTCCATCGAGCGAGTCAAACAAAATCGCAAGCCCAATCGCTTTCGCGGCGTGATTCAGATCTTCCGGCGTCCCCACCAGCGACGCAACAACCGCGTAATACCCGCACAGCAAATTTGCTGACGTCATCATCGCCGGCAAAAGAAAAATTCCGCGGCGATGCTTCAGGTTCCGCAACCTTTTACCCGCGAACCGAATTTCGTGCTGCTCGATAGCGCCCATGACTATTACCGTCGTCCCACCAGGGATGCTTTCGCCTCCCCGCCCGCCATTCGCCCTTCGCTCACATCTTTTTTATTTTGCGGCTTCACAGCCCACCGCGCCACCACGCTCGATCCGCCCTTGACATTATCTCCCAGGGAAACCAAAATCTCCGCCTCCCGCGGCACCCACAGATCGACCCGCGAGCCAAACCGCACCAGTCCGATCCGCTCGCCGCGCGCCACCCGTTCCCCTTCTTTCTTCCAGCAAACCACGCGCCGCGCGATCCATCCCGCGATCTGTTTGAAAACCATCTCCCCCGCGTCCGTCGAAAGAGTGATCACGTTCTGCTCATTCTCCAACGACGCACGCTCGCGCATCGCCGCCAGAAATTTTCCCGGCCGGTACGCCATCTTCTGGATAATCCCTTCCGCCGGCGCGCGGTTCACGTGCACATTCCATATCGCCAGAAAAATGCTGATGCGCTTCCCCGGACGGCCCGCATTTTCTTCCTCCGTCACCACAACGACACGCCCGTCCGCCGGTGACACCACCGCGCCTGTTTCCGAAGGAATCTTGCGCTCTGGATCACGGAAAAAAGTGAATACGAACGCAGCCAGGCAAAGCAGCGCGCTTCCAGCAAAGGGCCAGTGCGCCAGAAACGCCACGCCACCCAGGGCGAGCGGCGGTAATCCAAAGTAATATCCCTCTTTAACCATGCTGCCCGAACGACACCTCAAGATTTCGCGCGGTTCTGTTTCGCGCCGGGCGAACACGGTCATTCTACGACAGAATTCTCTGCCCGCGTGCCGTTATTGAGTCGCGTGTGCCCGGGATCTCTGGATACGCAAGGCGATCCTCTCCATCTCGTCCTTGCAGTGGAGTTTCATCTTTTTCAGCTTGATTTCTTCCAGGAGGTCTTCCGAACTAAGGTAGGATGCTTTGGAGATTCTCTGCAGTTCTGCTTCGTAGTGCTGATGTTGCTCTGCCAGACGCTGATACTCGGCGTCTGTTTCGAGAAGTATATCCCGAGGGTTCCGCTGCAATGGTGCCATGCGTTCCTCCTCATGACCGATGGATGGATTCGGTTAACTACATGAGCGCAAGATACCACTCTGGATTCCCACGTCAAGGGGGAACTCGTAGCTACTTGGTCCTAGTGCCGTTCCAACTCTTTGACCCACATGGTAAAGGGCATGAAGTGCGCTCCGCCTTGGAACGGTACTAGCCTGTGAGTTTCTTCTCCATCAACACCGCGCCTTCTTCTGGCTCCCGGTAGTAGCCCGGCCGCCTTCCCGTTTCGGCAAAGCCCATTTTTTCGTAGAAAGCGATCCCCGCCTCGTTCGATTCCCGCACTTCCAGGAAGACCTTGTTTACGCCTCTCCGGTGAAGCTGTTCCAATACAGCCGAAAGTAGCGCGTGCCCCTCGCCGCGCCTCCGGTTTTGACGCCGGACCGCCAGATTCAGGATTTCCGCTTCGTCCGCCACCTGGCGTCCGACCACAAATCCGCTGATGCACCCTGCCGCCTCGTTCACCAAGGCCAGAAATCCTTCCAGCCCGCATAACTTCTCGTAACCTTCCTTGGACCAGCTTGCGGATTCACGGGATTCTTCCGCGACCGAGACCAGCTCGGGAATATCCTCCGCACGGAAGCCCCGAATCCCGTCCAGTCGCGAATCGCTTTCGCCTTCACCGCCCATGCCCGCGTCCGCCCTTCCAGAGCACTTCCGCGTCCGACCGCCGGACGTAGTTCGCATCGAGCGTGAGCGCATCCGCAGTCCGGTTTTCGAGCAACTTCTGATAACCAATCTTGCCGATCACGGGAGCAAATATCGCCGAGACCTTCTGTACCTTCTCGCCAGTCTTTTCCCGTTCTCTCCAAGCTTCTTGATAGGTGATGTGCTCCGGGTCCGGTGAAACCCACGCCACGCGCTCCGCCCCCGACTGCTCTCCCACCCAATCTAAAAACCTCTCCGGCGCCACGACCATCTCGTCTTCAACGCGTTCCAATCTCCCGTCTATTCGCCTATACATTGCTCCGAATACCTGTTCCCGGTGCGCATCCACGAACGCAGCCACTACTTTGGCTCCCGCTTCCGCCTGTGAAGCGACCGCCTCCAATCGCGATACCGCAGCAATCCGGCGCCCGAACACTTCGCTCCAAGCCTTCACCGTCGTCAAGCCAACGCGAACTCCCGTGAACGAGCCCGGCCCCGCGGCCACGGCGAAAGCCTCGACTCTTTCCATCGATTGCCCGGCCGCCTTCAGTACCTGCTCTACCGCGCGAGGAAGCCACGAGGAATATTCCTCGGCAGACTCATGCCCCAACACTTCCAGGACTTCTCCGCCCCGCAAAAGCGCCACGCTACCCCGCGAATCACACGTATCCAAAGCCAGTAAAAGCACGCCAGGATTCTAACCGAGCGGCGAAAAGAGCGCTCGTCTCCCCAGAAAAAACTTACGCTATCGCCTCAGTTTGTTGCGAGAGCTCTCTCCACGGATTCCGCGCTCGGTTCAAGATGTTTTCAAAGCTCAGGTGTCTTGCCGCCCGCCCCTAAGCAATTCTAATGCCAAATTAATACCGTACTTTCCCTAACCTCCTGATTCCACACGATATATCTTGACTCATGCGGCACAAAGCTTTAGAGTGGTTTCTGCAGGTCAGGGGGGCAACCGAAGTATGGACTACAAAATTGGGGAAAAGGTCGTCTATCCAAACCACGGCGTTGGGCTCGTTGAGCAGATTAGCTACGGTCTTTTGAACGGTAGAACCGAACGTTACTTCATGATTCGCATTGTTTCCAGCGGTCTTCGCGTCATGGTTCCTCAGTCAAACGCGGAAACCGTTGGCCTTCGTTCCGTCATTCGTTCCAATGACACAACCAAAGTTCTTGGCTTCCTCGAAAAGGGCAAACTCAACTCTCACCACGACTGGAAACACCGCTTCAAGGAGAATTCCGAGCGCATGCGCACCGGATCGCTCCTCGAAGTCGCCGTCGTCCTCAAGAGCCTCGTCTCCCTCAGCCGTAGCAAGCCTCTCTCCTTCCGCGAAAAGAAAATGCTCGAACGCGCGAAGTATCTCCTCGTCAGCGAAATGGCTACCTCACGCAACACCACTTCGGAAACCGCCGAGGCGGTCGTCGTGAAGTCTCTTGCCAAAGCCAAGCTCACGTTTCCCGTAATGACCGAAAAATTCGAATAGCCCTTGCCGCTTCAGCGGCTCTTCCTTCCCCGGCGGGCAGCTTTCTTAGCTGCCCGCTTTTTTTCTCTCGAGTCCTGTCCACTAACGCCTACTTTTTCTTTTCGCTGGCATTCTGGAACTCCCCCTTGCTCTCAGAGCTATCGGTAAAGGTGAACGAGTTGTTACGGCAATTTTAGGGTATAAAATGGAGGGTGCGCTCAGGAACTTTCAGATGAAACCTTCGGTTCGCTTGATACGACTCGGCATCGGCGTTGTTTCGATCGCCATTCTGACAGTAGCAGCTTCCTACTTGTTTAGACCGGCCAATGTTTGTGGATGGTCGAGCACGAGGCGAGCCCGAGAAGCGACACTGAGACAGGATCTGTTTGTAATACGACAGGCCATTGACAGCTACACCCTCGACAAGCAGCGCCCTCCCAAGTCATTGCAAGATCTTGTGGACGCGCATTACTTGCAGGAGATTCCGACCGATCCGTTCAGCTGCAAAAAGGACTGGCTGGTTCCCATTGAAGACATGCGGCTCGACCCAGACTTGAGAGACGTGCCCCTGAGTCCAGACTTGAGGGCCACCGGTATCGTCGATGTGCATTCGAGCTCGAATCGCGTCGACGGTGAAGGCGCGGCATACAGCACATGGTGACGAAGGCACCTGCAGCCTTCCCGATTCAGTTCCCTGCCAGCGAAAGTCCACAAACCCTGACCCCTGCTTGGCGTAGAGTCCGCCCTACTGTTGCAACAATTTCCGGGGCACCTGGAGTGTCGCCGTGAATGCACAGCGTTTGCGCGTTCACCGCAACTTCGCTCCCGTCACTCGCAGTCACAGCCCCTCGCTCAACGATGTTTAACGCCTGCCGCCCAGCTTTTTCGGGATCGCGGATTAGCGCGTCCTCAAACTTGCGCGAGCGCAACGTCCCATCCGCTTCATACCGTCGGTCCGCGAACGCTTCCGCGGCCACGGCAAATCCCGCCTCCCGAAAAACATCGAGCATCGGAGATCCAGCGAGACCTACCAGCACGACATCCTTGCTCCATCGAGCAATTCCCTTTGCAATCGCTTCCGCAATCTCGCGATTCCGCACCGCCTGATTGTAAAGCGCGCCGTGTGGCTTCACGTGAACCAGCCGCGTGCCGCAACGGGCGGCAATCTCGGCCAGCGCCCGGACCTGTTCGAATACGCTATCGGCGATTGCTTCACCCGGCAGTTTCAACTCCACACGCCCGAAATTCGCCCGATCGGGATAGCCCGGATGCGCCCCAATCGCCAGCTTCCAGCGAAGCGCCTGCTCGATCGTCGTTTTCATGGTCTGTTCGTCGCCCGCATGCCCCCCGCACGCGACATTCACCGAAGTGATGGAGCGCATCAATGCTTCCTGCGTGCCGTCGGCAATCGCCCCAGGAAGCTCCCCCATGTCGCAATTCAAATCGATGCTCTTCATTTCAATTCCCGCCTTCCAATTGCTGCTCGGCCTCCCGCCGTGCCATTCCGCGCTGTAGCTCAGGCCTTTAGGCCTGAGGAATCTGCTTTGCGCCGTTGTTCGTCATTCACCGATCAATCAGTTTTCGACAACCAGTTCCTTCGACGTCAGCAACTCCTCCTGCTCTCTCAACAACGATTTTGCCGTTTCCCACCCCACACGCTCAAATCGAATCTCATCGCGCGGGCGAAGCTGCCCCAGGCTGCCCAGATCGGCCGAAATCACGTTCACAATCTTGGCATACCCGCCCGTGGTCTGTTGTTCCACAAACAAAATAATCGGCAATCCCCCCGATGGAATCTGCACCGCGCCAATTGAAACGCCTTCGGTAATCATCTTTCCGCCGGATCCCTCCGGCACGGGCGCGCCTTCCAATCGAAGCCCCATGCGATTGGACTCCTCCGCCACTCGGTACGTGTTCGCATAAAAAATCTCTTGCGCCGCCTTCGGAAACCAATCGTTCTGCGGCCCTGGCGTCGCTCGCAAGACTTTGCGCGGCGCCAAGCGCTCCAACGCCTTCGTTGCCACCGTCCTTTTCCGGTAAGACCCCTTCGCCTCTGCGATTTTCAGCACATCTCCCTTCCGCAAGGCTCTGCCTTCGTGACCTCCGAGCCCACTCAAAAGATGCGTTGACGCGCTGCCGAGAAAATCCTCCACCTCGATTCCACCGCGAACGCACAAATAACAGCGCGCACCAGACCGCGTCGGCCCCATGCGAAGTGTTTGACCCCGCTTTGCTTCCACCGTTGTCCACGGAACAACGGGTGCATCATCCAAACTCGCACCAAAATCCGAACCCGTTAGCGCCACGACAGCGCCATCGGGAAACTCGAATTTGCCGCCGAGCAACGTCATTTCCAATCCCGCTGCCCCCTCCTCATTGCCAACCAGTCGATTTCCGATGCGCAGTGAAATCGCATCCGCCGCTCCCGAGGGCGATACACCCATCGGACCAAATCCTTCTCGCCCCAAATCCTGCACTGTGGTGAGCAAGCCCGGCTCCCGCACTTCGATCACCCTCATTTGCTCTCCAGCGCTTTGAATTGCTCGCGTGATATCGGCACAAACCGCACGCGATCTCCAATGGACAAAAGGCTCAAAGCATTCCCGTCCGTTCGAAACATCGCCGTTGGTGTGCGTCCCAAGAGTCTCCAGCCACCGGGCGTCGCAAACGGGTACACACCTGTCTGACTCCCCGCGATTCCCACGCTCCCCGCCGGAACATTTCGCCGCGGCGTCGCCAGGCGCGGCGTCACCAGCGCTTCGGGCACTTCGCCGAGATACGCAAAACCTGGCACGAAACCCAAAAAATAAACCAGATAGCTGGTCGAACTATGAATTTCAATCGCTTGCGCGGCCGTCATTCCGTGCATGGCCGCCACATCGCTCAGGTCGGGACCATACTCTCCGCCATAGCACACCGGAATTTCCAGTTGCCGCGGCTCGGGGAGACGAACTTCTTCCAGTCGCTCGAGATATTTTTTGAGAATCGCTTCCAGTTCGTTGTGCTTCAATTTCAGCGCATCGAACTTGACCAGCAGCGAGCAGTACGCGGGATGAAGGTTGCGGATGCCTGCGATGGGTTCCAACTCGAGTAGCCGCAGCAGTCTTCTGACTCGTTCATGCGCCTGAGGAGTGATTTGATGACCGAAGTAAACCAGCAGCGATTGGTCGCTCGCAACTTGGAATCGCGCGCTTTCGCCCGCCAACGTGTCCATGGTCGCGAAAGTATACCCCACGCACTGTTTCACTCAGAATTGCATGGCGCATCCTCGCCGGAGGGAAGGCTAAGCGAGGGGGAGACTCGGATCAGCATTGAGGCTCGTATCTGCGAGGATCCCCGCACGCAACCGCGGATACGCCGCCGCCGCAATCATCGCGGCGTTATCCGTCGAAAGCGCCCGGCTCGGGAAATACACTTGGATTCCTGCTCTCTTCCCGCGTTCCTCGAAGGTCTCCCGCAGTTGGCTGTTCGCCGCCACTCCTCCCGACACCAGCACACTTCCCGCCGACAATTCCTCTGCCGCAGCCATCGTTCGCTCCACCAGATCGCGCACTACCGCATTCTGAAATTCCCTCAAGAGCCCCAGTGTTCGCGCCGAGCACAGCGGCAGCAACTCTTCAAACTTTCGCTCTCCGCGCTCGATCGCTTCTTCCCGACGGCGAATCTCCGGCCCATATTCTGCGTGGTCGCGGACGTGATACAGCACCGCGGTCTTCAATCCGCTGAAGCTGAAGTCCAGCGGATTCCCTCTTGTTTTCGTCGGCCCGAATTTCACGGGCGCTGGCGCGCCGTTCGCCGCCTTTGCCAGCCGGTCCACGATCGGCCCGCCCGGATACCCGAGCCCCAAAAGCTTCGCGACCTTGTCATACGCCTCTCCGGCGGCATCGTCGCGCGTCTGCCCAAGTTTTCTGTACCGCAGCAGCCCGCTGCCCTGGACTTCCGCCTCGTCCGCTCTCTTCACTTCATACAAAACCGTGTGCCCTCCGGACACGATCAAGCACACCGCAGGCAAATTCGGCGGCCGCACGGTCTTATGCGCTTCCAGAAACACCGCGTGCACATGTCCTTCAAGGTGGTTCACCGCAACTAGCGGCTTTCCCAGCGCCCCTGCGAGCGTCTTCCCGTACGTAATCCCCACCAGCAGCGCTCCCACCAGCCCCGGCCCTTGCGTCACTCCAATCGCATCTACATCCGCCAGCTTCATGCCCGCCTGCGTCAGCGCTTCTCGCACCACCGGCACGATCTGCCGCAAATGTTCGCGCGAAGCCAGCTCGGGCACCACGCCGCCATACTTCCTGTGAACTTCAATCTGCGACGCCACCACGTTGGACAGAATCTCGCGTCCGTCGGCGACCACCGCCGCCGCCGTCTCATCGCACGAGGATTCGATGCCCAGAATTCGCAAGCTCATAAACGACCGATTGCAATCACAACGTCAGAGCACATTATGCTAGCACACCGCTGGCCCGGCCATTTTCTCGCGCTCGTGTGCATTGACAAACTCACTGCCGCGCAGCTACTGTGCAAAAGAAATGTTTCCCACTCTCCTTTTCAGGACTTCACAAAAGTAATGGCGCTCAATCCACCGAGTCATTCTTCGGACGCTGCTGCCGTGCGCAAAGTGCGCAAAGCGGTCCTCCCGGCCGCCGGCCTCGGTACGCGATTTCTCCCCGCCACCAAGGCTCAGCCAAAAGAAATGCTCGCGGTCGTTGACAAACCGCAAATTCAATACGTCGCGGAAGAATGCGTCGCCTCCGGCATCGAGCACATCATCATCGTCACGGGAAAAGGCAAGAACTCCATCGAGGATCATTTCGACAACGCTCCCCTGCTCGAGCGTTTTCTCGAAGAGCGCGGAAAAAAAGACCAGGCCGAAATGGTCCGCCGCATCAGCAACATGGTCCAGGTAAGCTACACGCGCCAGAAAGAACCGCTCGGTCTCGGCCATGCCGTGCTCGTTGCGCGCGACCTTATTGGCGACGAACCTTTCGCCGTTCTGCTCGGAGACGTTCTTATCCCGGGAGAAAACCCCGCAACCAAACAGCTCGTCGATGTTTATGCGGCTACCGGAGTCGGCGCTATCGCCGTCGAGGAAGTCCCGAAAGACAAAACGCATCTTTACGGAATCGTCGCGGCTGAGCCCGCTCCATTGCCACCTTTTGGCGCGCGGCTATTGCGCGTTCGTGATCTCGTCGAAAAACCCAAGCCCGAAGCGGCTCCATCGAATCTGGCAATCACGGGACGCTACGTCTTGCCGCCGGCCATTTTCGATTGCCTCGCGCGCACCAAGCCGGGCGCCGGAAATGAAATCCAGCTCACCGATGCACTGCGCCTGCTCGCGCAGGAGCAGGGGCTGTGGGCCTACATTTACGAAGGGATTTCCTACGACGCGGGAGACAAACTCGGCTTTCTGAAAGCCACCGTGGAGCTCGCGCTGCTGAATCCCGAACTGGGCGCGGCGTTTCGCGAGTACTTGAAGACGCTGAAACTTTAACCGCGAAAATTTCTTCAGGCCAAACTTATTTTTTCTTCGCCGTTTTTTTCTCGCTCGTCTCTTTGCCCGAACTCTCCTTTGCCGAGCTCTCTTTCGCAGAGCTTTCCTTCGCGGAAGACTCTTTGGCCGGCGTCTCTTTGGTTTCCCCGGCCGGTTTTTCGGTCTTGCTTCCGCCGTCGGTGGATTTTCCCCCGTAATCGGTCACGTACCAACCCCCGCCCTTGAACTGAAACGACGGGGCGGTAATGACTGCCTCCACCTTGCCGCCGCAATGAGGGCAGTTTTTCAGGTGTGGCCCGGAAACATTTTCGATTTTCTCCGTGAGCCGCCCGCATTTGCGGCATTTGTACTCGTACAGTGGCACCAGCGCTCCTGTTTGAATGCAACCAAAACTTAATTGTAGCATGCGCCCCTTTCTCCTCCGGCGCGCGTGCTAGACTCTTCACCATGTCCCGCAAGAGTTCTTCAACCAATGGCGGAGAAAACTCCGCGCCCGCCCCCGCGCAATCCTCGGGGCAGCCCGAAGGCGGATGCCTTTATCTCGTCGCTACGCCCATCGGCAATCTCGAAGACATCACCCTGCGCGCCTTGCGCATCCTGCGCGAATCCGACCAGATCGCCTGCGAAGACACCCGCCACACGCAGAAGCTCCTGAATCACTACGAAATCTCGAAGCCGCTCGTCAGCTATCACGAGCACAACGAGATGACGCGTGCGCCGGAACTTCTCATCGCTCTCGAGCAAGGTGCAAAAATCGCTCTCGTCAGCGACGCGGGCATGCCGCTGGTTTCCGATCCCGGCTACCGCCTGGTCACTCTCTGCCTTCGTCACAAAATCTCTGTGGTTCCCGTCCCCGGCCCCTCCGCGCTCCTCGCGGCGCTCGCCGCCTCCGGTTTGCCCAACCAGGAGTTCCTCTTCGTCGGCTTCCTCCCCGCGCGCTCCGGCGAACGCCACCGCGCCCTCGAACGTCTTCGCATCGAGGACCGCACCATCATTCTTTACGAAGCGCCCCACCGCGTGCAGGAATGCGTCGCCGACGCCCTCGAAGTGCTCGGCGACCGCCCGGCCTGCCTGGCCCGCGAAGTCACCAAGCTCCACGAAGAATTTCTGCGCGGCAAACTCTCCGAAGTCCTGGCATCGCTCGTAGGTCGCCCCGCCCGCGGCGAAATCACGCTGCTCATCGGCCCCGCCGACGCCGCGGAAGCTCGCAACCACGTCGACTCCGCGCAATCCCTCGCCGCCCGCGTCGAGGAATTGATGCACCAGGCCAAGCTCGACCGCAAAGAAGCCTTGAAGCTCGCCGCCAAAGAACGGGGCATCACCCGCCGCGCCGCCTACGATGAAATCGTGAGCTTGCGCGACAACGAGGACAAGGTTTGAGCCTGCCCCGCCCAATGTAAGGCCGGGCTTCAGCCCCGGCCAGTCCGGGAGTGTTGGCGAGATGGATACTCCCCCTCCCCCCTGTTTTTCATAAGTGTTCATTCTAAAGGGAGTTAAAGTCGTTTGTTTTGATACACTTTTGCAAGTGTTGATTCTAAAAGAGTAAGTGACTCGTGCCCCGCGATCTGTGGGGGATAGGGGGGTATACCCCCCTCGTTGTGAAAAACACAGTCCGTAACGGTATGAAGGGCAAAGAGATAACAGCGTTTCTGTTGGAGCGCAACGGAACAGCAACGGGCAACTAGTGACTGGTGATCGGTGACTAGTGACTGGTGGAAGCGCGGAGGAGACTGCCTTTGGCCGGATCGAAACTCTCCGGCAAGGTGCCCGAGAAGGCCGGGGCAGACCCCAAAAGTCTTCCGAACGTGGCGCGTGGCGGCGGTGAGGGCTGACTATCACAAGCCATGGTAGCACGGAACTGTTAATCTGTCAAGTAGTATATTATATGGTACTCATTCGAACGAGGAGAGACAAAGGTTCGGGGGTTGGAAGTTAAAGATTAGAAAGGGGTTGCGGGGCAAATCGGCGGAAGAATTAGTCATATATTCGGGGCGTTCCGAACACGGAACAGAGGCGGCTGGCGGCTGGAAAGAGAAGAAAAGAAAGGATTAACCCGAAGACGCCTTGGGCAAAGAAGGGTGCCGCTCGTTCGAACGAACCCACTCGCTCCATAGGAACCACGGTAGTGTCCAAAGACGCATGCGGCCTGCGGGGAGCGCGCTAGGGGCTGTCATAGCTCCCTCACGAAGGAGGCGACTCTCCTCAAATAATCATAGTACTCGGGCTTTATCTCTGAGCTTTTCAGCTCCCCAAATACCAGCTCTTTTACTTCCATCATCGATTTATCGACCTGTTCTTGTCCAATGCCGCTGTTGACCAACCAATGCTTCAAGATGCTTATTTTTCCGCCAGCCCTCGTAAGATCGGCAATGGGCAATCCGGGAATACTGTACTCCTGCACTATTTTGTCGATGCCATCTTTAAATGCCGTCTCTTTGATGAAGTCTTCACCCGTGATGGCCGTGACGCCATCCAGAAGTTCGTCGTACCGTTTCCACGCCCCATAACCTTTGTTTCGTTGATATTCCTTTTGGTGCTCTTTGGCTATCGCGTCGCTGTCGCTGAGGATCAGGCACTTCCTATCGCCTGCTTCGAAAAGCGGGGTTATATTTTTGATTTGTTTTACTCCTTGAGCAAAACAGTGGCCTAGATTTTTTAGCTGCTTGATCTCTTCGTATTCTGCAGGAACTCTCGAGATGGCCGTCTCGAACAACTTCTTATCCCTCCAGCCTTCAAAGATGAGATTCTTCTCTTTGAGATTCGAAAAGATGGAATATCCTAGCGATTTATATATCACCTCCTCATCTTGTATGTTTGATTCTGAGACCTCCTCGATCTTGCTTATTTCATTTTCCTTCTTCACGATGAGGTGGCGTTTTATGATCTTGTTGTCGATCATGAAAATTGAATGCGTGCTGAAGACAACGTAATTGTTTTTTGAGATATCAATCAGCTCGTCCATAAGATATCGAGCTCCTGTTGGATGCAGCCCGATTTCAGGCTCGTCGATTAGCAGTACGGTATCTTTTAGCAGGTTGGTCGCGTCTTCCGCGGAAACCATAAGCAGAAAGGTCACGAATCGCTTGAAGCCATCGCTTCTTTGTGACAGTTCGTAGTGATTTGATTTATCTTCGATCCGCGCTACAAGATCAGCTCCGTCCATAGCGAGCGAGAATTTTATCCCTTCGTACTCGCGCCACGTACTATGAAAATGCTTGCTTGTTTTTTCCGCTACTCGACGAAGCAAGTTGTTCAAGGCATTTGCGCTCCCTTTTTGTGCCGCAGCGACTTCTTTTCCGATCTCGGAGATTTCGTATAGCTGAAACATTCTCTTGAGAGGAAGGCAGATCTCCGGGTTGGCGCAGAACTGATCTAAATTGGTTCTCGGTGGAAGCAGATTTTTTTCGTCGTAATTCCAGAATAAGACTCCTGGAAGGTCGCTCTCCACCTTCGCTTTTATAAACGGCGATACCATATCGTTTAGACCCTCAGCAGTAGCTTCTTCGAGAAACTCTTTGGGAATATTTGTGAATTCGAATGCATCGACTAACTCGAAAGCTTTCAAATGTACTTCCTCGGAGCTGCTCTTCGAAACTAGGAAATCTACTGGACATGCGGAGCCGATTTTTTTCCACTTGTTTATGACCTTCGCATTCGGCAAGCTCCAGACGTTAAAGTGTTTCTTATTTGTGAGTAGGTTAGTTACGTACAGCCCCTCCCGAGATTTGCAAAACTCTTCTAATGTGTACGCGGTCTCTCCATTCTTAATAATCGGAGAACTATAGGTCTTCGATAAAATCCTTGCTTTCAGGTTCTCAAGCATTTCCGAGGTTTCTTCTTTTTCAAAATCAAAAATGAACCGCACGTGTGCGTCTGTGATTTGCGCCTCGTGAAGGCCTGGTTCTCTCAGGTCACGTCGCGTAGTAACTTCTTTAGGATCAAGGAGATTTAGGGCGTTCAGAATGTTTGTTTTGCCGGATTCATTGATACCCACCAGAATCCTGCACTTCGGATCGAAATCGAGAGTCAATCTCTGGATCGAGCGGTAGTTTTTGATCTCAACTCGGTTTAGCTTCATACGGCCCAGAAATATATCATAGTGGTTATGTTATCTCTGGAGGTGCCTGCGGGGGAGCCATCTCTGACTGAGATGGCTCCCCCGCAACGGTCCTACGCATTCGCTGCCTTGTACTTTTCCAGTAGATAGGATTTCAGCTCCGATTCAACTTCTGCGAACAGTTGCCGATATACATTTTCGTATTTTCCAACCGCGTTGGGATTTTTCCCGAGCGTTGTGTGCGTTTCGTAGAGGATGCGAATTAGACGGCCACCAATTCGCTTGTAGATTACCTCCGGGCGTACGATCCACTCTGCGTTGCCGTTCTTGACCTGTACGAGGGCTCGAAACGCGGCAAGAAGGGGGATCATCCACCCGTCTGCGATCCGGTATTCCACCTCTTCGCCAGTGATCGGGAGAACATCCGTCGTTCGCTTAAGTTGCTTCACTGCACCTTCCCACTGGACAAATTTGCCGCCCGGGACCAATTGCAGATAGTACTCTCTGGCTTTAGCAAGTAGATGTTCGTAGAACTCAAGAACATCCGGCAGAATGGCTGCCATGGGTTTGTAATTCTCTGGCTGGTCCACAAACAGCTCGAAACAGCGCTTCTTGCTTGTATATGCCACGATCGGTTGATTGTCTTTATCGTAGATGAGGCAGTTGACAGCGGTAAGGCGACATATGACCCTCTCTATGTCCTCGGGTTTGTCGTGACTTTCGACATAACCGATCTTGTCCCGGTAGGCTTTCGCCTTGAGGGCGTCCTTAACCCATTCGAATTTATCTTGGTACTCAGCAAGTGTCTTTTGTTTCAAAGGGACGGTGGAATTTCGTCCCTCGGCTATATCGGCGAGATGTTTTGATTCGACTCCAACCTGGATGTCAAAGTTGCAGTACTGACGCTGTCGAGGGTCTTGGATCTGACTGAACCCATTTTGGACGATTTCCTCGATAATCTTCAGTGTATGCCCGCCGTTGTATAGGCCTTGGCCCTTTGCCGTGTCGACAACGAAGGTCAACAAGCCCTTGTCATTGTTGAAATCGACAGAGTCGGCCAAGACGAAGATACCAGCGTTAATCAGATGAAATAGCCCACGGGCTTCCGTGGCCGTCGTACGAATGTCGTCGGCTAGAGTTGAGCGAAGTGACTTATCAGTTGGCTGGCGGGGGTTTGGGTCCATGGGCACTTTGAAAGGGAGGTGCTCAAAGGTGCAGTACCCTACACTGCGGACTACGGTAGGGTTAGTTGGGTCTTGGAGTTTACGGACGTGTTGCGGTGAAGCTGGAATAGCAAAAGACAATTTACTCATCGTGCCTCGTTTGTTTTAACGTCTTCAGGCCAATCGGCCAGAGACGAAGTTACAACGAGAGAAATATTGACCGCACGAGGAGAACATGTCAAGCCCTTTCCGCTCCCAAGAACGCGGGAGCATGCCGCGGCGGGCCTTCCTACAAGGGAGGTGAAGAAAGCGTATTACGCGGCGGATTCGGGGCGGAAGACGCGATGGAAGCGAGGGCCGGTAAATTGGACGCCGACGAGGCGTTCGCCGTCGGGCTGCTCATTGGCGACATGGACGACGCGGCCCTGGGTCTGGAAATCGGATTCGCCGCGGCGCGAGGCGTAGCGCGAGATAGGAATGCGAATCTCCAGGTCGGAGCCGATAGCGACATCGAAGCGCGTAAGGAAAGCGGCTCCGCTGCGGCACAAATTTTCGCTGGAAGTGTCCTCCTCGAAGGCGATGCCGCGGGAGTCTCGGCCACGGACCCGGAGCGGGAGGCGGACGGCGATTCTACGTTCGGCTCTCTGTCTCGACGCGAGCATGCTGAGAGGGACCATGGGCTGGGTCCTCGATTCTGGTGACCGCGGAGCGGTCAACGATTCTGGTAACCGCGGAGCGGTCAACGATTCTGCTGGCCCCGACCTGGTGGGGGTCAACATTATGGGCGACCGCAGAGCGGTCGACGATTCTGGTGACCGCGGAGCGGTCAACATTTCCGGCCACCCCGAACTGCTCGAGGCCAGCCTGTGCGGCGACGCGGCCAGCGAAAAAGCGCTCGACGCTATCGAGCACTTCGCTGGGCGTCTTCGCCGCGTGAACCTGTCGACGAAGTTCGCTGCCGTTCCCCACGCCATGCGTGAACCAGCAAGCGAACTGCTTCATTTTGCCAATGCTATCAGGTTGATTAGCAGCTTTAATTTCCCGGTAGTAGCCGGAGAGTAACCGGTGGCGGTCGGCGTCAGACGGCGTGTCGTAGCGGCCAGTGGAGGCATATTGCGCCATTTGCGCGAAGATCCAGGGATTGGTGGCGGCGGCGCGGCCAATCATCACGGCGTCACAGCACGTCTCGCGCACCATGCGGGCGGCGTCTTCGGGCGTATTGATGTCGCCATTGCCGATGACGGGAATTTTCACGGCGCGCTTGACGGCGGCGATGATGCTCCAGTCCGCGCTGCCGGTATAGCCCTGGAGGCGCGTGCGGGGATGAACGGCGATGGCTTCGACGCCGGCGGACTCGGCGAGCGTGGCCACTTCGACGGCGACGATGGAATTTTCGTCCCAGCCGGCGCGGAGCTTGATGGTGAGAGGAATTTTCACGGCGGCGCGCACGGAGCGGAAAATATCCGCGAGCAGAGGCAAATCGCGCAGGAGGCCGGAGCCGCCGCACTTCACGACTTTTTTCGCGGGGCAGCCGAGGTTGATGTCCACGGCGTCGAAGCCGAGGTCTTCGACCATTTTGGCGGCCTCGGCCATAACCGCGGGACTCGCGCCGAAAAGCTGCGCGGTGATGGGGCGCTCGTCTTCCTGAAAAAAGAGATAGCGCAGTGTTTTCGTGGCGCTGCGGGTGATGCCTTCGGAGCTGGTGAACTCCGTCATGAGCAGGCCGCAGCCGCCGAGGCCGCGAATGACGCGGCGGAAGAGCGTGTCCGTGACGCCCGCCATGGGGGCAAGGACCGCGGCGGGGCGGATGGTCAAATCGCGAATTTGGAAAGAGGCGGGAATCATTTTTTGCGGACGATTATTTTGCTTTTGCCGCTTCGCCGATTTTGCCTTTCAAGAATTCGTCGAGCTTCAGGAAGCGGCGTCCGAGGGCGGCGCTGTAGGCGGACCATTCGTCTTCGCCGGATGCTCCGGCGAGGGCGGCGCGGACGGCGGCGAGTTTGGAATCCAGATCGTCGAGGTAATGAAAGACCATGGCTTCGCGAATCATGGGAAGTTTTGGGGAGCCGAATTCGTACTGGCCGTGATGGCTGATCAAAATATGCTGCACGACGGTTTTCAGGGCGGGCGGAAATCCGTCGATGGCGTCGATGGCGTTGGAAACCGTCTCGAACTCCATCACGATGTGGCCGAGGAGCTGGCCTTCGGTGGTGTAGGCGATGGCGCGGTCGTAACAAAGCTCATCGAGTTTGCCGACGTCGTGGAGGATCGCGGCGGTCAGCAGAAGATCCACGTCGAGCTCCGGGTAATGCGCGGCGGCCTGCTTCGCGAGGCCGCAGAGGCTGATGACATGCTCGAGCAAGCCGCCGAGATAGGCGTGGTGCATGACCTTTGCGGCGGGGGCGCGCTTGTAGCGCGTGGCGACCGCGGGATCGCTGATGATCGTGGTGACGAGTTTCTTGAGCCAGGGATTTTTGATCGAGGCGGCGAATTCAAGAAGCTGGGCGTAGAGTTTTTCGACATCGGCGGTCGTGTGCGGGAGAAAGTCGGCGAGCTCGACTTCTTCGGGCTTGGCGAGGCGGAGCTGCTGAAGGGAGAGTTGCGGCTTGTTGCGGTAGATTTCAACGCGCGCCTGAACTTTGACGAAGTCGTCGCGGTTGACGTCGCGCGCGGCGATTTCAAACTGATCCCACATGCGCGCTTCAATCGTGCCACTGCGGTCGCCGAGCTCCAGGCGGAGATAGGGCTTCCCTTCCCGGGTGTTGCGGATTTCTTTTTCGTGAACGAGGAAAAAAGTGGTGACGGATTGTTCGGAGCCGAGATCGCTGACAAAAGCCGTCTTCATGAGCTGGGACTCGATCCCTTTCAGAACAGCAAGTATTTCTTGTGCGCCTTCTTGGACTTGGAGACTTCGGGCGTGGCGCTCACTTCCAGAATTTCGGAGTTGCCGCCGCCGGCCATATCCTGGTAGCCCGGCTTGATGACGACGTAACTTTGCTCGCGCAGCGTTTTCAGATAATCGCGCAGAGCCGGCTCCATGCGCGCGGAATAGAGTTTGTCCGTGATTTCATTTTCGACTTTGTTGAGCGGCTGCATGCCTTCGTCGTAGTGCTCCATGACCTGAAGGATGAGGTAGCCCTGCTTCGTGTCCATCACGTCGGTCAGCTCGTTTTTCTTCATATTGAAAACGACGTCTTCGAGCTGCTTCGATAATTCGCCGCGCTTATACACGCCGAGAAAACCGCCCTGCTTGGCGGTGCTGCCATCGGAGAGGCGCTTGGCAATTTCGCCGAAGTCTTCGCCATCCTTCACGCGCTGGAGGGCGGTATCCGCTTTCTTTTTCAGGTCGGGAAGCTCCGATTCCTTCTTTCCTTCCGTGGAAACTTCAATCTCGCGGAGAGCCACCTGTTCGGGGCGAATGAAGTCCTTCTGGTGCTCGTCGTAAAACTTTTTCACTTCCTCCTTTGCGATGGTTATGTGCGAGCCCACTTCGCTGCTGATGACGCGCTGCGTCAGGATTCCACTGCGAATGTTGTTCTTGAAATCCTCCCAATTCGCTCCCTGGCTGGAAACTGCTTTTTCGAGATCTTCCATGCTCGAAAGATTGTTCTGGATGCGAATCTGGTCCATTCTTTTGATCACTTCCGGTTCGACGCTGACGCCCATATCCTTGCCGCGCTGCACGAGGAGGGATTGGTCGATGAGGTCGCGCAAAACGTTTTTCTGGCGCTCCTCGATATCCATCTGAAGCTGTTCCGGGGTGCACTTGCCGGCGCACTCCTGCCTGGCATCGTCCTCGGCGGAAGCGCGGGCGCGCTGGTAGTCCGAGCGCGTGATGATCTCGTTGTTCACGCGAGCAATAATTTCCTCGACGGTCTTGCCGTTTGTGCCTTCAGCGCGCATCACGGCGGGAGCAACGGGAGGCTTTTGGGTAGCCGGAGCGGGAGTCTTGTTTTGCGGCGCGGCAGCCGCGGGTTTTTCCTGGGCAGGCAAGCCCACGGATGCCAGCGTAAGAGCCGCACCGAGTGCCGCAAGTACTGCAAACTTTCGCATGTATTTCCTCACTTATGAAGTTTAGCCCTGCCCTTGCAGACCTAGCAATACGTTTCTCACCGCGCCGGGCACGGACTCCTCGCGAGCTACTTCAAGCCAAAGCACGGAGCTGGGGTCGAGTTTGATGCCCTTGCGGGAGCGAACCACGGAGACCAAGCGCGCGGGATCCAGGGGCGTTTCCGGATGGAAGCGAATGGCAACGCGACTTCCCTGCCTTTCGACGGCGGAAATGCGCAGGCGTTCACACATGGATTTGAGCACGGCGTACTCCAAAAGGTTTTCCACGGAGGCTGGGATCGGGCCAAAGCGGTCTTCCAATTCGCGACGCACGTCCTGTTTCTCGTCCTCGGTGGCGATGGTGGAAATTCGTTTGTAGGTGCGAAGGCGCAAGTTTTCGCTGGGAACGTAATCCTGTGGGATGCGCACGTCGAAGCCAAGACTCAAGGTGGTGCGGAGTTCCGGGGCGGCGTCCTCGCCCTTCAGTTTTGAGACAGCACGCTCCAGCATCTGGCAATAGAGATCGAAACCGATGGCTTCGATGTGGCCATGCTGCTGGCGGCCGAGCATGTTGCCGGCGCCGCGTAATTCCAGATCCAGCGCGGCGATGCGGAATCCGGCACCCAATTCGCTGAACTCTTTCATGGCGGCGAGGCGGCGGCGCGCGATTTCAGAGAGCGCAGTCTCCGGAGGCACAAGCAGATAGGCATAGGCGCGCTGATTCGAACGGCCGACGCGGCCGCGCAATTGATAGAGTTCCGCGAGGCCGAGGCGATCGGCGCGATTGATGAGGATGGTGTTGGCCCGAGGAATGTCCAAACCATTTTCGACGATGGTGGTGGCCACGAGGACGTCGGCTTCGTCGCGGATAAATTTCAGCATGACCTTTTCGAGGTCTTTTTCGGCCATCTGCCCGTGGCCGACGACTACTTTCGCTTTTGGCACGAGTTTCATGATGAGGTCGGCGAGAGAGTAGATGGACTCAACGCGGTTGTGGATGAAGTAGACCTGGCCATCGCGCGCGAGCTCATTTTCGATCGCGCGGCGCACGAGATCTTCCTGGAAGGGGGCCACGACCGTCTGGATGGCCAGACGGTCGCGGGGAGGGGTCTCGATGACGGACATGTCGCGCAATCCGACGAGCGACATATGCAACGTGCGCGGAATGGGAGTTGCCGACATAGCCAGGGCGTCAACATTCTTGCGCATTTCCTTCAAGCGTTCCTTGTGGGCGACGCCGAAGCGCTGCTCTTCATCCACGACCAGCAAGCCGAGATCCTGAAATTTCACGTCTTTCGAAAGCAGGCGGTGAGTTCCGATCACGACATCCACTTTGCCGGTTTCGAGCGCGGCAAGAATTTGTTTTTGTTCTGCGGCGCTGCGGAACCTGCTGAGCATTTCGATTCGCAAAGGAAACGCGGCAAAACGCCGCTTGAAGGTTTCGAAATGCTGAAATGCCAAAATCGTGGTGGGCGCGAGGATGGCAACCTGTTTTCCATCAGCGACGGCTTTGAAAGCCGCACGCATGGCGACTTCCGTTTTTCCGTAACCCACGTCGCCACAAAGCAAGCGGTCGGTCGGCGTGGAGCGTTCCATGTCCCGTTTGATGTCGGCGATGGCGGCGACCTGGTCGGGAGTTTCCTCGAATTCGAAAGTGTCTTCGAATTCCCGTTGGAAATTTCCATCGGGCGAAAAGGCGAATCCGGGAGAAGTCTTGCGCTCGGCGTAAAGGGCGAGAAGTTTATCGGCCATTTCTTCGACCGATTTGCGGGCGCGAGTTTTGCGCGAGGTCCAGGAGGTTCCGCCGAGTCTGTCGAGAGGCGGGTGGGCGCCCTCGACCGCGCGGTAACCCTGAACAAGATCCATGCGCTCGAGCGGCACGTAGAGACGCGCGTCTTCGGCGTACTTCAGGAGCATAAACTCGCCGCGGCGGCCGTCTGATTCAATCTGGCGAAGCCCTTCGAACTGGCCGATGCCGTGGTCCACATGGACGACGAAATCACCGGGCTTCAGCTCGGCAAAATCGCTGAAAAATCCCGAGGTGCGAATCTTTCTGCCGGGCCGCTCGATGGCAGGGGCGACGTCAAAGAGATCGGCGTTCCCGAAGATGGTGACCCGCGCATCGGGAAACGCCACGCCCTCGGCAAACGGCGCGCGGACGAGCACCAGCGCGGCGGATTCCTGCGCGCGTTCGGCGGTGAATCCGGATGCGGCATCTTCCGATTCGCCGAGGACGTAGGGGACTTCATATTCGCGGCAAATATCGCCGAAGCGTTCAATTTCGCCGGTGCTGGAAGCGGTGAGAAACACGCTTCCGCCCGCAGCGAGCTGCGATTTCACGTCGCCGATGCAGGCGACGACGTCGCCATGGAAACGTGCACTCGGCCGGGACGGCAAGGCAAATTGCGGCGTCGCCGCGATATCGAGGGCGAGCTGCTCAAGGTGGACTTGCGAAGTTTTCTCGATGGCGGCGGCGAGCTCTTCTTCAGACCAAAAATAATGCGAGGCGGTGGGAGCGGTGGCTTGACCGTGCCGCTCGTAGACTTCGGTTGCCGTCGTGAGATGTTTTGCCGCCGCCGCGCGCAGCGTTTGCGGTTCATCCAAGAAAACAGCAGGACGCAGAGAGCTTTCCGCGAGTTCGAACAGTGTGCTCTCGCCGGGATTGCGACGGGGACCGAAGAATCCGGGAGGCTCGTCATAGTCCGCTTGGATTCCCGGGGCAGCGGCAGATGCGCCGATGGCCCACTCTGCAAGCGGAAGAATCGTGGTCCGAACGACAGGCGCGATGGAGCGCTGCGTGCGGGGATCGAATTCGCGAACGGACTCGACGGTATCGCCCAGGAGTTCGATGCGCACAGGACGCGGCGCTTCGGGCGAGAAGACGTCGATGATCCCGCCACGGACGGCGAACTGGCCGGGCAGCTCGACCATCTCCGTGCGGGTGTAGCCGACTGCCGCGAGATGCGCGATGAGCTCTTCGAGCGGGAGTTCGGTATCGGTCGCGAGCGTGCGCGCCAGCCCGAGATAAATGGTCGGATCGGAATACCGCCAAAGCGCAGAGGCGATGGGGGCGATGACGAGCGATGTTTGCCCGTCCGCCAAGCGGAAAAGTGTTGCGGCGCGCCGCTCGAGGATGTCCGGGTGCGGGCTCTGGGCTTCCCAGGGCAAAGTATCGAAAGCGGGGAGCGTGGCGACGCCGCCCACGGGGCCGGGAAAAACGCTTGAAAAAAACCGCAGCGATTCGGCGAGCTCTTCGGCACGGCGATTCGTTTCGGTTACGAAAAAGGCAGGCCGGCGCAACTCGTGCGTCAGATAGGCAGCGACGAGCGCTTTGGCGACATCGTGAAGACCGGATAGAGAAACGTGGTGACCGCCGGAGCGCAAAGCGGCGAGCACGCCCTCCATTCCGGGATGGCGTATCACAGCTTGCAACCGTTCACGGACAGCAGGAAGGATCATTCGCGATGTTCTTCAGGATTTCGTTCCGGAAACTTGCGCTCCCCGGCGGATTTTTTGCAGAATCTCGGATGTCGAATAGCCGGGGACGACCGGAATGGATACAACACGGCCGCCGGCGGCTTCGACTTCCTCCCGGCCAACGATTTGGTCGCCGGGCCAGTCGTCACCCTTGACCAAAACGTCGGGAAGGAGCCGGGCAATCACTTCACGCGGGGTCAAAGCGTCGAAGATGACGACAGCATCAACGCTTTCGAGCGCGGCGAGGATTTCCGCGCGTTCGCGTTCGACGATGACGGGACGCCCTTCGCCCTTCAGCTGCCTTACGCTTGCATCGCTGTTCAGTCCGACGACCAAAGCGTCACCCAATTCGCGCGCCAGCTCGAGGATGCGAATGTGCCCCGGATGGAGGAGATCAAAGCAGCCGTTTGTAAAAACGACCCGGCGGCCGTTGCGTTTCTCGCGGCCAAACCGCAGAATCGCTTCGTCGAGAGTGAGCACTGCGGAGTTCAAGGGATCTCCAAGCGGGAACAATTGCAAGTCACCGTGCCGATGCTCAAAAAACTAGTCTACCACGCGCGCCGGAGCTGCCGATGGAATGCGCGCTTGCCACGATGAAGCCGACCAAAATGACGCGGGCGCTGGCTGGGGTAATGCTGTGTGTGCTGGGGTTGTGGCTGGCGCTGGCAACTCCGTACCAGCGCCGAACTGTGGTTAGCGATGCCGCCAGCTGCCACATGGCCGTCGATATCATCGAGCCTCTGTCGGGCGTGACACATGGTTCTGTTTTGTTGCTTCACGGACTGTCTGCAAACAAGAAGATTATGTCCTATGTTGGTGAAGGATTTTCCGAAGAAGGACTGCGAGTATTTATCCCAGACCTAGCGGGCCACGGCCGCACAGCGGGACCCTTCTCGCCTGCACGAGCGGAAAACTGTACGGAATCCTTCGTACGGGAGCTAATCTCAGTCCACGTCATGGTGCCGGAGCACGCTATTCTTGCCGGCCATTCCATGGGCGGAGCAATCGCTATTCGCGTGGCCTCGCGGGTGCCCATTGCGGGAGTTCTGGCCATTTCTCCGGCGCCCATGCGGGCAGCCCACCGCTCGAAGCCGGAGATGCTGCTGTTTAACAGTGCGCCGCCGCTGGGCGTGAACGCGCTGGTGATCAGCGGCGCGTGGGAGCCGGAATCAATGCGCGGCGCGGCCTGGGACCTAGCCACATCCGGTGATGAAGGCAAGGTGCAGAATCTCGTCATACCTCGGGCAACGCATGTGAGCCTGCTTTTCAATCAGGAAGCGGTGCGCGCCTCGCAGCAATGGACAGCGAAAGTGCTTCATCTGGAGGGCGCCACTCGGTTGCCGACACGGTGGCCACTATTGGGTTTCTTTCTGGGCTTCGCGGGACTCATTGTCCTGACGCCTCCATTTCTCCGCGAATTGCTGGGGAAGAATAGCGTTGCCGAACCAATCCTGCAGGTTGGGGTCGCGCGCTTGCTTCTGGGAGTCGCCGCCTGTTCTGTAGTTTCTGTACTCTTGCTCCGATGGCGGAATTTTCTGCGGCCGCTGCATCTCTTTGAGGGCGACTATTTTGCGGGTTTCCTGCTGATCAACGGCGGGCTGCTTGTTCTTCTGCATCGGAACTCTGTGCAGGCTGCATTTCGAACGAGCCCTGCGCTGGAGCAGGTTCGAAAGATTCTGATGGCCGCCATTTGCGCATTCGTGGTGCTTCTCTTGTTCAGCGGGTGGTTTGATTTGACGTTCAGCGGGGCCTGGTTGGGCGCCGCGCGGTGGCTGCGCTTCCCGGCATTCTTTTTGGCTTGCCTCCCGTACCATGGGGCAGAAGAAATCCTCGCGGGAGCGGCTGACTCCGGAGGAGCTGCGCGGCATCTTGCGCTGGCGCTGTCGCTGCGGTTGATTGCGTGGTGCGCGCTCCTAGGCGGAATCTTTTTTCTGCAAAGCGGTGAAATCCTGCTGGTGCTCCTTGCGCCATATTTTGGACTCTTCTGCATGCTGCAACGTTTGAGCATGGATGTGGTGCGGAGAGAAACAGGATCGGCCGCGGCGGCAGCGGTCTTCGGTGCTATACTCATGAGCGGTTTTTGCCTGGCGATCTTCCCCGTCGCATAAAAGGCTTTCTCCGAAAGAGTTCGCACAAGGGTGCGGACTTCAAAGCTGTCAGCGTGAGACGAACATGGCAGAGATAGCGATCGTCGGGGGCGGGCCCTCCGGCGCAATGTGCGGCGAGCAACTTGCGCGATCGGGGCACAAAGTCCGGATTTTTGACGAGCACCTGGCTTGGGAAAAACCGTGCGGCGGCGGACTCACGCACAAAGCGGTGGAATGTTTTCCCTTCCTGCTGGACAACACCCATGCAAAAAAATTGGTGAGCTCGATCGAGCTGATCAGCAGCAACGATCAGCGCGTAACGCTGGAAATGTCGCACCCCATCGTGATCTATTCGCGCACGGTATTGAACGGGATGCTGCTGGACCGGGCAATAGCGGCAGGTTGCGAGGTGCACCGCTCGCATGTGATCGGCGTCGATACGTCGAAAGCGAAACCCCGGTATTGCGTCGAAGGCGAGTGGCGCGAAGCCGATTTTCTGGTTCTGGCGGCGGGAGCGCGGAATCAACTGCTGCCGGAGACGCGACCGTTGAAGCGCGATGAACTGGAGATGACCCAGGGCTACTTCGTGCCGCAGACCGCGGACGCCATTATCATAAAATTTCTGCCGCATTTCGAGGGGTACGTCTGGTCTTTCCCGCGGTCGGATCACCTGTCGGTGGGCATCTGCGGCCTGATGGCTGCGCACACGAGCGCGGAACTGAAAACGCACCTGCACACTTTTGTGGACAAGCAACACATTTCGAAGGAAGGCGCGCACTTCTACAGCCACGTGCTGCCATCGCCGCAAGAGCACACGCTTTCCGAACGAACCGTGCTGGGCAGGAATTGGGCGATGATCGGCGACGCGGCCGCCTGGGTGGATCCGCTCACGGGAGAAGGGCTGTTCTACGCGATGCGATCCGGCGAACTGCTGGGGCGATCGCTGGCGGAAGGATGCCCGGAAAAATATCCGGCGCGAGTGAAGGCGGCGTTCTGCGGCGAGCTGGAATTCGCTGCGCGGATTGTGCGGCGATTTTATCGCGGATCGTTTCTAGGCACGGCAGTGACGACGCGGATGGTGCAGCTGTTACGGCGAAGCAGCGTGTTCCGGCAGTTGGTGGGCGACTTATTCAGCGGGACGCAAGACTACACCGGCCTGAAACAGCGACTGTGGGGCCATCTGGGCTTCACGGTGAGCGAATTCATCTCCAGCGTGCTGAATCTGGAACGCCCCACGGTAGCTACGGTTTCCCGTGGGGGTTCCGCGGATTAGGCGCTCCAGCAAAATCAATTGAATTTGATTCGCTAGGCGGTTGGGCGGCGCGCCAACGGCTTGCGCATTGGCGGCGGAACCAGAGTGGCCATTTTGCGAATCATCGCGAGAACGAGCCGCTTGTCGCCGTCCGAGAGGGTGGTTGTGTAGCGCTTGATCTCCGCGAGGAAGCGAATCTCATCCTGGGAGAGCTCACCGAGCATTTTCTGGGTTTCCTTGTCGCGCGGCGTTTCGGTGCCGGGGAAAAAATCGGCGAGCGAAATGTCCATCGCTTCGGCGATTTTCGCCAGCGTCTCGAGCGACGGCACAGTGTGGCCGTTCTCGACGCGCGAGAGATAACAACGCAGCAAACCGGTGCGGCGCTCGATGTCACCCTGCGACAATCCTCGCTGGCTCCGATACGTCTTGATTACTTCTCCGATGTTTACACGAGGTTTTTCTTTCGGCATGGTCTCCCCACTAGAGGGGGTATCTTAGTGGCTAACAGCAGGAGTAGCAAGAGGAAATTTCGGGGGGATGACGCTTACTCGACAAGGGGCAAGAAAGGGGGCGGCACTCATTGCGCCAGGTAAACCAGCGCCGCCCCGGGATTTTGCAGCGGTAGAAGAACAGCCGACAGCCGTTAGCGTTCGGCGACCATCACCGTCACGGGCTGCTGCAGGCGGAATTCCAGCAGGGTTTCGCTGGGCACCTTCACCTGCTGGCCGCGGGTGAGCACCTGAACTGCTCCTCCAGCGCCCGCGCCGACGCCCGCGCCGATCGCGGCGCCCTTTCCGCCGCCCGCAATCGCGCCGATGATCGCGCCGATGGCCGCGCCACCGCCCACTTTCTCGGCTGTGTTCGCTCCACGGCCCTTGCCCTTCAGAGTGTAATCGCTGCTGACGACCGGGTAGTCCTTGCCGTCAATGACCATGCGCGTCAGCTCCAGTTGCAGCTCGGAACTCCCTTTGATGTGGCCGGCTTCCTGCGCGTTGGCAAGGCGCCCGTAAACGTCCGAGCCTTTGCGAGCCACGACGACGCCATTGACACTCAGGTCCGTCTCCAGGGTGGCGTGAAAAATGTCACCGACATGATTTTTTGAAGAATCCACGCCGTCAATCATGCGCACCAGGAGCGATTGGCCCGCTGGAATCATCACGCTGCCGCCGGCGGAAGCTGGCGCAGCCGCGGACTGGGGAGCAGGCGCGGCAAAGGCCTCCGGTGCAGGAGCGGGAGCGGAGGCTCCAGAATTCCCGGTAAAGGTAAGGGCCACGATTTGTGTGACGTTGAAAGTTTGCACTTCCCCGTTCACGTCGAAACGCAAGATGGCTTGCGTGCCGCCGAGATAATGGCCTTGAAGCACCCGGCCATCTTTCAATTCGAGTGTGTCTGCGGCAGCAACGCCCACCAGCGACAAGCCTAGGGCGGCGGCGACAAGAATACGTCCCAGAGTATTCATAGGTTTCCTCTCCTGCGGAGCAGCAGCCTAGAGGCGTGCCCTCCATCGGTTTCACGTCCAAATCGAGCTGGCCACTTGATTCTAACGCATTGGATGATAGCAGGACGCCGCCAGGTT
>Ga0307479_10000672_pt1 | contig 30932 bp, 26 predicted proteins | sample atmos_gasesECM4C_FD_203743 | JGI IMG/M metagenome (GOLD analysis project Ga0307479, IMG submission 203743) | Hardwood forest soil microbial communities from Morgan-Monroe State Forest, Indiana, United States - atmos_gasesECM4C_515 | ecosystem: Environmental > Terrestrial > Soil > Temperate...
AACGGGTCCTTGATCGCCTGTTCGACAATGCGCTGCGCTTCGGCGGTCGCCAGCCGGTCCTTGGTCTGGCCCTGAAATTCGGGCTCGCGCACGAAGACCGAGAGCATCACGGCCGCGCCCACCATCACGTCTTCGGAGGTGACGCTGGCGGCGCGCTTGCCCTGGCCGACGCGCTCGGCGTGGTCTTTCAAGCCCCGCAACATCGCGCTGCGCATGCCCGATTCGTGAGTGCCGCCATCCTGCGTCGGAATGGTGTTGCAATAGGAGGACAGAAAACCGTCGGCGTCGGCGGTCCAGGCCACCGCCCATTCGCAGGCGCCATGCGCGCCGGTGCGTCCCGACTTGCCGGAAAAGATATCCGGATGCACCAGGGTATCGGCGTGGATCGCGGCGGCGAGATAATCCTTCAGGCCCCCGGGAAAGTGAAAACTGTCCTCGGCGGGAACGTCCTCGATGCCCTTGAGCAATTCCGGCGCGCAACGCCAGCGAATTTCCACGCCGCCGAACAGGTAGGCCTTCGAGCGCGCCATCTTGAACAGCCGCTGCGGCTTGAAGACGGCCTTGGCACCGAAAATCTCGCCGTCCGGCTTGAAGCGGATCCTGGTGCCGCGGCGGTTGTTGATCTTGCCGAGATCTTCGAGCTTGCCCTTGGGATGGCCGCGCTCGAACGCCATGCTGTAGAGTTTTTGGCCGCGCGCAACCTCGACTTCCAGCCGCGACGACAGCGCGTTCACCACGGACACGCCGACGCCGTGAAGGCCGCCGGAAGTCTCGTACACCTTGGAGTCGAACTTGCCGCCGGCGTGCAGCGTGCACATGATGACTTCGAGCGCGGATTTCTTCGGAAATTTCGGATGCGGATCGACCGGGATGCCGCGGCCGTTGTCGGTGACGGTGAGGAATCCGTCGGTGCCCAGTTCCACCTCGATGAACGTCGCATGCCCCGCCAGCGCTTCGTCCATCGAGTTGTCGATGACTTCCGCGAACAGATGGTGCAGCGCTTTCTCGTCGGTGCCGCCGATATACATGCCCGGCCGCCGCCGTACCGGCTCGAGGCCTTCCAATACCTCGATGTCGCGTGCGGTATAGCCGTCCTCGGCGCCGGAACTGCGTGAGGCGACCTTGAGCGTGCCACGGCTCTTCGGCTCGGGAGCGCCGAACAGATCGTCGGCAACCTTCGTTTTAGATAGTTTTTTCAATGGCTTGGGCATGTCTCTTCATCTGTTGCGCGCGGACCGGCGGGAGGCGAATCGATTGCTTCTGACTATGCCATGGATGGGCTTAAAAAGTGACCGCACAAGGTTATGTCGTCGCGCTCCGGAACACGGTCAGCCCAAACAAGGCGAGCGCAATCGCCCCTGTTACCGATCCAATCATCGGATGGCCACAAGCGCGTCTCCCTCAAGGATCGCGATCGCCGCTCCAACCGGAAATACGATCGCGCCGATGATATGGAGGCAGCGCTGCACTTTGGCCAGTGCGCCGGCGAGGAGCGCCTCTGCCAACACGCTAGCGTGCGCCAGCGCCCGCCTTTGTGACTTGAAGTTACGAAACGGGCTTGCTTACCTGATTTCAGGCAACGCGGGCGCAAAGATTCACGGCCCGAAAAACGTACGGGGCGGGAAGGGCTTCACGGGAAATGGAAGATTTTGCGCGCGCCTCGGCCGATTTCGTGCGCGACCATCAGGCCTGGGCCGCCCCGATCGTGTTGCTGCTGGCATTCGGTGAATCGCTCGCCTTCATCTCGCTGTTGATCCCGGCCTGGGGCGCGCTGGTCGCGATCGGCGCGCTGATCGGCGCCAGCGGCGTCAGTTTCTGGCCGCTTTGCATCGCCGGCGGCATCGGGGCAGCCCTCGGCGATTGGGTTTCCTATTGGTTCGGCTACCGCTACAAGGAGCACGTCGCGCAGATGTGGCCATTGTCGCGCTATCCCGAAATCCTGCCGCGCGGCGAGGCCTTCGTGAGGCGTTGGGGCGTGCCGAGCATTTTCATCGGCCGCTTCTTCGGCCCGTTGCGGGCGTCGGTGCCGCTTGCTGCCGGCATATTCGAGATGCCTTATTGGCAATTCCAGATCGCCAATTTCGTTTCGGCGTTCGTCTGGGCTGCGGCGCTGTTGTTGTTCGGCGACGTGATCGGGCAGATCGCCGAATGGCTGTGGCGCGTGGTGTAGGCTTGGTCGCCAGACCGCGCGACGACGGCAGAGCAAGCAGCCTAATTCCCGCAGCTCCACCACAGCTCGTGAGAGAAGTTAAAATTCTTTCCATCTAACGGAAGCGGCGGTAACATCCTGATGCTAGCTGAGCAGCGGATGGAAGGGTCACCCGCGGGGCTTTCAGCATCATGATCGCACGTATCTATCCGGCTTTGCTGTTGTTGCTGGTCGCATCGACCTTTGTCGCCGCCAACGCGGCCGAGACGACAGGCGTGCATCAAGATTCCGTCTGGGTCGATCCAGGATGGCGGCGAACGGTCAGCCGTTACAAGGTCACTTTCGATGAACAAGGGTTGAGTACGACCGTTTTCGACTTTGAGATCCAGGCACTCGATGAGAAAGGTGCCGAGGCGATTTCTCAGCAGATCGTTGCATATAACAACTATTTCAGCGAATTGACGTTGCATGACCTTGCCACGTTGAAGGCGGATGGCGGCGTGATCGCAGTCGATGAACGCGCCATCCGCGACCAGCCGGCATCGGCGGATACCTCCTCACCCTATTTCGACGAACGGCGGCAGAGGATCATCGCCTATTCCGATGTCGCCCCGGGCGACAAGGTAAGGGGACGCCTCATCTACAAAGCAAAGCGGCCCGAATTCGCCGGAGAATTTGCGTACTATTGGAGCCAGCCGGCGGACCAGCCGCCCGAGGTGATCGAACTTACGCTCGACGGGCCGGCCTCGAAGCCGTTGCACGTCGCGCTCCGGAACGTCGAGCACAGCGAAGAGCGGTTGGGCGACCGGATCGTTCATCATGTGCGCTTCACACAGGAGACACCGAAGCCACGCCAGATCGATGCCGGCTCGTTCGACGATGCCAAACGTTTTGAAGCCAGCACCTTTGCCGATTATGCCGCTTTCGCCGCCATGCTGAACGACCGTAACGCCCCGATGGCGCAACCCGACGAAAGTTTGCGGAAGCTCTCGATCGGGATTGTCGGCGATGCCACCGATACACGCGTCAAGGTCGAGCGAATCCACAACTGGGTCGCACGGAATATCCGCTATGTCGGGATCGGATTCGAAGACGGCGGCTGGACTTCGCAGCCGGCATCGGCCGTGCTTGCCGCGCGCTACGGCGATTGCAAGGCACACGCGACGATCCTCAAAGCCCTGCTCGACGTGCAAGGGATAGAAGCGAATCTGGTCGCTGTGAATGCCGACGCGCAATACACGCTTACCGAGGTCGCTACGCCGAATTTCAATCACGCCATCGTTTATGTGCCGGAGATCGGCCAGTATCTTGATCCGACGGTATCGCTCTTGGCCTTTGGCTCCTTGCCGCCGAGCCTGGGAGGCAAGCCGGCGCTCAATATCGATAAGGGCACGCTCGCCCGCATTCCGGTGGCGAAGCCGGACCGCTTCGCGCTGTCGGCGGATACCGATTACACGCTGCTCGGTGACGGAACGCGCCGGGCCCGTTCGATCTTGTCCGGAACCGGGCTGGGTGCGCTGGTAGGGCGCTCAGTCGCGGAAGGGTTGGAAGCGGTGGATCGGCCGAACGCCGCCAAGAAGCTGATTGAGCAAGCGGGGCTGAGCGGTGGCGGCGACTACAGCTTCCCAAAGCCGCGCGAGCTGTCCGACAGTTACGTCATCACCGCCACGTTTCAGATCACCAAGCCAGTCGGCATCGATGGGCCGGAGAGCGTCAGGATGCTGCCGTTGACCGACCCTCGGCCCTCGCTGTTGCTGTTGAGTACCGCCGGTGCGACTGACCGCCCCTTTCCTTGCCGCTCGCTGGAATACCGTGAGACCAGCTCGCTCACAGTCCCTGATGGAATCAATTTCTACGAAAAGCCGGCGCCGATCGCCTATAAGAAAAGCTTCAACGGCAGGACGGCGTATGGTGCCGCGAGCGGTCGCATCGAGGTAAGTGGGACTGCCGTGCTCGATGGCCGCACAATACGTGCCAGCGCCGTCGTCCGGCTGAGTTTCGACTCGGCGGTTTGCCCGGCGGAATTCGCCGCGGAGATCAAGACAGGCTTGGACAAGTTCAGCGGGTTCAGGCGCGAGCCGATTGGCCTGACGCCGAAATCGGCGCCCTATGTCACGGAAATCAGCGCCGAGTTTACCAAAGGCGTCAATGCGTTTCTGGCACAGAAATACGAGCTCGCGATGACGCGGCTTAGGCCGTTCGCCGAGCGCGGGAGCGCCAAGGCCCAATCATACCTGGGAAGCATGTACGAGAGCGGCCGTGGAGTTGAGCGCAACTACACCGAGGCTATCCGCTGGTTCCTCATGGCGGCGGAGCAGAGCGATGGCTACAGCCAATCGCACCTGGGCTATCTGTACGAGAAGAGGCTTGGTGCCGCGCGCGACGAAAAGGTCGCGGCGCAATGGTACGCCAAGGCAGCCGAGCAAGGCGACGACTTCAGCCAGGCTCGCCTGGCAGGTATGTATCGAGATGGTCGCGGGGTTGCCCAGGACTTTCAGCAGGCTGCGAATTGGTTTTCGAAGGCGGCCGATCAAGGCTCGACCTGGGCGCAAGTAAATCTCGGATTGCTCTACGTCAAAGGGCAGGGTGTGCCGCTGGACCAGGCCAAGGGAATTGTCCTGCTTCGTAGAGCCGCCGATCAGAACGACGGCGACGCTCAATATAATCTGGGCTGGGCTTATGAGAGCGGCACAGGCGTTCCCAAGGATGCGCAAGAAGCCATCAAGTGGTATGGCAAGGCGTCCGATCGCGGCAATGCGCTAGCCCAGGCCCGTTTGGAGGGACTGACCGCTGCAAACTCCTTCTGGCAGATTCTATTCCGCCACATCAGATTGCTCGATGCACTGTGATTGCAACTTGTACGTAACCCCCCCGCTCCCGCGCCCCGGCCCGACGGAACGCGTCTTGACGCCAACCGGGTCTGGCCTTATAGCCGCGCCCATGATCGACGCCGCGACCATCCTGTCCGCTCGCCGCCGCCGCGCTCTCGCGGTATGGGCGGTCGTCTGCGTTTAAGATCGTTGCCCCTGCCGCCGGATCAGATCCGCGGCATTTTTTCCATGCAGCGCAATCCGATCCGGCGGCTCCTACGTCAAGCAGGAGTAAGTCCATGTACGTGCCTCCCTTGTTCAAGCCCGATCGGACTGCGGCCTTGGGCTTCGCGCAGGCGCGCGGATTCGGCACGGTTTGCGTGTGGGACGGCAACAAGCCGATCGCGTCATCGGTGCCCTTCATTCTCACCTCGGCCGATGACGGCACGCCGCTCGCCGCCTTTCACTTCGCGCGCGGCAATCCACTGGTGAATTTCGCCGATGGGACGTCGTCCTGGCTGTTGGCGGTGAATGGCGCGGATGCCTATGTTTCGGCCGACTGGTATCTGTCGCCCGACCAGGTGCCGACCTGGCTTTATCAGGCCGTGCATCTGACGGGCACGGTGCGCAAGATTTCCGAACATGAGCTTGGCCCGCACCTCGACGCGCTCAGCGCCAAATTCGAAAGCCGGCTCGCGCCGAAACCGCCGTGGACGACGTTGAAAATGACGGCAGCCCGCCTCAACGCGCTGAAAAAGGCGATTGTCGGCCTGGTCATGACGGTCGAGGAGATCGAGGGCAGTTTCAAGCTCAACCAAACCAAGTCCGAGGCCGATTATGCAGCCGTCGCCAATGCGCTCGGCGCGCAGGCTGACACGAACGCGCAACAGATCGGGCGTCTGATGCGCGAGACGCGGCCGCAGGCTTTCGCAAAAGAGACCGCAGAAACCGAAGGGGGTGTGCAATGAGCACCAAGAAGAAGATCGGCATTTTGGGCGCGTCCGGCTACACCGGTTCCGACGCGGTGCGCCTGCTCGCGCGCCATCCCGATGCCGAAATCACAGCGCTCACCGCCAACACCCATGCCGGCAAGGCGATGGGCGAGGTGTTCCCGCATTTCTTCATGCTCGACCTGCCCAGGCTCACGGAATGGGAGAAGGTCGATTGGAGCAAGCTGGACGCGGTGTTTTGCGGATTGCCGCACGGTACCACGCAGGAGATCATCGCCGCCGTCCTGAAGGCCAATCCCGCCATCAAGATCTTGGACATGTCGGCGGACTTCCGGCTGCGCGACATGGCCACCTACGCGCAGTGGTATGGCCACGAGCACCGCGCCCCCGAGCTGCAGGGCGAAGCCGTGTACGGGCTGACCGAGTTCTATCGGGAGAAGATCGCCGCGGCGCGGCTGGTTGCCTGTCCCGGCTGCTATCCGACGGCGGCGCTGCTTGCGCTGGTGCCGCTCGCGAAGGCCAGATTGATCGACGTGGACGATATCGTGATCGACGCGAAGTCGGGCGTCACCGGCGCCGGCAGAGGGCTGAAGCAGAACACGCTGTTCTCGGAAGCCGGCGAGGGGCTTTCGCCCTATTCGGTGGGAACGCACCGGCATGCGCCGGAGATCGAGCAGGAGATCGGCGTCGCGGCAGGCTCGGCGGTGACGGTGAATTTCACCCCGCACCTGATTCCGATGGCGCGGGGCGAGCTCTGCACGTCCTATGTCAAGCTCAGGGGCGCGACGCCGGACGATTTGCGCGGCGCGCTCGAACAGGCCTATCGCAGCGAGCCGTTCGTCCATGTCGCGAAAAAGGGCGTGCTGCCGCAGACCCAGAACGTGCGCGGTTCGAACTACGCCCAGATCGGGGTGGTCGCCGACCGCATCAAGAACCGCGCCATCGTCATCTCGGTGATCGACAACCTGGTCAAGGGATCGGCCGGTCAGGCGATCCAGAACATGAACCTGATGTTCGGCTTGCCCGAGACGGCAGGGCTTGAGCAGATCGCGCTGTTTCCGTGACAGGAGTGGCTGTGGACGAGGAAACCCTTCAGTTTTATCGCGGCAACGCCAAGGCCTATGCGATGCGCGAGATCGCGGCCCACACGCGGTTGACCCGCTTTCTGGCGCTGCTTGAGCCCGGGGCAACCATCCTGGAGCTCGGATGCGGAGCCGGTGCCGCTGCCGCGGAAATGCTTGAGCGGGGGTTTGATGTTCACCCAACCGACGGATCGCCGGAAATGGCGAGCGTGGCATCGCAGCGTCTCGGTCGCCCGGTCGAGACGCTGCTGTTCCACGACCTCGACAAGCTCGAAGCCTACGACGGCGTTTGGGCCAACGCCTGTCTGCTTCATGTTCCAAAGCCCGATCTGGCGCACGTCCTGACGCTGATTTGGCGTGCGCTTCGGCCTGCGGGCTATTTCTACGCCAGCTACAAGACCGGGGACGCCGAAGGGCGCGATGCGCTCAATCGCTACTACAACTACCCGTCGCCGGATTGGCTGCGAGCCACGTATGAAGCGGCGGGAAGCTGGAGTTCACTTTCGATCGAGACGGGCGAAGTCACAGGCTTCGACAACAAGCGGGCCGCGATGCTGTTCGTCGTGGCCCAAAAAGGCCTCTGACTTCTAGATCATGATCCGATTGGATCGGATCATGATCTCTCTTCTCTGTTTGAGCATGATCTCTGCGGAAAACCGGTTCCCACTTTTCCGGATCATGCTCTGGGGCTCCCTCAAACGATCTTGAAGATTGCCAGCGCCAGCACCGCCTGCGCCAGGAAGCCGACGGTGAAAGCGAGCGTTCGGAAGACCGGCAGGCCCAGCGTGTAGACGACGAGATGCGCGAGGCGGGCCCAGAAATAGGTCGCGCAGGCATACACCGTCCATTTCGTCGAATAGTCGATCTGCGCCAGGATCAAGACCAGGGGCGCGAAGATCGCGAGGTTCTCGACCGCGTTATCGTGCGCGAACATCAGCCGTGTCGCCCATGGCGCGTGCGGCTTGGCGTCGCGCGACGGATTGGCCAGCGCGCCGGTCAAACCGCGAACCATGGAGCGATTGAGTATGTAGGGAATCCACAGCAATCCCGTCAAAATCACCGTCAAGGTCAGCCAGAACAACTCGGGTGTCATCAATCCGGGCGTCATCATTTCCCCCTTGTTCGATTTTGCAGATCAATCCGCTGAGAGTGCGACCGCTTATACCTGAGCGCGCATCGTTGCGCTATGCACGGACGCGCACGTAGCTGCCGGGCGCCTCCTCGATCGGCGGCAAGGCATCGGTGCCGATGTTGCGCGCCGGTACTTCCTCCGCGTCGATGCCGCTGAGCCACTCGCGCCAGTTCGGCCACCACGAGCCCTTGTGCTCCTGCGCGCCCCTGATCCAGTCGGCGAGCGAAATGTCCTTGATGCTATCGTTGGTCCAATACTGGTACTTGTTCGCTTTGGGTGGATTGACGACGCCGGCGATGTGGCCGGAGCCGGACAGCACGTATTTCACGGGCCCGCCGAAAAACTGCGAGCCGTAGAGCACCGAGTCCGCCGGCGCGATGTGATCCTCGCGGGTCGCCAGGTTATAGACCGGCACCTTCACCTTCGACAGGTCGAGCAGCGTGTTGTCGAGGACCATGCTGCCGGTGGAGAGCCGGTTCTCCAGATAGCAGTTGCGCAGGTAGTAGGAGTGATTCGCCGCCGGCATTCGCGTCGCGTCCGAATTCCAGTGCAGCAGGTCGAAGGCGGAGGGCGGCTGTCCCTTCAGGTAGTTGCTGACGACATAGGACCAGATCAGATCGTTCGAGCGCAGCATGTTGAAGGCCATCGCCATCTTCGAGCCTTCGAGCACGCCGGAGGCCTGCATGTCGCGCTCGAGCGCCGAGATCTGGCCCTCATCGACGAACACCAGAAGATCGCCGGCATTGGAGAAATCGACCTGCGCCGCCAAAAACGTCGCCGAGGTCGCGCGCACGCGGCGCTTTTCGGCAAGCCACGCTAGCGTCGTTGCGAGCAGCGTGCCACCGACGCAATAGCCCATGGTGTGGACCTTCATCTCGCCGGTCGCGCGCTCGATGATGTCCATCGCCGTCAGCGGGCCTTGCTTCATGTAGTCTTCCCAGGTCTTGGTCCCCAGGCTCTTGTCGGGGTTGACCCAGGAGATCACGAACACGGTGATGCCGTGGTCGACGCACCATTTGATGAAGGATTTTTCCGGCCGAAGATCGAGGATGTAGAACTTGTTGATCCAGGGCGGCACGATCAGAAGCGGCGTCCGCAGCACGTTTTCCGTGGTCGGCTCGTACTGGATCAGTTGCATCAGCTCGTTCTGATAGATCACCTTGCCCGCCGTCGTCGCCATGTTGACGCCGACCACGAGGTTGTTGGGATCCGATTGCCGGATCTTGAGCGTGCCCTTGCCGGCCTCGATATCCTCCGCCAGCATCTGCATGCCGCGCACCAGATTGTCGCCGTTCGATGCAAGCGTCTCGCGCAGCACTTCCGGGTTGGTCAGCACGAAATTCGACGGCGCAAGCGCATTCAGGATCTGCTGGACGTAGAATTCTGCCTTCTTGCGGGTGTGCGGGTCGACGTCGGCGTTATGCACGAGGTCCTGCGCCCATTGCGTCGAGAGCAGATAGAGCTGCATGACGAAATCGAAGAACTGGTTCGACTTCCACTCGGGATCGGCGAATCGCTTGTCACGTGGCGAGGGCGAGATCGCCGGCATCGTCTCTTCGCCCGCAAGCCTGCGCACCGCCGAGCCCCAGAGATCGAGATAGCCCTTGGCCATCCTGGTCTGCAAGTCGGATGAGCGCTCGCTGTCCGACAGCCAGTATTCTGCGACCGTGGTGAAGGTCTTGATCACTTCGGCGACTTCGTTCGGCGGCTGGTCTGTGATCTCGCCGGTCTCGCGCGGTTTCAGATAGGCGGCGAGCGCCTTGCCGCCGCTTTCCATCGCGCGCGCGATGTTCATCGCGAAGGCTTCCGCGTCGAACTTCTTCTGGGCCTCGGTTTCGATCGTCACGTCGGTCATGCCTGAACACTATCTCGTCATTTCGCCTTAGTCACCGCGGGAGATCAGCGCGGCGCCTTCGAGGTTAATCCCTCTATGAACGCGTATTGCGCTGCGACAAAACAGCTTGTTTCTGTCATATTACAGTCCTAGCGGCTCGATTTCTTGTTTAAGCTTCAATGGTTCGGGGCGAGAATGGTTTGGGCCGCGGCAGGCCGGATGAACAAAAATTTAGTTGGCTGCAATCAGCGAAGGTAGGACTTTCGCCAGCGATGTCGGTGGATCGGGACAAAAGGGTGTTTGCCTTGGGGGCGCTGCTGACGGCGGCGCTCGCGCTTTCTGGCTGTTCCAGCTCCATCCTCGATCTGCCGGGCGCCAGTACCACATCCGATGCGGCGGTGCACCCCAAGGAGCCCGATCCCTTCCTTCCGGTCCATGACCTGCCGCCCGATCGCGACGAGGCCGTGATCCCGCCGGATCAGCGCGCCAAGATCGCAAAAGAGCTGAAGGATGCCCGCGACCGCCAGGCTTCGGTGGCGGCGGGCCAGCCGGCCGCCGCCGCGAATCCCGGCGCAAAGTGAGGCGGGAGCCAGCTATTTGCTGGCGCCGCCGGGCGTCCGTGCTAAAAGAACCGCTTCAACCGCAAATCAGGGCGAAACGACCTAGCTTGTCCTGAATTCGTTCTAAGTTGCTGACTTGGAACGATTTTCAGACGGGGCCGATTTCCACATCGGCCATCGCTGTCGGCGATTCTGCCCGTGCCGGTTGGTCGGAGCTTAAGGACCCATGGAAGATTTTTACCGCATCCGCCGCCTGCCACCTTACGTGTTCGAGCAAGTCAACCGGGCCAAGGCGGCCGCGCGGAACGCAGGCGCCGATATCATCGACCTCGGCATGGGCAATCCGGACCTGTCGGCGCCGGCCCACGTGATCGAGAAGCTGAAGGAGACGCTGGGCAAGCCGCGCACCGACCGCTACTCGGCCTCGCGCGGCATTACCGGCCTGCGCAAGGCCCAGGCCGCGTACTACGCCAGGCGGTTCGGGGTGAAGCTCAACCCCGAGACCCAGATCGTCGCGACGCTGGGCTCGAAAGAGGGCTTTGCCAATGTCGCGCAGGCGATTACCGCGCCCGGCGACGTCGTCCTGTGTCCGAATCCGAGCTATCCGATCCATGCCTTCGGCTTCCTGATGGCCGGCGGGGTGATCCGCTCGGTGCCCTCGGAGCCGACCCCGCAATTCTTCGAGGCGGTGGAGCGGGCCATCATCCATTCGATCCCGAAGCCGATCGCGATCGTGGTCTGTTATCCCTCCAACCCGACGGCCTATGTTGCGAGCCTCGATTTCTATCGCGACCTCGTCGCCTTCGCGAAACGGCACGAGATCTTCATCCTGTCGGATCTTGCGTATGCCGAGGTCTATTTCGACGACGGCAATCCGCCGCCCTCGGTGCTGGAAGTGCCCGGCGCGATCGACGTCACCGTCGAGTTCACCTCGATGTCGAAGACGTTCTCGATGGCCGGCTGGCGCATGGGGTTTGCCGTCGGCAACGAGCGGATCGTCGGGGCGCTGGCGCGGGTGAAGTCGTATCTCGACTACGGCGCCTTCACACCGATTCAGGTCGCGGCGACCGCCGCGCTGAACGGCCCGGAGGATTGCATTCGCGAGATGCGCGACACCTATCGCAAGCGCCGCGACGCGCTGGTGGAATCGTTTGGGCGCGCGGGCTGGGAAATCCCGCCGCCGGAAGCCTCGATGTTCGCGTGGGCGCCGCTGCCGGAGGCTTTCCGCGAGGTCGGCAGCATGCAGTTCGCGACCCTGATGGTGGAGAAGTCCGGCGTCGTGGTTTCGCCCGGCGTCGCCTTCGGCGAGCACGGCGAAGGCTATGTCCGCATAGCCATGGTGGAGAACGAGCAGCGCATCCGCCAGGCGGCCCGTGGTGTGCGCCGCTTCCTTGAAAGCGGCATTGAAACGTTGCACAACGTGGTTCCTCTCGCCAACCGGCGATAATTCTTATCCGTTTAGGTCATTTGCGTCATGGTCGCACCCCTGAGAGTGGGCATTGCGGGGCTCGGCACCGTGGGCGCCGAGGTGGTTCGCGTCATTGGGAGCCAGGCTGGCGCATTGTCGGCGCGCTGCGGGCGTTCGTTGCGCGTGGTCGCGGTCACGGCGCGGTCGAAAGCGAAGAAGCGCGGCCTCGATCTCGGCGGCATCGCCTGGGCCAAGGATGCGCTGGCGCTTGCCGGCGATTCTGGCATCGATTGCTTTGTCGAATTGATGGGCGGCGCCGGCGATCCGGCGCTGTCGGCGATCGAGACGGCCTTGAAGTCCGGCAAATCGGTCGTCACCGCCAATAAGGCGCTGATTGCGAAGCACGGCTTGCGGCTTGCGAAACTGGCCGAGACGCATGGTGGCGCGCTGAATTATGAGGCGGCCGTCGGCGCTGCGATACCGATCATCAAGACCCTGCGCGAAGGCCTCGCCGGCACCGGCGTCAACCGCGTCTACGGCATCCTCAACGGCACCTGCAATTACATCCTGACGCGGATGGAGCAGGAGGGGCTGTCGTTCGCCGACTGCCTGAAGGACGCGCAACGCTTGGGCTATGCCGAGGCCAATCCGTCATTCGACGTCGACGGCCACGACACCGCGCAGAAGCTTGCCATTCTGGCGAGCCTTGCGTTCGGCACGAAAGTTGCTCAGAGCGCAATCTATGTCGAAGGTATTTCCTCCATCGCGCCGGAAGATCTGCGTGCCGCCGCCGAACTCGGCTACCGCGTCAAATTGTTGGGCGTCGCGGTGCGCACGGTAAAGGGCATTGAGCAGCGCGTGCACCCGACCATGGTGCCGAAATCCTCGTCCATCGCGCAGGTGATGGGCGTGACCAATGCGGTGACGATCGACGGCGAGGGCATTCCGCCGATCACGTTGGTCGGGCCCGGCGCGGGCGGGGCTGCAACCGCTTCCGCCGTGGTCGCCGATATCGCCGACGTCGCGCGCGGCGTCCGCGTCAATCCGTTCGGCCGGCCGGTCGACCGCCTGCGCACCACCGAAAAGGCGCCGATGGAACGTCACGAGGGCGGCTACTATATTCGCCTGATGGCCCGCGATCTGCCGGGAACCGCCGCGACCATCGCGACCCGGCTCGCCGAGCAGAAAATTTCGATCGAATCGATTGTGCAGCGCCACACCAACGGCGGCGACTCCGCGCATTCAACGGGAAAATCGTCGCAGGTGCCGGTGCTGCTAATTACCTATGCCACCCACGAGGACGCGGTCTATCGTGCGCTGCAGGCTGTGCAGCGCGACAAGGTGATCAGCGGGCGGCCGCAGGTGATCCGGATTGAGAAGAACTGATACCGGTCCGGACCCGTTACGCGTTAAAGAATTGGTTGCGGGCCGCCGGCCGACGGCCTGGGAAAGTTTAAGGAGCACGCCGATGTCGACCCACATTTCCGTTCCGCAGCAACTCTTGCTAGAGCGCATTCTAACGCTTGAAATCGTGCGAGTGACGGAACGGGCGGCGGTATCGGCCGCGCGGCTGCGCGGCCACGGCAACGAGAAGGCCGCCGACCAGGCCGCAGTCGACGCCATGCGACGCGAGCTCAACAAGCTGCCGATCGAGGGCACCGTCGTGATCGGCGAGGGCGAGCGCGACGAAGCGCCGATGCTGTTCATCGGCGAGAAGGTCGGGCTGAACGCAGGTCCCAAGGTCGATATCGCCGTCGATCCGCTCGAGGGCACCACGCTGTGCGCCAAGGCGATGCCGGGCGCGATCGCCACCATGGCGATGGCCGACGGCGGCACGCTGTTGCATGCGCCCGACGTCTACATGCAGAAGATCGCGATCGGGCCCGGCTTCCAGAAGGGCGTGGTCGAGCTCGATGCGACGCCGGCCGACAACGTCCGCCGGCTGGCGAAAGCGAAAGGCGTCGAGCCGTCAGCGATCACGGTCCTGGTGCTGGATCGTCCGCGCCACGCTGAGATCATCCAGGGCGTGCGCTCGACGGGTGCTGCGGTGCGGCTGATCACCGACGGCGACGTCGCCGGCGTGATCCATTGCGCCGACCCCGACGAGACCGGCGTCGACATGTATATCGGCACCGGCGGCGCCCCGGAGGGCGTGCTGGCCGCGGTCGCGCTGCGCTGCATCGGCGGGCAGATGCAATGCCGGCTCATCCTCGACAGCGATGAGAAGCGCGAGCGCGCCCACAAGATGGGGATCACCGATCCGCGCAAGGTCTACGGCATCGAGGACATGGCGAAGGGCGACTGCCTGTTCGCGGCCACCGGCGTTACCACCGGTTCGCTGTTGTCCGGCGTCAAGTTCAAGAAGGACGTGATCGAGACCGAGACGGTGGTGATGCGCTCGGTCACCGGCACGGTGCGCTACATCAAGGCCGAGCACCGCCAACTGGAGAAATTCCACCTGGATTAGAACAAGCTGTCATTCCGGGGCGCGCGAAGCGCGAACTACGATGTGCAATTGCACATCGGAGAATCTCGAGATTCCGGGTTCGATGCTGGCGCATCGCCCCGGAATGACGACAAGAATGACAAGAAAAAACGGGAGCGAGCATGTCCGATCTTTCCGCCGTCAAAGCGCTGGTGTTCGACGTGTTCGGCACCGTGGTCGATTGGCGCACCAGCCTGATCAATGATTTCACCAAGTGGTCGGAGTCCCGCGGCGTCACAGCCGACTGGACCGCGCTGGTGGACGGCTGGCGCGCGGTCTATGCGGCCTCGATGGACGAGGTGCGCAAGCATCCCGAAGCAGGCTACGTGATCCTCGACGTGCTGCATCGGCGCTCGCTGGAAAAATTGGTCGAGCAGCTCGCGATCAAGGGGCTGACCGACGCCGATCTGCACCATCTCACGATGGGCTGGCATCGCCTGCATCCGTGGTCGGACAGCGTCGCGGGACTTACGCGGCTAAAGGCAAAATACATCATCTCGCCGCTCTCCAACGGCAATGTCGCGCTGCTCACCAACATGGCGAAGTTTGCCGGTCTGCCGTGGGACCTGGTCATGTCGGCCGAGCTGTTCCAGCATTACAAGCCCGATCCCGAAACCTATCTCGGTGCGGCAAAACTTCTGTGCTTGCCGCCGGAGCAGGTGATGATGGTGGCGGCTCACAACCACGATCTCAAGGCCGCGCAAAAACTCGGGCTGAAGACCGCCTTCGTGGCGCGCCCGACCGAATATGGCCCATTGCAGAAATACGATTTCGAGGCCAAGGGCGATTGGGACATCGTGGCCAAGGATTTTGGCGGCGTCGCCGACAGGTTGGGGTGCTAGCTATCCCGCGCCGCTGAGAATCACGCCGAACCAGCCGAGGCCCTTGTAGGTCTCATAGCCCGGCGTGGCGTGGAACGCGATCATCCGGCCGGACGCGTCGCGGTGGACGCCGCTTCGCTGGCCGTCCAGCTTGAGCGGCAAGCGCTCGGTCAGCAGGCCCTGGCCATCGGAAGCCGCAATCACCCGAAAATTCGAATCGACCAGCAGCACCCTTGCCTTGTCGGCCGCGCCGACGCGCACGCCCTGGACGATGGCGCGGGCCTGCGGTTCCCAATCGAAGTGGATCGCCAATACGCCAATCGGCTTGCCATCGGCCTTGCCGTCGACGCGGACATCAGCGCAATAGGTCGCGACCTGGGCATTGCCCAACAGCGGCTGGCACTCGACATCGCCGGCGACGTACTCATCGCCCGAGCGCAGGGTGCGCGCCTCGCGAAACCACTTGGTCGCGGCAACGTTGTGTCCAACGACCTTGAAACGGTCCGGGCGGCCGTTGGCGCGCACATTGCCGTCGAGATCGCAGAGCCAAAGATCGAGATAGACGGTATAGGCGCCAAGAATCACGGCGAGGCGCTCGGAGACATGGCCGACGTTGGCGGCGTCCGGGACCGCAGCGCAATCCACGACGGCGGAATCGGTTGCCCACCAGCGCACGTCGCAGGTCCGCTCATAGAGATTGCGATCGATCAGTTCGACGGCGTTCAGCGACAGGTCGACCATGCGCTCGCCGCGCGAGCGTTCGGTCATCCGTTGCATCGAGCTCATCAGGCTCCCGGTCCGTTTCGTCAGTTGGCTCTCGAGTTCCTTGGCGATCACCTCGACCTGCGCGCCGACGCTGCGCACTTCCTGCGCGACCACCGCAAAGCCGGCGCCCTGGGCGCCCGCGCGCGAGCTTTCGATCAACGCGTTCAGCGCCAGCATTTTCATCTGGTTGGTGATTTGCTGGATCGACTTGGTTTTCTCGCAGGCGATCTGGTTGACCTCGGCGGTCAGCCGCGCGATCAGCGCGGAAATATCGGATTCATCTTCGGCGGCGGCCTGACCACGAACGTCGTGTGCGATCGGTCTCGCTCGAATTTGTTCAAGCGCGGCGGACATCGATTGACTACCCCCTGCGTTTGCGGCCTCACGCGCGCAAATTGCAATGGTTTTCTTTGTCGGGGATTCAGCCTAACAGAGCCTTAATTTCCGAGCGCTGCGGTGCTTAAATACAGCTTGAGGCTGCATCTTGTTTTTGCAACCAGCCATTTTTTTGTGCGGTTGCCATTTGCGGAACGCGCAACTCCCTCCCGCCGCTCCAGGGCATCATTTCTACTTCCCGCAACAGCGCTACCCGCCGACGTGCCGCCGGTCTTCTCGGCGTGACGCACTCGCGCACCGGAAAGCTGTGGCGCGACGGGCTCGGCGCGCGCGGGTCCGTGATACAAGGACACTTCGACCCATAGCGAAGTATAGCGCTATCCCGTCGCGTAGTGTCCGGCCTCCAACACGCGAAGAACGGAAGCACGGACATGGAACAATCTGGCATGCGAAACCCCAATATGGCCGTCGAGCTGGCGCTGCTGTTGCTGCTCGCGTCGTTGTGGGGCGCATCGTACAGCTTCATCAAGCTCGGCGTTGCCACCATTCCGCCGATCACGCTGATCGCGGCGCGCACGTTGATCGCAGGCGCGCTATTGCTTGCCATCATGCACTGGCGCGGACGGCGGCTGCCGAAAGACGCCGCGACCTGGCGGCGTTTCCTGTTTCAGGCCAGCCTCAACAGCGTGATCCCCTGGACCTTGATCGCATGGGGCGAGCGTTCGCTCGACGCGGGGCTTGCAACCATTCTCAATTCCACCTCGCCGATCTTCACGTTCTTCCTGACGCTTGCGATTGCGCGCCACGAGACGCCGAGCACGCGAAAACTGTTCGGCGTTGTCGCCGGGATGGCCGGCATCTGCCTGGTCGTCGGCGTGCAGGCGCTGACCGGGCTCGGAGCGCAGTTGACCGCGGAGATCGCAACCGTGACGGCGACCATTTGCTATGCCGCCGGCGCCATCTTCAGCCGCGGCTTTGGCGGGCTCGATCCGATGGCGCCGGCGGCGGGCTCGCTGCTCTGCGGCGCGGCGATCCTCGTTCCTGCGAGCCTCGTCATGGACCAGCCGTGGACGCTTGCGCCGTCGATCAGCTCGATGCTGGCGCTGCTCGGCCTTGCCGTATTCTCGACCGCGCTCGCCTTCGTGATCTATTTCAGGTTGATCATGACGCTGGGCTCGGTCGGTACGACGGCCCAAGCCTACCTGCGGGTGCCGATCGGTGTCGCGCTCGGCGTGATCTTTCTCGGCGAAACCTTGACCTCGACGGCATGGATCGGTCTCGGCTGCGTGGTGATCGGCGTGGCCGCGATGACGATACCGGCGCGGAAGACCGGCGCGGTTAGCGGTTAGCCGCCGGCGCTTCTAGAGGTTAGTTCGGATCTAATCGAGCCAACTGAATCTGCGCAGGGGCCACGTCGTCTGGACATTCTGCACGGAGCGGTCCTGCACCCGCGCATTTTGCTCGCGCCGCACCTGGGTCTCGTGCGCTGGCCGGATCTCTGCCCGCGCATTTTGCACGGCACGGACCTGTCGGTGTTTATGAATGGGCCGGACCTGCGCTCGGGTATTTTGCACAGCCTGTGCTGGCGCATCTTCGGGCTGAACCGGCGCGGCCTGTGTCTGTGAATCTTCCCCGGCCGCCCAAGTCTGGAACTGCGTCAACAAGACGGCGGCTGACGGTTGATCGGTTTCTGTCTGATTCTGAGCGGCAGCAACGTCGTCGTTCGTCGGTTCCGCAGCCGCCCAGGTCTGGAATTGCTTCAACAAGGCTTCGGCCGGTTGCCGACGGGCTTCGGTCTGGCTCTGAAAGGCAGCCCTTAGCGCCGCAGCAACTTCCTCGCGCGACGGCGCCTGCCGCGCAGCCGGCGACAAGGCCTGGGCGCCGGTCTCGTCCGGAGGCGTAAATGTGCTGGCGAGCGACGTCGTGGCGTTCGCAAACAGCACCGTTGGATTTGCCACCCATAGAACCGCAAAGACGATCGGCGCCGCCGTTGCCAACAGGATGCTCGTCTTCAGCGTTCGCGACGAGATGACCGTTCCGTCCCAGGCCTGTCCGGTTCCCGGCTGCTCGGGTTCTCCGTTATGTTCGGCGAGAAGGAGAGGAAAACCATCGTTCGGAGGGAAGCCGTCATTCGTCGCCATCTGGTGAGGTCTCCCCATACTGTTCTTATCGGGCAATACTCTGCAATCGAGGGCTAAAAAGCGACAATCACCAGCACGATTTAGGAGAAATCTTGATTTCACAGGGGCCGGGACAAGACACGGGAACTGGCCCGCGTCGCCAACGCGATCGGCATCGAGCGCGCGGCATCCGTCCGGGCACGGCATTCTCTTGGTAGAGGCTTGTCTTTTCTCCTCACCCGCTCCAACCCCTCCGGAGCAACGATAGTTCGACTAGTGCCGAAGCATGCTGTGCTTGTCGCGCGCTACCTTCATGCGATCAGTATGAAGGATGCCAGCCATGAGACGAGAAGTCGTGCGCGTCGAACCGATCTCCACCTACCTGGAGCGCTGGAAGGCGCCGGCCTCGCCGGTGACCCGCGCCGGCAACATAGTGTTCGTGTCGGGTTTGCCGCCGTTCGATCCCGTCACCGGCGAGATCATATCGGCCCCGATCGAGCGCCAGACCGAGCTCGTCATCGAGCAGATGAAGCTGTGCCTCGAGACCGCCGGTGCGTCGCTGGACAACGTGATGAAGTGCAACATCTTCTGCACCTCTTCAAAACATTTCACCGCCGTGAATGCGATCTACGCGCGCTATTTCCCCAAAGACCCGCCGGCGCGCATCTATGTCTGCATTCCCGAATGGACCGGGCCGTTCGACATCGAGATCGACTGCATCGCGATGATGTAGGGCTTTACGGTGACAGCTCGTAGCTCGTAGGATGAGTAGAGCGCAGCGATGCCCATCAGTCCGTTGCGAAGATGAATGGCGACCGGCTCATGCACGCGGTGGCATCGTATTTCGATCGGAGCGCAATGCCGCCGCGGAACGTCGGATGAGCCGCTTGCAGTATGATCTTGTCATCGTCGGTGGTGGCCTCGCCGGTTCGTCGCTGGGCCTGAATATGGCGCGTGCCGGGGTCAAGGTCTTGATCCTGGACCGTGAGGCGAGATTCCGTGACCGGGTACGAGGCGAGGGTATCTTCCCGTGGGGCTGCGCAGAGGCCCGGTCGCTGGGAATCTATCAAGACCTGCGGGAGCGCTGCGGCAGGGAGATCAGGATGTGGCGGCGCCACCTCGGCGCCGAACGAACCGCCGATCGCGACCTGGCGGCCACGACGCCGAGTGGTCTCGGCATGCTCAATTTCCGTCACGAGGAGATGCAGGAGGTTCTGATAGGATTGGCCGAGAAGGCCGGCGCGACCGTTCGCCGCCCGGCTGAGGTCGTTGGCGTCAACCCGGGCCCCTGTCCGGAGGTGAGGTTACGCGATGGCGAGCGGGCGACCGCGCGCCTCGTTGTGGGGGCGGACGGACGTGCCTCGCGCGTGCGCGGCTGGGGCGGTTTCACGGTGTGCCGGAATCCGGATTTCCTCGTCATCGCCAGCACTATCCATGAAGGACTGGGCGCGCCGGACGATGCGATTCAATCCTGCCTGAGCATCGAACGAGGGCAGAGCATGCTGCTCTACCCGCTCGGTGCGGGCCTCCATCGCAGTTATCTCATCCACCGTGCGGCTGACCGGGCGCAGCGCTTCAGCGGCGAACGCGATGCGGCGGCCTTCCTAGCCGCCTGCCGGGACATGGAGATGCCGGCCGAGTGGTTCGGCGCGGCAAAACAGAACGGCCTGCTCGCCTCCTTCGATAGCTCGGCGAGTTGGGTCGATCATCCCGCGCGCGACGGCGTGGTGTTGATCGGTGACGCCGCCGGCGCGAGCGACCCGACCTACGGATGCGGCTTGGCTCTCGCACTGCGCGACGTGCGGCTGCTGCGTGACCAACTGCTCGCCGAGCCGGACTGGACAATCGCCGCGGATCGTTATGCCGAAGCGCATGACCGCGATTTTGCCGGGCTGAAGCGTATCACGGACTGGTTCACCGACATGAACTTTTCCACCGGGCCTGCGGCGGATGCGACGCGCGCGCGATCAATGCCGTTGCGAGCCGCCGATCCCTCCCGGCTTCCGGATCTGCATGGGGCAGGGCCGGACGCACCAAGCGATGAACACGCGCGGATGCGCTTCTACGGGTTGATCTGAGATCGCACCCAAAATCCAGACCAAGATTGCAAAGGCCCGCAGGATGGGTGGAGCCCTTGCGAAACCCATCATTTTCGCAAAATCCCGGTGCGAAGCCAGCGATCATTTGCCGTTGATGCGATTCGCGCCTATCTCTGAGGCGTCATGACGCCCCCCGCAACAGCGCTGCCCGCTGAGGCGCCGCCGGCCTTTCTCGGCGTGGCGCACTCGCTCACCGGAAAGCTGTGGCGCGACCGGCTCGACGCGCGCGGCGCGGCGAGGGCGCTCGCCATCGTGCAGCGCCATCAGTTGCCGGAAATGCTGGCGCGGGTGTTGGCCGGGCGCGACGTCGATATCGACGCGGTCGCCGATTTCCTCGATCCGACTATCCGCAAGTTGATGCCCGATCCCTACACCGTGACTCAGATGGAGGCGGCCGCCAAGCGCATCGCGGACGCGGCGGTCCGGGCTGAGAAGGTCGCGATCTTCGGCGATTACGACGTCGACGGCGCGACCTCGGCGGCGCTGCTCGCCTGGCACCTGCGGCATTGCGGGCTCGATCCCCTGATCCACATTCCCGATCGGCTGTTCGAGGGCTACGGCCCCAACTCCGAGGCGGTGCGCGCGCTCGCGGCTAAGGGCGCAACGCTGCTGGTGACGGTCGATTGCGGCACCACCAGCCTCGAGCCGCTGGCGGAAGCAAAGCGCCTCGGCCTGTCCGTCGTGATCATCGATCATCATCAATCCGGCGACGTGCTGCCCGAGGTCGATGCGCTGGTCAATCCGAACCGGGCCGACGATCTCTCCGGCCTCGGCTATCTCGCAGCCGTCGGGCTGACGCTGATCACGCTGGTTGCGGTCAACCGCGAATTGCGCGCGCGGGGATTCTGGAGCGGCGAAATGCCGGAGCCCGATCTGCTCGGCATGCTGCATCACGTGGCCCTCGGCACCGTCGCTGACGTCGCTCCCCTGATCGGGCTCAACCGCGCCTTCGTCGCCAAAGGCCTGATCGCGATGCGCCGCCGCGACCATGTCGGCCATACCGCGCTGATGGACGTCTCGCGGCTGAACGGCCCGCCGGAAGCCTGGCATCTCGGCTTCATGCTGGGGCCGCGGATCAATGCCGGCGGGCGCATCGGCCGCGCCGATCTCGGCGTGCGGCTGCTGCTCGAAGGCGACGTCTCGGAAGCGGCGCGGATCGCCGCCGAGCTCGACCGGCTCAACAGCGAACGCCGGATCATCGAGCAGGCCGCCGAAGCGCAGGCCGAAGCCGAAGCGCTGGCGTCGCTCGGCCTCGAAGACAAGGGTGCGGTGATCGTCACGGCCTCGGAAGGCTGGCATCCCGGCGTGGTCGGCCTCGTCGCCGCCAGGTTGAAGGAAAAATTCGCCCGGCCCGCCTTCGCCATCGCGCTGGAGCCGGGCGGCATCGGCACCGGCTCGGGCCGCTCGATTGGCGGCGTCGATCTCGGCAAGGCGGTACGGCAGGCGGTTCACGACGGCATCCTGCTGAAGGGCGGCGGCCACGCGATGGCCGCGGGCGTGACCTTGCGCAAGGAGAGGCTCGCCGAGTTTCGCGCCTATCTGGAAAGCACCCTCGCGTACGACGTGGCGCAGTCGCGTCACGCCAACGAACTTTTCATCGACGGCGCGGTTTCCGCCCGCGGCGTCACGCCGGAGTTCGCGACGACGCTCAATCGCGCCGGGCCGTTTGGCAGCGGCAATCCCGAGCCGGTCCTGGCGCTGCCGTCGCATCAACTGGTTTATGCCGACGAAGTGGGGCAGGCGCATCTGCGGCTGCGCTTCAAATCCGGCGACGGCGCGATCGTGAACGGCATTGCATTTCGGTCGATCGGGCAGAAGCTGGGCAACGCGCTTGCCGCGCATCGCGGACAGCCCTTGCATGTGGCCGGCTCGCTCGCCGTCGACCGCTACCAGGGCAACGAGCGCGTGCAATTGCGCGTGCTCGATGTCGCGGTGCCGGATCAGGGGCCGGCGGTGATCCGATAAATCTGCAATAAGAAAAACGGGAGTGGAAATGACAGGGCAGGTTCAAGGCAAGGTCGCGCTGGTGACCGGCGGGGCATCCGGCATCGGCGCCGCGGTCGCCGAATTGTTGGTGCGCGAGGGCGCCTCCGTTGCGGTCACCGATATCGACGAGCTCAGGGGGCCCGAGCTCGTCGCCGGCATCGAGGGAGCCGGCCACGCGGCGATCTTTCTGCATCAGGATGTGACCAGCGAGACTCGCTGGGTGGAAGTGGTGGCCGAGGTCGAGAAGCGCCTCGGCCGGCTCGACATCCTGGTTTCCAATGCGGGCATCGGCATATCGGCGGACTCGATCGTCGAGATGTCGCTGGAAGATTGGCGCCGGCAGACCGCGATCAACCTCGACGGCGTTTTTCTTTCCGTGAAGCACTGCTTGCCCGTGATGCGCAAAAGCGGCGGGGGGTCGATCATCCTGATGTCGTCGCTCGCGGGCCTGCGCGGCTCGGCGACCCTTGCCGGTTATAGCGCGACCAAGGGCGGGGTGCGGCTGTTCGCCAAGTCGATCGCGATGGAGTGCGCTTCATTCGGCGATGGCATCCGGGTCAACTCGGTTCATCCTGGCATCATCGATACGCCGATCTGGGGCAAGATCCCGGCCGGAACGCAAGCCAGCGGACAAAACGCGCCGATCGATCCCGAGGAGCGCGCGAAACTGTTCACGCCGCTCGGCCGCGCCGGCCAGGCCAGCGAAATTGCGAGCGGCGTGTTGTATCTGGCCTCCGATGCGTCGCGCTATGTCACCGGAACGGAATTGGTCATCGATGGCGGCATGAATGCGGGCGGCGTCGTGCGGCGGGCGTGATGGGTAGCGAATGACGCCTCGTCGAAGTGTTCTCGTCATTCCGGGGCGCGCGTCAGCGCGAACCCGGAATCTCGCGCCACAACCTCTGGATTCCGGGTTCATCGCCATCGGGCGGCGCTGCGCGCCGTCGCGTTGGCGATGCCCCGGAATGACGAGCGAGAGATTGCGTGCGCAAACGTGAGGGCTAACTGCCCTGTCTCAATCTCGCCAGCACCTTCAGCCCGCCGTAGCCGTCGGCCGGCTGCAGCCCCGCCTTCACCTGATAATCCCGGATCGCCTTCATGGTGTCGTTGCCGACGCGGCCGTCGGTGCCGCCGGTGTCGAAACCCGCCTTGGTCAGCCGCACCTGCATTTCCTGCACTTCGGCCAACGTCAGCGCGCGCTCAGAACCCGGGAACGGCTGGATAATGGGTGGTGCGCCCAAAATGCGGTCGCCGAGATGGCAGATCGCCAGCGCATAGTTCATGGAAGGGTTGTAGCTCTTCACCGAATAGAAATTCGGCCCCAACAAAAAGCTCGGGCCGTCCGGCACCGGAGTCCACATTTGCGCCGAGGCGTTCGGTTGCGGAAACGACTGACCGTCGGCACGCGTGACGCCGCTACTGGCCCAGGCCGCATAGGTCCGGTTGCCTCCGTCGCCGGAGCCGCGAACCTCGTAACCCCAATGTTCGCCGCGGTGATATTTGCCGCGGTTGACGAGATATTTTGCGGTCGAACCGAGCGCGTCGTCGGGCTTGCCGAACGGGGAGATCTTGCCGTCGCCGTCATAGTCGATGCCGACATTGAGCCAGACCTCCGGCATCCACTGGGTGTGGCCCATCGCGCCGGCCCACGAGCCCCGCATCTCCTCCGGCGTGCTCCAGCCGCGATCGACGATTTTGAGCGCGTTGATCAATTCGCTCTCCCAATAGGCGCGGCGGCGCGGCTCGTTCCAGGCGAGCGCCGCAAGCGAAGGGAATACAGGGCGCATGTGGTTCTGCTGCACCAGGGGATCGCCAAAAGCGGACTCGACGCCCCACAGCGCCAGCAGCGTGCCGCGCTCGACGCCAAAATCCCTTTCGATGCGGGCGAACACCGCCTCGTTCCTCTTCAGCGCCTCCTTGCCGGCGATGATACGCCAATCGGAAACCCGGCGGTTGATGTATTGCCAGAGCTGCTCGTTGAACTCCGGCTGGTTCTTGATCTCCTTGAACACGGTCATGTCGGGCTCGACATGGCCCATCGCGCGGTTCCAGGTCGTCTCCGAAATCCCCTTGGCGAGCGCATGCTTGCGGAATTCGTCACGCCATTGATCGAAGCCGGGAGGAGCTGCGGCGAGCGCCACGGCCGGCCGCAGCAGCATCGCCGCCGCGCCGAGGCCCGATCGCAACAGGGCTCGACGGGTTGGAGCGTTCTGGGAATCAGGCTGTGTCATTGCGCCAACCTAGCCGCAGGAGAGGGGGCGGCAAAACCCGACTTTTCGCCGCACTTTTTGTCTGAGCGTGATCTCAGCGCAAACGCGTTCCGCGTTTGTCGCGAGGGAAAACCGGTACCCACCCCGCATCAAGTGCGGGGCAGGCTTTTTCCGGATCCTGCTGTTAGCTTTCTTCGTGCAAGTTCAAGGCAATTTTGGACAGCCAGCGCCGCACGGTTCCCTCCGCCTTGGTTCCAAGCCCTGCCGCGAGCCGCTGTTCCAACGCGATGGCCGCTGGCACTTTTCCAGGAGAGTGAGGCCGTGCGGGGTCAGCGTCCGCTGCGGCACCCTGCCGTGGACCGGATGCAAGGTCGATGTTCTGACCTTCAACAAATGGATCGATCAAGGCCTTAGGCCGAAAGAGGGCGAACATGCGGCCAAAGTAGCGAACCTCAGGCTTTTCGATCGGAGCCAATGCCGCGAGTTAACGAAGGAAGAGAAGGCCGAATTTGCGGAAAAGGCGAAACCAAAGGCCGCTCGTCAACCGAGGGCGACCGTTATCCCGATCAATCAACCATCCGCCTAAGCGCCATTAACGCTCTCATCTGAAATCCATCGATGGAGAACTGTCATGCGATTGATTGTCGCCGCTATTGCGCTTATCGGCCTATTAGCTGCTGCCGCCTGATTATCGAGAGGGGCAAACAATGTTAACAAAAAAAGATGCGGTAGTAGGGAAGCGCGTTCAATGGCGGTCTTCTGACGCCGCGAAGCATCTCTGCCTCGGCACCATCCGAGACGTTAAGCCCGATGGTGAGGTCATTATCGAATACGACGATGGTGCGATTTCGAGTACCTATGTCGATAACCCTGTCTCCGCCGTCTACCCTGCTTGATCTAGAGAGCGGGCCATGTGCCCCCTTTCTTCGTGCTATAAGTGCATCGATTTCCGGGAGCGGAACGCCTCGGCATCGACGTCGACAAGCTCAATCTTGTGGTGGTGTGGCGCGAAGCGCCGCAATTTTCCAAGCGCGAGCACGCGGCGCTGGCGTGGACGGAAGCCTTGACGCAACTGGCCGGCGGCGTCAGCGACGAGGTCTATGCAGTGGCGAGCGCGGAGTTTTCGAAGGAAGAATTGGCCTACCTTACCTCGGCGGTCACCGCGATCAATGTCTGGAACCGGTTCGGCGTCGCCTACCGTTGGACCCCGCCGGCGCGGCAAAACAAGATCGGTGCAGCCGCGTCCTAGGGGAGGGCGCGGATGGGGTGCCACGCTTTCAATCGTGCCCTTCAATGATCTTCCTGACGTGCCAGCTATTCTTGCCGCTCGCTGCGATGTCGTCGACTTTCCATCCCTGCTCGCGGACGAGATCATAGCGCAGCACGCTGCGCTCGGTGTCCTGATGCGACCGGAAGTCGGCGATGACCACGGCTTGGGTGGCGCTTTTGCTCATCGTCCTGATCCGCAGATCATGGACGCTGGGGTCGTTGCTGTTGGTGACGGGATCGAAATCGAGATCGGGCGCGTCTCCCGCGGGCGTGCGCCGCTCCATGGCCCGCACCGCCTCCGGGAGCCGCCGGGACAGAAATCGCCGCCGCATCGTCTCGTCGGCGAAAACGGAAACGTTGCCTTCGGCGCCGACAGCCCGATAAATCTCGGCGACAACATCGCCGGGGTCATTCTCGTCTGCGAACGCGGATCGTGCCAGGCTCGATATCAGCAAAGACACGAGCACCATCCGCCGGTTCAGCGTGGGCTTTGCGATGTGCATCGACGGCTCCGTTCCAACAGACGCAGAACCGGCATCGTGGAGGATGCCGGCCGGTCGCAACTCCTGTAATAGATCCGTATCATCAGTCAGGCTTACGACCGATAGCTGCGCCATCCCCAGCATTTCTCCCCCTCCAAGAGGTCTCCATGATCGACAGATATTCGGATCATGCCGCCAACGAGCGTACCTTTCTCGCCTGGATACGCACCGGGATCGCCACCATCGCGTTCGGATTCGTGGTCGAGAAATTCAATCTGTTCGTGCTGACGCTGGCGGAAGCGAACTCACTCGATGCCGCAAAGCGCATGCAACTGGAGAAGTTTTCGGGATCGTTCAGCCATTATGACGGCCTCGCCCTCATTATCGTCGGCATTGCCATCATCGCCATTTCACTGGTGCGCTTCATTCGTACCACGCGTCTGATCGACGACCAGCAGTCGCACTCCACGGGAAGCGTCAGGGCCGAGCTGGTGCTGTCGGTCGTGTTGGCGCTGATTGTCGCGACGTTGACGGTGCATCTCGCGCTGACGTGAATCGTACGCAAAGTCCTCACTGTTCGAGCATTAGGTCACGCCAGGGAGCGCCTGAGCGTAGGACCCAAAAGACGCCGTTCAGGACGCGCCGGTCGCCAACACGGGGAATGCCACGCGGCTTGTTCCGCAGAAACGACCCGATGGCAGCCCATTCAAAGTCCGTGAGTTCATTGAGCGAAATGGAAAGGTCTAGTTTCAGGCCTCGATCCCAGCTAATGTAGCAACAGGTTCGAATTGCGGCAGGACATGAGTGCTATTCGTCAAGAAAGATCGACAATGTCCGCTGCAACTGCTCGAAGGCTCGCGATCCAATTTTCCTGGCAAGGTCCTTTTCGAACTCAGCGAGAATCAGCCTGATCCGGCCGAGCAATGTCGCACCTGCATCGGTCAAATACAACACATAGTAGCGGCGGTTGATCGAGGAAGCTTCGCGCGTCACGAGGCCTCGCTTTTCGAGGTGATCTACCAGCCTCCCAAGGCCGGCGCGCTCGATCGAAAGCACCTGGGCCACCGTGAGCTGATTCACACCAGGATTGGCGTCAATGACAATCAGAACCGAGAGTTGCGCGGGGCTTATTTCGAAGGATGCCAATCTTCGGCTGATTTCCTTGAAAACCCATAGTTGCGCGCGGCGGATGCGATAGCCCAAAGACTCTGACAGGTCTCCCAACGCAACGGGTTTTCTTTTCGAGGGCACGGATGCTCGCGCCTCCTCTTTTCGAGGAGGCGATTTTGCCGATGTCGCCGTGCGCCCCAGGCGAAGCGGTTTGATGTCCCGCTTCGTGACGCGCGGGGTTCTTGTCCGCTCCATTGGCAAATACCCTTGTGCAAGTTGAGAAATCCTCCCGGCGACCTATCGCAAAAAAATAATCCCGGGCTTCTGAGTCCGCACCACGGAACAAAGTACTCGGCCGTGCGGCGACAGCCAAGCCTTCATGCTTTGAGACAGTCATGTTGACCTAGATACATGCATGTTGACTGGGATACATCTGGCCCGCTATGACTGCAAAACTGCTGCCGTCAAGAGCAGCACGAGGGGAGAGAGCGTCCGATGCTTCCGCGATCGGTGGGGCCTGCCCTATGCAGACTGTTGGCAGTTGGGCGAGCGCCTCCATTGCCGACGCAGTTTCGCGCTCCAGCCTTACAGTTACCTACGAAAAGTGGGCTTCGTGGACTCAACGCTCGGCGGGGGACTCCCTCTCGTGCGTCACCCGTGGTGCGGCGACTTTTTCCTTTCAATCACAACGAGGGAGGTAGTGGTATGAAGCGCCTATTATTGGCATCAACAATCGCAGCAAGCGGGTTGTTCCTGGGCTCGGTTTCGCCATCAACTGCGCTGCCGGCAGCCGGCGTGGCCCCGCGGGCGGCGTGTTCCAGCCTTACGGGACTGACCTTGCCGAATGCGCAGATCCTCAGCGCCACGCAAAAGGCGAGCTACTGCAATATCGTCGGGATCATCAACAAGCGCACGAGTGCGCAGGACCCTGATCATTTCACCTACGGGATCGGATTTTCGCTCAACCTTCCGAACACCTGGTTTGGCCGTTTTGAAATGATGGGCGGAGGCGGCACCGATGGCAGCCTGAACACCGATCCGCAAGGTAGTGCCGGAGTCGAGCTGAGCCAGGGCTGGGCCGTTGCCGCCGATGACGGCGGGCATGAGGACACGCCAGGAAATAGCGGGCTTGGCGGATATCAGGATGATGATTCCAATGCCGGAGGCTCAGCTCATTTCGCGATCGATGGACACGCCCGTACAGATTATGGCTACAACGGCATTGAACAGACCGCGACGCTGTCAAAGCAGATCATCGCCGAATATTACGGTCTTGACGTCGTCTACTCCTACATCATGGGCTGCTCGAATGGCGGCCGCGACGCCATGAAGGCTTTGCAGAAATTCCCTTGGCTGTTTGACGGCGTCATTTCGCAAAATCCCGGCTTCAACCTGCCTCAGGCGGGGGTCACCGAAGCGTGGAATGAGCAGGCGCTCGGCACGATCGCAACATCCAAGGACATCAACGGGCAACCCTATATCCCTGACACCTTTCCGTCCCAGGACCTCGCGGTCGCCTCGGCCGCAATCCTGAGTGCCTGCGATGCCCTCGACGGATTGGTGGATGGCATTATCGATAACTTTCACGCCTGCACGAACAACAAGGTGTACCCGGCATTGGCCGCCTATACTTGCGGGACGGGCACGCATGGCAGCATGCCTCATGGGGGGACCTGCCTGACCGCTGGTCAGGTGAATGCGCTCAAGAAGATCTACAGCGGACCGGTCAACTCGAAGGGCGAGCGCCTGTACTCAAATTGGTTCTGGGATGCCGGAATTTGGACGCCACCCACCGCACCGGGCGCCGGCTGGGGCTTCTGGAACGTCGCGACCGCAGTGGTGCCAGGTGTCAACACGGCGATCAATCTGACACTGGGCGCGGGCGCACTACCGATGGTTTTCCTGACGCCTCCCGTCGTCACGCCCGTTAACGGACCGGCGGGACAGGAAGCCTACCTGTTCCACTTCAACTTCGATACTGACGCTCCGAAGATCTTTGCCGAAACAACGGCGTACCCTGAGAGCTCCATGGACTTCATGGCCGCGGTGTCCACCGATCTCAGTCCGCTCAGGGACCGTGGCGGCAAGCTGATCATTTCGGCGTCCGTGAATGACGGCATCTTCTCCGGGGCCTCGATTGCGCGCTGGTACCGCAACATGAATCGCGCGATGGATGGAAATGCCACCGACTTTGCCCGCTTGTTCATGGTGCCGAATATGGCTCATTGCGGAGGCGGCCCGGCTACCAACGATTTTGCGGTCAACGAGCTCAACGCCATCACGGCCTGGGTCGAAAACGGCGTTGCTCCCGACCGGATTGTCGCGGCCAATCACAACACCAGCTCGCCTTTCGTCTCAAACTATGGGCTGTTCGACCCGAGGATCGCGTCAAACTTTCCTGCTGGCGGGACGCGTCCGCTTTGTGTCTATCCCAAGATGTCGAAGTACAAGGGCGCCGGGTTGACCAATGATGCCGCCAATTTTGCTTGCGTCGATCCGGGTTTTCGTCCCCATGAGGGCGATCACGACTTTGATGACGACGGTGACGGCCTGGCCCATTAGGGCCGAGCGCAACTAACGGTAAAGACATTTCACAGAACCCTGCGCGCGGCTGCCCGCCGCGCGCAGGGTTCGACATTTTGCTCCGATGCGTGAGTCGGGTTTGTGGCCCGACAGAGAAATCCTTCACGGCTGGCACTGATGTCGGCTATCTGAGGTAGTGCCGACCAGATTTACTCGATTTGAGACTCTCGGCCTTTGACCCAACTCGGAAGTCACGCGCCTTCCGTCTTCATTGGCCACCGACGCGCGGAACTGGCCGGCGCTCTTACTCGGGGCAACCATTGGACAAGCGGATGTTCTCAAGGTGGACAGCCTTCTGGGCTGGGATTGGAGCAACCTCGGTGACTTCGAGAAGCTTGGCGTCGCGAAGGCTGAACAGGAAGCGGACCCCCGGGGTAATCCGGCAACCCCTCTAGAGACGGCGAGTCGCGGAACTGTACTTGGAGGTAGTGCGGCAGTATCGACTCGTCATGATACCAGGAGCCAGTGAGGAAAAGCTGGTGAAAGGAGCCCTTCGGAACCAGTCTTAGGAGGCATGGTTTAACGCTGGTCTCCCGACCAGAGGATAGAAAGTTCAGTTGCTGCAAGGCCCCTGCATCGCCCTCAGAGAAGGCAACGTGCAGGCGCGTTGTTTGATAGGCCGGCGGAAGCTCCGGTATTGCGCCATCCACGCGGACGGAAAGGATGCGATCCTGGTGGGCAAAAGCCGCAGTGGCGAGCAGCATAAATGCGACAAGAAGCGTGGTGCGTTTCATTGGTTTA
>Ga0307479_10000673_pt1 | contig 30909 bp, 27 predicted proteins | sample atmos_gasesECM4C_FD_203743 | JGI IMG/M metagenome (GOLD analysis project Ga0307479, IMG submission 203743) | Hardwood forest soil microbial communities from Morgan-Monroe State Forest, Indiana, United States - atmos_gasesECM4C_515 | ecosystem: Environmental > Terrestrial > Soil > Temperate...
GTTCTTCATAGGAAGCCGGCATTGAACCGGGACGGCCCAGGTAGTAAATGAAAAGCTCTTCCAGGCATTTCACGGAACGATCGCGGTCCTCGGTGATGGCGGGATGGTTGTAGATATGCGCGAAAAGAAAGCGCTTAAGCTCGCGATTTCGCGCTGCGGCAGCCTCGCTGAAGCCGGCGAGGCGTTTTGGAGCGCGGCGGATGTCCTCCACCGATGAGGCGCCGGAGGCCAAGACGCGCTCTTGAGTAGCCTCAACGAGACTAGTGGCCAGGGCGTCCAGAACGCGTTTGAGGGCCTCGTTGAAAATGAGCTTTGCGCGCGCGCCGCGATGCGCGGAATCGACCTGCGCGTAAACTTCGCCGAAAAAGGAAACTTCCTTGCGCAAAACGGCGAGGTCCAGGAGCCCGGCCTCGAGCGCATCGTCGATATCGGCGGTGTTGTAAGCAATTTCGTCGACCCAGTCGATGAGCTGCGCTTCCAGGGGCGGGCGCAAATCAAGAAGGTATTCGGAGAGTTGGGGAACTTCCGCGGCGGAATAATCGTGCGAGTGCTTGATGATGCCTTCGCGAACTTCAAAAGTAAGATTCAGGCCGGGAAAATCGAGATAGCGCTGCTCGAACTGTTCGACGATGCGGAGCGCATGCAGATTATGATTGAAACCGCCGCCGTGCGTGCGCATCAATTCGTCCAGCTTGCGTTCGCCGGCGTGGCCGAAGGGCGGATGGCCGATGTCGTGGACGAGAGCGAGCGCTTCGGCCAGCTCGGTGTTCAGACCCAGCGCGGAGGCGACGGTGCGGGCAATCTGAGCGACTTCCAGCGTGTGCGTCAGGCGATTGCGGAAATGGTCCGAATAGCGCGTGGTGAAAACCTGCGTCTTGGCTTCCAGCCGGCGAAAAGCGCGGGAATGGATGATGCGGTCGCGGTCACGCGCGTAGGCGCTGCGGTAAGGATGGGACGCTTCGGGATAACGCCGGCCGCGCGACTGTTCCGCGCGCATTGCCCAGGGAGCAGGAGTGGGAACTGGTTCGATGGGCCGCTCCGTCATACTCCGGCTGCTCCATGCGAATTCTTAAGCGTGGAGCGAATCAGGATTTCGGCGAAAGACTATCCAGGCCGCGATCCGCTTGATCCGCAATGGCGGTGTCCGGAAATTCCTTCTTGATTTGCTGGTAGATGCTGGCGGCTTCTTTTGGGTTGGAATCGTGAAGAGCGCGGGCAAGTTCCAGCAGCACCAGCGGCCGCGGCACAAGAGCGCTCCGTTTATCCGCCAAAGCACGGAAAGTCTTAACGGCATCATCGAGCTTGCCGGTGCGGGAGTAAATGACCGCCATCTGATACTGCGCCATGGACGCGAGCTCTTTGTCGCTGGCGCCGCCGATCTTTTTCAATTCTTCAAGCGCCTGATTGTGGCGCTCGAGGTTTTCCAGACAAAGCGCGGAGTAGTAGCGCGCGAGTTTTCCGGGATTCGTGCTGGGATATTTGTCGGCAACCTTGGTGAACTTTTGCAAAGCATCCTGCGCGCGCGCCTGCTCATTGGGATAGAAGGGCTCATTGGGATCGGCGGGGTCAGGAACCGAGGCGATGCGGCCCTGGTAGGCCTTCACGGCGCTATCGAATTCAGCGGATGCTGCCACGGTCTGGCGGTCGATATAAAAACGCCAGCCGCCATAGCCGAGAGCCACCGCCAGGGCAAGCACCACCACGATGAGCGTGAACTGTCCGTGAGAGATGACGGCTTCAGCGCCGTGCTCGATGGTCTCCTTGATCTTGTCCTGCTTCAGTTCCTTGCGCGAAATATGATCGGGCACACACGCTCTCCTGAGTGGTCTGGAACCTGCAATCGTAACACAAGATCCCGATCGCAGCCGGGTTCGGAACGCAGGCTGCGGGCCCGGCGGGGCGGATTAACTTTTCCGACCGGCTATCGTCCGGCGCGCAACTTGGCGCTTCGGATGGTGTTAAATTTGAACTATGCAGACGGCTTGCATTCACTGCGGCGCGGAGCATTTGCTGAAGGACGGGCAGTTCGGCGGCCATCCGAAAGTGCAGTTCAAATGTTCGAACTGTGGGAAAACCACCATCGTGGAGATCAAGCGGCGCGTGGATTCCACCGTGGTCATGTCTCCGCTTCCTTCGTTTGCAAGAGCCAACGCCTCGAGTTCGAACCTGAATTTGCCGCCGCCCGACCCAGGGATCCGGCTTCCTGAAAAAGCGAAAGTTGTACTCAGCATTCTGTCGGGCCCATCGAAAGGCGAGAAGCATACGCTCGGCAAACCGCGCGTTACGCTGGGCCGCAAAGGCGCGGACGTCCCGCTGAATGATCCTGAAATTTCGCGGCATCACTGCCTGCTGGAAGTGCGAGACACGTACATCAATCTCAAGGACCTGGATTCGACCAACGGCACTTACTACGATGAAGAACGCGTGCGCGCCGCCATGTTGCGGGACGGTACTGAGTTTCGAATCGGCATCAGCGTGATCCGAGTGAATTTCCAGCCGAAGTAGCCGGGCCTCGCTCCTTCGCGAGGCGCTTCCATCCGTGTCTCGATTCCGCGGATTGGCTTTGTGAGATACTAGCGCCGATTCCAAAACTGTCCGGAGTCCGATGAGCCGCCTCTCCGCCTGCCTGATTACCCTCAACGAGGAACACAACCTGCCGCGGGCGCTGGCTTCGCTCGCGGGAATCGCCGATGAAATTGTAGTGGTGGACTCGGGGAGCACGGACCACACGGCGGAAATTGCCAAAGCGCACGGCGTTTCCTACTTTGAAAGGCCCTTCACCGATCACGCGGATCAGAAAAACTATGCGGCCTCGCGCGCAAGGAACGACTGGATTTTTCTGCTGGACGCCGATGAAGAACTGAGCGGTGAACTGCGCAGCTCGCTGCTGGAGTGGAAGCGGCGCGAGCCGGAATTTCCGGTTTACGAAATGGCGCGGCTCACCTGGTACCTCGGTGCGTGGATCCATCACTCGCGATGGTATCCCGATTTTCAGCGAAGGCTCTATCGTAAAGACAAGGCGACCTTTTCCGGAATGATCCATTCGGCCCTGCGCTTCGAAGGGGCGGCGGGTCGTCTGAGCGGAAACATGCTGCACTACACCATCCGCACCTTCGCGGAGCACGAAGACAAAGTCGAGGGCTACACGACGGTCATGGCACAGGAGTTGTTCTCACAGGGTAAGCGGAACTGGAGAGCGGCCATGTGGCTGGCGGCGCCGTGGAGCTGGTTTCAGAATTACGTGCAGCACCTCGGGTTTCTCGATGGCTATCGCGGATGGCTCATCGCGCGGATGGCGGCGCGCGGGACGTGGCTGAAATTCAAAAAGCTCGGGAAGCTCGTCGAGGCGGAGCGCCGGGCCGGCCGAGATCGGACGCCATGAGAGTGCTCTACGTGGATCTGGAGAGGGAATGGCGCGGCGGACAGAGCCAGGCATTACTGACGCTCGGCGGATTGCGCGAATGGGGTCATGACGCCGAGCTGCTGGCGGCGCGAGATTCGCCGCTTGCGAATCGCGCGTTGGAAACCGGGATCACCGTTCATCAAGTCCCACGATTCGGCTTGCGCGGCTGGGCCGCTCTCGCCATGCGCGGCTTGGTCGCCCGGAGACGCTTCGAGCTGGTTCATCTCAATGAGCCGCACGCGCTGACAGCAGCATGGCTGGCGGGAACGCACAGAGAGGTGCCGCTGCTGCTTTCCCGCCGAATTGGATTCCCGCTTCGGAAAAACGCTGTCTCGCAGGCGCGGTACCGGGCAGTGGAACGGTTCGTGGCGAACAGCAAAGATGTGGCGCAAAGCTTGATCGATTCCGGCATCGCGCCGGAGCGAATTTCGATTGTGAATGAAGGCGTGGAGATTTTTCCCTTGCGGACGCCGGAACAAAGAAGCAGCGCGCGGAAGGATTGGGGGGTGCGAGAAAACGAGTACTTGTTTGGGTGCGTCAGCGTTTTTGTTCCGGAAAAAGGACAGCGCCACTTGATCGAAGCGCTTGCCTTGGTAAGAGAATTGCATCCGGAAGTGCGGCTGCTGCTCGCAGGCGACGGTGCTTGCCGCGCGGAACTGGAGGCGCTTGGCAAACGTCTCGGGCAGACGGAAGCGGTGCTTTTCGCGGGCTTCGTGAAGGACGTCTCGCAAGTGTACGCGGCGCTCGATGCGTTCGCTTTTCCCTCGGAGTTTGAAGGTCTGGGAACCGCATTGCAGACGGCGATGGCCGCGGGGCTGCCTTGCATTTCGACGAAGCGCGGGGCGCTTGGTGAAGTGGTGGAGAACGAACGAACCGCGCTGGTGGCGGAGCCGAACGGCAAGGAATTCGCCGTCGCGATGCTGCGGCTGATCAATGATGAAGGGCTCCGAAAGAATCTCAGCGGAGCGGGCCGCCGCGAAGTGGAGCAAAGATTTTCCGCGGGGCATATGGTAGAAAACACCATTCAAGTCTACGAGGATGTCCTCAAGAAAAAACGAACGGCATAAAGCCGTTGGATTCGGCCGAGATTTAGGGAGCGATCTATGGCGCAGAATCGCGTTTGGGATATGCTCCATTCAGTTCGACGATGATCCAGTCACAGTTCCTAATCCGTCCAAGATTCCTTTGCGGGAGGCGTCCATGCGTCCCCTACTTGCACTACTGATCGTGGCGCTTCTTGATTCCGGGAACGCCGCGGCACAGAACAGGAAACCGGCGGAACCTCCACTGGACCTCTCGGCCACGGTGGTGGGAAGGCAGCATCACAGTATCCAAACCAGGAGACGCGAAGCGCAGGATTTCTTCGACCAAGGCATCACGTTGTATTACGGTTTTAACCACGAAGGTGCCGCGCGAGCATTCGAGCGGGCTGCAGAACTCGATCCTGCCTCACCTATGCCGCTGTGGGGCATCGCCCTGGCCGCGGGGCCCAATTACAACTTGGATGCAGACGCGGAACGAGAGAAGCTCGCGTACGAAAAGGCGCAGAGCGCTCTGAAGTTCTCGGAACACGCGCCACAAATCGAGAAAGACTACGTAGCCGCTCTTGCCAAGCGTTACTCAAGAGATGCATCACCGAATTACAGGAATCTCTCTCAGAATTTCGCCGCGGCCATGAGGGCGCTCTCCGAGAAGTATCCGGACGACTTGGATGCTGCAACGCTATATGCGGAAAGCTTGATGGATTTGAATCCATGGAAGCTTTGGTCGCTCGATGGCAAACCGGCGGAAGGCACGGAAGAAATTGTGCGCGTGTTGGAGTCCGTGCTACAGCGTAACCCGAACCACGCGGGCGCCAATCATTACTACATTCATGCTCTCGAAGCGTCTCCCCATCCAGAACGCGCTCTCCCAAGCGCAGCCAGGGTAGGCGGGATGGTGCCATGGGCCGGTCATTTGGTGCACATGCCCGCACATATTTACATCCGCACGGGCGATTACGCCGAAGCCGCAAGAAACAACGCAGAGGCCGCGCAGGTGGATCAATCCTACCTGCAGCAAAGCCATCTGATGGGCAGCACCTACGACCTTATCTATTACAGCCACAACCTTCACTTCCTGTCGGCTGCCCAGGCTATGGCGGGGAATTTCACCGCTGCAAAGCAGGCTGCCGATGTGCTGGAAGCCCACATACGGCCGCTTGTTGCCAGCAAGCCGGAGTCGGAAAGTTACCTGCCGATACCGATCTTTGTTCTGCTGCGCTTTCATCGCTGGGGCGAAATCTTGAAAACCAGCCCTCCGAAACCAAACCTGGCAATGACCAACGCGCTTTGGCATTTTGCCCGCGGGAGCGCTGCGGCGGCTATGGGGAAGATCGAAGCGGCGGAAGCTGAGCGGGCAGTGCTGGAGACTGTTCGCTCAAAAACTTCGCCGGAGCAAGAGTTCGGGATGAACTACAACAAAGCGCGAGACTTCCTGGATCTGGCCGCAAGCATCCTGGATGCCCGGATCGCCACGGCGCGCGGCGAAAGCGGGAGCGCCATCCAGTGCTGGATGCAGGCGGTTCAACTGGAGGGCGGATTCAGATATAACGAGCCGCCTGAGTGGTTTTATCCCGTTCGTGAATCCCTGGGTGCGGCGCTGTTATCAGCAGGCAGGGCGGCCGAGGCCGAACAGGTGTTTCGCGAAGACCTGCGGCAGAATCCGCGGAACCCGCGGTCACTCTTCGGATTGATGGAAAGCCTGAAGGCACAGCAACGTGATGCGGACGCGGCCTGGGTGGAACTCCAATTCAACGAGGCCTGGAAGGGCGCCGACATAACATTGAAGGTATCCGACCTGTAAGCCGGGTCAAAGGCGGCGCCAGGGGGTATAGCAAGTGAAGCGTTCCGCCAAAAAGGATGAAGCGCCTGACGGATCTTTGAGCTCCGCCAGGCGCTTCAGGCCTTCTTATAATTCTTGCACCAGTTTTCTGTCTTCTCTGTTTGTTCCAGCGTTTCCCTCCTGTCCGCTCGCCGTATTACGTCAAGCTATCTTGGGGATTGAACAACCCATCGCCCGTGTGGCTCGAGGAACTCCACGCCAATGGCAAAGCCTTCGCCTTGCAACGGTTGGCAGTAAGCAACCCGGGCCTGGGAGCGAAACTCTCCAGTGCGCGAAGCAAACACCAATGATTCGCCTTGTTCCCACCGGCGCGCACTGACCACGCGCGCGCCACGCGCACTGACATTCTCAGTGAAAGTCGATTCCGAGCCGGGCGTCTGGCGATGCCCGTCAATCAGGACGGGGATTTCCATCGGGATGCGCCGTTCGGTTCGGTTGGATACAAATGTCTTCCTGCGAGGCATGTTCTTCTTCATCCTCACAGGCACGCGGCAATGCGCGCGAGATTTTGCACGCTGCTCCGGCCATGGTGCTTCATGGCATAGAGCGCGCGGTCGGCGGCGCCAAGAAGTTTCTCGGGCGTGTCGCCATCCTCGGGGAAAGCCGCGATTCCCGCGCTGACGGCGAGCGCAGGGTGCTCCGGCTCGGCGGTGAGTCGCTCGCGGATTCGAAAGACGACCCGCGACGCGATGTCCTTGCCGGCTTCCGGCAGGACCAGCGCGAACTCATCGCCGCCGTATCGCGCGGCCGTGTCAATGGCGCGGGAATGGTTGCGAAGGATTTTGCCGATACGCACCAGCGCGCGGCTGCCGGTCAGATGTCCATATTGATCGTTGATGATCTTGAGGCCGTCCATGTCGAGAAGCACGACGCTGAAGGGGCGCTGTGTGCGGCGCGAACGGTCCAGCTCGGCTTCGAGAACGCTGATGAGGCGGCGGTAATTCGACAACCCCGTGAGCGGATCGGTGACGGCCATCGAGCGCACTTGCTCGAAAAGGCGAGCCTGATCCAGCAGCGCGCCGAAAAGCATCACGACGTAGCTGGACGTCTTGCTCAACTCCGCGAGAAAAAACGGGCCATCGAAAAGCTGCCGGGAAAATGCCGCCGATGCGTGGCACACGACATTGAGCACGGCCACGAAAAAGAGAGAGTAGTCGAAGAGGCTGGCGGCGCCTTTCTTGTCTCTGTCGCTCTTGAGGCGCTGGCGAAAACAGACCGCGGCGACGAAGAACAGCGCAGCGGGGAGCAGATCCCAGGGACGGGACAGAAAGTTGGCGGCATGGGCGACCGGCGCGGCAGGGGCGGCAAGAAACGCGGCGCTCGTCATATAGGCGGCGAGGGCCACAGCCAGCAACGCGGCGGCGGTTTCCTTGCTGGGTTGCCGAGCGATAGGCATATAACGCTCAACGGCGATGGCGGCCAGCAATAGTACGGCGAGCAACGTACGGCTCACCATCCAGCCCATGGGGATGCGGGAAAGCGCCAGGGCGCCCGAGTTCAGCGAATCGCTCAGGCCAAAGCAGCCGACCGTTTCGATGATTCCAGAAAGCACAAATCCGAAGGCAAGGATCAACGCGGTGCGATCGTGGGTTCCGCGGAACCGCACCAGGGCATTGGCGGCGTAGCAGAAACTGAGGAGTGTCCCGCCAACTTCCAAATATAGATAGCTTTGCGGAGAACCTGCAACACTGACTTGCCGCAGGTAGAAGGCTAAGGCAAGAAAGAGGGCAAGGGACATCGCGCCGGTGGCGACCAGAATACGCGTATGAACATTCCGTGCGGTGTCCGTAGCGCGGTCGCTACGGAGAAACCCGATGATGTCACCCCAACCACCCACAAAACCCCCCAAATGCCGGAGAAAAACTGCCAACTACCTAGGAATGCAAGTTCGTGCCCTTTTCTGACCGAAAATTCATTCTCTTAACTAACTGAAAATACAGTACTTGCTAGAGCGTAGCCATGAGGAAGGAAACCCTAGGAGGGCGGCGAGACGCCGAGACAGTCTTCGATTTGTTGGATTAGGACCCTATCATTTTTGTTTCGTTAGAGTTACGGGACTGTATGGGCAGTATCAAGGAGAAATTCTAGACTGTCTCAGACTGAGACAGTCTCAACACTTGAAACAGTTAGTCGCCCGGTCTTAGCTTCCCTTAGAGCTTTGGTTTGGGAGGAGGCAGCTCCCGAGCGGATACGGTATCGGCGAATCCGGAGGTCTTGTGCGAGCCGTCGCAGAAGGGCTTGTTCGCGGAGTGCCCACAGCGGCAGAGACTGATGATCGTCCGGCCCGCCAAGCCGAAGGGTTTGCCTTCCGGATCGATGATTTCGAAGTCGCCTTCGATACGGATGGATCCGTTGTGATTGACAGTAACTTTCGTGGCCGGCATTTTTTCTCCTGAGCTAGTGAGAGTATGCCCACCCTTCCGCGCAGCGACAAGCACAAATGCACCCCCCACACCCCCGGCCATTTTGTCTGAATGTCAAAGGAAAAGACTTACAAAAATTGCATTTCGTAAGTCATTGATTCTAAAGAGCACGATCTTGGTTGTTTGAGTGTTGCTTGCAGGAAAAGCGGGAGCTTGCTCCCGCACTCCAAATGGAGTTTTCTACAGGGTTAATTATACCAGAGGATAGCGGAAAGTCAAGACCGATTTTGCAGCCGGCACGGTTGGAGGTCTGAAATCAATTACAAAATGTGCGACTACCAGCCGAACGCCCAGGCCCGAATACAATTCAGTACTTGGGAACAGAGGGATCAACCTCGTCGGACCACGCGAGGATGCCGCCCTTCAGGTTGAGGATTTTGCGGAATCCGGCCTTTCGCAAGAAGTCCACGGCCTCGGCGGATCGCTTTCCGCTGCGGCAATGCGCGACGATTTCCCGCGAGGAATCGAGTTCATGGACGCGCCGCGTCAGCTCCCCGAGCGGAAGCAGATGTCCCTTGAGATTGCAGATCTGGTATTCGTGGGGTTCGCGCACATCGAGAATGAACAAGTCATCGCCTCGATCGAGCCTGGCCTTGAGTTCGCGCGGCGTGATTTCCGGCACTTGCACAGTAGGGCCGGGAGCTTCTTCGCCGCGGACACCGCAGAATTCGTAGTAATCGATCAGCTTGGTGACGGTCGGATGCGTCCCGCACACGGGGCAATTCGGGTTCTTGCGGAGCTTCAGCTCGCGGAACTTCATCGCGAGAGCATCAAAAAGCAGCAATCGTCCCACGAGATTATCCCCGCGGCCAAGGATCATCTTGATCGTTTCCATCGCCTGGATGGAGCCAACGATTCCGGGCAGAACGCCGAGAACGCCGCCTTCCGCGCAGGAAGGCACCAGCCCCGGCGGAGGCGGTTCCGGATAGAGGCAACGGTAGCACGGGCCATCGGGCATTCCGAAAACGGTGACTTGCCCTTCAAACCGGAAGATCGAGCCGTACACATTCGGCTTTCCCAGCAAAATGCACGCGTCGTTGACGAGATAGCGCGTGGGAAAGTTGTCGGTGCCATCAACGATGATGTCGAAGTCCTTGAACAATTCAAGCGCGTTGGCGCTGGTCAGTTGCGTCTCGAACGACTCGATCTGAATGTCCGGGTTGAGGTTCGTAAGGCGCGCGCGCGCGGCTTCGCTCTTCGGCTTGCCGACGTCGCTGGTGCCAAAGGTGACCTGGCGCTGGAGATTGGTGAAGTCCACGACGTCAAAATCAACCAAGCCAAGTTTGCCGACGCCCGCGGCGGCAAGATACAAACCAAGCGGCGCGCCGAGTCCGCCCGTGCCGATGAGCAATACCTTGGCGTTCTTCAGCTTGAGCTGTCCCTCCATGCCGACCTCCGGCATGATGAGGTGGCGGCTGTAACGTAGAATTTCTTCGTTCGATAGGCTCGCTGCCGGTTTTGTACCGGTCTGCGGCTGTGTGATGGTGGCCATTGCGTTTCCTTGCTCCTCTAAGATCCTATTCCATTATCGATCACGAACACCAAAGCAGATTCCTCGCTTCGCAAAACCGACCGGAGCGCAAAAAGCGCTCTTCGCTCGGAATGACAAAATTAGACACAACCGCCCGCGATCGATGGAATAATGCTGATGGTGTCGCCATCCTTCGTGGGCGTGTTCTCTTTCGCGAGGTAACGAATGTCTTCATCGTTCACGTAAACGTTCACGAAGCTGCGCAACTTGCCATCCTCAGTAAAGAGATGCTTGCGCAGTTCCCCGAATTGCGTGGTCAGATGGCCGAGCGCTTCCCCGACAGTCCGGGCGCTGAACTCGGCTGAGTCGCGCTTCCCCGCGAAGGGGCGAAGCGGCGATGGAATCATTACTTTCACGGTCATTTCATTTCTCCATTGTGCTGAAGCCACCGGACTAGACTGCGGCGCGGTGGCGAATCTCAATTCCTTCCGGTGAAAACTCCGCGCGGTCGTCGTTCAAACGCCAGGAAGTCATATCCTGGGGCGCGCCGTTCTGCACGCTGACGATGATGTAGCTATACCACGGCCAGGCGTGATCGCGGTCATATTCGCTCGGCCGCGCCGGATGGTCGGGATGCGAATGATACCAGCCAACCACTTCCAGGCCCTGCTGGCGCGCCGCTTTTTCGGCCTCGAGAACATCTTCCGCGGTCACCGAAAAACGGTTGCGCGGGGAATCGTCTCGCCGATTGACAAGCGGAAAAAGTTGCAGGATTTCCCGCCCGGGACCGAGCGCGTGTTTTCCCCGATCGATTTCGGGGAGGGCAGTCAAATCGCGTCCCAGCAGCGCACCGCAGCATTCATGCGGATACGTCTCCGCGCCATGCGCGCGGATTTTCTCCGCGAGATGTCCGCTGATCCAGAGTTCTGTCGCGTCCGCCATAGCTATTCTTCGTCCCAGAAGCGTTCGTTCAAGTACTTCGACGCGGAATCCGCAAAAACGGTGACGATCACGGCTTTCGCATTCTTCGGGATTCCCGCCGCAACGTGGAAGCAACCCAGCAATGCCGCCGCCGCGCTGGGGCTGACCAGCAAGCCTTCTTCGCGCGCCAGGCGTTTCACCAGGCGGTAAGCCTCTTCGGTTGAGACCGGGAAATTTTCGTCCGCGAGTGTGTCATCGTAAATCGCCGGCCGCATGGCCGTCGGCATATGCTTCCAGCCTTCCAAGCCATGGAAGGAAGCATCGGGCTGCAGGCTAACGCAGCGGATGGCGGGATTGAGCTCTTTGAGCCGCCGCGTTGTTCCCACAAATGTACCGCTCGTACCGAGTCCCGCGACAAAATGCGTGATACGGCCGGAGGTCTGCTGCCAAATTTCGTTGGCGGTGGTGCGATAGTGCGCCTGCCAGTTCGCGGGATTGCTGTACTGGTCCGGGTAAAAATATTTCTCCGGATTTCCCGCGACGATTTCGTGCACTTTGCGAATCGCGCCGTCCGTGCCTTCATCGCCGGGAGTGATCACCAGCTCCGCGCCGAGCGCCGCGAGGATGCGCTTCCGCTCGTGCGATGCGCTATCCGGCAGGCAAAGCTGTACGGGAAAACCCATCGCCGCGCCAACCATCGCATAGGCAATGCCGGTGTTGCCGCTAGTCGCGTCAATGATGGTCTTGCCCGGGCGCAGCGCCCCACTGGCGATGCCCGCCTGAATCATGCTCAGCGCCGGGCGGTCCTTCACCGACCCACCAGGGTTGAACCACTCGGCCTTGGCGCAAAACTCAACGTTCGGAAATTCTTGGCCAACACGCTCCAGCCGCAGCAAAGGCGTGTTCCCAATGCGGCTCAGCAGGGACTCCCCCGCCGGACCTGGCTGAGCCCCCTCCTGAGCCTTTGATTCGCGGGGAGTTGCAGCGATGTGGCCTGTGGTAGCCATAAGAGTAAGTTCGGACGCCTCATCCCACCCCAATTGGGGGAGGGATATCCGACCATTTTACTCCGAATTGGATGCGCCAGCATAGCCCGGCGATATACCCTGCCTGCCGCCAGCTAGCGAAGACCACGAAAACATTTGTCTGAATCGATTTGGAGCGTAAGGCGGGAGTCGCCCGCCTTCGATCACTTCACTTCCGAGTTTGAGGTCCAGCGCAGGCCGCCCGAGATAGTCGCGCTGTAATACTCACGTTGGATGGGAAACTGCTCGCTGCCCTGGTAGAAGCCAAAGACCTCATTGTTAAGATTCAGCATGGAAACGATGAAATGAACACCATGACCATGGGGCAGCCGGTAGCTCACCTGCGCGTCCACTTGCGTGTGCGGATAGTAGTACACGTCCCCGTTCGGACCTTTTATTCCACCGGGTGCGCCGTCTTGAAAATTGTAAGCGAAAATATTCCTGTCGTTGTGCGTCAGGCCGAGCCGGGCTGAAATAGGACCTTTGTCGTAGGTCGTATCGAAATTCCAGTTGCTCGGAGCCTGCCGCAGCAGCGCGGGGCTGTCCGCGCGCGTGGGGTTACCGGTGTTCGGGTCGATGGGGAATTTGGCTTGCGACGTTGTGTAGCTATAGTTCGCGGACACGCCAAAGCCGTTCAGTAGTCCAGGAAGGAAGGTGAAGTGTTGCTGCCACGCGAACTCGATGCCGGTGATATGCGCATTGCGGCCGTTGATTGGCTGACGCTGCTGGAATCCTGTAAACGGCCCCGTGGTGGGGGTCGTCTGGATTTGGAATATTGGATCGGACAAGTCCTTGTAAAACCAGCCGGCTTCGACGATTCCGACCGATTTCAAATAGTGCTCGAACAAGAGATCATAGTCATTGGCATGCGTGGGTCTGAGGGCTGGATTACCTATTGTCACCCTGTTGCGCCCCTGCTCCACCGACTGGAAAGGCGGCAAATCGGAGAAGTTAGGACGCGCAATGCCCCTGCCATAAGCCGCCCGGATGTTCGTGCTTCCGTTAATGTTGTACTGGACTTGGACGCTCGGAAGGAAATTCGTGTAGGTCTGCGCCCCTGGCGCTGGTGTGTCCCCCTGAAAAACAAAATCTCCTGTGTTCGGATCCTTGACCGTCCCAGAAAATTTTGCGATCGTGCCTAGGAACGATGCTTGCGTGCCCTCGATGCGCAACCCACCTAATACCTTAAAGTGTCCGACGGTAATCGTATTCTGAACGTAGCCGGCCACGACGCGTTCCCTGGTGCTGTAATCGTTGGAGTCTGAGATCAGGTGCTCGAAGTCCACGGTCTCTATGAACTGGTTTCGGTTGGCGTTGAAGTAAGAAAGAATCTTGTCAAAATTCGTTAGCGGCAGCAGCCGGTAGTTTCCGAAGTAGTACCCCGGATTTGGATTTGTTGTGCTCCCGGCGAATGTGGTTAAGGGCGCCAATGAAGTAAAACGAGGAACGGTGTCGAAAGTGGGCTCATGGAAATTCGAGGATTTATGCGCATCGCGTACCTTGAATCCCAACTCCCACGCGCCAAAATGCGAACCAACTGTGTACTGCCGTGCCAAGGAAAGGGAACCTGTCAAATCGCGCTCAAAGATATGATTGTCCGTAGCCATCGAAACTGTTTTAAAAAAATTGAAGTTGCCGCCGCCGAGATTGTAGTTCGCAGGATCAAATCCGTTGTCCCCGGCCACTTGATTGAACTTAGGCACGAATGGACGGGAAGTGTCGACCGCATACTGAACATTGGAAGGCCCGCTAAGGTGGGCGCTGTAAAATCCTCCCTTGGAGCGTCCCTGGCCAAGCGCACCTTCGTAGGTGATCAAAGTCTTTCCCAAGCTGTGATTGGCGCCTGCAATCACGTTGAAAATACGCTGCTGAGGCCTGCGAACCACGTGAGAGTAATCCAGCGTGCCGTCGTTTAGCGTCGTAGTGGAGCTCGTAAACGTACCGACATTTGGTGTCACAATCCAGTCATCGCCATAATCCAAGAAATGAGAGAATAATCCGCGAAGATAAACCAGCGACCCCTGCCCCAGCTTGTAGTCGGCGCTGCCGACAAAGCCGTAGCGATGCCGGTAAAACGAGTATTCCCGAACATCCATTCCACTAGGTCCCGAGAACGTTCCTGTCTGTATCGAGCGATCGGCGGGATTGCCGAATATTGGATTGACGGCTTGAGAAGGCTCAATATCATCAGTGCCCCGCTGGTTGTAATCGTAGCTACCGCCAAACAGCAGGCCCAGGCGCTTTTCCCGCCCGAAACGTCTTCCAATAGTCCCGTCAACCTCGTTGAGGCGGCCGCCCAATCCGACAGGGGTGTAACCGCCCATCGTTTGAAGGCTCATAAAGGGCCGCTCGCCCGCGCGTTTCGTGACCAGGTTGACCGAGCCTCCGATAGCGTCCCCTTCCTGACTGGGCGACAGGGTCTTGTTGATCTCGACCGAATCTACGAGGTCGGCCGGAATGGCGTCCAACTTCACTTGTCGCACGCTCTCCGGCGACGGCACATGCACTCCGTCCAGCGTTAGGTTGGTGAGGCGCGGCTCCGTGCCGCGAACCTGAACGTACTTGCCTTCGCCTTCATCGCGTTCCAGCGAGACGCTGGGCAACCGGCCAACGGCGTCAGCGATATTCGTATTCGGCAAACTCGTAATCACTTCGGCTGGAAGCACTTGTACGATGTTATCGGCGTTCATTTCGCGATTGATCGCCTCTACCTCGCCACGCGCGCGTTCCCCGGGAACGATGACCTGTTCATTCACCGTCTCAATGTCGAGCACAGCGTCGGCATTTGTCACGCCTGCAGCAACGATCACGTCCTTGGAAAACGGCTTGAAGCCCACATATGAAACCACGAGCGTGTATTTGCCGGGCGCCAGGTCGGAAATCGTGAACGCGCCTTGCGCGTCCGTCGCAACAACGTAACCATTGGGCTGCAGCTCCACGCGTGCCCCTACCAAGGCATCGTGATTCACATCCGTCACGTGGCCGCTGATCGTGCCTTTGCGCTCCTGCCCTTGCGAAGAAAGCCCGAGCAAGAGAAACATGCCGAGAAAACTGAAAACAGAACGATATGCCTTTACCATCGAAAACCACCCCCCAGTCCTAGTTCCTGACTGCGAATCAAATCACAATCAGCGGGCCGAAGCGACACCAGCCCTGTGAGTATCCAAACTTCAGGTGGGACGCACCTATTCCCTGCCCCTGCCAGCTATCGCGGTGCTTATTACTTAGGCGGAAGAGATTAAAGGACTTAGCACGGAATGTGACAGTTGGTTGAATTTGGCCTGAATATTTATTCAGATGAATTCCTCAGTTAATCCACAAACGGGCGAATCCACTCTCCTGCGAGCGGGCTTGCCGCCTGGATGTCTTTACAGAATCGCGCGCATTCATTACCCTGATAGAGACCATGTGGAATGTCGAAGAGCGGTTCTCGCCAAAAGCAATCGAGAGTCTCGCAGCGCTGGGGTTTGCCGTGGGCAGCACGCGCGGCGTGGTACGCGTCGAAAAATATGGCTGCGGCGCGGAGTTCCGCAAAGGCCCCGATGACCTCTACCAGATGACGATCCCCCCTGCCATCATGCTGAAGGGCCAGTTCACGCGGCTGTGGGACGCCGGCTACCAGAAGTTTCTGCTCACCGACGAAGGACTGAAATTGCCGGCGCTGGCGACGCATCTGGAAAATCTGCGGAAATTCAATGAAGAACTGCGCACGGCGCTGGGCGTTCCAACTTTTTACAACGAAGCGCTCGGTTCGGTCAGCCAGGTCAGCGTTTACGACCGCGTCAAGGGCCGCAAAGGCGACGTGCCGGACGAAACCGTCGGCGCGCACGAGGCCGTCGCCGGCCATTAATATCGCCAACTTTCTGCCACGAAGCTTCCACTCGGGATTTTAGCTTGCGCCAGCGTCCTGAAGCTGCCGCCGGAACTGCTCCAGATCCACGCGATGCTTCGCCGCTTTCCTCTGGCCGACGAAGACGACGGGAACATCCCAATCGTAACGCTGCTTCAGGACTGGATCGTCATCGATATTGACTTCCCGGAGGGCGGCGCCGAATTCCTGCAAGAGCGGGGCGATGGCAGACTTGGCTTCGTCGCAGAGGTGGCATCCGGGACGCGTGTAGAGAGTGACGTCGCGGGGCCTGGAAGCAGCAAGGCGGGCGTCTTCGGAATGAGTATTCATCATTTTGGCGCGAAGGTGCATCTTACCGGGAGCGGGCGCCGTTGGGAAGAACGGGCGCATAATAACAAGGCAGTCGCGACAGAGCAGCTCAGAAGAGGCGGAGCGAAATGGGAAGAGTCGTGGCGCTGATGGACGATTTGTTTTTCCAGATGAAGCTGGCGGAGACCGCCAAACAGCTCGGCGTGGAAGTGAAGGTGGCGGCGAACGGTGAGGCGTTGATGGGACTGATGGGGAGCGAGGCAAAACTCGTCATCGTGGATTTGAACGCGCGGAGCCAGCCGATCGAGGCGATTGAAAAATTGCGGAAGGCGCGCAAGGACGTTCGCGTGGTCGGCTTCCTCTCGCACGTGCAAAGAGAGCTTGCTGCTCAAGCGCAGGCGGCGGGATGCGATGAAGTTCTGCCGCGTTCGAGCTTCACGCAAAATCTGGCGGCAATCCTGAGCGCAGCAAAGGATTGACGTGAAACCGCGGAAATCGAAAATCCCCGGACATTTCTTTTTCCTGAGCTGTGCCGTTCTGCTCGCAGCGGCGAACGCCTTATCACAGGAATCCAGCTCCAAGCCCGGTGGAAGCTCCGCGATCGCGCCGGGCGAAACGACAAACAGTGGCGGACCCAGCGCCGCGCTGAAAGCCGTGCTGTCCGCAGCTTGCTCCCAGAATCAAGCCGAGTTTGTCCGATTTCTCACGGCTCGAAACAGAGAGGCGTTTTCCCGCATGACGCCGCCGGCACGCGTGGCGTTAATGAAGCGCTTCGTGCTGCTGAATGAGCCGGGAAAACCCACGGCATCGGCGAATCCCGCCGGCCGCCCCATTGTTCGGTGCCAAACTCCCGAGGTCACAACGGAGATGCAAATCGGCGGCGCCGAACTTCGCGACAATATCGCGTTTCTTCCCATGGAGCTGCGCGATGCCACCGATGCCACCGGCGCGAGCGTCCACCAGATCACCATGGGGCTGGTACGCGAAGACGGCGAATGGAAATTGCTCTCTTTGGGTTTGCTGCTCCTGGATCTTCCCGCGCTGGAAGTGGAATGGGACACCGCCGAGATGGATTCGACGGAAAAAAGCGCTATCGAATCTCTGAAAAAGGTTTCCACCGCCATCGAAGCCTACCGCAACAAATATCCGCACCTGCCCGAATCTTTGGCGAATCTCGGGCCGCCGCTTCACGGCGCGGCAAACGGCGAGGCTGCCGGCCTCGTTGATTCAGACCTCGCCAACGGAATAAAAAACGGCTACGCCATTCGCTACGTGATTGTCGGCGCGAGCGCGGTGGGCGCTCCGGCAAAATACGAGCTGGCGGCAACTCCGCTGCAATACGGGCGGACCGGGCGCCGCTCGTTCTTCCGCGATTCGAATGGCGCCCTGCACGCCGCCGACCGGCGTGGCGCCGTCGGCAGCGAGGCAGACCCCAAAGTGGAGTAGAAGTTCCTGCCGTGCTTCCCCTCAACGCATAATTAGGACGCGCCGCAGTTCCCGGGGATTTGTGCGGGGGGGAAACTTGGCGCTACTATCGTGCGATTCACTATGACTTGCAGAGCGCCAGCGCGATTCCCGCTTTTGCTGTTTGCCCTTTCCCTGCTCGCTCCCGTTCGAGCGGCAGCCCAGGCGCAAAACAATTTCGGCTACGGGCCTCTTCCCGTCTTCGAGCTTCACAGCGGATTCTGGATTAATCTTCATCACGCGCTCTATCACGAAGCCAGGGCGCGAACCGACATCGCGCAGGCGGACAAAGGCGCCAAGACCTCCGGACCAGCTCTGAAGACCGCGCAGGATGCAAAACCTGCTGTGACGCCCGCGGAACAGCACGTTTGGGACGATGCCGTCGCCTACTACGTTTCGAACTACGCCGCCAAGGACCTGCTCTTTTCCACCGAGCTTATCCAGTTGAAAGATCAACTCGGCGATTTCGAGGATTGCGATGAGCTCTCCGGCAGGAAGCGAAGATTCTGCGACGCGGGCTTGCCCGCGAGGCTGACGCAGGTCCTGGAAGCTGCGGCGCCCGTATACCGCGCGCATCTCTGGCCGGAGCATGACCGCGCCAACCGCCGCTGGATCATGCGCGTGGCCCCGCTCGTGCGCGAACAAGGCGTGGGCCTCTCGGAGCGGCTCGCAGACATCTACCAAACGCGCTGGCCGCGCCAAAAAATACGCGTCGACGTGACCGGCTACGCCGACCGGACCGGCGCCTATACCACTGCCGATCCCCTGCGGGTCACTATCTCCGGTCTGGATCCACGCAATCAGGGCGCGGCGGCCCTTGAAGTTCTTTTTCACGAAGGTTCCCACGGCATCGCCGAGCCCGTGCAAGCCGCCATCATCCGCGAATGCCACCAGCGCGACAAAGCTATCCCTCGCGACCTTTGGCATGCCCTGGTTTTCTACACCACTGGTGAAGTTATCCGCCCGGTTCTTGGTTCATCTGAGGCGACTGCCGGCGACCAGGACGGCAGCGTCCCGGGCGGCGGCTACACTCCCTACGCGGTGCGCGAAGGTCTCTATCAGCGTGGTTGGAATGACTATTTCAAGTTGCTGCAGAAATTTTGGCAGCCTTACCTTGACGGCCATGCCTCTTTCGACGACGCCATCGCCCGCATGGTCTCTGCGCTGTAGTAATCGCGGTCGCTATTTCCCTTTCTTTTCCTCGCCCTCGCGCGCCTCCTGCTCGCGCTCGTTCCAATTGTTCGCCGGACGCCAATATGCTAGGCTTCCCCTAGCAAGAAATCACCCGGTCTGGCGCCCCGCAGGCCCCTGCGACGCGCACGTTCTCTTCCGTTCGTCTCCGATGGACCCTCGCCTTCGCGGGAAAGTCTCTCTGGGAGGAACCCAAGCCAGGCCGAGGCAACGGCTTTGAGATTTGCTCATGAGAACGACCCGGCCTTGCCGGAGTCGCACCGCAAAAGGAAACGGACAAGCCCATGCCTGGCCAACAAACAGCCTCGAAGACCGAGAAAGAACCGGTCGAGATCAAGCTGGCGCACTCCCCGGATTCCGACGACGCCTTCATGTTTTATGCCCTCGCCACCCATAAGCTGGCCACGCCCGGTTACAAGTTCACGCACATTCTGTCGGATATCCAGTCGCTGAACGAGGCCGCGCTCGCCGAAACGTACGACGTTACCGCCATCAGTTTTGCCGCCTATCCAGCCCTCCGGGACAAATACGTCCTGCTCGATTGCGGCGCCAGTTTCGGCGAGGGCTATGGTCCTATCGTCGTTTCCACCAAACCCCTAAAGCCAGCTGAGCTTGTGGGCAAGCGCATCGCCGTGCCGGGGCTAAAGACCTCGGCCTATCTCACCCTCAAACTCTACGAGCCGAATTTTGAACCAGTGGTTATACCCTTCGACAAAATCATGGACGCCGTTCATAAAGATCTGGTCGAGGCGGGCCTTCTCATTCACGAAGGACAGCTCTTCTTCCCCCAGATGGGGTTACACCGAGTACTCGACCTGGGTATCTGGTGGCAGGAACAAACCGGCTTGCCGCTCCCGCTGGGTGGGAACGCCGTGCGCCGTGCGCTCGGGACCGAAGTCGGCCGGCAAATCTCTAAAACCATCCGCGACAGCGTTTCCTACGGCCTTGAGCACCGTGAAGAAGCCTTGAACTACGCCATGCAATTCGCCCGCGAGATGGACACCGAACTGGCCGACAAGTTTGTCGGTATGTATGTGAACAAATGGACCTTAGGCTACGGTGAAAAGGGCAGGCAGGCCGTCAAAGCGCTGATCGAGCGCGGCACCGAGGCCGGCCTGCTGCCGGGCCCTCCTACAGTCGATTTCCTTAGCGAAGAATAGCCGCAGCGATGCGGTCCGCCGAACGCGAGGCAGCAAGAACATACCCGGTGGCTATCGCGTTGCGAGCGCTACCGAGGGATCATCGGAATCCAGTCGCAGGAAAATTGGAGTATTTACCGGCAGCTCGACGTTTGAGCCTTTAGTGATGAATGCATCGCAAAGTCTCTTTGCGGCGCCAAAGTATCCGAACCCAATTGCCGTGCCTGCAGATGCCTGCGCTGCGCCGGCACCGAGCAAGCCGAAGCCTTTCCGGCCTTCGCCGGACCGAGACCATGCCGTCTTCTGCGTAGTCATGTCCGCAACTCCTCTCGATGGGCCCACAAGTGAAACGGGAGCGAGAAGCCGCGCGAAAGTCGAAGTCGTAGCTTTGATTTCACCCTCCTTACCGATGTCCAAACCTTCCGACCGCTCGGCTTGAATGCCTCCAACAGTTGGATGGATGTCTCTCGTCGTGCCGTCCGGCATCTGGACGGAGCGGAATGCAAACAGGATGCTTCCGTTTCTCTTCATCCACCCTGCGGAGGAGGCTTTCAGGACCGTCCCAGTGATTCTGGTCCCGGCGGGATAGAGCAGTTGATGATCCGCCTGGTAGTACGGCTGCGAAACAACGGCCTCGATTTGCGTGCCCGCCGTGGACGTACTTGAGTTGACCGGGGTCAAGAGGTGAACGCGGAGATAGTCGCTCGCTTGCGGAGACTCCGTATTAGGCTGAACCGGTACGAGTAGCGTCACTGGTTCGAGCAGCGCGGTGTCAAATACGGTTCCTTGATCGATGTATTCCGGGTGGTATGGCAAGCTGGTTACGACGGCTTCACCCAGCCGCTGCAGCTTGTTCGGTTCTCGCAGAGGAGCCATAGCGCCTTTAAGTTCTTGGCGCATTCCAGGACGCTGCGTCTTGGGAAGATATCGCGAATTCGCCACGCGACCAAGGCCTACAACGGAATCACTGTGAATCGGCACCATCGTTCCATCGGAAAGCACCAGTTGATCGAACGTCACATGCGCCGTCTTAGGCGGGGTAAAGTCGCCGTTTAGGAGCCTTCGGGCACGCTTGCGCATCGGAGCCGTACTAATTGCAGAAACATGTCCCTTGATCGTTGAGCCTGCCGGGATCGCGAGAACTTCTCCCGCGTAGACCGGCTCAAGCATCTTTGCGGTAATGGGCTGCCCTACGGCTTTTAGACGTACTCCTTTTTCGAGCGCGGCGCGGAAATCATTGCCCGGCTCTACAACTATAGTTTCCGGGGTTTGAGCGACCCCCGCACCCCCAGATGGGACAGACGCATCAGCAGGGAAACGCGCAGCATCTTGCCCGCCACCTTGTGGGTCTGCCTGGGGACGGAGCTGCTCGAAGTTCACAACGCAGACACTCGTCGTTGTAAATCTGCACTGGGAAATGGGCGCGCCCGGCAAAGGTTGCGAGACAGGACTCGCACCTGAGGTGCGATCGCCTTGTTCCTGTGCCACAAGTTGTGAACCAAACAGCAAGAATGCTGACAACCAGAGAGTCGCATATAACTTTTTCAATTTTCCACCTATCTCGGCCTCTTCTGTGAGGCCATCGTTTGAAATTGCCATGCACCTAAGATGCGCCGGTTGCCTCGAGCTCCGTCTGTCTCGGGTCAAGAGTCCATAGAGTTTCGTCAAGCTGGCCTTGACATTTCTCTACACTGCGACAGGCATGAAGGGGTCTAGAATGGGATGTTCTGCTCGTAACGAAGTAAATTGGATGGGTGGCAGGTGGACGTCAATACTGTGACGGATCGCAAATCGGAATCAGCAACCGCGCGGATTTTGGTCATCGATGATGACGCCGAACTCTGCAAACTGGTGTCGCGCTTTCTTGGAGCGGACGGCTATGCCGTCCAGACCACTCACAGCAGTGGACAGGGCATCGAAGTGGTCCATTCCGGAGAATGCGATCTGGTTGTGCTGGATGTGATGCTGCCTGGGATGGATGGTTTTGAAGTGCTGCGGCGCATCCGCGCCAAATCAGACACTCCCGTTTTAATGCTCACCGCAAGGGGCGATGACCTCGACCGAATTATGGGGTTAGAGATTGGAGCTGACGACTACCTTGCCAAGCCGTTCAATCCCCGCGAACTCGCCGCACGGGCGCGCGCTATTTTGCGCCGGGCAAAAATTGCAAGCGCGGAGCGTGCTCAATCGTCAGCCTCTCCGATCAAGATCGGGGACTTGGAATTGAACTCGGGAGCCAGGACGGTGCGGCGGGGAACCGAGCTGCTGACCGTAACGACCGTCGAATTTGACCTGCTTCATAAGTTGCTGCAGTCGGCGGGATGCGTGGTGGGGCGCGAGGAGCTGACGAGAGAGGTGCTGGGGCGAGAATTTTCCCCATTCGACCGCAGCATAGATACACATGTATGGAGTCTGCGAAGGAAAGTCGGCACCGCCCCCGATGGAACAGAGCGTATAAAAGGCATCCGTGGCATTGGATATCTCTATGCCTTACCCGAGATGTCCCGGAGCAAGTAGAGCGCAATGTACAGCCTATTTTGGAAGATATTCCTGTGGTTTTGGCTGACCGTTATAGTCATCGGCGTAACCGTGGTTATCGCGACATTGACTACTGGTCCGAATGAAGCGGTGCATCGTGAGAAGGTAGCCAAACTCTCGATCTATTTGCCCCTGGAAGCGAGGCATGCGGCAGAGGTATATGAAAGCGGTGGCAAGACTGGTCTGAAGAACCATTTTGACAGCCTGAAAGAGAGCGGGATTGTCGAGCCGTACCTCTTCGACGAAACCGGAAAGGATGTTTTGGGCCAGAAGCCATCGGCGGGGGCCGCCGAGTTCGCGAAAGATGCCAGGGAAGACGCTCCTCGCGTCGGCGACTCTTCCGGCAAAGACCTATTTGCCGCTCAGCGCGTGCAAGCAGCCAGCGGGAATCGATACACGATGCTTATCGTCCTTACTGGTACGCCGTTCTTGTCGGTGCTCAAGGGACTTGGATTTGAAACATTTTTCCGCCTTCTTGTGGTTCTGCTGGTCGGAGGCGTCTTTTGCTTCTGGCTCACTCGAAACATCACCCGGCCCGTAGTGCAACTGAGTGAAGCGGCCGGACGAATTGCCGGCGGCCAGCTCGATGCGCGAGGCGACAAGAGTATTCGATGGCGGCGAGATGAAATTGGCCGTCTGGGTTTGAGCTTCGACCACATGGCGGGGCGAATTGAATCCCTCGTTCAAGCGCAGCAACGATTGTTGGGAGATGTTTCTCACGAATTGCGTTCTCCCCTTGCTCGTCTGTGTGTCGCGCTGGGTTTGCTTCGGGAGTGCTCCCAGGAGGAAAGGATAGAATATCTGGATCGTATCGAGCTCGAAGCTGAGCATCTCGACAAATTAATCGGACAACTCCTCACGCTGGCTCGAATCGACAGCAGTGCCGAATCGAGCCACAAGGAAACCGTTGAGCTGAGCAGCCTGTTGCAGGAAGTTGCGGCCGATGGAAATTTCGAGGCCCAAGCCCGGTCCTGCACGGTCAGAGTCGATTCGTTGGACTCATGTACGACCACGGGCGTACCCGAACACCTTCGACGAGCCATCGAAAATGTCGTTCGCAATGCGATTTGGTACACCCGGCCAAGCACAGATGTAGAAATCACAGTGCGCCGGGTGGAAGCTGCTGCTGTTTCTCAAGCCGTGATTCAAGTGCGCGACCACGGTCCGGGAGTGCCCATGGTCCATCTTGCAAAAATCTTCCTTCCCTTTTATCGTGTCCCGAATGCCAACGGGGCACAGGCAAGCGGCGCTGGTCTGGGCTTGGCCATTACCGAACGCATTGTCCGGATGCATGGAGGAAGCGTAAAAGCTGCGAATGCCCAAGATGGCGGGCTCCTCGTTGAATTAGTGCTGCCCCTCGCTCCATGAGCGACTGAATTTCTTTGATACGTCCGAGGTGCTGCTAAGCGCCCTCGGTTCGCCGGGTCCTTGACGAAGCTCGACGCTTTCCTGACGAAAGACGACCGCACACTTGCTCGCTTCTGTTTACTGTGAGTTCGACGAAAATTCGCTGTTCCTCCGTTGTCGGCGGGGAAAACTAATTCTGAGAGGACATACACCCTTGACACAGGATTCCATGACGCAATCGCATGTGAACGATGAAACTCTGATCTCGGCCGGTTTACGAGGAAACGAGAATGCACTCGACACTCTATTTGCGCGCCATCGCCGGCTGCTGCATTCCCTGGCAGTTCGCATCCTCCACAATTACGAGGAGGCGGAAGATGCCGTCCAAAATTGCATGGTTCTCGCCTTTCGCAACCTCCCAAAATTTGATTGCCACGGCGCCTTTCGAACTTGGCTGGTGAGAATTCTTATTAACGAATCAATCGCGATTCTCCGCAAGAAAAAGGCCAGACCGCAAGTCGTCTCCGAGCCAGATGTAAATGAAAAACCGGGAGAATGGCTGGATCGCGTTTCCTCGCCCGGACCCAATCCAGAACAAGCCTTCGCGCACCGGGAATCGGTCGCGGCCCTCACAAAGCGCCTGATTCGTCTCTCCAGCCCCATGCGATCGGCCATCCTGCTCTGCTACATCGGTGAGCATTCACTCGAAGAGGCTGGCAAAGTGCTCGGTGTAACTGCCAGCACCGTCAAGATTAGACTTTTTCGAGCCCGCAGAGAGCTTCAACAGCAAATGCACGTGCCAAGCGATCTATGGAATTCTCAAATATAGGGCACGCAAGCTGAAATCGAACTGTCCATAAACGGGGATCTGGGAAACGGTGTCCGCCACCGCTACCTCAAACAGACCCACTACCGCCATTCGCACTGCCTTGACGCTTTTCCGTGAATCACTTAGTGTCTTTGAGCGGTTATGAGAATACGAAATAGGTTTTGTCTGTGTGTTTTCGTCCTTGCGCTGACGCCGCACCTGGTTCGCCCCCAGGCTGCCGGTGAGTTGCGTGACCGTCCCCGCGAGGCTCGTGGTTGGCCGTCGCAGGCGGTTCGCGCCAGCCATGGCATGATCGCGACCGATGAAGCGCTTGGCTCTGAGGTGGGGGTCGAAATCCTTAAGAGAGGCGGCAACGCCGTTGACGCGGCCGTCGCAGTGGCTTTCGCGCTGGCCGTTGTCGAACCTGCAGCAGGCAACATTGGCGGCGGGGGCTTCATGCTGATTCGCCTTGCCGATGGCAAGACGACATTTCTCGACTACCGCGAAACCGCTCCGGGCAAAGCAACCCGGGATATGTACATCGGCAAAGACGGCAAGCTCGATGAGGAAGCCTCTGTCCTCGGCTACAAGTCCGTCGCGGTCCCAGGAACCGTCGCCGGCCTCGCTCTCGCGCTGAAAACTTATGGCTCCCTGAAGCTCGCCGAGGTCATGGCTCCCGCGATCCGCCTCGCCGAAAGAGGCTTTCCGGTCAGCAAGAGGCTCGTCCATGAATTCGAGGAAGAGCGCCCCGGTCTGCAGCGTTATGCCGTCAGCCGCCGGGTTTTTTTGAATGACGGCAAGATGTTTCAGCCGGGGGATACGCTCCGCCAGCCGGAACTCGCCGCCACTCTCAAACGCATCGCCAAGAAAGGCGGCGCCGAGTTTTATAGCGGCGAAACCGCTCACGCGATTGTGGATGACATGTCGCGGCTCGGCGGTCTCATCACGCTCGACGATCTCGCCAAGTACCAGCCAAAAGTCCGCGAGGTTCTGCGAGCGAAATACGAAAGCAATGGCCATGCCTGGGAAGTACTGACTTCTCCCCCGCCCAGCTCGGGTGGCGTCGCCGTCATCGAGGCGCTGAACATGCTGCAGCGTGTTCCGCTCAAGGGCTGGAACGACATCGAAAGCGTTCACCTGGTTGCTGAAGTGATGCGCCGCGTCTTCGCCGATCGCGCGGCCTATCTTGCCGATCCCGACTATTCGAACGTTCCCGTCGCCGGCCTCACCGATCCCTGCTACGCCAAGGAAGTTTTCTCGACCGTCGACACACAGCACGCGTCATCGAGCAAGGTCATCAAGGCTGGCAATCCTCATATTTGCGGAGTTGCAGCAAGTAACGCGGCCTCTCCCGAGACCCTCGTCAGCGTTGGCGAAGGGCCGCACACGACGCACTTCTCCGTCGTCGATGCCGCCGGTAACGCCGTCGCCAGCACTTACACTCTCAACGACAGTTATGGTTCGCACGCCACTTCCTCCGCTGGCTTTCTCCTGAATGACGAGATGGATGATTTCACGACGCAGCCCGGGGTGCCGAATGCGCTCTTCGGCCTGATTCAATCCGAAGCCAACGCCATCGGGCCCGGGCACCGGCCACTCAGCTCGATGACGCCGACCATTCTGCTGCGCGACGGCAAACTCAGCTTCGTTACCGGCTCTCCTGGCGGTCCCACGATTATTTCCGCTACGCTCCTCAGTATCCTGAACTGGATGCGCCTCGGCATGGAGCCGCAGGCGGCCATCAATGCGCCGCGCTTCCATCACCAATGGCTGCCAGATCGCATTTTGCTCGAGAGCGCCTTTCCTGCAAGCCTGGAGAGCGGTCTGAACGCCCGCGGCCATGCAACGCATCGCGTCGAACACATGGGGATCGTCAACGCCATCGCCATCGATCCAGCAACTGGCGACCGGCTGGGCGCAGCCGATCCGCGCCACGACGGCGCAGCCGTGGGATACTAGGAGGAAGAGATATTTTCGACGGGATCATGCAGAGACTACTCTCGACGTACCTGTTCGTATCGCGAAAGTTGACGCCGGAACTCCTCGGGCAAATTGCCGGGGCGGGCTTTCAGGGCCTCGAAATTTTCTGCACGCGCAGCCACTTCGAATACTCGTCGAAGCCCGAAATTCGCGCCATGGCGGGCGCACTCGAAGCACACCGACTACAACTCGTCTCGATGCACGCCCCCACCAGCCGGGACCTCAGCGCCATGCGCGAAAGCGGCACTCCGCTTTCCATCTGCGAAATCGAGCGCGTCCGCCGCGTCGAGGCCATGGACGAACTGAGGCGCGTCATTGACGTCGCCGACGACTTGCCTTATAAGCGCCTCATCCTGCACATGGGCGGAGCGCGTGAAACCGCCGATCCCCGCAAGCGCGACGCGGCCTTTAGCACTCTCGAGCATCTGATTCTGCACGCGCATCATGCCGGCGTAACGATCTGCGTCGAGAATACCACCAGCGAAATGGGCGGTCCCAGCTATCTCCGAGCCTTCGTCGACGAAACCCGCCTGACTGGGCTGCGCTTCAATTTCGATATTGGCCACGCGCACCTCGCCGAATTGCCGGAAGACGAGCGCCTGGAAAAAAGTTTTTCGCCCCTGCGCGAACTGGTCTCCTCCGTCCACCTCCACGACAATCACGCCGAGAAGGACGAGCACATCCCGCCCTACGATGGCACCATCGACTGGCCCAAGGCGATCAAAATCCTGCAGTCTGCGCCGCAAACTAGTCTGCCGTTTGTGCTCGAATTAAAGGAAAAAACCGGGCCGGAAGCTCCGGGCGTGGCCGAACAACTTGCCGCCGCCCGCAAGTCCCTGGATCGCTTTGAGATAGCCTGGTCCGAGTCGTAGTTTACACGCGGGGTGCCGGAGCCGAATTTCCTTTGTTGAGAATCCAGCCGTAAGTCAAAGAAAGATAAACAAGAAAAACCAGTGAGAAGAAGATCCAGCCCGCAGAGACGTGGAAGTTCAAAACGAAGCGCGCGAACCCGCGGTTACCGAAAACAACAAAAGATGCTATTCGAAGGGTATTGCCGACGAGCACGGCAAAGAGTCCCGCGAAGTATGCGAACAGCGCCCGCCCTTTGCTGAGGCGATTCCAATCGAGAATCGTTACCACGCCAAAGAGATACCCGAAAAGTTCGAATCCGGTGATCCCGGAACACGATTGAATAATGGTTATGTCGAGATCGGGACCCGTGATGGTTGGCGTCAAGTCCTTCACGTAACCCAGGCCGGTCACCAAGAGCCGCGCCAATGCGTACACAAATCGACCGAGCAATTGTCCATACCACGGCCACACAGCCTCCATTGCGCGCCCGGGGGAAAAGGTGATGAACACGACCAAGGCGGCCATGCCTTCGTGCTTATAAGCAGCCAGCGGTTCATTCGAAAGGGAGAGCGGAAACAGCACGAGCGTCGGAAGGAAAACGGACAATTTGCATACCGCAACGAGTATCCCGCCAGCGGTGTGAGTGCCGGCCACAGGCTGGAGCGTGCTGGTCATCATGCGCGCAAGCTGGATCAACACGAAATGAGCGGTGAAAAAGACGGCCAGGCGCCCGATCGAAAGTGTCAATTCGAGGGGGCCGTCACCAAGAACGGATGGCAACTTGCCGCGTCGCCAAACGAGAAGCAGGCAGGCGGCGGTCGCCCAGAGTGGAGAGGTGGTCCGGAGAACCGGCGCGGCGAACTGATCTGCCGCTATCGCGCTCAGGGTCAGAGCCAGGACAAGCAAAAAAAAGCGGTGAACCGCGAAGCTCCCTGATGGAATGAATTTGCGCGGAAGCAGGCCCGCGTCTGGAGGACTCGCCCTGAACACTTTATCCGTCAAGAGTTCAATCATGCCTTTAGCCGACGACAGGGGTGGAGGTCTAGTCTTGGGAAGGGTGGCGGCGACGCAGTACTAAGTAGCCGATTATCCCAATAGCGACCGCGGCCCCAAAACCGAGGGCGGGCATTTCGGGGGCGCCGCTCCGGTGGTGATGGCTATCATCCTCTTCTTCGGCTAACACGTTCTGCGGTGCAAGAAGGAAGGACAGGCAAAGCAAAAGAAATATCTTTTTCAAGAGTTCTCTCCCGGAGACAGAATGAGGGGAGCAATCCAAAGACCAAAGGGAGTGGCCTGAGGAAATCTTGAATGAACTTTAACCTTTTACTTACAATAAGATACGAGCAGGTTTGGAATTCTCCGCGGCCCGGCGTGCGCAAGAAAGCACCCTTTTATCCCATTCCCTTCCGAAGAGGGGTAGTCCGCTTCCGAGTCCGACAGGACGTAAGGGATGCCTCGGAAGGGTAGGAAAACTGCCTTGTGAGTTCAACGCCGGCGAAAAGTTATGCTCTCCTCGTGTAAGAAAAGCCCCGAGATGCTTGCCGATCATTTCAGCGTTTCTTTGGTTGTTCAGTCCCGAATCACTGCTGTGAATGGACTGTTTGTGATCGGCTATTTCTGCGTGAGTTAATCCGCCGCAGCCGCCGCATAAACGCCACGCAAAGTGTAGCCCGCCTTACGCGCATCATCACAGAACATGGCCACGGTCTCGAGCGAATAGTCGCTCAAATCCTTGCCGGCAAGCGAAAGCTTCTTGAGGATATCCGGCGTCGCCGTGATGATATGGCACCCGATGGAGTCGGCCTGGAAAACATTCAGCAATTCGCGCGGGCTCGCCCAAATCAACTCAATCTGCGGCTGGGAGCGGAGGATCGCCATTGCCGCGGCCATCAGGGGAATGGGGTCGCGACCCGTATCCGCAATGCGGCCCGCAAATACCGAGACGTAGGCAGGCGCACCGCCCTGCAATGCTTGCGTAACTTCGTGCACCTGCTCCAGGGTGAGCAGCGCGGTAACGTTCACTTTTACTCCCGCGCGGGTCAGCCTCCGGACCACGTCGTACGACGGCTGTCGCCTCGTATTGGTCACCGGAATCTTGACGTACACATTCTCGCCCCACGAGGCGATGTATCGCGCCTGCTCCTCCATCTCGGAAAACTCGTCGGCGAAGACCTCGAACGAGATCGGACGGTCCTTGATGAGACTGAGAATGTCTCGCGCGAAGGTTTCATAGTCCGTGATGCCGGCCTTGCGCATGAGAGTCGGATTGGTCGTGAATCCCGCGATGTGCTTCATCTCATAGAGTTCCAGGATCGCCGCTTTGTCTGCGCCGTCCGCAAATAGCTTTACTTTAAGACCGGCTGGATTCATCAATATCCCTCCTTGGGATCTGAATACCAAACTTAGTTCGCAGCCACGCGTGCAAGTTTGCGGCTCGTAATGAACGTAACTGCTTCTCCCAAGGAACGAACCCGCAGGGCGGGTTCTTTGATGGGGCCGTGCTCCTGGTAGCCATAATCAATCAAGATAGTGGTGCAGCCGGCGGCGTGTCCCGCATCGATATCCCGCCAGCGATCGCCGATAAGGAAACTCTTTTGCAGGTCGAGCCCATGACGCCCCGCGGCGCTGTGGAGAAGCCCGGGAGACGGCTTACGGCAATTGCACCCGTCGTTGGTGTCGTGGGGGCAGACCAGCACGTCGTCGAGCGGCAGCTCCCGCCGGAGCAATTCATTCATCGCATCGACCTCGCGCTGCGTTTGTGTACCCCGCGCGATATCGGGCTGGTTTGTGACGACGACCAAGACAAAACCTTTTTCCTTCAGGAGAAGCAAATCTTCGCGCGCGCGATCGACGATCTCGAACTCGCTGAGATCTTTAGGTGGGTACGGCTTTCCCTCGCGAACCACTGCGTGATTCAGGACGCCGTCCCGGTCGAAGAACACAGCCGCTTTGCCCAGCGCGATCACTTGACCGATTCCCATTTTGTTTGTGCCTGCTTCAATTCCGGATGCGACACAAGAAGATGCCAGATCACCGCCTGAAAAGCCTCGGAATGCGGCGTGATGTGCGAGGAGTTGACCGTGGGAACAATCACACAGGCGTCGGCGACCTTCGCTGTATAACCACCGTCTCTCCCCACGATGCCCAGAACCGTTGCGCCAACCGATTTTGCGTAGTCGAGTGCACTCACCAGGTTCGGACTCACGTTCTTGGCCGCATCGCCGCCGCCTACGGAAAGGATAAAAACCGCATCTGTCGCCTTCAGACGGCTCCCTTTCAACCACGCTACGAAAACAGAGCCCCAG